>JAEEGH010004680.1_pt1 | contig 34886 bp, 25 predicted proteins | sample 9134181 | NCBI WGS metagenome assembly JAEEGH01 (sample SAMN16246544, study PRJNA631951) | gut metagenome | biome: gut microbiome; feature: rumen; material: DP-attached | host: Bos | place: Iran: Karaj | collected 2018-10
GCAGGACTCTTCATTCGAGCAGGTCCGTCAGCTCTATGCGCTCATCAACCAGCTGGATGTCATGGACCGCGGACTCGTGCTGTTGTGGTTGGAGGGCATCGGTTACGACGAAATTGCGGCCATTATGGGCATCACGGTTGCCAATGTCGGCATAAAACTGCACCGTATCAAGGAAAAATTGGTTCAGAAATCAAAATCCGTCACCCATTAATTCTTTACCATTATGACAACAGAAAATCAAAACCAAGAAATGGAGCTGGATGACTTGAAGGTGCAGTATCAGTCGCTCCAGGAGAAGTTCAACCAGCAAGAGATCGTCAACAACGACTTGATTCATGAGATTATACATTCGAAAATTGGAGATTTCAAGCACAGGAATGTGGTAATTATCTGTACATACGTGCTATTGATTTCATCCGTTAGTTGGAGTTGGGCTTGTTTCCAACTACAACTTTCCTTTAGGATAATGTCCGTACTTCTATTTTTGTTTATCGGACTATTTGAGTTGCTTAGTAGTAGAAGAGTGTTGAAAATCAATACAGAAGATGCAGATATTCAAACGCTTATCCAGAAGATGAAGAACTTCCGGATCCGTTTCTCGTTAGTTTGGATTATCGGGGTGCTGGCCATGTGTCTATGGATGATGTGGTATGTGGCGGAGGTGGACGCAAATCGGCAAATGGTCTATCTACAACCTTCATTCGCTATTGTGGCATTCTCTCTCGCTATATCCATCATGTTGATAATAGGCAGCATAGATCGTCTTTCCAAGATGAGCGATGAGCTTTTGTCATTGACTTCGCAACTGAATGGCAGTGAAACCGAAGAAACGACCACCTATCGCCGTGGAGAAGCGTATTGGACAGGTGTTGTCCTGCTCGTGTTGAGTCTTATGGGCCTCGTTTTCAAGCTGATGCACTGGCCGTTTGCAAACCTTATCTTCTTGGTGGCGTGCGCTTCGGGACTGGTGTTTGTGTTTCTTGCCAGCCGACACTTGGTGCGTGTGGTACCGGAAGAACGCCCCGTAATCCGAATTGCAGAGGTGGCGTGTCTGTTCCTTGTTGTCGATGCAGCATGCAAAATGTTCCATTGGCCTTTGCCGAAACACAACATCCTCGCGCTCACCTGCTTGTCGCTCCTCCTCGCCGCCGCCCTCGTGTATTGGCTGAGGCAGCGGCGGGGGAAAAGACAGGGGGAGGAACAATAACCCCCAATGACATGAATGTCATTTTTTCATGAGTAATCCACGGAACGTAACAATATTGAAAAAAATGTATTTTTGCAATCTGTAAACATGTAAACATTTGTTCAGTATGACAGCAATAGATTTAAGAGCAAGCATTAACGACGATTTAAGTTCAATGTCGTTGAATATGTTGGAGAAAGTGGCCGAATTTGTCAAGTCACTGACGGGGAAAAGTACGCGCGACCATAGCGTTTCCCCTTTAGTATCCAGCATGTTGACAGGTCATTCTGTGAATCTGTCAGACGAGGAACTTGATACTCTAAAGATGGAACACCTTAAAGAGAAGTACTTATGAAAAGAGTGTTCATTGACACCAACATCCTGCTGGATTTGTTGCTTGAGCGTCAACCATGGGTGCATCAAGCTTCGGTTTTGTTCAGCATGGCCGACCGTAAAGAGTTGGATCTACTGTGTTGTTCGCTGTCGTTTTCCACTGCTGTTTATCTGATGCATCGTCTAAAATACAGTCGAAAAGAGATAATCACCAAGTTGACTATCGCCAAATCCCTCTGTACGGTTACAACCGTTGATTCGTCTGTGATTGATCGCGTTTTGCAATCCGATTTTTCGGATTTGGAAGATGGTATGCAATATTATTCAGCATTGGCGGCAAATGCGGAAATGATTGTTACTAGAAACGAGAAAGATTACGCTTTATCCAACATACCAGTTTTGTCTCCGACAGAATTTCTAAACGAATAGTTTATTCTTCTTATTCTGTGTTAGTTGCGATACAAAACTTCATCATCAAAATAACATCCTTGCTTCTGTTCCTGCTTTCAGGTGGCAGGGATTCTGTCGTGCCGTGTGGGGCACGAGGCGGAGGGTCTGTGACAGCGTCTCGGAGAAACGCACCCCCCTATTTCCCCGTCGTGAAAGTGATTTCCATGTTTTTGCCGGCACTGTGCCCGTCCTTGGTGGGGAACTCGGTGCCCATGACAACGAACCCGTATTGGTGCGACGGCTCCAGGGAGAAAATCACCTCCAACGTCTTGTCGTCGCGCCAGGCATAACTCTTGACAGGTGGGAAATCCGCCCCCGAAGTGCTCATATACAGGGCGATGCTGTTGAGCATCGGCTTGGAGAATGTGATGACGAGTGTGAAAGGACCGCTGGGAACATCCTTCGCGCCGTCCTTGAGGTTCACTTTGTAGGTGGCGTTCTTCTTGGCCTGTGCTTTCTGCCGTTTGTTGTACTGCTTCAAGTCAAAGTCGTTCACCATCTTGGCATAGACGGGCATGAAGTCGGACATCGTGGCGTACTTGTCGCGCTGCTGCTCGTACTCTTTCAGCGCGTCGCACAAGGTTTGGATAAGGATGAAACCCTGCCGTTCTTCTTCTCCGACAAATGCGGATTCCTCAATCTGAGGATAGTGGACTCTCATATAGCGGATGACGGAGGCGCGGACAAACGTTTCGTTCATCATAATCAGGGCCGAACCGTAGGCGGATTGCCGCAGTTGCTCCTCCCGCTCCTTGAATACCTTTTCGGCGGATACCTCCATCGACGGCCAAAACTGGCTGTTCAGCGGGTTGCAATAATGGTGGCAGAACTCGTGGATGACAACGGGCAGTACGGTGTTAGCATTGTAGGAGATGTTTCCACTATCATCCACTTGGCAGCAGCCGATGACGGGGCTCAATGCGTTAGTGCCGTCTTTCAGTTTGGCGTTGCACCCGTAGTTGTTCGGACCCACCAACAGGCTGAGCACGATGCGGAATGTGCTGCCGCTTTCCGCGCCGAAATAGCCGTTGAACCAATCGTAATCAATTTGCTGGTTGATGTCCTGGAACGCCTCCTCCACCTCGTCGAACAGGATATCCTGCTGCAAGTACCAATCGTGGAAGTGGGATTTGCGGTAAAAATCGTTCAGCGGTTCCAGAAACTCCTTTTTCTGCTGCTCCGACCAACGGTCGAAAGAGTCGTCGATGCCTTCTAAGAAGCTGTCGTCTAATACGATAGCTCCGGTTGCGTTCACTGTCAGATGCAAACCGTACGAAGCCACCGCATCGTAACTGATTCCCGATTCGTTCTGGTATTGGCGAGCCAGCTGCACGACGGGATGGTCTTTGTATGGCCCGAAAACGGAATCGACCTCGTACGCGTATTGCGGAACTCTGCAACGATTGTATTCTTCGGCGCCGGACAGTCGCCAGACCGTGGCCATCAGCTCCACACATTCGTCGAAATGCGCCGGAATCGGTATCTGGGCGAAGGAGGTCAGCGCGGAGAGGAGGGCGCAGAGGAGAACGGTTAATGTTTTTTTCATATCGTCAAGGGGTTAAATCTGGCTGCAAAGATAGTCATTATATTCATTCAGAGCACTCGAGTTGATTGTTGATTCCATTTTTTTGTATTTTTGCGGCATAAATAAAGTATTTAATTCACGTTTTGCATGTTTGGAAAAACAGATATATGAAAAGAACAACATTCATTTGTATGATGATACTCGGCATCATTGCCATGAGTGCCTGCAAACCCGGAAACGAGGACTCCGACTTCGAAAAACAGATTGTCGGCAAATGGGAGGTGGAGACCTGTTATCACTGGTATCACGATCTCACCGACGAAATTTGGTCCTCTGAAGAGTCGTTCGCCCTGCCCGACACCAACTATATCGGCTATGACGCCATCGAGTTCAATGCCGACAAAACCTCCCGGTGGCATAGAAGCGACCTTTATGTCCAGCAAGGAATGTATGACGACCCCTACGCAACATTCAACTGGCAAATTGTCGACGACACGTTGATTATCGCTTCTGAGTTGAAATATGCAATAAAAGAGCTCAACAAAAACGATCTTGTCATCGAGGAATATGCCAACAACGGAGGTGAACAGTATGGCCATCACCACTGGGAGCAAATACACCGCTACACACTCAAACGCGCCCAATAGCTGATTCAAAAACGGCCACCGACCGTTACCCGCATCTGATATGTCATGTCTCCTGAGACGGTAGTGCCGTAGTCACCAAGATTGCACGCCTGCAGGTAGCTGTAACAAGAAAAAATATCCCCATGTAATAATTCCCCTTCTTTTGTTGTCTAACATGATGAACGTTGCAACGAAAGTAATGTATTATGAACAACGACAAAGAATACCAGTTTGAACAGTTGGTGCGGCAGCACAAGCGGACCATCTACACGGTGTGCTACATGTTTTCGCACGACAAATCCGAGGTGGACGACCTCTTCCAGGAGATCCTCATCCGGCTTTGGAAAGGTTTCGACACCTACGAGGGTCGCAGCGATGCCAAAACATGGATCTACCGTGTGTCGCTCAACACGGCCATCAACCAGGACAAGAAAGAACGCCGGCGCATCGAGACGGTGCCGCTGACCGTCGATATCGACCCCTACGAGGCCGACGACCCTTCGACCCGTCAAATCCGCGAACTCTACGACCGCATCTCGCGACTCGACCTCATTGACCGCAGCTTGATTCTGCTTTGGCTGGAAGGGGTCAGTTACGATGAAATCGGCGCCATCATCGGTATCACGCCCAACAATGTGGGTGTCAGGCTGATGCGCATCAAGGACAAACTGGTGAAAATGTCAACAAAAGAATGAAAGGAGATCATCATGGAAAATCAGAACAATAATAATTTCTACGAATTGGACCAACTGAAGGCCCAATACGAAACGCTGAAAGAGCAGCTCGACCAACAGGAAATCGTCAACGACCGGCTGATGAAATCGTCCATCAAGCACAGTGCCGATTTTTATGGGCGGTATAGACGGATGCAAATCATCCTTTATCCGATATTTGCCATAATCGGCATAGTGTGTGTCAAATGCTTTCAAGGCAGCCATCCTTCGTTAATGCTGTTTTGGCTCTCCTTCTGCTCGGTTTGCTTTGCCATCGAATTGTGTTTGACGCGAAAAATGAAAAGCAAGGAGCTGGAAAACAGCGATTTGCTCACCTTGTCCCATCAAGCCCGAAATTTCAAGAAACTATTTTCCCTCTTCACGGCACTGAATTATTCCACAGCTATGATCATTGCTTTCGGGCTGGTGATTGCCAGAATGGGTAAAGATATAAATTTGCCGAATTTCGGTGCTGTGATTTTGTCGTTTCTTGCGCTGCTCGTGTTTTTTGCACTCGTGGGCTTTTACGAAATACGCTATAAAACAAGAGCCTGCGATGACATTATCCGGCAAATAGAGGCCGCTGAACCCGCAACGGACAAGAAAACGGAACTCGACAGGACACAAAAGTGGTTCCGCATTGCCATGATTGTCGTGTTTCTCGGTCTAGATATTTGGGCTTGTCTGCTGGTGGCCAAATACATCAAAACACCTCCGGTGTGGCGTCAATCGAAGTATATGCTGGAATATGAGCGGGGAACGGACAACTTTGTAACGGAAGAGAAGCTGGAGATTTGGGATGCGGATGCCGACACGTTGGCCATCAGTTCGGAAGTTCTGGGTGGCAAGCCTATGGTGCAACATGTGGAGGTGACGGTGCCAAGGAAGAAAAGTGACCCCGACATGGTGCAAATCAACGTGACGTTGACCCCTGAGGCGAGTCTGCAATGGTATCGATTCACCAGCGAGATAAAGGGCCACCATGCCGCACTTTACCTGAACGGCAACCAGATTCAGGACTGGGAAATCAAATGTGGAATAAGCACCGGAGGTTTCTTCATCATGAAGGAACGTTCATCGAAGGAGAAATTGGAGGCCTTCTGCGAGCAGTTGATACGGCAGTAACCAGCCGCTGTCCAATTTCTAACCTCTGTCACCACTGGGAGCAAATCCACCGCCACACACTCAAACGCGCCCAATAGCTGATTGTAAAACGGCCAACGATGCCGTTTTACAATCCAAAACAGTCAAAAAAAATCAACATACTGCAACCTTTTGACTTTTCTGTGTTATACCTATAGATAAAGTTTCTAATTTTGCAGCGTCATATCTTCAGATTCTGCTTTACGGACCTCGCAGGGTCTGGAGATGTGACGCGAAAAAGTTAAAAATAGAGGTCCCCAGAAGTTTTCACCAAAGATGCACAATATGAAAAAGTCAATGCTTATCGCGGTTTTGCTGCTGTTCGTTGGTCTCAGCCTGACAGCCCAGCAGAAAGACAAATCCTTCCTGAACATCGACTACAAAGCGATGGAGAAATTCGCCAAGAACCAAACCGAAGATTTCACGGCATTGGTCAACCGTTTCAATTCCGGCGACACCACTTTGACGGACATGGAGGTGGCGAAAATCTATTACGGCAGCTATTTCTCCCCCGATTATTCCTATAAAGACGCCTCTATGGAGTTGATAGATCTGATGAAATCGGAATCCTATCGGCCTGCTTTTGAACAATGCAAGAAGGAGCTGGAAAAATCACCCTGCTCGCTGGATTTACTGCTCAAAGCCTACACCTGCGCCAATCGCCTAGGCGAGAGCAATGCCTTGTACTCCATCCAGATAGGTCAGATTGTGGAAGTTATTCTCTCCTCGGGCGACGGTCGGACGGAAAAGACCGCTTTCAAAGTGCTGGAAGTGTCTGACGAATATTGTATTCTGTATGGCATTTTCGGTCTTAATCTCAAATCGCAGGCGTTGATCGGGCATTGCGACCAGATGACGGTCTATGAAGACGAGGCTCCTGACGAGACATTTGACATCTATTTTGACGTGTCGCTCCACCTTGCCCACCTCGACGAATTGTTTGGTGTCATGGACAAAGCCGATAAAATGATGAAAAAGTCGAAGAAGTCGAAACGGAAGAACGGGAAAAAGTATGGAGAAATCAGCTTTTGATAATCGTACAGCTGCAATTTATTTTGGCGGATTTCGCAAAATTCTCAAAATTTTAAACTTTTGCTCGTCCCGTATCTCAAGCAACTCAAAGCGGAAGGACGGCTGCGACGCTTTGCGGTTCAGAATGCGTAGTGCACGCCGAGGTTCGCGCTCCAGTCGAAGTAGTGGGCGGCGAAGTGTTTTGCGAAGAGGCATCCATAGCCAGGGCGGAAGTCAATCTGCAGGGCCAGGGGGGATCTGAACTTGTACTCCAATCCGACGATTCCGTTGGCGCCGCACTTGCCGAAGTCTCTGCGGGTCAACTCGAGGCCGAGAAGCCCCTGGTATTGGATGTCGCTCCAGCAGTAACCAATGCTTCCACCAAGACCCGCCAGCCCGTAAAGTCCTCCGACCAAATGCCCCTCAAACATGAAGTTCGGGTTCAATTCCAGCGTCCAGAGGGCAACCCTCTTAAGGTCCACATTCTGGAAACGGCCGCTGGTGTTGACATACATCGTGCCCAAATCCATCTGGAAGGCGAAATGGTCGCCGCCAAAGGTCTTGAACGACAAGGCCTGCATGGAGCCCACTGAAATACCGAATCCATTTTTGTAAGGTGCTTGAGCCTTGCCTGTTAGCAAGCTTGCTGATAGGATGGCGACAATTGCCAGAATACGAAATATTCCCTTCATAATGCTATTGATACTAATGATGAAGCCGTTTTTGATTTTCGGCGGCAAAAGTACAATTTTTAGGGATAGTTGGTATTATTCCACCTATGTCGTGTGTAATTTTGTGGATGGCGGCAGATTGCATGTCGGCTTCGCGTGATTGCGATGACGGGCTCATTGTTCATAATCGTCAAAAAATTTGACGACTCCGTCTCATTTTTGGACAATTTTCTTTTTACCATCTTCCACATCCCGTTGATATTGAAATATTTCCTATCTTTGGCGCGATATTTGAAACTGCTTCCTTGAGCAGCCCCGGAGGGGCAAGACGCGCGAAGCGCAATAAACCCCACACAAGCGAAGCGCAGTGTGGGGTCTGTCACGCAAGCGAAGCGCAGTGTGGGGTCTGTCACGCAAGCGAAGCGCAGTGTCGGGGCGAAAACCTAAGAAGAAATGAAAAACACCATCCTCATCGTCGATGACAACCGCAACGTTCTCGCAGCGCTGAAACTGCTGCTGGAGCACGAGTTCCGGCAGGTGGTCGCGCTGCCGTCACCCAACACTCTGCTGCGGCAGATCGAGCAGTGCCGACCCGATGTCGTGCTGCTCGATATGAACTTTTCTGCCGGACTCAACACCGGCAACGAGGGTCTCTTCTGGCTCCGCGAGATCAAAGCCCACCACCCGCAGCTTCCCGTGGTGCTCTTCACCGCCTACGCCGACATCGAGTTGGCGGTGGCGGGCATGAAGGAGGGCGCCGCCGACTTCGTGGTGAAGCCGTGGGATAACGACCGACTCATCGCGACACTCACCCGCGCCTGCACTCCCGAAAAGGGCACCTCGAAACGGAAATCACAGGACGAAAGCGCCCTGTTCTGGAGCGACAGCCCGTCGATGCGGGAACTTCGACTTCTGGTGGAGAAAATCGCCCCCACGGATGCCGCCATTCTCATCACGGGCGAGAACGGTACGGGCAAGACACTGTTGGCTAAAGAGATACATCGTCTGTCCGCCCGCGGTGACAAACCGTTCATGACAGTCGATTTGGGCGCGCTCACCGAAACCCTTTTCGAGAGCGAGCTGTTCGGGCACGTGAAAGGTGCCTTCACGGACGCGAAGAGCGACCGCGCCGGCAAAATCGAGGAGGCCGACGGCGGTACCCTCTTCCTCGACGAGATCGGCAACCTCGCCTTCCCGCAGCAGGCCAAGCTGTTGACGGTCATCCAGCAGCGCACGGTGACGCGCGTGGGCAGCAACAAAGCCATTCCCGTCGATTTCCGGCTCGTCTGCGCCACCAACCAGAAACTCGACGAGAAGGTGCTGCGCGGCGAGTTCCGCGAGGACCTCTACTACCGTGTCAACACCATCCATCTGGAAATCCCGCCCCTCCGCGACCGCCGCGAGGACATCCTGCCCTTCGCAGACCGTTTCCTGACGATTTTCGCCGAAAAGTACCACAAGCCCACCCTCCGGCCGAGCCCCGAAGCCGCCCGCAAGCTGATGGAGCACCCGTGGTACGGCAACATCCGTGAGTTAGAGCACGCCGTGGAGCACGCGGTCATCGTCAGCGACGGCCCCGAGCTGCGGGAACAGGACTTCAAGCTCACGACCCCGATACAGAAGGATAATGTGCAGGAAGTCACCACCTTGGATGAGATGGAGGCCGAGATGATCCGCAAGTGCATCGCCAAATGCGCCGGCAACCTCACCGCCGTGGCCGCCACCCTCGGCATCACCCGGCAGACCCTTTATAACAAGATGAAGAAATACGGAATATAGTTGGTTAGCAGTTGTGGTATCGAAAATGCTCCAATATATGAAACTCCTTCCTTGAGCAGCCCCGGAGGGGCAAGACGCGCGAAGCGCTAATAACCCCACACAAGCGCAGCGCAGTGTGGGGCTTGAAGAGGCAGAAAATACGGACTGCGGGATACCCCGGAGGGGCAAGAGCTCGGTAGGGAAACGGATGAGAACGATGATGCAATGATACGGTAATGCGATGATAAGATGATAATATGACGACGATAATCATAATAGGAATAGTAATCGCCTGGGCAGTCACCGTGTGGCTCCTCGTCCAGCGAAACCGGCGGATCAACAACCGCATCAAGTTCCTGTCGGAGGCGGTGGCGGGCGGCGACTTCAGTTTCACCTTCCCAGAGGGCGATCCCAGGCGCAGCGACCGTGTGCTGGCCGCCTCGCTGAACCGCATCCGCGACATGCTCAGCCGCACCCGGCAGGAGACCATCGACAAGGAGCGCTACTACGCCCAGATCCTCGAGAACGTGCGCACCGGCATTGTGGCGTATGACGAGCAGGGCTTCGTCACGCAGACCAACCGGGCGGCTGCGGAGCTCTTCGGGCTCCCCGTACTGACCCACATCCGCCAGCTCGACCGTGTCAGCAACGGACTGGCGGACATGCTGTTACTGTCGGCGGCAGGCGACAACCACACGCTCACCCTCCACGACGGTGACAGCACCCGGCAGCTTTCCCTGCAGGTTTCGCAAAGTCGCATCCGCGACCGCAACATCCGCATCTTGGTCGTCAATGACATTCGCAACGAATTAGACAACAAAGAGATAGACTCCTGGATTTCGCTCACCCGCGTGCTTACCCACGAGATTATGAACTCCGTGAGTCCGATCACCTCGCTGAGCGAAAGTCTGCGCGAGATGGTACCTGAAAAGGATTCCGAGCTGTACAAAGGTTTGGACGTCATCCACTCCACGGGCAAGGGCATCGAGGGGTTTGTGGAGTCGTACCGGCAGTTCACGCACATCCCGACGCCTGCGCCGACCCTGTTTTACGTGCGGGAGCTGGTAGAACGTGCCGTGCAGTTGGTGCACTCCGTGCCGGAGAACGCCCGCATCGACTTCCGTTGGTCGGTGGAGCCTGGCGACATGCTGTTGCACGCCGACGAGAACTTGGTCGGGCGCGTACTCAACAACCTGCTGAAGAACGCCGTGGAGGCGATAGGACAGGAAAGCGACGGTTGGGTGGAGGTCCGGGGATACCTCAACGAAAGGGAGGATGTGGTCGTGGAGGTCAGCGACAGCGGCGGTCCGATTCCGCCGGCGGTCGAAGAACGCATCTTCATCCCATTCTTCACCACCAAGAAAGAGGGCTCCGGCATCGGGCTGAGCATCTCCCGCCAGATCATGCGGCTTTCCGGCGGCACGCTCACACTGCGGCCGCGCCCACACACAACGTTCATAATGACATTCGGAGACAAACCGGACATCCGTGCATGACTTCATCACGGCAAGAAGGGAAATGCGGGGAGAGGGATAACAGAAAGCGGTTAACTGCCCATATTAGGCTCGTTAACCGCTCTTCTTGTACCGGGTAGGGGATTCGAACCCCTGATTTTAAGAATGAAAATCTTACGTCCTAGGCCAACTAGACGAACCCGGCAGGGATGTCAAAAAATGACGGCGCGAAAATACACTTTTTTTTGGTATGCGCCGCCATTTTCGGAAAAATATTTTTCTCTACTCGTTTTTATCTTGTTCAAACCTGAATCCCAGGCGTTTACCAGTTCTCAAGAGGTTGGTTTGCTCCTCTAACTGCAGGATATCGTTCACCGTGATGATCTTCATATCCTCGTAATTTGGCACGAGAAGGTCAAAATTCAGCGTATATCGGATAGCCGAGCTGAGGATTTCCTTGACCGCTTCCGCCGAAATCTCGTTGCTGCTGAAGTTGTTGATCACTTGTGCCAGTTCGCGTTTGCCCTCGATGTAGTAATGGCCCTCCTTGTTGATGAAGATACGGCCGATCATATAGCCGAGGTCATTGACGCGATCGTATTTCAGAGAATCTCCCAAGAAGTTGAAGATCTGGATCATACCGCAGTAGGAACGGTCTTTGTCCTCCTTGATGTAAGGGGTGCGCATCACCTCGTGCTCGCGCGAGAACTCGAAGATGTTGGTATGCATCAGGAAGATGAGCACGTCGCCGCCGAACTTGAGCATAAACTGGTACTGGTTCTTGTTGGTGAATAGCACCGGGATGCTGTCGTGATCGTCGGCGTACTTGTCGCGGTAGTACTCCTCGAAGCCTTTGGCGGCCTCTTTGAAGAGCTGCATGGTCTCCAGGGTGACGGCGAAGATGTTCTGTTTCAGTTCGCCTTTTGTAATCAACAGGTTACATAAGTTATCGTCCATATTTTCCTTAAAAAAATGAGCGGCAAAGATACAAAAAATGTAGAGACGCAAAATATTGCGTCTCTACAACAACGAACAAGCGTCTTAGTACTCCATCATGGGTTCGATCTCCTTGGCCTGGTCGATCATCCTTTGGATCTCGGTGGCGGTGGGGACGCGGCCCACGAGGTGTTTTTCCTCGTTGATTTCGACCATCTTGGCGGCGAGGTTGTCGGCCACGCGGTGGCGGAATTCCTTGACGGTATCGACTCCGGCGGCTTCGAGGAGCTCGGAGAACTGCGGTCCCACGCCATTGATGCGCATCAGGTCGGCATGGTTGGCCCAGGTGAGGATCAGCTTCGGGGTGATGCCGGTTTTCTCTGCCAGCGCGGCACGACCTGCGGGTTTCTTTGCGGCCTCCAGCAGTTCTTCCACCGTGTTGATGCCAGCCTCGGTCAGTTTTGCGGCGTAAACTTCGCCAATTCCTTGAACGTCAATGATTTTGTAACTCATAATCGATAATTTTATAAGGTTTGAAAGTGCAAAAATACATTTTTTCACGACATATTTTGTATTTTCGCCGCCGATTTTGAGATTTGTGATTTGTGACTTGTGATTTGTGATTTGTGACTTGTGACTTACAAGCCATAAACCTTAACCCATAAACCTTAAACTATAAACCTTAACCCATAAACCTTAAACTATAAACCTTAACCCAATATGAGACCAATCGTCAACCCCTGGGTGGGGTACACAAAAGAATACAACTGTTTCGGTTGCTGTCCCAGCAACCCGATGGGAGTCCGCATGCGCTTTTACTGGGACGGGGAGATAATCGTCTCCGTGTGGCGGGCGAACCCGAACTTTGTGAGCTGGATCGACACTTTGCACGGCGGCATCCAGGCCACGCTGCTGGACGAGATCTGCGGGTGGGTGGTCTTTTACCAGCTGCAGACTTCCGGCGTGACGGCGAAGATGGAGATGCGCTACCGCAAGCCGGTGAGCACGCTGTGGCCGTACGTGCAACTGAACGCCCGGTTGGTGGAGCAGCGCCGGAACATTGCCATCGTGCACGGCGAAATCCTCAGTCCCGACGGCATGTGCTGCGCCGAATGCACCTGCACCTACTTTCTCTACACCGGCGAGAAGGCCAGGGAGATGGGCTACGAGCCCGCGACCCTCGGCGAGGAAGAGGTGACCCTCGAAGAGGCGATTGCTTTGTTGGGGATTTAGAGATTCCACACGGCGCCTTCGGCTTCCTTTTTATCGCGGTCTCCGTCGTCTGCAGGGGTTCGGCTTGTCCGCCCCCACACTGCGCCCCCACACTGCGCCTTCGGCTTGTGTGGGGTTATTAGCGCTTCGCGCGTTTTGCCCCTCCGGGGCTGCTCAAAGAAAGTGTTTAGAGAGATTAACGAATATTAACATTTTTATTTTTCTGATTATCTGCAACTTGTTCATAAAAAAGTTTGCGGACCCGTCCGAGCGTACGGTGAATTTTGTATTTTCGCGGCCGATTTTTGAGAGGTGGAAGGTGTGACGTCGGCACTCCACGGTTCACCGTTCTCTGCTCACTAATCGCATTTGTGCATATAGTAGATAATAATAAAAATATAGGTATATGAAAAAAGTTTTACTGTTATTGACAATCATGGTCATGATTTGCACCTACGGATGGGCGCAGCTCGGCGTGGGACAGCAAATGCAGAACAACAATTTCGAAAGTTGGACAACAGAGCCAGCACCACAATACTGGCACTCCATTAAAGATGCCACAGGCAATTATGCAAACTTGGCAAGTTCAGGTACATTTGTAGCACAGGAAAGCGGAAGTCCTGGCGGATCAGGGATCTCCGTTGTAAAAATGATCGCCGTCAATAAAGTTTTCGCAATCGCCAACGGAAGTATTTCAACAGGACGTTTTAATGCAGGTGCAACGAGTGCGAGCAACACCAAAAATTGCACTTACACCAGTACTGACAACGGCTATCACCAGACGATGACCGCCTATCCTGATTCTGTTTATGTTTGGACAAAAACAAGCTTCGGCTCAAACAAAGAAGCCAGTTTGAACGTTGTCATCCACAACAATACAGTTAGTTCCGGAGCAAGTTATAATGCAGTATTTCAAGACCCAGCTCCCTCAAGTTCGGGCAACAGCGTCGTCAACACAAACGCATCCACCAACAATTCAAAAATAGTGGCAAAAGCATACAAAACTTTCTACACCTCAAATCAGTGGGTGTTGCAGAAGATAGCTTTCACTTATCCGAACAACAACACCACACCTTCATACGTGTTAGCCACGTTCTCCACCAACAAAGACGCTGGTAGTGGATCTGCTGGAGACGCCCTTTACATTGATGACATCATCCTCATCTACAACACCCGTCTGGCCACGCTGAAGGTCAACGGGAGCAATTTGGCGGGCTTCAACCCGGATGTCACCTCCTACAACTACCCCACCCCGGTTTCGTGCACGGGCAGCGCGCCTTCGGTGACCGGCACATGCCAGTCGGCGCACGCCAGCACGCAAATCATGCACAACGCCACACCGGCAGAGCCCTACACGACCATCCGCGTAAAGCACCTCAACCAGGAAAGCACAGTCTATAAAGACTATACCATTCACTTCACCTACCAAGGCTCCGCCATCACCTTGAACAACGGCGGCAACTACACCGTCTGTCAGGGGCAGCCCCTCACCATGACGGCTTCGGGCGCGAGTTCCTACAGCTGGAGCAACGGTCTGGGCAATAGCGCGAGCGTGAGCGCCCCGACCGGCACGGCGGGCACCACCGACTACACGGTCACCGGCACCGATGCCAGCGGCTGCACCGCCACCGCGACGGCCACCGTCACCGTGAACCCGCTGCCGGCCGTGACCCTCACCCCCAGCGCCACCAGCGCCTGCACCCCGAACACCATCACCCTCACCGCGGGCGGCAACGCCACCTCGTATTCGTGGTCAGGCGTGACGGGCAGCGGCACCTCCGTGACGTTGTCGGCCGCCAACACATACAATGTCACCGTCACCGGCACCATCTCCAGCACCGGATGCAGTAACACCGCCAACACCAGCGTCACCATCACCCAGGCGCCCACGGTGACCATCAGCGGCGAGGCTTCGGCCTGCTCCCAAGGCGAGCTCACAGCCTCCGGCGCCACCACCTACAGCTGGAACAACGACATGGGCACCAGCGCCACCATCCATCCCACCGCGACCGGCACCTACACCGTGACCGGCACCACGAACGGATGCTCCGCCACCGCCCAGCAGCAGTTCACCCTGCGTCCTACCCCCGAGGTTTCCATCAGCGGCGGCAGCCAGTTCTGCGAAGGCTCCACCCTCTCGCTGACGGCGTCCAGCAGTCTGCCGGGCACCTCTTTCGAATGGTCGGACGACAACCATACCCAGGGCAACACCCTTAACGTCTCCACCGCAGGCACCTACACCGTGACCGGCACCCTCAACGGCTGCACAGGCACCGCCACGCAGACCGTCACCGCCGCCACAGCACCCGCCAACCCGCAGGTGAACAACGGCACCCGTTGCGGCGCAGGCACGGTGGAGCTCTCCGTCACCCCGGTGGACGGCTACACCTACAACTGGTACACCAGCGCCAACACGCAGACGGTGGCAGGCACGGGCAGCACGTTCACGACCCCGAGCCTCTCGGCCACTACCCAATACTGGGTGGCCGCATTGAACGCCGCCGGCTGTTCCTCCGACCGCGTACAGGTTACCGCCAGCGTGAACACGCCTCCGACCGTGTCCGCCACACCCGTGGATCCGATATGCTCCGGAAGCAGCGTGACGCTCTCCGCCAACGGCGCTGACTCCTACACCTGGGATCACAATCTCGGCGCGGGCAACAACCTCACCGTCACCCCCGACGGGACCACCACCTATACCGTCACGGGAGCCGATGCCAACGGCTGTACCGGCACGGCCACCGTAACGGTCACCGTGAACCAGAAGCCCGACGCCCCGACGGTCAACGAACCCGAGCCGTTCTGCACCAACGGCAGCGTGAGCGTGACCCTGACAGGCACCCCTGCTGCGGGTTGCACCCTCAGATGGTACAACAGCGACATGTCGAACGCAGGCAACCCGAACAAGACCCTCAGTGAATCCGCCACCTTCTACGCCAAGTCCTACAACAGCGCCACCGGTTGCGAAAGCGACGCAACGGCTTTCCACGTCATCGTCAACGCCGTCCCGTCCGCACCGGTGCTAAGCTGCGCACCCCTCTGCGGCGCCGGCACTGCGACCCTGAACGCCACCGTCGCTTCCGGACTGACCGTCAAGTGGTACGACGCTGACGGGCAATGGCTGGCTGACGGCAACACATACGCTGCGAATATCACCGCCACCACCCTCTTCCACGCCAAGGCCGTGAATGCCGCCACCGGTTGCGAAAGCCCGATGGCCGACGTGACGGCGGAGGTGACGGATGTCTATACTATCAACGATTACCGAACCGCTTGTGGCCCCTACACTTGGGAGGGCACCACCTACGAAAATAGCGGCGACTACACCAAGACCCTGAGCAGCGTCAGCAACTGCGACAGCATCGTGACCCTGCACTTAACCATCAACCAGCCGGTGGCATCGACAAGCACCGCCACCGTCTGCAGCGATCAACTGCCCTACACGTGGAACGGCGTTACGTTCACCGCCGCCGGCACCCAGAGCGCGACGCTCACCGCCGCCAACGGCTGCGACAGCGTGGTGACGATGACCCTCACCGTGCTGAACGCCACCTCCTCTTCGCAAACGCTGACCCTTTGCAGCAGCCAGCTGCCCTACACATTCCTGAACACCACCATCAACGGAGCAGGCTCATACACTGTCCATACGGAGAACGCCGCCGGTTGCGACAGCACCATCACGCTGACGGTGACGGTGAGCCCGACACCGGGTCTACCGACCATCGCCGACCAGAGTTTCTGCGGTGCCGGCAGCAAGACGCTGACGGCCTCCGCCGGCACCAACGGCACCATCTGCCGCTGGTACGAGACTGAAGAAGGCGGAATGCCAATCCAAACTGGCAACAGCTATACTCAGAATTTCACCGAAGATGAAACCTACTACGTGTCAAGCTACAACAGCAACACCAACTGCGAGAGTGCGCGCAAGCTGGTGAGCGTCACCGTGAACGAAGTGCCGGATGTCCCGACGGTCTCCACCGAAGGCAACAGCCGCTGCGGTGCCGGCGAGGTGGTCCTGTCCGCCATTTACGGAACGAACGCCACGCAGTGCCGCTGGTACGACAACGCCACCACCACCTCCGTCGCGGCAACGGGCGACAGCTACACTGTGACCTTCAACAGCAACCAGAACGCCACCCGCACCCGCTATGTGGAGAGCTACAATGAGACCACCGGTTGTAAGAGCACGCGTGTGCCGGCCGTGGCCACCGAGTACATTGTGCCCGCCGCCCCGCAGGTGACCGCCGCCACCAACTGCGGCCCGCTCACCGCTGACCTTTCCGACTACGTCACCACCACTGCCGACCTCATCCGTTGGTACGATGCCGACGAGACCCTGCTGGCCGAGGACGCCCATTTCAACACCACCGTCGAAGAGTCCACCACTTATAAAGTCAGCAGCTATAACGGCAACTGCGAAAGCAGCAAAATGACGTTGACCATCACCATAAACCCGAATTATCCGGCACAGTCCATCTACGACACCGTTTGTCAGAACACGCCTTACCAAAACCACGGCATCTCGCAGACATTCACCACCGCCGGCGAACAGAGTTTCGTCATCAACCAACATTCCGCGAATGGCTGCGACAGTGTGGTTACCTTATATGTATATGTAAAACCGCAGATCACCAATACCATCTCGGCCGAAGCTTGTGGGGAGTATGTCTGGAACGGCGAGACCTACACCACCTCGGGCGTCCACACGCAGACCTTCACGGCCGCCAACGGTTGCGACAGCATCGTGACGCTGCATCTGACCATCAAATCCGCCCAACACACGGATCTGCAGATATCCGCCTGCGACGCTTACGTGTGGCAGGGGGTGACCTACACCGAAAGCGGGGATTACACCGAAACATTCACCGCCTCCAATGGTTGCGACAGCACCGTGACCTTGCACCTGACCATCAAGTCCTCTTACCACTCCGACATAGCGGTGGAGTCCTGCGTAAATTACGAATGGGCTGGAACGACTTACAGCACGAGTGGCGAATACGTAAAAACGTTCACCGCCTCCAACGGCTGCGACAGCACCGTGACGATGCACCTGACCATCCACCAGCCCGCCTTCGTGGAGCTGTATGACGAAGTCTGTGCCAGTTCGCTCTACCACAACTACGGATTCGAAGCCACGTATAACGAGAACGGCGTCTATGAGCTGACCCACAACGGGCAGACCATCCACGGCTGCGACAGCGTCACCGTCCTTCATCTCACCGTGAAGCCCGTTTTCTTGACGGAGCTTTACGAGACCATCTGCGCGGAAGGCAGCACCTTGTTCAACGGCGAGACCGTGAGCGAAGAGGGCGACCACACCGCCTACCTCACTGCCGCCAACGGCTGCGACAGCACCGTGATCCTGCATCTGTCGCACTACACGCAGAAGACGGCGGATTACTACGCTGAAGTCTGCGCCGGCGAACCCTACGAAGGTCACGGTTTCAGCATCGCGAATGCCACTGAAACGATGGACTACCAAAACACCGCTCCCGACGTGAACGGCTGCGACAGCATCACGGTCCTGCATCTGACCGTACACCAGCCCGCTGTCACGGAGATTCCCGCAACGCTCTGTCTTGGCGGCACCTATAATGAGAACGGCTTTGACGTGACGGCCACCGAGGTCGGCAATTTCACGTACACCCAACAGCTGCAGACCGTGCACAACTGCGACAGCACTGTTACCCTGCACGTGACGGTGAACCCGCTCAGCACGGCGGAATACACTGACCAGACCTGCGAAAATGCGCACTACACGGGCTACGGCTTCGACACGACCTTCGCGAACACGGGCATCTACACGCTCACGAAGCACAGCGAGAACGTCTATGGCTGCGACAGCCTCACGACCCTCACCCTGACCGTGTACCCGATCTACACCACGGAAGTGTACGACACGATTTGCTTCAACGGTGAGTACAACTTCCACGGTCAGACGCTGACGGCCACTGGCGATTACACCACCACCCTGGCTTCCGTGAACCATTGCGACAGCGTTGTCAACCTACACCTCTACACGCGCCCCGAGAAGCGCCGTGAGATCAGCGCGGACATCTGCTATGACGAGGCCTACAACGACTACAATTTCACTGTGGAAGAGGCATTGGAGACGCAAGACTACAGTCACGTGAACCAAGATGTGAACGGCTGCGACAGCACCACCGTGCTGCACCTCACCGTGCATCATCCCGCCATCACTAACATTCCCGTAACGCTTTGTTACGAAGAGAATTATAACAATTACGGTTTTAGTATTACCGCCACAGAATCCACCACTTACACGCAGAACCTCCATACCGTCTTTGGTTGCGACAGCACCGTGAACCTCATCGTGACAGTGAACCCGACACACCACGTGATGCTGAACGGACAGGTTTGCGTGAGCGAGCCTTACACGGAACACGGCTTTGACACGCTCTTCGCACAAGCCGGCACTTACACCCTGTTCCACTACGGCGAGAATGTCTTTGGCTGCGACAGCGTCACCGAACTGCACCTGACCGTGCGGCCTGACTACCACCAGAACATTTCCAGGATGATCTGCGAGAACGGCAGCTACGTTTTCAACGGCCAGACGCTCACCGAGGCTGGCGTTTATACGGCTGAATTACAATCCATCTATGGTTGCGACAGCATCGTGACGCTCAACCTGACCGTGGGTGCCGAATACCGCGACACGTTGGAGGCGCACGTCTGCTACGGCAACGCCTACACGCAGTACGGCTTCAACATCGAGAATGCCACTGTGACCGGCTACTATGAGCAGCACACCACTGCCGTGAACGGCTGCGACAGCACCTCCGTGCTCCACCTCATCGTGCACGAGCTGAACACCACCGACCTCTACACCACCCTCTGCAAAGGCGAGACCTATCGCTTGAACGGCTTCAACGTGACCGCCAACAAAGTGGGTGACACCACCTACACGCGCGTCATCCCCACCGTCTATGGCTGCGACAGCACCATCGTGCTGCACGTCACGGTGAACCCGACCAGCACTGTGACGCTCACGGACGACGTCTGCGCGGGTATCCATTTCCAGACGGCCGGCTTCGACAAGCTCTTCACCGAGGCGGGAGTCTATACGCTCGTCAACCACGACCTCAACGTCTATGGCTGCGACAGCACCACCACGATGACGCTGACCGTATGGCCGAACCTCGCCAGCACCATCGACACCACCCTCTGTTTCGGCGAAAGCTACAACTTCAACGGAACAATCCTCAGCGTGGCTGGCACTTACACCGATACGCTGAAGACCGTTCACAACTGTGACAGCCTTGTGACTTTGCACCTCAGCATCCGTCCCGAAAACGTCTTCGAATTCGCCGAGACAGCTTGTGTCAGCTACCTTTGGAATGAGACAACCTATACTGAATCAGGCGATTATATTCAGCATTTCACAGATGTAAACGCTTGCGACAGCACCGTAACGCTGCATCTGACCATTCTGCCCGCCAGTGTCGGCGACACCACCGCCTTCGCATGCGACAGCTTCGACTGGTACGAACACACGAACATCACGGAATCCACCGAGACGCTCACCCACACCTTCACCAACGTGTTGGGCTGCGACTCCGTGGTGACCCTGCATCTCACCGTCGGACACAGCAATACCGGCGACACCACCGCCTTCGCCTGCAACACCTTCGACTGGTACGAGCACACGGGCATTACCGAGTCCACCGAGACGCTCACCCATACCTTCACGAATGTCAGCGGCTGCGACTCTGTGGTGACGTTGCACCTCACCGTTGGACACAGCAACACCGGCGACACCACCGCCTTCGCCTGCAACACCTTCGACTGGTATGAGCACACGAATATCACCGAGTCCACCGAGACGCTCACGCATACTTTCACGAATGTCAGCGGCTGCGACTCCGTGGTGACCTTGCACCTCACCGTCGGACACAGCAACACTGGCGACACCACCGCCTTTGCCTGCGACAGCTTCGACTGGTATGAGCATACTGGCATCACCGAGTCTACCGAGACGCTCACGCATACTTTCACAAATGTCAGCGGCTGCGACTCCGTGGTGACACTGCACCTCACCGTCGGTCACAGCAATACTGGAGACACCACCGCCTTCGCCTGCAACACCTTCGACTGGTACGAGCATACTGGCATCACCGAGTCCACCGAGACGCTCACCCACACCTTCACGAACGTCAGCGGCTGCGACTCCATCGTGACCCTGCACCTCACCGTCGGTCACAGCAACACCGGCGACACCACCGCCTTCGCCTGCAACACCTTCGACTGGTACGAGCACACGAATATCACCGAGTCCACCGAGACGCTCACCCACACCTTCACGAACGTCAGCGGCTGCGACTCCATCGTGACCCTGCACCTCACCGTCGGTCACAGCAATACTGGCGACACCAACGCAATTGCCTGTGACAGCTTCGATTGGTACGAGCACACGAACATCACCGAGTCCACGGAGACGCTCACCCACACCTTCACGAACGTGAGTGGCTGCGACTCCGTTGTGACGCTACATCTGACTGTTCACTACAGCACCGCAGGCGACACCACTGCCGTTGTCTGCGAAACCTTCGACTGGTACGAGCACACGGGCATCACCGCCTCCTGCAACAATCTGACGCACACCTTCGTGAATGCGGCAGGATGCGACAGCGTGGTCACTCTCAATCTTACGGTGAATTACGGCACGCACAATGTCACCGAAGCGACCGAGTGCGACAGTTTCATCTGGAATGGCGAAACCTACGACGCCACGGGTGTTTACACCTACGATTATGTGAACGCCGACGGCTGCGCCAGCACCGACACCCTCCATCTCACCATCCACCCGAGCTTCGACCTCACCTACACTGGAGAGGTCTGCATCGGCTCCGCCTACACGCAGCACGGCTTCGACACAGTGCTGACTGAAGCGGGCACACACACGCTCGTTCACGAAAGCCTCTCCATCAATGGCTGTGACAGCACCACCACGCTCGTCCTCACTGTCCACCCGACCTACAGTGCCGACACGACGGTTGATGTCTGCGACGTCGATCTGCCGTATCTGTGGCAAGACAACGAGTACGAGGCGGACGGCGATTACACGGTCGAATACACCACCGTGAGCGGCTGCGACAGCATACTGACCCTGCACCTCAATGTCCACCCGACCTACAGCCAGGACACCGCAGTGACCGTCTGCAATGGCGCACTGCCATACTACTTCGACGCTGACCACAGCTTTAACGCGGCGGGCAGCTACGAAATCGTCCTGCAAACGGTGAACGGATGCGACAGCGTGTGGCATCTGCAGCTCAATGTCACGCCAAATGCCGAGCACACCGTCACCCACACCATCTGTGCTTCCGAGTTGCCGCACACCTTCATGGATTCCGTCTTCACCGAGGCCGGTCAGTACGACATCACCGAATCCGACAACGACAACTGTCTCACCATCACGCATTTCACGCTGATTGTCAACCCGACCTACCATCACTATGACACCGTGACCGTCTGCGAGGAGACGCTGCCCTACACCTACGGCACCACCTCGCTGACCCAGACCGGCGACTACGACATCCACTTCAGCACCGATGCCACCTGCGACAGTCTCGTTACCGTCCACTTCACCGTAATCCCGACGGCCACGGGTGCCGAAGAGCAATGGGTCTGCACCAGCAACTTCCCGGTCGAATTTGGCGGCAGCACCTTTACCGAGGAGGGCGTCTATCCCGTCGTCTTCCACCGCGAGGGTCTCTGCGACAGTGTCGTGACCTTCACGCTGCACCAAGCGGCGGAGTACCTGTTCCCTGAAACCGACGCGACCTGCGAGCACGAGCTGCCCTACCTCTGGCGCAACCGCGAGCTCACGGAAAGCGGCATCTATTACGACACTTTGACCACCCAATACGGCTGCGACAGTGTCTATCAGCTGACGTTGACCGTGAATCCGACCGTGGTGATCACCGACAACCCCATCGTGCTGTGCGCGGGCGAGAGCGAGAGCTGGCGCGGCATGACGCTCAACGAGACGGGTATTTATCGCGACACTGTGAACAGCGTGACCACGGGCTGCTACGAAATCCACGAGGTGACCGTCACCGTGAACCCGACGTACCTCTTCCACGACACCGTCACCATCTGTAGTGACGAGCTGCCGTACAGCTGGCGCGGCATGACGCTGACCAGCGCAGGCGAGCGCGAGGACTACCTCCAGACGGTCCACTACTGCGACAGCATCTACCGCCTCACGCTGTACGTCAACCCGTCGTATCACCTCACCGAGACCGTTTCGACGTGCGACTATGACCTGCCGTACCTGTGGCATGGACAGTCGCTGACCGTGAGCGGCACTTACTACGACACGCTGACGACCATCAGCGGCTGCGACAGCACCTACACGCTGAACTTCACGGTGAACGCCTCGAGCTACGTGGCGGAAGCAGACACCGTGTGCGACACCGAGCTGCCCTACGCTTGGCGCGGGCATCAGCTTACCGCCACCGGCATCTATTACGACACGATTCCGAACAGTTTCGGATGCAACGATGTCTATGAGCTGCAACTCACGGTGAACCAGAGCAATGCCGTGACGATTAACGACACCATCTGCCAAGGCGGTCAATACACGGCGAACGGTTTCGACACGCTTGCGACGCAACCCGGCACGATTTATAGCCAGCTCACGCTCACCAACGCCAACGGCTGTGACAGCACCGTCACGCTCGTCCTGCAAGTGATGCCGACCTATCTGACCGAGACGGAAGCGGCCACCTGCGAGAACGTGCCCTACGAGTGGCGCGGCGGCGAGTACAGCGTGGCAGGCGACTACTACGACTCGCTGACCACCCAGTACGGTTGCGACAGCGTCTTCGTGCTGCACCTGACCCTCAACCCGACGTACGATATCTATGTGGAGGATTCGACCGATATGGGACAGGAGTACTCCTACGACAGCTTCGTCATCACCCCGACTGACAGCGGCACGTTCCATTACGATATCCAGAACTACACGCTGGTCGGCTGCGACAGCATCGTGCACCTGACCCTCTACGTCGCCTTTGTGGACGGCATCGAGGAGTTCACGATGACACCGGAGCTCACTTTCTACCCGAACCCGACAACGGCATCCTTGAACATCCGCGGCAAGCGTATGCGCAGCGTGGAGATCCTGGACATCAACGGCAGACTCATCTACCGCACTGATGCCGAAACGCCGGAGTTCACCCGTATCGACGTAACCCCCTACCCCACCGGCCACTACCTCGTGAAAGTGACTTTCGATGACGGAAGAACGGCGACGGGAAAGATTATCGTAAGCAAACGATAGGACAAGGGACAATGACTGTTATTACGAGCCATCCGAACGAACTGAGCGGTGGCGGAGCACCCTTCATCGGGGTGAACCGCCACCGCATCGGTGTGGATGGCGAGGGGGTGACCACATTGGCGGCCTTCCACGGCTGTCCGCTACAGTGCCGTTACTGTCTGAATCCCAGTTGCTTGGATACAAATGCCCGCGTGCATGAGTTCACGCCGCAAAGCCTCTACCAGCAATTGCGGATTGACGACCTCTACTTCGTGGCCACGGGCGGCGGGGTCTGTTTCGGCGGCGGGGAGCCGTTGTTGCGCCCCGAGTTCATCCGTCAATTCCACGCCCTCTGCTCCGAACGCTGGAAAATCACCCTCGAGACGTCTCTCAACGTGCCACTGTCCTCGCTGCAGACGGTCGCACCGCTCACAAACGATTTCATCATCGACATCAAGGACGCCAACGACGAGATTTACAAGGCATACACGGGAAAATCGAACGCCCAAGTATGGGAGAACCTGGCGTGGCTCGCCGCGAACTACGACCGCGAGCACGTCTTCCTCCGCGTGCCGCTGATCCCGGAGTTCAACACCGAGGAAGACATAGAGCGGAGTGTGGAACGGCTCTCGAAGTTAGGATTCGGGAATTTCGACCGGTTCACGTATAGGGTCACAACTCTCTAACTCTGGTCCAACTCTTGTGTAACTTTTGTGTAAGTCTTGTGTAAGTCTTGTGTAAGTCTTGTCAAGTCTTGTCAAGTCTTGTCAAGTCTTGTCAAGTCTTGTCAAGTCTTGTCAGCCCCTGCCGAGACGATATCAGTCGTACTGCACGAGTTCCTTCCAGAAGTCAAGGGGCAGATGGACGTTGGGGAGGCTGATGGCTCGGGTGAAGAGCGGGGCGATGTCACGGGCGGTGAAGCCGGCGATGCCGCAGCCGATCGGGGTGACCAGGAAGGTGAGGTCCGGATGCTGGTCCGCGAAACGGATGAACTCGTCCACATACGGGGCGATGGTCTCCACGCCGCCCTGCATAGTGGGAATGGCGTAGCTCTGTCCCTGGAGCCCGACGCCCTGTCCCATCACGGCACCGAATTTCCGCTCCGCCGTCCGGGCCGCACCGCCGGCGTGCATTCCGGCCAGGTTGCTGCCGAAGACGAACACCTCGCCCGGTTTCAGCGTGTCGATGAACTCCGGCGTGACACGGTCGCGGAACTCATCAAGATGACGGTAGTTGCGTTCCTCCCGGTTACGTTTCGCACGGAAGGATTTCTTCTCACGAATGCTCATGGCGGGAGCGCAGGCCATCACTTGCGCATCTTCGTCCATCCGGCTGTACATGCTCTGCTTCGCCTTCCGCTCGTTGGCCCATGCCCTAGCCATGCCCGCCGAATCATCCTCAAAATACATCGTGTTGGTGATGGAAATGCTGAGCGCCACCTCATCCACATCCTGGTTTGTGCCGATGTAGGCAAAGTTCCATCCCTCCTGGTCCTTCAGCCTATCGACCAGCGCCTTGATGTCCGCCCCCGAATACTCGTGAGAGGCGTTTTCCAACCCGTCGGTGATGACGGTGACGGCAGCCGTGGCGTTCCCGTCCGACTGGATCTGCCCCAGCAGCTTGTTCAGGGATATGCCCATGGCATCAAACAGCGGGGTGCCGCAACAAGGACGGTACTCCCTGGAGGTTAGCTCCTTGACTTCGTTCACGGGCACATTTTCGTAGATGTAGTGTTTGTCGCAGTTACAGAAGACGTACAAAGAGACGTAATGTTCCTGTGTTTCGCGGAAGCGTTCCTGTGCGGAACGGATGCCGCCCACGGTTTCGTTGAAGCCGGAGATGGCGGCCCCGGCGATGCTGCTCATAGAGCCGCTCTTGTCCAGAATGACCAGATTATAGACTTTCAGTTTCGAGCCCTGAGGGGCGGGAGTGGAACCCGTCGGCTCCGTCATGCGGTTTTGTTTTTTGAAGTTTTTGAAACGCATAGCTTTAATGTTTTGAATTGATGATAAAATGAATTGATGATAACGTATTGAATTGATGATGTCAAAATTCCAATCTGAAATTGTTCCCCTCCTTGAAGCGGTTGTAATGGTCCTCCAGGAAAGCATATTTGCGACCTTTGCGTCCTGGTTTCTTTCGCGGAGCGCTGGCATCGGCTTGGTTTGGTTCCGGAGTCGAGGAGGCGAACAGCGCGTCAATGTCCATTTTCCGCATCTCCTGACGGCTTCCGTATGTCGGTGCCGGCTCGCAAGCCTGCATACAGGCGTCGAACGTCTCTTCCGGCAGCTCGTACTCCTCCGTCGCCTGTTCCAGGATGCCCGTCTGCAGCATCTTTTTCTCGAAGTTGCGCCGGTCGAAGCGGACACCCAGGATGGACTCATAGAGGCGTTGCAGTTCCGACATCGTGAAGGCAGGGTCGAGCAGGTCGAACCCGACAGGCTCGAAATGGATGTCCTTGCGGAGCTGCTGTTGCGCTTTTCGGAGGATATAGTCGTGGTCGAAAGCGAGCGGCGGGGCATCCTCTATGGGGAACCAGCGGGCGTTGCTCGCGTCGTCGCCGCCGCGCACCTCCGAAGGCCGCACCAGCGCGTAGAAGGCGATGGAGATCACGCGCTCACGCGGGTCGCGGTGCACTCCTGTGAACGCGCCCAACTGCTTGAGCGACTGGATTTGCAGGCCCGTTTCCTCCGCCAGCTCGCGCCGTGCGCAGGCCTCGGCCGTCTCATCTATTTGAAGGAAGCCACCCGGGAACGCCCACGCGCCCTTGAACGGCTCGATGCCGCGCTCCACCAGCAGGATCTCCAACGACCGCCCGCTGAACCCGAAAACCACACAGTCGGTGGCCACGGCAGGATGAGGATATTCGTATGTGTAACTCATCGTTTTTTTAATTGCGTAAAAACTACGCAAAAATACAATTTTTATAATACGGAACATTCATTTGCGTATTTTTTACGCAAAAAACTTCACATACTGAATATCAGGAAATTAAATGCTATATTTCGTCTTATCCTTCGTTTTTTATCCAAAATCCACCGCAATCCACAGGCAAATTTCGGAAAAAAAACGCCATAGCGCGCGCGAATCTGTTCAAATCACAACTTGAACGTCACCGGCACCTGGAAATAGCAGCGCACCGGCTTCCCCATGTTCCGTCCGGGCTTCCACTTCGGCATCGACATCACCCCGCGCAGCGCCTCCACGTCGCAATCGGTGAAAAGCGGGATTTTCACCTGGCCATGGGTCACCCGGCCGTCCCTCTCCACCACGAACTCGACCAACACCGTGCCCGTGATGCCGTTCTTCTTCGCCACCTCGGGATACTGGATTTCCTTGGCCAAAAACGCGTTCAGGGAATCGAGGCCTCCAGGGAATTCAGGCATCTCCTCAGTCAAACCCATCAACGGTGGCTCATCGTAATAATCATCGACTTCCACATCCCCTACATAGTCGTCAGTAACGTCAGTCTCCCCAGAATTGATTTCATCTGTTGAAACACAAAGACCATTTTCCACGATTCGAAGAATTTCTTCTTTCGGAGCGGAGGCGGGTCTGTTGCCGTTGGTTGGCTCGTTTGCCGGTCCGTCGGCCGGTCCAGTGGATGATTCTGCGGGCTGCGACAGCGTGTTGACGGATGCAGGTACCGATTCGCTGCCGGCGGGCGTCGCAGGCGTTTTCGGACTATGGCACGCGCCCATCATCATAGTGGAGACGGCGATGCCCGCCACAGTGACGGCCTTGCCGAGCGCCCGGCGTTTGGAGAGTTCCCGCTCCAAGTAGCGCACCTCCGATTCGCAATAGGGACACGTACCCCGACAGTCGCCCTCGTGCGTGCATTCGCGTTCCACCAACGGGATGTCGTTCTCTTGTGCGATCTTCCGCCGCACATCCTTCAGGATTTCGCAAGTCCGTTTGCCGTTTTTCATAATGTAGAATGTAGAATGATGAATATTGGGTGCGAAGATATACTTTTTCTAAAAAAGCAAGAACTGGGTGTTTATTATGTTGTTTGTCATTTCAGCAGCCGCCCTTGGGTCCGCTTGTTCTCCCGTTTGGGAGCTTAAAGTCATAGATAAGCTCGCCGCAGGTGCAATCGTGGTAGATGTAGCGGTAGATCTGCCCCTTCAACACCGCAGCGGCACGTTCCTCGTCAAGGCTGCACGGGAAGATTTCGCGACCGCGCGCATTGACATAACCCAGCCTGTGGTTCGTGTCGTAAACGGCCCAACAGGTCTCCGCTGACGAGGAGTTGGCTTCCTCCCAACTGAAGTAGTAGCGGCTCAGGCGCTTGCCTGTCCGACTGTCCGCGATGGCCCACATCCCCTTTTTGTTGGCGACATACAGCACATTTCCATCTCGATGGGCGCCCCAGCAGGAGAGCAACTTCCGGCCCTTGCCGTTAAACACCTCCACCTTCCCTGACGGACAGCGGGCAAGGATGACATCGTCGCCGTCGGCATCGGCCTCCACGTAGCGCAACGGAATCACCTCATTCCCCCACAGATCGACAATGCCGTGGTGCAGCGAATCCGTGGCCACACTCATCAATGTGGAAGACCAATTATTAGATGAATCGCTGTAACGTTGCGGGAGTAACCTTCCCATAGGATCCACCAACCGCCATGCACTATCGACATAAACCAAAGGGTATAAGAAAAGGAGATTGACGTTGTCAAAATGTATGGCCGTGTCCATAGCAACAACACGTCCCGCAGTATCGATGATTTCCACTTGGCCATCCCGCAAGACACCATAAAAATAATAGGAATAGCCCAACTCACTAAGTTCGCTCAACTCTGTATAGCGATGAGGGATGAGCATCCGGGAATGCGCGTCCATTATCCCCCAAAGGCCAGAGCGATCTTTCACTTTAAACAATCCTTCCACAGGATATAAGGGCCATGCCTCCTGATATTCGATGGGCAGAACTAAACTGCCGTCAGCTGACATCAGGCCTTTAAGGCGTGTTCTCCTCTCCTTGATGGGCACAAAGTCACCATAATAGTAGTCGTATAGGTACAACGGACTGATCGGGCGGATCCACTCTCCCTTGAAATCCATCACCCCCTCGTAATCATTCGTGTCTGTAACAATGATGGCATTATCACAGCCACAAAACAGGCTCTTATAGACCGGAGCCAACACCTCGCGACCGTTCAGGTCCAACAAGCCTCTCAGCATCTGCTTCCACTTCGTGCGATTGGACGATGTTTCGCCACTATTCGGAGTCTTCTCTACGGAGTAACTGAGCAGCGACGAGGAGCCAGTTTTCCCGAAGTCGGAGTATCCGAACTCCGAGAGGTTAGGATAACGGAAGGGCACCACCGTGTCGCCTTTGCTGTTGACGACCCCGCCAGGCTTGTCGTCTCCGCAGACCACGAAAAGCCCCCCGCTGTTGGCAATCGGTTCCGGTCTCGCGTCATAGCGATAAGGCAGTATCGGCCGCCCGTTCCAGTCCAATATGCCCCAACGGCCATTCCGTTTCGCCATGATATAACCTTCCGGATAGACCTTGTCGTTGTAGGTGAAAAGTGCCTCGTACTCGCAGGGCAGCACGGTTTTCCCCGAGCCGTCGATGAGTCCGAAAAGAGTGTCCTGCCACACGAGCAACCGTGGGGGAAGGTCTCTTTGAGCATTCAGTCGCACTTCGCGCCCCTCCGACAACACAAACACCGCGATCTGTCCGTTTTCGATGCCGAAGCGGATGGCGGCGGCAAGGGAGTCCTCGGGGAAGAGGCGGGAGCTGTCGAAGTAGTAGAGGCTGTCGGAGGTGTCGAGCCAGCCGCCCACGTAACCGTCGTGGCGGATAGCGTGACGCACCACCCTGCCGAGCTGTTTGCGGGAGTGGCAACCCTGCGTGGCTGCGTATGCCACGACAACGCCCTCCGTGGGCTCCGTCATCGTGGCGATGTCCATCGTGAAGCCGTCGGGATGGCGGAGGCTGTACGCCCAAAGGCTGTCCGAGACGGCCTTGACACTGCCGCCCGTCAACTTGCCGCCGCTGTAGCAGGAGGTCAGGAACAAGGCGCACGACAGGAGCACCGTCATCGCTGTCTTTTTCGGGAACAGAATTCTGTCCATTGTCTAATGTTTGTTTATTAATTTGTCCATTAATCCCAGGGTTGCGGCCTTACCTTGGGCTACCGAGCTCTTGCCCCTCCGGGGCGGCTCAAGGAATACTATTCACCAATCACAATTCACTAATCACTTCCAGATAGAAGCTCACCGGCCTGAAGCCGTCGTTGCAGCTGATCATGGCGGAGTGCGGGTTTTTCATCCATCCGTCGTAGAAGTTGCCGCGGCCGGCGGCCAGTTCCTGCACGAACCACCGCATCGACTCCCAGGCGCTGTCGCACATCCCCTCGGGCTGCGCGCCATCGACCGAAATCCATGTCTGCCCCTCCTGCACGTCGCACGCGTGCTCGATGGGGTTCTCGAACCGCGCCTGCAAATCTCGGTAATCCGCCTTCCGTATGGCTGTAATCTTGATGTTCATTTTTACGTTTATTCAGGTCGCAAAGATATAAAATTATTCCCGCAGAACTCGCTGATCACCGCAGATATTTTTAGGTGAAAAATTACACCTTAGAAAGTATACTAAACAATCAACTCTTTCGTTTCTAAAAAAAAGTATCTTTGTACCCGATATTCATCATTCTACATTCTACATTATGAAAAAGGGCAAACGAACCTGCGAAATCCTGAAGGACGTGCGGCGGAAGGTCGCGCAAGAGAATGACATCCCGTTGGTGGAGCGCGAATGCACCCACGAGGGTGACTGTCGCGGTACGTGTCCCTACTGCGAGGCCGAAGTGCGCTACTTGGAGCGGGAGCTATCCAAACGCCGTGCTTTAGGCAAGGCCGTCGCAGTGGCGGGCATTGCCGTTTCCTCCATGATGATGGGTGCGTGCCACAATCCGAAGGCGCCCACGCCGGCCGCTAACAACGAACCCGAACCCGCCGTGGAGGCCAGCACCCAACAAGTTCCGGAAGCGACAGATGGACAAGAAGTTCCACCGCCTCCCGGACAATCCGATCCGTATGTGGCGGACGGTATCATAGAAGAAGTGGGCGAAATACCAGACATCCCGGAAAATTCGTCCGAGTCCTCCCCGAACCGCTGCACACAAATACCTTCACAGCTGGCTGATCCAGATGATTGGGAGACTACCGAGGGGATAGTGGTAGGTGACGTCGAAGACGATGTATATTTCGAGAATTCTCCGATGATGTTCGTAGAGGAGATGCCAGAATTCCCCGGAGGAATGGATTCCTTGCAAGCCTTTTTAGTAAGGGAGATTCAATATCCATCAGTGGCGAAGAATAACGGCATCACGGGCACGGTTTTGGTTGAGTTCGTGGTGGAGAAAGACGGGAGTGTGACCAACGCCAAGGTAAAAGTCCCTCTCTTCCCCGAATGCGATAAGGAGGCATGTCGTGCCGTCATGTCCATGCCGAAATGGAAGCCAGGAAAAAACATGGGGAAACCGGTGCAATGCTATTACCAGGTGCCGGTATCGTTCCGACTTTAATCTCCGCGTATTTCTCGTATCTTCACGAAAAAATCCCTTCCCCTATTTCATTCCTTAACGTGGAGTATGCACGAGGCAAGAACCACTCTGATCTCCATTTTACGCGCAGATACGCGCGATACGTGGAGAAAGAATACTCATCCAGAAACAGATCAATTGTCAGATTCGTAATACTCAAATTCTGCAATGGTCTTCATCGTAGTACTTAGTGTCTGATCCGGATTCCAGCTGTACATAACACATTCTATCGTATTATCAAAACTGTCGTAGAGATAATCCCATCCATACTCCAGCTTGCCGTCTTTGTCGTAACGCCTAATGCGAGCCAATCTGTCCTTCTCATCATACTCATAAATCGTTTCTCCGGATAGTTCTCCGTTATAATAATGCAAACCCTTCACTCTTTTTGAGCTGTCGTCATAGAAATACAAATCCCTGCTTTCTCCCATTAAAGTGAAACCGTATTCCGTCAGATTCCCATCTTTATCGTATTTGCACCAGTTAACTTGTACGGTGTCTCCGTCCACAATTTCAGCCGTTGCGATGCAATTGCCTACAGAATCATAGAAAAACGGATGTGTCATAATCGTATATCCAAGATCTTCTTCATCAACGGTTGGCACATATTCATTTCGAACACAGCGGCCCTGCTCGTCGTAATAATATCGTAGCGATGGTTTTGGTGTCCCGCCTGACCGAGTGTAAACACTATAAAGGAACTGTCCAAGACTGTCGTAAACAGCCTCTTGGCGAAATTTGCCATCGGTGGTGTATCTGGAAGTGAAGCGACCCGACGAATCGTATGAGTAACGCTCGATGAGCGTGTCCCCATCCCAATCAAAACTTTCTCCTACAGTCATAGACTCCATCAACTGTCCCTTTCTGTTAAAAGTGAGGAAAATTTGAGTGGAATAGTGCACAGCCCTATCCTTCGTAATAACAAGATCCGAATAGGCAATAGATTTCACTGGTCCGTGCAATCCTCTCTCCGACAAGGACTTTGGAAAGTGTTCAACACCATATATGTTGATTTGGGCTGAAATCCGTCCCAACAAACACAACGACAAAAGAAGCAAGAAAGTGGCAATCTTCTTGCAAGTATTATGATGTATGACAACGCGGCGAGACAGCATGACAATTCGATAAAAAATATGAACGCAAAAATACAAAAAAAACTGTAACATGTTGAATCATCTGCATCATATATAGAAATAATGACTACTTTTGCAACCGAAATATGGAATCATTATGATGAACCTTCGAACATTGCGACTACTCATACTATTGGCAATCGGCAGTTTATGCATACACCTGAACGCGCAGACGGATTCTGTGTACGATGGGACCGTGCACTATTTCTGGACGGGAGACGGCAATCACGTGCGTTACGGACTGATGGACACCACCGGAAACGTCATCTGCCGGCCGAGCTTCAGCCAAATCGGAGTTCCATACTTTGATCTCAAGTCCGAACCGGTTCCCGCAGCCAAGGGACGGAAGTGGGGTTTCATCAACACGAAAGGCGAATGGGTCGTCCGCCCACAGTTTGAATACGCCGGTTATTTCCACAATGGACTCGCCAAGGTCATTGTCAAGGGCAAAACCGGCTACATCCGGCAGGACGGCACCATGGCCATTGAGCCCCAGTTTGAAGAGGGGGATGATTTCCTTGATACCATTACCGTAGTAAGGGGATATTTCCAAAACAAATTTCAAAATCTATACATAAACACTTGTGGAAAAATCCTTTGGGAAGAGAAATTCTGCTATGCCTGGCCATTTCAGGACGGTGTTGCGGAAGGAAGCACGTGTGAGTTTAACGAAGGGGAGGAAGAATTATGGGGTGCCATTGATGCGAATGGCGAATACATTTTCACACCACAATTTGAAGAACCCCCACGATTTCTTAACAAAACTACCGCTCTTGCCATGAAAGATAGACTTTGGGGTGTCATCAGCGTTGACGGACATTGGATTGTGTCGCCAAAATATGATTATGCCTGCCGTGCATGGGCGGGCGACCTCGCATGGGTTAGGACGGAAAGTGACGAAAAATGGAGCCTGATCGGAAGCAATGGAAAAGTCATCACAGAGCAGAAATTCGACGAAATGGATGCATTCTCCGATGGGCTCGCCGCCGTGAAGATCGGCGACCGTTACGGCTTCATCGATTCAACGGGAACTGTGGTATTTACGCTGGAGCCGGAGTACTACCCCATGCACTTCTCCGACGGGCTGGCACTAGTTGTCCAAACCGTTGACAGTACAGACAGATGGGGTTATATCAACAAAAAGGGTGAGTGGGCCATTCCGCCGCACTTCTCTGACGCGGGCCATTTCCACGGAGGACTCGCATACGTGATTCTGAGCAACAACCCGAAAGACAGACGGTCCGGCTACATCAACCACCGCGGCCAAGTCGTCTGGCAGTTCAAAGACAAGTATCCGGTAGAGATTCTGCGGTTTTAGCAGGCACGCACTTTTTTCGTGATCCGCGCAGATACGCGTGATCCGCGGAGATAAACAAAAAAAGGGAGCAGGTCCAATCCCGCTCCCAACTACTAACTACTAACTTCTAACTACTCACTCATGATGATGTCCAGCATCGCATTTGCGGAATCCGCAATACGTGTGCCAGGACCAAAAATGGCGGCGACACCGCAGTCGTACAGGAACTGGTAGTCCTGCGGGGGAATCACACCGCCCACGGTGATGATGATGTCCTCGCGGCCAAGCTTCTTGAGCTCTTCGATGACCTGCGGAACCAACGTCTTGTGACCTGCTGCCAATGAGGAGACGCCCAAGAAGTGCACGTCGTTCTCCACGGCCTGCTTGGCGGCCTCTTCGGGGGTCTGGAACAAGGGACCCATATCGACGTCGAAACCGATGTCGGCATAGCCGGTGGCGACCACCTTGGCGCCGCGGTCGTGACCGTCCTGACCCATCTTGGCAATCATGATACGCGGGCGACGGCCCTCTTTCTTGGCAAATTCGTTGCAACGCTCGCAAGCCCGTTTGAAGGCGGCGTTGTCTTGTTGTTCTT
>JAEEGH010004681.1_pt1 | contig 34880 bp, 30 predicted proteins | sample 9134181 | NCBI WGS metagenome assembly JAEEGH01 (sample SAMN16246544, study PRJNA631951) | gut metagenome | biome: gut microbiome; feature: rumen; material: DP-attached | host: Bos | place: Iran: Karaj | collected 2018-10
ATTTTTCCGTACGTTTCCGATTCGAAAATCTTGCTTTTCTATATCGTAATTTCCTTGAACGTCGGGTTCGTCTCGTTTCCCTTCGGGTTGATAAATTTTCAACTAAATCTGTTCTCAGTTCCGCTTTACATTCAAAAAGAACTTGATCCTTTGTTGTTGCTGATAACCCTACATTCTCATAACCGGTATCAATCCCTAATGCAACTTCCTGAATTTCATTACTTCTCTCCTTTGTTAATTGGACAGTAAAAGGGTGATAATTGACAATGAATGCCTTTTTATCACGAAGCAGATGCCTTACCCTGCCGTGACGCACGGTCGGCATAAGCGGTTCACCTTTACTGTTCAGAACATAAATCATACAAAAATCCCTTTATGAGTTGCAGTTTATGCTGTTAACAGCCGGAACTCTGCAAAACCGTAAATGCACCTTCGTCAATGTTATTGAGAGGTTTGCCGTGTACAACACTGTCAGCATTACCGACTGTTTAATCATACACCTTAGAGCTTCAGACTAGATGAACATCCGAAGGTAACTATTTGAATTTATTTGCATAAATTCATTCTCTCATAACGTAGTTCATTCACTTTTCAGCGAAATCACTGAGACTAAGCAAAAGCCATAATTACCTTAAAGGTTATTATGGATCGTTTACTTATTTGTGTTTTCCCTGCATTGCACCGTACATATCCCACATAGGTGTAAAAATACCCAGCGCCAGAAGCAGAACCATGCCCGCTACTATCAGCAGCAGAATAGGTTCAATCTTGGCCGTTAACGCCTTGAGTTCATAATCAACCTCACGGTCATAGTGCTCGGCAACCTCGATCAGCAGGGTATCGATCTGACCGGTTTCGTCACCTACTGCAAACATCTGCAGCACCAGAGGAGAAAACATTCCGCTGGCAACCGCGGTCTGATACATGGACTCGCCTCTTTCAACACCCTCACGCATCTTTAAAATCTTCTCGGACAGGTAGGCGTTATCAATGGCATCGGCAACCAGTGTCAGAGCCACATTCAGACTCACACCGGATCTTATCATAATGGCAAAACTTCTGGAAAATCTGGCCAGCTGCGCTCTTAACAGAATAGATCCCATAATCGGAATTTTAAGCTGCCATTTTCCCCACCACATTCGACCTTTAGGTGATTTGATCCACTGGATCCAGGCAAAAGGAAGAGCAATCAGCAGTCCGAAAATCAGCCAGGAGTAATGCACAAAAAAGTTGGATATACCAATCAGGATCCTGGTGGTAAGCGGCAGTTCGACGCCGAATTTGCCGAACATATCGGAAAAAACCGGAATTACCCAGATATTGAGGATGATCATCGCAATCGTAATAAATGAAATTACAATAACCGGATAACGCATGGCGCTCTTAACACGGCGCTTGGTTTCAACCTCAAGGCTGATGTACTCGGCCAGCTGCAGGAAAGCCTCCTCCAGCCTTCCGGTATTCTCACCGACATTAATCAGTGATACAAAAAGGCTGTTGAAGACCTTCGGAAACTTTCTCATGGCAACAGCCAGCGGCAGGCCACCGGCAAGATCACTCTCGAGCTGTTTAAGAACCTCCACCAGTTTTTTATTGTTTAAAGTGTCGCCAAGTCCCCTCAGAGCCCGCATAATCGGAATACCGGCCTTGCTCAGGGTATACATCTGACGGCAGAACATCAGCAAATCATTCTGGCTGATGTTGCGGTTGAAAAGAGAGAACCCGGAGGATCCTTTATTCGCAGCTGCGCTTTTCCCCTGCTTGATTTCAACCGGACGGACTCCCCTGGCAATGAGTGTTTCCGCAACCATATTCTCATTACCAGCCTCCAGCGAACCGTCCACCAGATTTCCGGCACCATCTCTACCTTTATAAATATAAGTTGGCATTATTTAACAACCTCTGCCAGATGCAATACCTCGTCAACCGTGGTAACTCCCTGCTTTGCATAATCAAATGCCATCATAACCAGCGGCCGGTAATTCGGATCTTCACGAGCCACCTTGGAAAATCTTTCAGTATCATTTGAACGCAGCGCATCCATCATCGGAACAGAAAGTTCCAGCACCTCAAACACACCGACACGTCCGGCATAACCGGTGAAATTGCAGCTCTGACAGCCGCGGCCGTGTTTAAACACCGCATTTGACGAGCCTTCTCCGATTACCATATCAATATAAGTCTTTTCACTAGGTTCAAGTTCGTGAACCTCTTTACAGTACGGACAGATCTTGCGCACCAGTCGCTGGGCGATTACAGTTCTGAGCGCAGCGGCAACCAGATAACCGGGAGCCCCCATATCCATAAGACGAAGAGCCGAGGAAATCGCATCATTGGTATGAAGAGTACTTAATACCAGGTGACCGGTAAGTGCTCCTCTCATACCTATTTCCATAGTTTCCTGATCACGCATTTCTCCGACCAGGATGATATCCGGATCCTGACGCAGTGTTGCTCTCAACACCGATGCGAAGGTTAATCCTATTTTTGCATTGATCTGCACCTGGGATATACGCGGCAGACGGTATTCCACCGGATCCTCCACGGTAATAATCTTGTTCGAAGCGGTATTAAGTTCACTCAACGCACCGTACAGGGTTGTAGTCTTACCGGAGCCGGTAGGTCCGGTAACCATGATCAGACCGTGCGGTCGACGCAGCTGACGGCGGAATTTGGCAAGAATTTCCGGCGGCATACCAACATCATCAAGAGACAGCAGTCCGGCTGACTGATCCAGCAGTCGCATTACCACGGATTCTCCGTGCTGGATCGGCATGGTTGAAATACGGACATCGATATCATGTGCCTTTACCCTCATTCTGAACCGTCCGTCCTGCGGCAGTCGTTTTTCAGAAATATCAAGACCGGCCATCAGCTTCAGACGAAGTACCAGGGCAGGTGCGATTTTCACCTCGTTCATTACATTTTCATGCAGTACACCGTCAATACGCTGCCGGATACGCAGAACCTTTTCATCAGGTTCGATATGAATATCCGAGGCATGGACCTGAACCGCATCTTCAAACATGGTACGCAGCAGTTTAACCACCGTCGCCTCATTTTCAGATGAAGCCACATTAGTCTGCCCGATATCAAAATCAGAATTGCTCTGATATTCCTCCTGCAACTGCTGGGCAAATGACTCAATTTCCTTGGTTTTACGGTAAAGCTGATCAAAATAGAGCAGCAGCTGCTCCTCCTTCGCGATTGCCAGGTTGATCTCGCGGGGAGCCAGAATGTTGCTCAAAAAGTCAATAGCCTGGAGATCTGCAGGATCACTCATGGCTACGGTAACATTGTCGTTGGCATCTATGTTGATTGCCAGGGCGCGGAAACGGCGGGCATGAACTTCAGGGATCAGATTAACCGCATCAGTGGAAATTGAAATACGGGATAAATCAAAAAAAGGAATACCAAGCTGCTGGGAAAGGAAGTTCAGCATACGGTCTTCATCGATGAAGCCCAGTTCAATCAGCGCCTTACCGAGTTTCAAACCCGATTTTTTCTGGTAGGCCAATGCCTGCTTCAGCTGATCATCTGTAATGATTTGTTCCGATACCAGCAAATCACCCAGACGCATTCTTAATTTAGGACGAACTGCCACGACTTATTTCTCCAATTCCTGTATACGTTGCAGGGCAAACTTGCGGGAAGCCTCCGCAACACCCACATCTATAGCTCTCTTGTAATTTGTAACGGCCGCAGACTTCATATTCTGGCGATCAAAAGACAGCCCGAGTCCGAACCACCACTTACCATCATTCGGCATAATTCTGGTCAGCTTGCTGTATGCATCAATTGCAATGGCAGGCTGATTAAGTTCGGTTGCCAGCGAGGCTTCTGTGGCAATGTAATCAAGATTGCCGGATTCAGCTCTCAGCGACAGCGATGTAAGCACAGACAAAGCTTCAGTTCTGGCGCCCTGATCCATCAGAATTCTTGCCAGCAGCAGCCGGTAGTTAGGATAGGCAGGATCGAGACCGATCCCCTGCTGCAGAACTTTCTTTGCCTGGGAAATGTTGTTGGTTCCGAAGTACAGTGAAGCAATCTTTTCCCTGGCCTGACGGTTTTTCTGATCTCTCGACAGGATCGACATATAGGACTCGATGGCCTTGTCGATGTTACCCTGGGACAGAGCGATATTTGCCGCCTTGACATCAAGTTCCGTCTCCTGCTCCCTGGTAAGTTCAATCGGGGTTACCTTCATTACCTTTTTGGCAGGTGGCACGTCCTTCACCTGAGCAGGGGCGGTATTGCGGCTCACAGCCGGAACAGCAGGCTGCTGTTCCGGCAGCTGCTCATAACTGTCCGCAGGATCCTGCACGGGCTCATCCGGTCCGTAAATTTCATCTTCCAGTGTTGCCAGAGTCTGCTCATCCTCCTGCTCCCTGATTTCAGGTGACACGGTTTCAGGTTTCTGCAGTGCCTCTTTTCTGTGTTCATCCGCAACCGTGGCAGTATTTACAGAACTGACGGTGCTGTCGGTCTTTTTCACCAGTGTCACGGTATCCGGGGTGGCAACTGATTTATTGGAGTAATACCAGAAACCGCAACCGATCACCCCTGCAAGAACAGCCACAGTTCCTGCCAGTATATAAACCGTCATATTGCTCTTATGCTCAGACGGATGGTATACCCCGTCATCCTGAAGCTTCTGCCGCTTATCAAGATCTTTGAGCATGGTATTGATAACACTCATTATTCCTTCAGTTCCTACTCTATATGTCCATTTCAACTACTGCACCATCAGGGCAGCCACAGTTATCACCATCAGTGCCGCCAGAATAAGCAGAACGTTAACACCCTTTCTTTTTATTACCGCATCCTCGGTATCGTTGACTGCAAGTCGCACTGCGTCAGGTTTTACAACGTACTGTCCGCGACCGTAGGCAAGCATAAGACTCTTGTGGGCAAGAACATTTATAAGCCTCGGTATTCCCCTGCTTCCCTTCCATAGTTTCTTCATAGACTTATCGGAAAACAGCGGTGATCCCTGATACCCGGCAACCTTCAGCCGGTAATTAATGTACGATCTGGTCTCATCAAAAGTCAGAGATCTGAGACGGTAGGAAAAGGTTATTCTCTGCCTGAGCTGCCTGAACTCGTCCTGGGCAAGTCGCAGATCCAGTTCCGGCTGACCGAATAAAACTATCTGAACCAGTTTGGTGGATTCGGTTTCAAGATTCCCGAACAGTCTGATCGCCTCCAGAGTCTCATCAGGAAGATCCTGCGCCTCATCAATCAGTACCATTACCTTTTTGCCTGAACGGTTAAGTTCAATCAGACGGTGATTGATAGCATCCGTCACGGAAATCTCGTCACTGGCGGTAAGGCTGACATTCAGCTCCTTTGCAAGGGCCAGTCTCATTTCCGGAGCTGTCAGATACGGATTCGGCAGATATGCGATTTCATAACCGTCGACAATATCCGAATTCATAATTTTCCGCAGCAGCAGGGTTTTTCCGGTTCCCACCTCTCCTGTAACTTTAATGAAACCCTCACCGCTCTCCAGTGCGACCTTCAGCACCACCATTGCCTCCTGGTGCGGAGGAAGACCGTAATAAAAGTCAGTATTCGGCGTCAGCGTGAACGGAAGTTCCTTTAATCCAAAAAATGATTCGTACATTTCAAAACAACTCTAGATCACTTTTCGAACAACTACTTCGCGGTCCGTTCCTGCGGATACCACTTTTCAAGAAGTTCATTCGAACGTCTCAGTTCACTCTTCCAGGTATCCTCATCCACTACCACAGGTCGGATCAAAATAACAAGTTCCACCTTCTCGGTTGCATCCTGGGTGTTTTTAAACAGATTGCCCAGTAAAGGTATATCACCAAGCAGCGGAACCTTGGAGGTCTGATCAACCTTTCGTTCTTCAATCAGTCCGCCTATTACAATAACATCTCCTGAATTTGCCTTCACCACCGTATCAGTTTCGCGGATGGTTGATTTGGCCATCGGCATGGCAAGCATCTGTTCATCGCCATACACCACGCTCTTGGTCTGCTCCTCCACCTTGATAACAGCAGGATGAATATGCATCAGAACCGAACCGTCATCCTTGATCTGCGGTGTAACATCCAGCGAAACACCGGAGAAGAACGGAGTATACTCCACCGACGGAGAGGAGGTGGTGGAACTTGCGGAGGTTACCGTACTGGTTTCAAACTTGGTTACAAAGTATTCATCCTCGCCGACCTTGATAACCGCTTTCTGATTGTTGCTGGTGGTTATCCGCGGACTTGAGAGGATGCTGACATCGCCCTGGGTCTGCAGCAGATTCACTGTAACACCTAAATTGGAATCCCTGAATACAATATTGGTAAGACCGCCAATGGTCGAATAGATCGGATTCGACGCGTTGGTGAAGGTACCGAATCCGGTGCTGCCGTTGCCCCAGTGCTTACTCTTGGCGAGGATATCCCAGTCTATACCGTGCTGGAAATCTTCCGAGAGACGAACCTCAAGGATTTTGGCCTCGAGCAGAACCTGACGGGTCAGTCTCCTGGTTGCGCTGTCAAGGAAATTTCTAATAGCCTTAAGTTCACTTGGCAGTGCTGAAACCACCACCAGTCCTGCCTCAGGACTTACTATCACACTCTTTCCGGCCCCTTTCCCGATATAGTTTCCGATAGCCTTTTCCAGACTGGTCCAGAAATCATTGGCAGTACTCGTAATTACACTCGTTCCGGAATCACTGTCAAAAGATTTGTCGGAACTGCTGTCATCACTGCTGTTTGAGGATGAACTTGATGAATCACTGTCACTGTCGCTGTCACTGTCGTCGCTCTTGCTGGATACACCTCCGGTGGTAATGTTAAGCGATGCCACACCGGTGCGTTTAACCAGAAGATAATCAACATTGAAGGTTTCTGTTCTTACTCCTGCCGGATAAACATAGAAGATTTTTCCTTTCTGCTGAATATCGTAGCCGTAGATGTTGCTGATCGCGGTAAGGACTTCACCGATGGTAACATTCTGCAGATCAAGACTGATACTTCCCGATACATCAGGATGGACAACAATACCGTAACTGGTTTCATTCAGCAGAGATGCAAAAAATTCCTTTGCATCAACATTTTCAGCCTGAACCTTGAACCTGCGGGTCGGAGCATAGATACCGGCATTGGAGCCGACTGTCTGACCGACATTCAGTTCTGCCGCAACATCGGCAGGAAGAGCCACATTACTGCTGGTAATTGCATCCTGGATCTGACCTTTGACCTCAACCGGATCGCGATGCTGATACGCACAGCCGGTCATCAGTCCGGCAATCGAAACAGCCAACAAACTTTTTGCAAAAATATTCATAATCAAATAATCTACTTGTGATCTTGTTTCTAAAAAGATTTACTATCAATTAAACCGTTATTCTCTACCGATCAACCTGTCAGCGTACAATCATCCTGGAGTTGTACATTTTCAGTTCAACCTGTTCCCCGCTGCCCTGCAGTACCACCTTTGACGGACGGATTGATTTTACTGTATAGCCGTCGATTTTATCTCCGACATGATATCTTTTACCGTTTATCAAAGCTGCAGGTCTGCTGCTTTCAAATATGCCGGACAGCCGGTAGCCGCTGTTTCCGCCCGATACAGTTTCAGTGGCGGAGGGCACATAGTCAACCGGCTGGGTCGGATCCCTTACCAGGCTGTTGTCAGCCAAAACTGAACCTGAGGCAAAAAGAGCAAGGCTCAAAGCACATACAAAAACTCTAGCCACGTATAAAATCCTTATTAGCGCTTAAAGTATACACATGGATCTCCACTATACCTTTCGGATATTCCTTAACCTCGTAGGACAGCGGACCCCAGATAAATTTTTTGTTTAAATTTTCCAGCATCTGCAGATAACTCAATGCCGAAAGGTAGGATCCCTCAAGAACAATTCTGGTTTCATGACGGTACAGAGCTACACCTCCCTTGCCGCCTTCAACCAGTATTTTAGGTTTTTCATTCGACATGCTGAGCAGTCTGAGACCGCTGGTATTTGACAGTACATCTTTAAGCACCGACGCCATTTCATAGGCCGGGATCAGATCTACCGTCTGTTTATTGAGATCCTTGTCGAGATTTCTTATTTTTTCGCGGAATTCCTCCTTCTGACGGGAAAGTTCCACTGTCGGATCCTGCTGCAGCTGAATCATAAGAGTATTCTTTTCATTCTGCAGGTTGGTAATATCATCTCTTATGGAAATCTGCTGAGCCTTAGCCTTCTTGATTTTCACCATAGCCGGATCAGCAAAGTACATATACAGAGGGAAAATGGCAACCACCAGTGCGGCGCACAGGATCATAATCTGTTCACGGCGTGATTTGGCGAGAAACTTTTTCTCGATTTCATGATATTTCTCGGTCAGTTCTTTCATATTGGCCATTACTTAATCTCCCTACCGAGTTCCTGATCCGCGGAATTGTCTTTCTGATCCTTGGCAGGAGCAAAAGCCGGATCCACCTCAACCTTGACTGAAGGATCAAACCCGACCAGTTCAAAATCCAGCAGGGCGGAATCACTGTTTTCAGCTTTTTTATTTCCTCCGGCTTCACCGGGGCGCTGAATTTTAATGGTACCGAAGGAGCGTGAATTCAGGTTATCCAGCTGTTTGAACCTGTCAACGAAAGCCGGGATTTCATCACCTGCGACAACCTTGCCCATGAGATCCATGCGTTTGCCGTTCATTACAATCCTGCTTATAGACATGGTATTGCTTGACGCCCTTGCCACATCCAGCATGGTGCTGGAATAATTAACCTCTGAATTCATTTTAAGATTGCTGATAATCTCATAGAGAGCCACTTTAGACAGATACATCTGTCGGAGTTCATCCACCTCCCTTTTAAGCAGTTCATCGGTCGGTCTTGAGGCATAGGCTTTCTGAATTTCCAGCAGTTCCGCCTGTGCGGCATCCTTCTGCTGAGTCAGATTCTGAACCTCCCGCTGCTGCTTGGCGAGACTGGCTCTCTGATAAATGCCGAAGCACAGAACAAGCGCCGCGCATATCGCAGAAATAAGAATAATTCTCCCTACGGTCAGCAGTTCCTTCGGAGGTTTGAATTCATTTAAATAGAGGTTGATTCTTGTTTTCATTGTTATACCTTTTTTCCTGCTTTTGCCAGTGCAACCAGTGATAGATAAATTACAGAATTCTTACCAACCTCTTCTGATATTACATTGGTCTGAAATGAGTAGGTATTGGTCAGATAGTCCGCGATAGACTCACGATCAGGACAGTCCAGAGCAATGGTCAGCAGCTTCGGAGCAGGAAGTTTGAGCTGAGCAACCATATAATCCAGAGAACGCTGCAGTTCCAGCGACAGATTATCAAACATATCATTATCAATAGAACCCTTCTGATATTTATAGAGATCCTTGAATCCCCTCAGTGAACGGGTGAAAAACAGTCTTGAATGCCATATTGTTATCAGATTCAAATCATATCCCTCCGGTTGAAAGAGGATCATATGAGCCTGTTCATCATTTTCATCAAACAGATCAGCCAGAGAGATTTCCTCGACAGATATATCTGAAAGCGCCGCATGCTCCGTAACCGCATCAATTATCGCCTTCACAATTCTTTTCTGTGCCGATACCACCAGGATCTTGTCATTCGGATAGGAAGGAGACTTAGGCATATCCACATAATCAACGGCAAAATTGGTTACAGTGTCCTGCACGTAATCCTTGATCGCCCACTGAACCGCACCGGCCATCTCCTCTTCAGGGGTTTTTGGTTTGTCGATCTGAATATTGGTGTACTGTCCCCTTAAAAGCAGAGCCCTTACCGGGGTTTTCTTTGTAACATTCAGTTCGGTAAAAACTTCGGAAACCACTTTGGCATATTCGGATATATCAGATACCTGCTTTACAGTAAACTCGTGATCCTTCTGTTTAGAGTAAAAATATACAGCGGTGGGAGCAAACCCAACCACAATGCAATCGGAATCCTTTACTTTTTTTTTGCCAAACATACGCATCCCAAAACTATCAATAGCTAACACGGAGCGGCATGCCGCCCCTCAACATCGTATATTCTATTACTATTTATGTCAAAAGGCACACTCCACCTTGTTATATTTTTGAACTAAATCGCTCTGTTGCCAGCACCGGAGCCGTTGCAAGGGCCTTTCGCATTATAAATTCATAAAATTCACTCCTTAAGCAGGAAACTGGAGGAAATCAGTGCTGTGCCAAATAAATAATACATTATGATTATGCCGGCGACTCTGTAACCTTTTTTAAGTTCATGCGTTTAAAGGGTAACAGAGCAAGAAACAGTTAAAATTTACGGAGCGTGTATTATGGCTTTAACAATGTATATGAAAGTTACCGGTAAAAACCAGGGCGAAATCAAAGGTTCATGCGATCAGGGCGGCGACAAAAAGGATAAAATCCTCGTTTACGCAATGGATCACAAGGTTGAAATTCCACGTGATGTTCATACCGGACTGCCAACCGGCCAGCGCATCCACCACCCGCTTACAGTAACCAAGGCCAAGGATGTTGCATCTTCAAAACTCTTTGCCGCCTGCTGCAAGGGCGAACAGGTTGACGTTGAAATTGACTTCTACCGAATCAAACCAACCGGCGAAGAGGAACTGTACTACAAGATTACTGTAAATGATGCAGTGATTGTGGAAATGGGCGAAAACACCCCTACCACCTTCCTGGCGGAAAACAAACCGTATCATGACATGGAGAATGTAAGCTTTACCTACTCGAAGATTACATGGTCCTACACCGACGGCAACATTGAATACACCGATGACTGGAAGGCATAGACTCCATAGCAGATTTAATCACAAACGTCGCTTAAACCTTCTAACGAAAGTTAGGAGGTTTTTTGCAGTACGGGCTGAAGGGTTTTCAACATCTGCTGACGCATAACAGTCAGTTCTCCGCTAATATCAGCGTCCTGATGCATTACAAAATAGGCAAAAAGGCGGCTTCTTGTCTCAAACGGGATGTTTCTCCATTCTGCACTTCCGAGGATCCACCTGATAATCGACTCGACAGCCTGCTCCGGCGAACGGTGACCAAGTGCGACAGATTCAAGATCGCGCCAGTACTGCGAGGTAATTTCAAAATCATCCAGCGCTCCGTCTACCAGTTCTGTCAGCAGCTGAGGTTCAAAATCACGATACTGCCATGATGCCTGGATCATCAGATTTTTCATAAAGGTGCCGTACCAGCTGTTCATAACCCGGTTCAGCAGTTTTCCCCCTGATCTGAGCATCACGACTGAATACAGTCCTGTAACATGATCCTCTTTCATCCCGAGCTTTACTGCAGTAAATCCGTTTGCCTTCCAGAATCTGACCAGCGGCAGTGTTATTCCGAACGACACTCCGAGATAATCGAACATTTCACGGCAGTGCTCATAAACATGGGATACCAGCATCGAACCGAACTTTCTGCGGCGATACTTTTCCATCACCGCCACTCTAACGATCCTCAAAAAGCGGTAATATCCCGCATTCTTAAATCCTGAGTGGGCAACCAGGGTCTGGGGAATTATATTTCCGCGGGGGCGTCTGGTACCAAGGAATACATCCGGTACAATTTTCGGGGCAATCTGCTCCCTGACACACCACATCACTCCGGCAACCACACCTGCGGTTTTAAGATAAACCACGATATTGTCCGGAACATCCAGGATCTGACGAAGTTCTGACGGCTGACTCTGATAATGATTGCTCGAAAGAACCTGGTAGATCTCTGCCAGCAGCTGCTCATTCTGCAAAAGTTCATCTCCGGTAACAGTGCAGATCTCCGTCTGTTCAATTCCGGCATCACTGTTTTCCTGCATCTGTCCAGGATTGAAAATCTGTCTCCAGGTGCGGCCGAAGGAGTCGGTTTCATCGTTGCGGTGGCAGCCGTGCAGCTCGTACATTCTGTAGTCAATATGGTGAGTTTCAAAATACGGCAGAAGTTTTAACTTTATTCCGCGGGCGGTTCCTTCATAACCTTCAGCAGTTCCGCTCAGAACCACCTTGCTGAAGCGCTCTGCAATCTGTCTGAGCTGGTATACCGGAACCGAGGAGATTTCATCTACAAGTACGGTAAAATTCCCCGGTTCAGTTTCCAGCAGCTGTTCAATTCCGACAAACTCGGCATTGGAGGCAATACGGTAGAAAGAAGTGAGTGAAGCCCGGCTCGGAGCGGATATCAGCACCCTCCCTTTTGCATGACGTGATATTTTGCCAAGCAGTGTCGACTTGCCAGAACCTCGTTTACCGCTGATTACCATCAGTCTGCTGTCGCTGTCGAGCCATGCGGCATATTCAGCAGGCAGCGGTTCATCAATAAAGCGGTCTCTGTCCTGCGCTCCGCAATTATTCTCTGCAATAAGAAAACTTCTGAATCCTGAAGTTTCAGAATAAACAGCGTATGTCCCGCTGTTTTCGATTATCCTCTTCATCCGGAACAGAAAATTGTTTTTCAGAACTGTCTTTTTGTCAGCACGAAAACGATCAAGATCCCGATCGGGGCATTCATCCAGTTTTTCAAAACTCCGTACGCCAAGAACCAGAGTACCGCCGAATTTAATCAGTCCGCCGAGAGAATAAAGTATTTCAGGGTTTATTCGACAGCAGGCATTATAGCCGACGGTACGGTACTCGTTGCCAAGATGGGCGTAGGATTTACTGTAGGTTTTAAAATTTGATTCATCTATAAAAAATTCACAGTGTTCTGAAAGAAAATCAGCAACAAACTGTTCTGAACCTTCAACTATCAGCAGCTTGCGCCGGCCTGTTTCCGCAAGGAAAGGATCTACTTCTGCAAAATTACTCATTTCAATTTACCGTAAGATAAGAGTTGTGCGTTAGTTTACTACAAATACAGATTTTCACAAACCTGGCTGTAACTGTTGCGCAAACAAGAAAAGAGGCCTGTGTAGCGCACAGACCTCCCCAAGGTAAAGTAGGTTTGCAATTATACTGTTATATTCCTCAGGCTCTCCAGTCGTCGGTGTATTCAATGTTGCCGTCGGTGTAGGACCAGGTAATCTTTGAGTAGGTGAAGCTTACGTCTTCCATGTCGTGATACGGTTTGTTCTCTGCCAGGAAGGTGGTTGGGGTGTTTTCGCCCATTTCTACAATTACCGCATCATTGATGGTGATCTTGTAGTACAGTTCCTCTTCGCCGGTTGGTTTGATTCTGTAGAAATCAAGTTCCACATCAACCTGCTCACCCTTGCAGCATGCTGCAAAGAGTTTTGGAGATGCAACATCCTTGGCCTTGGTTACAGTCAGCGGATGATGGATGCGCTGGCCGGTTGGCAGTCCAGTGTGAGTGTCCTTTGGAATTTCAACCTTGTGGTCCATGGCATAAACGAGAATTTTATCCTTTTTGTCACCGCCCTGATCGCAAGAACCTTTGATTTCGCCCTGGTTTTTACCGGTAACTTTCATATACATTGTTAAAGCCATAATACACGCTCCGTAAATTTTCTGTTAAATTTTAACTGTTTCACGCTCTGTTACCCTTTAAACGCATGAACATTTGAAAAGTTACAGAAATTTCTGTTTTTTTCAGATTTTTCGATAACAGTCCGGCTCAGATCCATAAAAAAACGTCAGCTTAAACCGGACAGCCGGCAAGCTGACGAATTCAATTCATTCAATCAGAAGTGAACTTTCTCTGATCGGAATTACCGGTTAACCTTGAGAAAAATACCTGACAGGCCTTCTACTTTTACCGACTCCGGCGCAATTGTGCTTCCGGTTACAAGATCAGTCAGAGAGGATGCTCCTCCAACCAGTTTCTGCCAGAAATCCGGTTTCAGAGTGAGAGCGGCTTCCCCTTCGGAAACATTCAGAATGTAGAGAATGTTTTCTCCGTCATAACTTTTCAAATCAATAAACAGCCGATCATCGGAATAAACATGAGTCCTGGAGCCGATTGCAAGAGCCGGGTGCTGATCGCGCAGGTTAAACAGTGTGGCGATGTAATTCTTCAATTCCTGCTCCCCGGCTGTCAGATTATCAAATCTGCCGTCGGTTCTGCCCACGTGATCATCACAGCGGCACACCTCTCCGCAGTTGTCAGGCTGATTAACAAATCCTTTCAGTTCCTCGCCGATTTCATCATTGTAGTACATAGTAAGAGGTCCGCTTCCGGCCGCAAGGAAACTGTAGGCTGCCTTGTGACGCGCAAAATAAGCGCTGTTCTTCTCTCCGTCCCTGCCATAACCGGCTCGCTGGATCAGATCTCCCAGACGGACAAAATCATGATTGGAAACAAATCCGTTCGGCATGGCTGTTTTTGGATAACCTTTCATCATCTCATAAGCTCTGGCCAGTGATGAGGCCGGCTGTCCGCAGGCATCCGCAGCATCCGCGTGATCATGGGTAGCAATAACTTTTACCAGCTGGTGGCGCAGCGGAAAGTTAAATACCGAATTCATATTCTGATCATCAAACGCATTCCTGGAAAGAGAGCTCGGTTTGTCGGTCCACATTTCTCCTACAGTGTAGCCAAGTGCGCGGGTTTTCCTGCCGGCGAAGGTGTAGGTAACTTTGGAAGCTGCCTCAGCCACGGTTTTATTGAGTTCCTTCCAGTACTCAGGAGCAATCTGGTACATCTGATCAAAACGCCATCCGTCAATTTTGACCTCCTTAATCCAGTATGAAAGAAATTCCTTGTAAAAATCCATGGATTTCTCGGTATCAAAGCAGCGGTACCAGCTGCTTGCCTTGTCGATCTGACCGTAGGCATCGCGACACCTGATACTGGTAACTAGGGTATTGCCGCCGGGACTGGTAATTTTAATATTGGATTTCGCATGACCAAGGACTCCGTCCATAAATACGTAGAGTCCCTTCTTATGAGCCTTTTCAACCAGCTCTTTCAGCTCCGCTTTGGTACCGAACTTCGGATCAACAGTAAAATAATCAGAGGTGTAATATCCGGTTCCGTCCAGTTTATCGGCATTGTGATCCTGCTTCTCCACAGGTTCCGACACAAACACCGGGGTAAACCAGATGGCGTTGGCGCCGGTTGACTTTATATAGTCGAGTTTTTCTGTAATACCTTTGATATTGCCGTTATGTTTGGACGGTCCCCATGCATAGGTATACCCCTCAGCACCTCTGTCACTGTGATGGAATGATTCCACCATGATCTGATAGATGCGAAGCTTACAGCCTACACCGTCCTGTCCGTAACATGCAAGCTTGGTCTGCTTGCCGTCAATATCATTGGCTGAAAGGGTAACAGAAAACGGCACAGCACCGACATGACATTTTGCCGCCGGTTGTTGCATAACTGCAGTGCCGACCGTTGCAGGGGTCGAATTGCATCCGCAGAGAAGCACCGCCATGCCGGCACCGAATACCGTTCCGATATTTTTATAATTCATAACTCATACTCCTTTTCTGACCATTCCAACGGCAGCATGCTGTTTAAATACACATAGATACTGCCAGAGGAATATAAACAGTACTGATCAGTAGTAATCAGCTTTTCACAGAAACCATATACTCTATGGCATAACATACTGTCAAAAAAGCCATCCATCTCATGCGGTTAAACCACTGCAGGGGATGAATGGCCGATTTGTCTTGAAATAACTACTCTAGTCTAGATTATTTAACTATATATAATTTGGCAGATAAAGCCGGCACTTTAAAAGCAAATGGAGAGTCGGAAGGTGGTTCACTGCCTGGTGACATCACCTCCGGTTTTGAAGTATCCATTACCAGTTCAAGATCGCAAGAATCAGCACCCTTTGCCTTCTGGCACAGGTACTTGGTCAGTTCTTCATTGAACTGCAGTATACGATCTTTTTTAGACATTGAAGCAACAAAAACAAATGCTTCACTGTCATCAGCAGCTTTCTTCACATCAACATAGAAATTTTCTGAATCTCTGTCAGACGGTTTTGCTTCTGTTGAAAAAATATGGAATCTTTTTCCGTTGTAGAGAGCAGGATGCGCTTTTCTGTATTCCATCATCATACCGACATTGGCTCTCAGATCCTTCTGCCATTGTTTGAGTTCGTCTACACTTTTAACCATCTGGGTACGAGATACATGATCATCACACCACTCTTTTCCAGTCCCACATGGGTCAAGCTTTTTACTGAATCCTTCAGTCCAATCTCCATATTCTGAACCGTAGTATATGGTTATAGGACCGGAATATTCCATCATGAATGCAAATGCCAAAAGATGTCTCAGTGAATACTCAGGTTCTCCTACGTCATCTTTAAGACGAGGTTCTGCAGAATTAATATCAAGAATATTATACCTGAACAGCAGATTTCCAAATCGAACCAAATCGTGGTTATCAGTAAACATATTCGGCATTACATTATAATCTTTATAGATATCATAACTTCCATAGCCATATTCGTCGGCCAAACCTGATGCAGGCTGTAAGGTGGCCCAAGAGTCTTTAGTTTCTTCTTGTCCAGCGATAGTCTGAACAAGTTTAAATCTCAGTGGGAAGTTAAACGCGGATTCAACCGCTGCATCTTTAAATACGGTGTCTTGTATTTTTTGGGGATCTCCTGACCACACTTCAGCCACCATATACCCAAGACGACCATCTTCTGTTGATGCCTGCATTACTTCCTGTTTGAGCGATTTCCAACCCTCCTCAAGGGGCACCTGATAAGCCTGATCCAGTCTCCAACCATCAATGTGATACTCAGTAATCATTTTTTTGGCAAGGCCCACAAAGAAGTTCTTGGTATTGCTTTCATCCCAATTAAAACATTTAAAATTACTACCTGCAGAACCGTAAACTTCCTTATCTGTTTTGGATTTTTTGTCTCCACTCATAGTTAGACAATTATCAGACTTAACCGGAGAGTAATCATACAAGGTTGAATTAAAGTCAGCTCTAGCATGTCCGAATACACCGTCGAGAATAAACAGCATATCTTTTTCATGGGTTTTACTCACTAGTGAATTAAAAGAACTCAGACCGCCGAAATCAGGATCAATGGAGGCCTCATCCTTAACATTATCCCAATACTCGGAAGCAAAGTAACCGGTTGCATTTGTTTTCTCATCACCAAAACCTTTAGAAGTTGTGAATACCGGAGTAATCCACAACGCATTGGCACCTGAGTCCTTAATAAAGTTGAGAGAATTCGCAATTCCACCCAATGTTCCCATGTGATCGGAAGGTCCCCACCCTGTTCTCTTACCGACTTCTTTACCATCCGCAGTTTTTTCTCCGCCGTTCGGAGCAGCTTCAACCATTACCTGATAAAGAATGAGTCCGCACTTATCCTTGTTTTCACCCTTGAAGCAGGTGAACTGATTGATTTGATCATCATACTTCGCATACTGAGATACCTTATCGGCCTTGGTAACCCCAGTATCCGGAGTAGGAGTCGGCTCAGGTTCTGGTGATGGTGTAGGGGTTGGCTCCGGAGCAGGGGTATCAGAACCGCTACTGCTGCCACCGCCGCCACCGCAGGCAGTCAGTGTTGCTGCAGCCAGTACAACCCAGACAGATTTCTTTAACTTAGGAGTTATCATAAAAATATCCTTAAACAATATTGTAATAATTGAGATCCAAAAAAAAGAATAAAAGATGAGTATATCAGAAGAACACAAATCCCACAGTTAATATCCCCGGCACATCAAGAACTTTTTTATTTTTATAATTATATTGAATTCACTGTGAAAAAAGGCCGGCAGGGACAGTTCCCGCCAACCTTTTTATTATAGTATTTTACCTTGAACCAGATATACACAAAGATGAATACTTAAATACTTAAGTAGATCTGCATCACAATTTTAAATCATACTTAAAATATAAAGTATTGTTATTCCTCGTAAACAGTCGTATCAACACCCCATCCGTCATAGGAGACATGGAACTTCTGCAACAGTTCAAATATTTTCTGCTGCTGCCCGCTGATGGTTTCATCAGATATTCTGCATAACTTCAATGCGTCAAAACAGAAAAATCTGACTCCGTCCTCTTCGAGTTCATCCGGATCGATAATCTCAAATCCAGCCTGAAACAGTTCCACCGCAAGTTTTTCCAGCAGGGTGAAATTGGAGGAGGAAAAATGATGTTCCACTGTATATTTACGGGATAAATCGACCTCATCCGCCTTGAGGGCAGACAGGATTTCCTGATTCATCTCTACTATATCCTGAGGTATTTCAATACTCATTACACATCTCTCTGCCAAAATTAGTTCTGATTTTTAATCAGAGTATCATCAATCTTAAGATCTTCGTTGAAGTTAACCCCGATCCCCACAGACAAAACCGCGGTTGCTATAGCATGAGCCTCTGCCAGGGAATGAAACTGGTAGGAACCGCACTGATATTTATTAATTCCAGGAACCTCCTTGAGATCCTTTACTGCATTAATACTGTACATGGAAGCCTTCCATGCGGCAACAATATCATCTTCCGTAGGATCACCGACCACTGATACGTAAAAACCGGTTCTGCAGCCCATCGGGGAAATGTCTATAACCTCTCCTTTGGACGGTTCCAGGTGCTGAGGAAAGAACGTGGCCAGCAGGTGCTCCATGGTATGCAATCCCTTTTCAGGCATCATTGCCCTGTTAGGCTGGCAGAATCTCAGATCGAAAATTTTAATGGAATCCCCCTTAGGAGTAGTCATGATTTTCGACAGTCTCACTGCCGGAGCTTTCATTTTGGTATGATCTACAGAAAAGCATTCAATAATAGGCATAATTATTTTCCTTACTTAAAGATTACATTTTTTCAACTGGCGCGAGTACTCCGCCGCCCGCTGCGATACTTTTTTAGCAGTTTTAAGCAACCACGATTTGGAAGCATGAGTTTTTTTCTTAAACCCGCCCCAGCCTTCATGATAGTTCAAATACTGATTATAAGCATCCCATTTTGAAATACCATTTATTTTATATGTTTGATTGACGTACCACGCAATAAAATCTATGGAATCTCCAAAGTCAGATCTTGAGGCAAACCACCGGTCGGCTTTAGCGACGTACTGTTCCCATACAGGATCCTGAGCCTGAGGATAGCCGTAGGCGCTGCTCCCTCTCCCGATCGGAATAAACAGGAAGTACCGCATAGGTGGTTTAACATCTGATCTGAATGCAGATTCCTGGTACATTATCGACATGGTGACATGTACAGGAGCACCCCACCGTTCCTGAGCCGCCATGGCATCGTCATACCAGCCGGATTTCTCCTCAAAAATACTGCAGATATTATTAATATTGCCGGGCTGTGACGCAGAGCACCCGGTAAGGAGTACCAGCAGTCCGCCTGCCCAAAACTTTACGAATCTCAAATTCCGCCCTTTTGTGAATAAGATCTATCTTCAAAACATTATATCAACAATTACAGATCTTTTACCGCTGAAATATCAGCTTGATTGATTTTTGTGAATTCTGAGAGAGCCATTCATGTACAACGAATAGTATGAATAGTGTTGAGAGGGGAAACTCCATACAGCACCGGGCTGCAGCATACCCTCCACGATCAGCAGGTACTTCGATACAAGCTACACAATCCTAGGCTCTGTGCAGCACGCGTACACAAAAAAGAGGACCTCCGGTTTTATGACCGGAGGCCAGGAAAGGTATCAACTGAATTTTAAAGTGTCATGTTCTTGACAGTCGTGATAGACTCTTGGCTGCAAACTTAGGTCTTTCACTGAGGATCTGTTCAATCTGCTCCTCACTCATTCCGGTCTTGCTTAATCCAAGCACCTTATAGGTTATATACTGACGGGCATCAAGCGCGATCATCAGGGCTTTAATAATAGATTCATCACTGCTTGACGGAGTTCCATAGGCATATGTCAAAATTCCGGCTTTGAGCAGATTCTTGACAGCAGGCTCAGTAACAGGCAGATTTATTACACTTCTGCGCTGGAGCACAAACTCCCTCAATACTGCCTTTTCAGTAAAATCCAGACAGGACACCATGTTGTGCATATGTTCAAGATGAGAGCGGGAGGAAAGTTTCTCAAAAATATAGGTGCCCATGATAATCACTGCATGACTAAGGAAGTAGGAAATTCCGATAATCAGACTTGTAAACCAGATGACGTTATGTTTAACAACCCAGTTTGCCACCACTGTACCGAAAACATTGTTCGGCATCATAACAATCATGCCGTTCAGGAGAATGAACCAAACCATGATCCAATTTAAAACCGCCAATTTTCCAAATCTGTTCAAACTTTTTTCCATTTACCGTCCGGTTAAACCGCCTCCATTCATACCTTTTCAAGTCACATTCACACATGCAACAAAAATGCCAATAAACCATAACTTAAATTTTTTAACTTTAATCATATATTTACTTACAAATATTTAATAAATTAATTATTTTTCCTAATTTTTAAGTTATAATCAAAGCATCTTATCAATAAAAGTTAATGGAGAATAAGCCATGAAAAGAATTACTGCAATTATCAAACCCTTCAAACTTGACGATGTAAGAGAGGCTCTGAGTGATAAAGGGATCAGCGGAATGACCGTTACTGATGTAAAAGGTTTCGGCCGTCAGAAAGGTCACACCGAACTTTACCGCGGTGCAGAGTATGTTGTAGATTTTCTTCCAAAGACAAAACTTGAAATTGTTGTAAATGACGAAGATGTCGATACCTGCATTGAAGCCATCACCAAAGGGGCACATACCGGTAAAATCGGCGATGGTAAAATTTTTGTAAGCGACGTGGAAAGAATAATCAGAATTCGTACCGGTGAAGAGGACAACGAAGCTATCTAAAAGCGGTATACCTTTTTACTACCAGCTTACCGGGGATTTAAGATCATTGGCAATCAGATCCACCATCTGCCTGATTGTAATGATCTTTCCTGTTTTTACACTGGACAGGCCCCGGGCAGTCAGATCATTCTCAAGCACATAAATATCACATTCTGCATTCAGCAGACCTTTTGTATTGACTGCATTCAGCACTCCATCTCCAACAAGGATCAGAAGATCATCCGGTGACAGTAAACTGACTACGTACTCAAGCTTGCTCACACTGTCGCAGCCATCTGAATAAATATTAATCATTAATACACCAATTTAATATCTGCGCCGTGCAGAAGATAAACAAGTTCAGCGCGGGACAGCAATTTTGTTCCTATTATTAGATCTTCTGTTTTAAGTCCCAGTTCCTTCAGATCCTCTTCCACAACATATACATTGTTAATATCATACATATTGAACAGTTTGAAGGTTTTGGAATAATTTCTCTGCAGGATCACAGCAGGCTGCTGTTCCAGAAGAAGCTGAGTGATACCGTCACGGGCAAAGACAACTGACATCCCGTCAAAGAAGGATGACATGGCTAAAACCAAATCCTGACCCTCTCTTCCTGATGATTTACCGTGAGGAGGTGATTGAAAAACAATTACTGCATGTTTCATTTGAACTGAACCACCTTATCCGACTGCATGCTGAGAGACGCAAAATCCGCCAGGGTACCTATCTGATATCCGGGAGCCAGATTCTGCTGTGTTACCCCCCTTCTCTCCCCTGCGGCTGAACAGATAAGCAGTTTAAATCCGGCTCTGTCAGCTAGTCTTGACCACGAATTTACCAGATCAAACTCATCTGAAGCAGGATTGGTCAGACTGTTGGCGTTAAAAACCCCTTCCATATAAAAGAACACTCCGTTGATGCTGTGCTCTTTAACGGTTTCCTCGGCAAACAGATAGGCAAGTGAAGAGGACTCACTTCCATAAGGAGCCCCCTCCACCACCAATGTGAAAATTTGGCTGTTAGCTTGCATCGGCAATCAGCTCAACTTCCACCAGAACATCTTTTGGAAGACGTGCAATTTCAACACAGGATCTTGCCGGTGCGGAACCGGTAAAGTATTCACCGTAAATTTTGTTAAACACAGCGAAATCATTGATATCCTTCAGGAAGCAGGTGGTTTTAACAACTGCATCTGTAGTCAGTCCGGCCTCTTTAAGAATTGCAACGAGATTGTCCATCACTCTTCTGGCCTGAACTTCAATTCCGCCTGCAACGATCTGCTGAGTAGCCGGATCAATTGCAATCTGACCGGAGGTAAACAAAAGTCCGTTGGTTTTTACAGCCTGCACATACGGACCGATTGCTGCAGGAGCATTTTTGGTTGCTATAACTTCTTTAGTCATATTTATTCCTCATAATTAAAAGACAAAGGTGCAGCACGCACCCGATAAGCATGTACCTAGGGTACTACTTTTTTTGCTTTTTTGAAACTGACAAATATCAGTTTCTTCAATCATGCACCGGTACAGTTTCCGGATACATATTCAACAGACACAAAAAAAGGCCACCGCTGTCGATGACCTTTCCTATTAACTTAAGCGATTAACTATCGATTAATCTGACTCAACCGGCTGAGCAACTTCTGAATCTGCAGTTTCCTCTGTTGAATTCAGTGCATCGGAAATTTGAGACTCAACTTCAGCTCTTGAGATTTCTCTGCTTTCTTCCATCTCACGTCTGCGTTTTGCTCTTTCCTCATGGTATGCATAACCGGTACCTGCAGGGATCAGACGACCTACGATTACGTTTTCCTTCAGACCGTGCAGTTCATCAACCTTACCGGCAACAGCTGCCTCGGTGAATACTCTGGTTGTTTCCTGGAAGGAAGCAGCAGAAATGAAGGATTCAGTATTCAGAGAAGCCTTGGTAATACCCATCAGCAGTCTTTCGTAGGTAGCAGGTGTCTTGCCCTGAGCAATCAAATCTCTGTTGATCAGCTTGATGCGTGCAAGTTCAACCTGATCTCCCTCGAGATAGTCAGAATCACCAGGATTGATAATTTCACACTTTCTCAACATCTGTCTGATAATGATTTCAATGTGCTTATCGTTGATCTTTACACCCTGCTGGCGGTAAACGTCCTGTACTTCATTTACAATGTACTTGGCAACTTCGCTTACACCTCTTAATCTGAGGATATCGGCAGCTGCTTCTGAACCGTCAACAATTACTTCACCCTTTTCAACAGTTTCACCTTCGTACACACTGATGTTTCTTAACTTAGGAATCATATCCTCATGTGTATTTCCGTTGCTGTCTTCAATGATCAGACGTTTCTTACCCTTGGTTTCCTTACCGAACTTAACAACACCGCTGATTTCAGCAAGTATTGCAGGCTCTTTAGGAGGACGAGCTTCGAACAGATCTGCTACACGCGGCAGACCACCGGTAATATCCTTGGTACCGGATACTGTCTTAGGGATCTTGGCAATGATATCACCGACATTAACCTCATCACCGTCTGACAATTCGATGATTGACTTTTCCTGAAGATAGAATGATGTAGGTACACCTGCAACTTCAATGTTCTTGCCTTCATCGTCAACCAGGCGGATCATTGGACGCTTAGCTTCCTTACTGCTCTGGGCACCAAGTTCCTTGATCTGCCATGATACCAGACCGGTGAGTTCATCAGTCTTAGGATCAGCAGTTACGCCTTCAATAATGTCAACGAATTTAACGTGACCTTTTACTTCAGCGATAATCGGATGTGAGTGCGGATCCCAGTTGGCAAGAACGGAACCAACTTCCACGCGATCACCGTCTTTTACTTCAAGAACGGAACCGGACTGAAGTTTACGGTTTTCCTTGGTCAGACCGAAATCGTCAATAATGCTGATTTCAGCGGAACGTCCGGTAACAACGTACTTACCTTCAGAATTTACAACATATTTTGCCTTCAATCTTACTGTACCGGCATTCTTTGCCTGTGCAGAAGTATCTTCAACCGAGCGTGATGCTGTACCACCAACGTGGAATGTACGCATGGTCAGCTGTGTACCAGGTTCACCGATTGACTGTGCCGCCATAACGCCGACAGCTTCACCCTTGTTTACAAGATAACCGCGGGCCAGGTCACGACCGTAACATTTTGCACAGATCCCGAATGAAGTTTCACAAGTGATCGGAGAACGAACCTTGATGCTGTCAATAGAATTCTGTTCAATAACATCACACCATTTTTCGTCAAGCAGAGTTCCTGCCGGGATCACAACATCGTTGGTACCAGGTCTAACAACATCAACTGCTGTTACTCTTCCCAGAACTCGTTCACGCAGTTTTTCAACCACATCACCGCCGACAATATGCGGTGTTATTACGAGACCGTCCTGAGTTCCGCAGTCATCTTCCTTGATTACCACATCCTGGGCAACGTCAACAAGACGTCTGGTCAGATAACCGGAGTTAGCTGTCTTCAGCGCGGTATCAGCAAGACCCTTACGGGCACCGTGGGTTGAAATAAAGTACTGTAAAACGTCTAGACCTTCACGGAAGTTAGCGGTAATAGGTGTTTCAATAATGGTACCGTCCGGCTTGGCCATCAGACCACGCATTGCAGCAACCTGGGAAATCTGTTTCTCAGAACCACGGGCACCGGAGTCGGCCATCATGTAGATATTATTGAATGAAGCCTGCTTTTCCTGTTCGCCGAGACTGTTGGTTGCAGTTTCAACCTTAAGGTTTTCCATCATCGCCTTGGTTACTTTCTTGTTCGCAGCACCCCAGATATCGAGTACCTTAGAATATTTTTCACCTTCGGTGATACTACCTGAGTTGAACTGTTCCTGAATTTCAGCAACCTTATCCTCTGCATCAGCAATGATCGAAGCCTTTTCCTCAGGGATGGTCATATCATCAACACATACAGAAGCACCGGATAGAGCAGCGTAGTTGAAACCGATATACATCAGATGGTCGGCAAACACTACAGTATCCTTGATACCGAGCAGACGGTAGCATTCGTTAAGCATCTTGGCAATCAGTTTCTTGCTAAGAGCCACGTTGGTAACAAACTTGAACCAGCAGCGAGGATTTTTCTCAAGTTCAGCCTTGTCTGCATCTGTAAGTTCATATGGCTTGTCGATCAGGCTGTACGGAAGCCCCTTTGGAAGGATCAATGACAGAATAGCACGACCTACTGTTGTTCTCTTCAGTTCAGTCTTAGCTTCGAATGTTCCGTCAGGTAATTTGGTGTATTCAGTAATCTTACATTTAATACGTGCACCGAGCTCAGCAAGTCCGGCACGATACAGGCTTTCCGCCTCCTTTGGAGAGGAGAGCAGCATACCTTCACCCTTGGCACCTACTTTCATACGGGTCATGTAGTAGATACCGAGCACCATATCCTGAGACGGTCCGATAATAGGATCACCGGATGCAGGTGACAGAATATTGTTGGTTGACATCATCAGCGCACGGGCTTCCAGCTGAGCCTCAATGGTCAGAGGAAGATGAACAGCCATCTGGTCACCATCGAAGTCGGCGTTGAACGCGGAACATACCAGCGGATGCAGTCTGATTGCCTTACCTTCAATCAGGATCGGTTCAAAGGCCTGAATACCAAGTCTGTGCAGTGTAGGAGCACGGTTGAGAAGTACTGGATGTTCACGGATAACTTCTTCAAGAATATCCCATACCTGAGGTTCTTCACGTTCAACCATTTTCTTGGCTGCTTTAATAGTTGTTGCATAACCCTTGGTCTGCAGTTTACCGAGAATGAACGGTTTGAACAGTTCCAGAGCCATCTTCTTTGGAAGACCGCACTGGTGCAGACGCAGGAACGGACCTACTGTAATAACAGAACGACCGGAGTAGTCAACACGTTTACCCAGCAGGTTCTGACGGAAACGACCCTGCTTACCTTTAATCATATCAGCAAGTGACTTCAGTGCACGCTTGTTGGCACCGGTAATTGCACGACCGCGGCGACCGTTATCCAGCAGCGCATCAACAGCTTCCTGCAGCATTCTCTTTTCATTGCGGACAATGATATCAGGAGCGGCAAGATCAAGCAGACGACGCAGACGGTTGTTACGGTTGATAACCCTGCGGTATAAATCATTCAAATCGGAAGTTGCAAAACGACCGCCATCCAGAGGAACAAGAGGTCTCAGATCCGGAGGAAGAACCGGCAGAACTGTAAGGATCATCCACTCAGGTTTGTTGCCTGACTTGAGGAAAGCCTCCATCAGTTTCAGACGTTTAGCATACTTTTTCTTGTTGTGTTCTGATGTAGTCTGATCAATGAGTTCCTTAACCACGTGGATTTCGTGTTCAAGATCGATCTCCTGGAGCATCTTCAGAATGGCTTCCGCACCCATCATCGCGGTAAAGTCACCTTCATACTTCTCCATCATTTCACGGTACTCTTCTTCAGTCAGAAGCTGACCTACACGAAGATCCTTCTTGTCATCAAGACCGGTATCAACAACTACATATGACTCGAAATAAAGAACTCGTTCAATTTCACTTAACTTCATATCAAGTAAATTACCGATACGAGAAGGCAGTGATTTCAGGAACCAGATATGAGCCACCGGTGAAGCAAGTTCGATGTGACCCATACGTTCACGTCTTACCTTAGCCTGGGTAACTTCAACACCGCATTTTTCACAGATAACACCGCGGTGCTTAAGTCTCTTGTATTTACCGCAGAGACATTCGAAATCTTTAACAGGTCCGAAAATCTTGGCACAGAACAGACCGTCTCTTTCAGGCTTATAGGTTCTGTAGTTGATAGTTTCCGGTTTTTTAACTTCACCATGAGACCATGAACGAATAAGTTCAGGGGAAGCCAGAGCAATCTTGATAGAATCAAATTCATCAATTTTTCCCTGGTTCTTTCTGAAACTTTTAACTAAATTTTTCTCTATCACTTTCATCTTCCTCAGAAGGTTGATAAACACCGGCCGCTAGCGGCAGCCGGCAAAATTAAACAAGCAACACTTAATTAAGTTCAATGTCGATACCTAAAGAACGGATTTCCTTAAGCAGAACATTGAATGATTCCGGTATGCCAGCTTGCATGGTCTGGTTACCTTCCACGATGTTCTTGTACATCAGGGTTCTACCGGTAACATCATCGGACTTAACGGTCAGGATTTCCTGAAGTGTATATGCAGCACCGTATGCTTCAAGTGCCCACACTTCCATTTCACCGAAACGCTGACCACCCATCTGAGCTTTACCGCCGAGAGGCTGCTGTGTTACCAGACTGTAAGAACCGGTAGAACGGGCATGCATCTTATCATCAACCAGATGGTTCAGTTTGAGCATGTACATAATACCTACAGTAACCTTTCTCTCAAAAGGAAGACCGGTACGACCATCATACAGAGTGATCTGACCTGATTCCGGCAGATCAGCCAGTTTCAGAATTTCCTTGATGGATTTTTCTTCAGCACCGTCAAATACCGGGGTTGCAACCGGTAAACCGTCTCTGAGATTGCCAACCAGTGTCTTCACTTCGTCATCGGTCATTTCAGCAATATTAACCTTCTGACGGCAGTTTCCTAAATCATAAACCTTCTGCAGGAATTCTCTCTGTTCCTGAAGTGAACGCTGGGCTCTAACCATGGCATCAATCTTCTCACCGATACCCTTAGCAGCCATACCGAGATGAACTTCAAGCACCTGTCCGATGTTCATACGTGAAGGCACACCAAGAGGGTTCAGAACCAGATCTACAGGACGTCCGGTTTCATCATACGGCATATCCTCGATTGGGCAAATCTTTGAAATAACACCCTTGTTACCGTGACGTCCGGCCATCTTATCACCAGGCTGAATTCTTCTCTTAACTGCAAGATAAACCTTAACAATCTTGAGGAATGCTGGCGGCATTTCATCACCCTGGGTAATCTTGAGACGTTTTGCTTCATACTGTTTTTCGTAATCAGCTTCAACATTCTGAATTTCCTGAGCAAGACTTTCGAGTTCGCTCTGCTTCTGTTCATCAGAAAGATTCTGAACCAGCAGATCTCTGTTGGACATCTTATCAACATCAGCCTGCGGAATTCCGGATGATACAAGAAGCTTTCTTGCACGGTTGTAGATAGCAGATTCAAGAATATCCTTCTTCTGACCGAGATCCTTCTTAACATGGTTAAGCTGGCTTTCCTCGATCTGTTTTGCTCTTTCGTCCTTTTCAACACCGTCTCTGGTGAATACCTGAACGTCAACAACGGTACCGTAAACTGAACCTGGAACTCTCAGAGATGAATCTTTAACTTCAGAAGCCTTTTCACCGAAAATTGCTCTGAGGAGTTTTTCTTCAGGACTGAGCAGGGATTCTCCCTTAGGAGTTACTTTACCAACCAGAATATCACCGCCGCGAACTTCAGCTCCGACATAAACAATACCTGAATTATCAAGTTTTGAAAGTGCTGATTCACTTACGTTCGGAATATCTGCGGTAATTTCCTCCACGCCCAGCTTGGTTTCACGGGCGATACAGGTTAATTCCTGAATGTGAATTGTAGTCAGACGATCATCCTGGGCAACTTTTTCGGACACTAGAATAGAGTCTTCGTAGTTGTAACCGTTCCAAGGCATGAAGGCGATTCTCAGGTTCTGACCGAGAGCCAGTTCACCCAGGTCGGTTGACGGACCGTCTGCAAGCACGTCTCCGGCTTTAACCTTTTCGTTAACATCAACACAAGGCACCTGGTTGATACATGTGTTCTGGTTGGAACGCTTGTACTTGGTCAGGTTGTAAATATCAATACCTGCTTCACCGGATACCAGTTCGTCTTCATTAACCTTCACAACGATTCTGGAAGCATCAACAAAATCAACAACACCGCTTCTCTTGGCAACGATTGTTACACCGGAGTCAACGGCAACAGCACGCTCCATACCGGTACCTACAAGAGGTTTTTCAGATCTGAGGGTAGGAACAGCCTGACGCTGCATGTTGGAACCCATCAGAGCACGGTTGGCGTCATCGTGTTCAAGGAACGGAATCAGCGCAGCAGCTACAGAAACAACCTGCTGTGGAGAAATATCCATGTAGTCGATTGCATCTGAAGACATGTAACATGTTTCACCGTCTTTACGGCAGGCGATCATATCACCGATAAGCTGATGAGTTTCTTCATCAACCTGAACGTTTGCCTGGGCAATTACGTGACCGGCCTCTTCAATTGCAGAAAGATAATCCACTTCCTCGGTAACAACACCGTTGATCACACGACGGTACGGGGTCTCAAGGAATCCGTAATTGTTGCAGCGCGCAAAAATAGCCAGTGAGTTGATCAGACCGATATTCGGACCTTCAGGAGTTTCGATAGGGCACAGACGACCGTAATGGGTTGGATGTACGTCTCGAACTTCGAAGCCTGCACGTTCACGGGTCAGACCGCCTGGACCTAAAGCAGAAATACGTCTCTTGTGGGTAATTTCTGACAGCGGGTTGTTCTGATCCATAAACTGGGACAGCTGGCTTGAACCGAAGAATTCCTTCAGGGTTGCAGAAATTGGCTTTGGATTGATCAAATCAGACGGATCAAGTGATTCGAGATCACCGAGATTAAATCTTTCTCTTACCGCACGTCTTACGCGATCAAGACCGATTCTGAACTGGTTTTCTGCCATTTCACCAACTGAGCGGATACGACGGTTACCCAAATGGTCGATATCATCGACGTTGTCCTTACCGTTTCTGATCTTCATGAACTGACGCATTACAGCCACGATATCATTCTTGGTCAGCACGCCGGTGGTTCCGAGATCATATGAAGGATCGGTCAGACGGCTGTTGAACTTCATACGTCCTACAGATGACAGATCGTACTTATCTTCCTTGAAGAAGATATCACCAAACAGTTTTTCAGATGATTCGAGTGTTGGAGGTTCACCTGGACGCATCATACGGTTGATTTCAAACAGTGCATCAACATAGGATGAAGCAGGATCTGCTCTCAGAGTGTTAGATATATATGCACCGGCATCGACATCATTGGTCTTCAGCACATCAACCTGATGGAAACCGGCATTGTAAAGTTTTCCGAGAAGCTCAGGAGTAACCAGATCGTTGGCAGCGGCAATAAGTTCACCGTTTGCATCGGTATAATTTTTTGCAATAACCTTGTCAAGAACTGTTTCAACAGGAACTTCCATAAGGTCGCCCTTACCGTCCTCCTCCAAAGCCTTGAGCAGTTTTCTGCCGACACGGTCATTAATAGGTTTACCCTTTCTTACAATAACCTCGCCCTTAACAACAACATCGAAGTCGAAAGAAACACCGCGAAGGTTATCCAGAGATACATGGGTATAAATTTTACCGTCTTTGAGTTCGATGGTATCGGTATCATAGAATAAATTCAGGATCTGTTCATCATCATAGCCGAGTGCGTGCAGCAGTACTGTTGCATACATTTTACGGCGACGGTCGATACGAACATAAACCAAATCCTTGACATCAAATTCGAAATCCAGCCAAGAACCGCGCATAGGGATAATGCGAGCACTGTATAATTTCTTACCGGAATGGGTTTTACCGTCATCACAGTCGAAGAAAACACCTGGTGAACGGTGCAACTGGGATACTACCACACGTTCAGTACCATTAAAAATAAAAGTACCGTTGTCAGTCATGCATGGAATATCACCCATATAAACTTCTTTAACTTTAACTTCAGTTTTACCGGTCTCTTTATTGGTGATCGACAGACTCAGGGTAACACGCAAAGGAGAAGCAAAAGTTTTTTCTCTGATTTGGCATTCTTCCACTGTAAAAGGTGGTTCATCCAAACGGTGACTTACATAATCCAGTTTGGCCAGACCGTTGGCACTTTCAATAGGGAAAATACTACGGAAAGCTGCGGCTAGACCATAATCACAATTAGAATTATCTCCAGATTCTAAAAACTGTTTGAAAGAATCTACTTGAATTGACAGAAGGTATGGCGTGTCCATCAAGTGCTCACGCTTACCAAAGTCCTTACGGATACGTTTTTTTTCGGTATAGGAGTAAACCATGGGGTTCCTCAACTGTTAGATACGTGACCAAATCCCAACACTGGGACAACTAATATTACGGGTAATATTGAAAATACTACACGGGCAAAGGCCGGCTCGGCTGCATGAACTATATGAAAGAATATATCCGGTCATTGAGCAATATCCGGTAAATCATGCCGGTTCAACTGAACATTGCCAACACAAATGCGCATTATGTTGGCAATGTTCAGTATAGCGCAAAAAGCTGGCGAATATAAAATCCACCAGCCGGTTCACTACTCTTAACAATAATGAACTATTGTTAAAGGAGGGAAAAGATTACTTAAGTTCAACCTTAGCGCCAGCTTCTTCAAGAGATTTCTTGAGAGCTTCAGCTTCTTCCTTAGGCATATCTTCTTTAACTGTTGCTGGAGCTGATTCAACCAGATCTTTAGCTTCTTTCAGACCTAAACCGGTAGCAGCACGTACTGTCTTGATTACAGCAACCTTGTTAGCACCGATTTCTGCCAGAACAACTGTGAATTCAGTCTTTTCTTCAGCAGCGGCAGCAGCACCAGCAGCAGGGCCAGCAACTACAGCAGCAGCTGCAGAAACACCAAATTTTTCTTCCATTGCAGAAACTAATTCAACAACATCTTTAACTGACATAGAAGCGATTGCTTCGATGATTTCTTCTTTTGTTAATGCCATGATTTGACAACCTTATAATAAAAAAATTAAAACAAAAAATTAAATTAAAAAATAAGCTTATGCAGCCGGCTGAGATTCTTCTTTCTGAGCGCGAACAGCATCGATACAGCGTACCAGCTTGCCTGCGGCAGCTTCCTTCATTACGTTCATCAATCTTGCAATTGCTTCTTCGTATGTTGGTAATGAAGCTAATACATCAATGCTATCAGCAGAAATGAACTCACCTTCGAATGCAGCACCTTTAATGGTAAACTTGTCTTCCTTCTTTGCGAATTCCTTGAAAATACGTGCAGCAGCACCTGGGTTTTCATTGGAAAATGCAATGATTGAAGGACCGGACAGTACGTCTTTGATGCATTCAAACTGTGTACCTTCAACAACTCTTCTTAAAAGAGTGTTACGTACAACACGCATATAAACGCCTGCTTCACGGCCTTGTTTACGCAAAGCATCCATCTTAACAGCTGTAACTCCGCGAGAGTCAGCAACTACTGCAGATAATGCTTCTTTGGCAGCTTCACTCACTTCTTTAACAATTTCTTGTTTATCTTCGAGATTTAAAGCCATTGGCCAAACTCCAATATATTCTGGATAAACCAGAGTTAACATATGCCCTATAAGGGTCCTAATCGGTAACAAATCCAGAAGAAAGAAAATCTTTCAGCTGGTGTTAGCACCGTCTACGTAGGATATTTAAGATTTCTCCCCTACGGTCTTGGACGGGAGACTGAACTCCCAACCAAATTTGAACACCTTAACGGTGTTCATGAATCTATTAAGCAGATGCCTTTTCTTCAAGGGTATTCAGATCAAGAGCGAGGCCTGCACCCATAGTGGTAGATACAGAAATCTTCTTGATGTAGGTTCCCTTTGAAGTAGCAGGTTTTTGCTTTTTAACAGCAGAAACGATAGCTTCCAGGTTTTCTTTCAACTTGTTAGAGTCGAAATCAACCTTACCGATACCGGCGTGGATAATACCGCTCTTGTCGTTACGGTAGCGAACCTGACCAGCCTTTGCGTTCTTAACAGCCTGGGCAACATTAGGGGTAACAGTACCAACCTTAGGGTTTGGCATTAAGCCTCTAGGACCTAAGATCTGACCTAACTGACCAACTACACGCATTGCATCTGGAGAAGCAATAACTACGTCGAAATCGTTAGCACCGGCCTTGATTTCAGCAGCTAAATCTTCCATACCAACTTTTTCAGCGCCGGCAGCTTTAGCAGCTTCTGCATTAGCACCCTGGGTGAATACAGCAACTCTAACAGTCTTACCGGTACCGTTTGGTAATACAACAGCTCCGCGAACATTCTGATCTGACTTCTTAACATCAATGCCAAGATTAATTGCAACATCAACGGTTTCATTGAATTTTGCACTTGCAGTCTTCTTTAAAAGATCGAATGCTTCTAAAACACTGTAATTCTTATCGTGATCAACTAATTCGTTAATCTTCTTCATGCGCTTTGAAATCTTTGCCATTGTACTAACCCTCAACTACCTCAATACCCATAGAACGAGCACTACCAGCAATGGTGCGTGCATTTGCTTCAGCATCAGTACCTGTCATATCAGGTTCTTTTGTCTTGGCAATTTCCAATAACTGAGCGTGAGTAATCTTACCAACTTTGGTAGATAAAGCGTTAGATGAACCGTGTTCGATTCCAGCAGCCTTCTTGATTAAGAATGAGGCAGGTGGAGTCTTGGTTTCAAAGGTAAAAGAACGATCACTATAAACTGTAATAACAACAGGAACTGGAGCACCTTTTTCCAGTTTATCTGTCTTGGCGTTGAATGCCTTACAGAATTCCATGATGTTAACACCGTGCTGACCTAATGCGGGACCAACCGGTGGAGCTGGGTTTGCCATACCAGCCTTAACCTGTAACTTGATATAAGCTTGAACTTTCTTAGCCATTTTTATTCCTTAAATGCGGGTACTAACGTCTACAACAGTTTGTTGTCTCTGACTCCCCTATTAACAAATAATAGATACACCTACCATAGAAAATGGTAAAGGCAAAGTATTATATAAATTATTATTTCAATATGCAATACCCGAAAAAAAGATCTTTAATATTTTTTTGCGCTGATTTTTTGATTAATTTCAGATTTTAAGATCGATATTTAAAAAAATACTTGCAAAAAAAATCACCTGCAGGTTTAGCGCTGCGGGTGATCAATAAATAGACAAACCAGTTATTAGATCTTTTCGATCTGAGAAAATTCCAGTTCAACCGGGGTAGGACGACCAAAGATTGAAACAGCAACAGTAACCACTGATTTTTCGTAATCAACCTTTTCAATTGAACCGGTATATTCTTTGAACGGACCGTCACAAACTCTGATCTGTTCGCCGATTTCGTAACTTGTCTTAGGTTTCTCAACATCCTTGTTCATTGCATCGAGAAGCTTCTTTGCTTCTGCATCTGTCAATGGAACAGGACGATCCTTGGAACAGCCTAAAAATCCCTGAACATGGTTGGTATCCTTAACAAGATGCCATGACTCATCATCCATGATCATGTGGATCAGAACATAACCAGGGAAGAATTTTCTTTCGCTCTTCCTCTTAACGCCGTTCTTAACTTCAACAACTTCCTCAGTCGGGATAATAACATCACCGAACTTTTCCGGACAATTACTACGCTTAATCTGTTCAATAAGAGTTTTTTGAACTCTTGCTTCATAACCTGAAGATGTTTGAATAACAAACCACTTCATATTTTGTTCGTTATCGCTCATATCAAATATCCTAAACGTTGGTAATTAAATTTACAATGAATCCTATAACTACATCGGAAAACCACAGGAAAATTGCAATAATAAATACAACCACGGCAACGCCGATGGCAGATTTTGTAGTTTCTTCTCTAGTTGGCCATGTTACGCGTCTAAGTTCACCGCGTGCATCTTTACTGAATTTTAAAAATTTCTTTCCGCTTGTAGTCAGCAGAGCACAAACCAAAGCTACCGCGATACATCCAAGCACCAGTGCTATTCTTATATACAGAGGCTGCAGTGTTGCAGTCTGGCTGAAATAATAATTTCCCAGAACAGCCGCAGCTATCGCAACTGCAATCATAATCCATAAAAAGACATTCAAACCGTTACCGGTCTTCTTCTTTGTTTCAGCAGGTGCAACTGAAGCTGATGTCTGATTTTCAGCAGCTTTGCCCTGATCAACATTTTTGTCTGTCTTTTCGTGACGATTCTTCTTACTTGCCATCTTCAATAACCATTGATAATTATAATTTAAAAATGATGGTATCTCTAACAAAGAGTGAGTCATACATAACTAGCATGGCTCACTCACAATTTAAATGAATAGGAAATTAATACTATTCGATAATCTTAGCTACAACACCAGCACCAACAGTGTGACCACCTTCACGGATAGCAAAACGTAACTGTTCGTTCATTGCTACTGGGTGAATCAGGGTTACATTCATGTGGATGTTATCGCCTG
>JAEEGH010004682.1_pt1 | contig 34879 bp, 30 predicted proteins | sample 9134181 | NCBI WGS metagenome assembly JAEEGH01 (sample SAMN16246544, study PRJNA631951) | gut metagenome | biome: gut microbiome; feature: rumen; material: DP-attached | host: Bos | place: Iran: Karaj | collected 2018-10
TCGAGAACGGCGGTCAGGCCGGCGTTCTGGACGTGGATGGTGACCGGTTTGTCGGCACCGACCTGCTGGTCGTTGTAGACAAACGTGTAGTCCACCTGCTTCTGGATCTCGTTCAGGACGGTCTTCAGGGGCGTCCTGTCGAAGTTCAGCGTGATGTTCTGTGCGGAAGCCAGCTGCGCGGAACCGAGCAGCAGCACCAGCGCCAGCGACATCATTTTGAGGAAGTGTTTGACTGACATAGGTAGAAAACTGTATTAGGTTAAAAATAGATTTCTTATTGATAATACAGATTTTCCACACCCTCCCCTCAAAAAAAACGCGAGGCCGACGCATCACGCGCAGGCCCCGCATTTCCTAATAACCAAATAACTTTTTTAATCTATTATATCGTCTATTTAAGAACGGTATCCAAATAGGTGTAGAAGGCGGGATCTTCGCCCAGGACGATCTTGTCGATCTTTCCCCGTGGGTCGATGATGATCTTCGTGGGGAAACCCTGGACCTGATAGGCCTTAACCAGGTCATTGTCGGCAGGATTCAGCACGCTGATCCAGGGCAGTTCGTATTTTGCCGTGGCAGCCTTCCACTTCTCTTCCGTATCGCGGCAGGCGACACCCACAAATTCCACCTTAGCCTTATGTTTGGCGTACGCTTCCTTCATGTCGGGGAAACCCTTGATGCACCATTTGCACCAGCTGCCCCAGAAATCAAGTACTACATATTTTCCCTGAAGCGAGGAAAGCGTAAAGTTCGTTCCGTCCACCTTCTGCGCGGTGAAATCGGGCGCCTGGACACCGATGCGGATATCCTGGGCAAAACCTGCGGATGACAGTCCGGCCAGCAGCAGGCAGCAGAGTAAAAGCTTTTTCATAACGGGCATCGTATCAAGCAAATATTATTCCAGCCCCTTTTCCAGGAAAGCGACATATTCGTCCACGTCGAGGTTGTAGCTGCGCGCGGGAACTTTGTTCTTTTCCGTGACCGGATCGAGGATCACGTAGTAGGGCTGCGCATTCACGTGATAGCGTTTCATCATGAAATACGAATTGATCTTGCCCAGGCTCTTGAGTACTTTGCCGTCTTCGGTCGTGACCCAATCCTTCTCGTCGAGGACTTTCTTGTCGTCGCCGAAGAGCGAGCAGACCACATAATCGTTTTTCATCATCTTCAGGACGCGGGGATCGCTCCAGACGCGAGACTCCATCTCCCGGCAGTTCACACAGCCGTGGCCGGTGAAGTCGAGCAGGACGGGTTTGCCGACCTTGGCGGCGTAAGCACGCGCCTCTTCATAATCAAAGAACGCGGGAATATCGTAGGGCATATGCAGGAAATCGGCGTATTTGCGGTGGGCCGGGATTCCGTTCCCATCGTCCTGCGACGGCCCCGCCACATAGGTCGCAGCGCCTCCCGCATGTTGGTTCGGGTCAAGGACGAAGTCCTGCGTGGTGATGGGTGGCAGATAGCCCGAGAGACCCTTGAGCGGAGCACCCCACATACCGGGAATCATCCAGACCACGAATGTAAAGTCGATGATGATCAGAATCAGCCGGAAAACGCTGATATGCTGCAGCGGGCTGTCGAATTTGAACTTGATCTTGCCCATCAGGTAAAGGCCCAGCAGGGTGAATACCGTGATCCAGATGGCCAGATAGACCTCACGGTCGAGCAGATGCCAGTGATAGGTCTGGTCGGCCACGCTCAGGAACTTGAAGCCCAGCGCGACTTCCACGAAGCCCAGCACCACCTTCACGCTGTTGAGCCAGCCGCCGCTCTTCGGGAGCTTGTCGAGCAGGCTCGGGGCGAAGGCCAGGAGCGTAAACGGCAGGGCGAAGGCGATCGAGAAGGCGAGCATCGTGATGATCGGCTCCCAGAACTGTCCCTGCGTACTCTTGATAAGCACCGAACCCACGATCGGGCCCGTGCAGGAGAACGACACCAGCACGAGGGTCAGGGCCACGAAGAACACGCCGGCCAGGCCGCCCTTGTTGGATTTCTCGTCCGATTTGTTGAGCCAGGAGTTCGGAAGCGTAATCTCGAACGCGCCGAAGAACGAGGCAGCGAAGAGCATGAAAATCAAGAAGAAGATGATATTCGGGAGCCAGTGCGTCGCCAGCCAGTTGAAGATGTCGGCCGTCACGGCTTCGCCGCCGGCGAAGTACGTGATCAGGATGATGACCGCGATGGGAATGGTATAGAGACCCACGATCGACAGACCGAAGATCGTGGCGAGCCACTTGCCGCGGCCTTTCTTCTTCTCCTCCCCTTCCGCGACCTGGTTCTGCTTCAAGAAGAAGCTCACCGTCATCGGGATCATCGGGAACACGCAGGGCGTGAGCAGCGCCACGAAACCCCAGGCGATGGCCTCGAGAATCAGCCCCCAGATGGACTTGCCTTCACCGGGTGCGGCCGCATTCGGATCCGCTTCGGGTTCCGCCGGTGCGAGGACCGGCAGGCCGGCGCCGCCGGGCAGGGTCACATCGACCGTGAAATCGTCGGGCGGAATGCAGTTCTCGTCGTTGCAGGCCTGCCATTCCACCGTCACGGGAACCGTGACTTCATTGCCCTGGAGAAGTTCCACTTTCTGGCAAATGACCACCGGGCTTTCGCAGGTTCCGATCTCGATGCCGAAGACATCGTCGAAGCCTTTGTGCACTTCCGAAGAAATGTACGGGTCACCGAGCAGTTTCACCTTGTCACCGGCATCGACCGTAAAGATTGTGCCGTTGGGACCGCTCATTCCGTAGTCTGTCAGGTCGTAGATGTGCCAGGCACCGGCAATCGTGCCGGTCGCGCGGATCTCATAGGTGTTGCCTTCCACCTGGACGGCTTCGGCCTTCCAGGAGACGGGCTGCTGTTGCGCAAAAGCGGGAACAGCCAGCAGCAGGGTCAGGATCAGAAGTCTGAAATATCTCATCTGTTATCGTATTGCTTGGTTTTCCGGGGAGAATCTGATAAATATACAAATTAACTGGACGTTCCCCTTTTTTTTGTTCGACGGTTACAAAGCGGCGATGATGTCGCGAAGGAGTCTGTCGAACTCGATCACGCGGTCGGGTTTCGGAGAATAGCCCAGCACGACCACCACCAATTCCCGGGAAGGGATGATGAAGATCATCTGCCCATCGTGACCCTGGCAGGAATACATATCTTCGGGAGCGGAAGGATAGGCCCCGGCGCGGTTCAGCCAGAAACAGGCCCCATAACCGTCCTTGCTGTCGGAAGCCGGCGTGGTGGTGTATTCCACCCAATGCTCGGGGAGGATCCGTTCTTCCCCGAGACAACCGTCGTGAAGGTACAGATGGCCCAGGCGGGCGAAGTCGCGTGCAGTAGCGTACAGGTAGGATGAACCGACCGGCGTGCCACTCATATCGGGTTCGAAACAGGGGTTGTCGATACCCAGCGGATCGAAGAGACGTTCGTGGATATAATTAAGGAATTCCGCATCCGAGGCGAATCTGCCGCGGAGATAGCGCATAATGATGTTGGTGCTGCCGCTCGAATAATACCAGTGGGTGCCCGGCTTGACCATCAGGGGTTTCGACAGGGCGAACAGGCCCATATCCTCCTCCCGGTGCAGCATAAGGTTCACATCGGAGCGGGTACCGTAGTTTTCGTTCCATTCCAGACCGCTCTGCATCTGCATCAGGTCGCTGAGGGTGATGGCCGCACGACCGTCGCCCTGCCACTGGGGAATGTCCATCGGGGCGTGGATATCCACCAGACCGTCGCCGACCATAATGCCCACGATCGCATTGGTAAAACTCTTGCCCATACTCCAGCTGAGGAGCCGAGTGCCGGCGGTAATGCCCTTGCGATAACGCTCGGCCACGACGCCATCCTTATGGACGACGATGAATGCGAAGGGCGTTCCATTGTAGGCGTGATCGTCGACCAGCGCTCTAGCGACGGGCTCCAGCCTGGCCGTAAGCGCAGAATCGCCGGGGGACAGCGTCTCGGGTCCGGGAATATTGTGCACTTCCGGAAACTTCTGCGCCAGCAGCCGCTCCTTGGCATTCTGCCCCCTGAGGAGCGTCACGCCGTAACCGTCGCGGTAAAGCGCCGTCGATTTGCTCCACAGGAAACGGCTCGTTACCGTATGGTTTTCAAAATCGACACGGTTCCGGGTAAATTTGATAAAGGAGAAATGCAGGTCGAGTGCCTCGACATCGGCCGGTTCGCGGCCGGAAACAAAAACGTCGGATGCCAGGTTTTTGGCCGCATAGCCCGTGATGATGGGCATCAGGCTGTTCAGGTAAATGCAACCGCCAAGTATAGCGGCCAGCAGCACGGCCAAAAGGATGCGAAGGATTGTTCTTTTTTTCATAAGCAACCTTAAAGTTAGGCAATTCGGGGCAAATCTGCAAGAAGCCGATGCAGACCGGTATCGATGCGGTCGAGGCCTTCCTGCAGGCGGGCGGAAGGGCAGGCCAGGTTGATGCGGATGAAGCCGTCGGCGCTGTACATCGAGCCGGCATTGATCCACACCTGCTCTCCCCGGAGCAGTTCGGCTTCGATCGTCTCCGAAGAGATCGGCAGGACCGAAGTATCGATCCAGGCCAGATAAGTCGCTTCCAGTTCGGCCACCGGGAACTCCGGCAGCGCGCTCCGGAACCGGGCGCGTAGCATTTCGTAGTTCTTCCAGATGACTTCGTTCAGCGCCGCGAGCCAGCGGGCGCCCTCTTCTGAATAGGCAGCCTCCAGTGCGACGGGGCCGAAAGGATTCACGTCGCAGATTTCGTTGATGTTGATGGCCTTGTCGATTTTCTCCCGCCATCCAGGACGCTCGCAGATGATATTGGCGATCTGCAGGCCCGCGGTATTGAAACTCTTCGAGGGCGAGCTGAGCGTCACGGAATCAAGACAGTAATCCCCACCGAGCGAAGCGTAGGGCGTATAAGTGGTTCCGGGCGCGACGATCTCGCAATGGATTTCGTCGGAAACGACAATCACGCCGTGGCGCCGGGCGATGTCGCCGGCGCGGCGGAGTTCCTCCGCCGTCCAGCGGCGGCCGGCCGGGTTATGGGGATTGCAAAGCAGCAGAATCCGGTTCGCCGGATCGGCACAGGACGCTTCCAGCGCATCGAAGTCCATCGCATAGGTAAAACGGCCGCCGGGCAGGTCGCACCGCGAGAGCGGCGCGGCTACGATGCGGCAGCCATTGTTGCGGATCGACGAAAAGAAGCAGTTGTAGACCGGCGTCTGGACAATCACGCCCTCGCCGGGCGCAGCCAGCGCCTTGATGACGGCCGACAGCGCCGGCACCACGCCGGTGGTGTACTGGATCCAATCGCGCTGCAGGGCCAGGCCGTGCCGCTGCCCGAACCAGCGGATGACCGATTCATAGTAGGAATCCGGCACGCGGGTGTAGCCGAAGACGCCGTGTTCCACCCGGCGGCGCAGCGCGTCGCGGATGCAGGACGCCGCCTGGAAATCCATATCCGCCACCCAGAGCGGAATCACGCGTTCACGCTGCGCAGGCGTCAGGACGACGCCTTCCGGCAGGTCCGCATCCCATTTGTAGCTGCCGCTGTCACGCCGGTTGACGGGCGTTTCGAAATCGAACGAAGCTTTCATGGACGCTGGCTGTCTATTGGCGAACCGTAATCACGCAGTCGGCCGGCTGGCGGATGTTCTCGTCGAGGGTGACGCTGCCGATGCTGTCGGCCACGATATGGCCTGAGGTCGGATTCTTGATGTTCTCGATATGGCCGCGGATGTCGGCCTCCACGGTCGAGTATTCAAAGACCCGGTCACAGGCCGCGTCGAACGTACAGTTCTCCAGCACGAGGTCCTTCGCATAGCACAGCAGTTGCTCGCCGCTCAGCTTGCAGTTCACCAGCCGCACGTTTTTCGAGTGCCAGGCCAGGTATTCGCCGTTGAGCTCGGAATCGTAGATCGTGATGTTCTCGCACTCCCAGAAAGAGTCCTTGGTCGTGATCTTCGCGTTGCGGATGACCACGTCCCGGCAATACTGGAATACGTATTTGGCGTCGCTCACCAGCCCGTCCACCTCGATGTTGCGGGAGAACATGAAGGGATAGGTGCCGCCGCGCAGCTCCACGTCCTTGATCTTCAGGCCGTCCACTTTCCAGAAGGTCTCGTCGGCATCGGTGATGAGCACGCGCTCGAGCGTGACGTTCTTCATCTCGCGGAAGAATTTCGGTCCGTCGATGGTGCAGTCGCGCATCACCAGATCGTTGGTGTACCAGATGGCGGAGCGGGAGCCCGGTGCAAAATAGCAGTTCGTAATCAGGCAGCGGTCGACGTGCCACCAGGGATACTTGCCGTAAAACTTGCAGCCGTCGGCTTCGATGTCGCTGCAGTGCTTGATACCCGATTCGCCGTCGACGATGGTGATGTTCTCCAGGCGTGCGCCGTGGACCTCGAACAGCGGTCGTTCGCCGCCGAATTCTTGATTTTTAATTACTTTCATATTGTATTTCGGTTTTTGTCAGATTATGCTCCATCCAGCGGTTTCCGTGAACCCGGAGAAGATAGAAGAGGCCGCGGACATTCAGTTCGATGCACATCGCGATCCAGTAGCCCATCAGGCCGAGACGCCGCGTAAGGACCAGCGCCAGCCCGATGCGGACGATCCAGACGCTGATCAGGTTCAGGGCAGCCGGGACTTTCGTGTCTCCGGCACCCACGAGGGCGCCGTTGGCCACAATCGCGGCCGCGTAGCCGGCCTCGGCAAAGGCCTCGAGCCGGAGGCAGCGGGCACCGAGCGCCACGACGTCGGGATCGGCGCTCAGCAAACCCATAATGGGTGCGGCCAGGAAAAACATCACCACGGCCAAGGCGACCATAATGCCGATGCCCAGCGCCAGTGTCACACGTGTGAAGCCGCGGGCCAGGTCCTTGCGGCCCGCTCCCAGACTCTGTCCCACCAGCGTCGTGGCAGCGTCGCCCATACCATAGCCGGGCATATAGCAGAAACTCTCCGCAATGATGGCGAAGGAATTGGCCGCAATCGACACGGCGCCCAGCGGCGCGACGATGAGCGTGCTCATCACATAAGCGCCGCGCATCACGAGATTCTGCAGCCACATCGGTCCGGTGATGCCGAAAGCCTTTTTCAGACAGTCGCGTTCCGGACGGAAAGAACCTTTCTCCCGGACGATGGCAAGGTCCCGGTTCCGGACCAGCAGACAATACAGGATCACGAAGGCGATGATGGTTTCGGCCAGACCTGTGCCGAGGGCAGCTCCCCGGACCCCCATCCCGGCGCCCGGCAGCGTAATGTCGGCGCCGAACAGGCGGACCTCCCGGGTCGGGAAAATCAGCAGGAAGTTGAAAATCACGTCGAGCACGCACATTCCGATGTTGAGCAGACTCGGCAGTTTCATCTCGCCGCTGCACTGAAGCATCGTGCTGGCGAAGAAACCCAGCTGCATCATCGGCAGAAAGCAGGCATAGATGCGAAAGTAAGCCGATCCTTCGGCACGGATGGCATCTTCCCCGCCCAGCCAGTGCGGAAGCGGCCCGGCGATGCCGACGGCAATCAGCGAAAGCGCCAGGGAGAAGAGGGCGACGGACACCAGCCCCTGCCGGAGCACCTGCCGGGCACCGAAGAAATCGCCGCCGCCGATGCGGTGGGCGACCTGCACCGAAAAACCCTGCGCAAGCGCAATGCAGAAACCGTTGCAAAGCCACGTGCTGGTGGACACCAGCCCGATCGAAGCCGACGGACCAGCGCCCAGGCTGCCCACCATCGAAGCGTCGATGAACTGGAGCAGCACGGAAGCCAGCTGGGCGAGAATCGCCGGGCCGCTGAGCAGCAGCGTGAGCCGCACACGGTCACGGAGCGCCAACGGCGCCCCGATGCGGATGTCGTTCAGCAGGGTATCTTTGGTGACCGCCATCAGAACTGGTCGGGGCGAAGGGAGATCCGTTCGATTTCCTGCAACTCTTCGGCTGTGAAAGCCGTGTTTTCCGTTGCCCGGACCGTATCTTTCAACTGTGCCACGGAACTTGCCCCTACAATGACCGAAGCGATCCTTTCGTCGTGGAGCAGCCACGCGAGCGCCATCTGGGCGAGACTCTGCCCGCGCCTGCGGGCGATGGCGTCGAGCCCCCGGAGGGAGGTGAGCACTTTTTCGGTAAGCACCGATGAATTGAGCGAGGAAGTCCCCGCCGCCATTCTGGAATCGTCCGGAATGCCGTTCAGATAGCGGTTTGTGAGAAGGCCTTGATGCAAAGGAGAGAACGAAATGAAGCCCGTGCCGTTTTTCCGGGCCAGGTCGATCAGTCCCTTCTGGTCGGGCGTCCTGTCGATCAGGTTGAACTTATCCTGATAAAGCAGGCAGGGAACATCGTGGGCAGCCAGATAACGGTAGGCTTCGGCAGCCTGCTGTGCAGGATAGCGCGACAGTCCGACATACAGCGCCTTTCCTTGCCGGACGATATCGACCAGGGCCTGCATCGTCTCCTCCAGCGGTGTCTCCGGATCCCAGCGATGGGAATAGAAAATGTCGACGTAGTCGAGATTCATCCGCTTGAGACTCTGGTCGAGACTGGCCATCAGATACTTGCGGGAGCCCCAGTTTCCATAGGGGCCCGGCCACATATCCCAGCCGGCCTTTGTGCTGACGAAGAGTTCATCGCGGTAGGGACGCAGGGAGTCGGCCATCAGGCGGCCGAAGTTTTCTTCAGCGGTACCGTATTCCGGACCGTAATTGTTGGCCAGGTCGAAATGGCAGATGCCGTGGTCAAACGCGAAATGCGCCATCGCTTTCGCTTCGCCGAACGGTTTGCGAGACCCGAAATTGTGCCAGAGTCCGAGGGAAAGTGCGGGCAGGAGAACGCCGGAGCGGCCGCAGCGGCGGTAAGGCATGCGTTCGTACCTGTCGAGCGCGGCGGAATATACTGGATCGGTCATAAAGCAGGTCTATTTTTCCTGCAAGATACAAAAAAAGAAACTACAAAAGGCCTTTTTGCAAAAGGACTTCGGCAATCTGGACAGCGTTGGTGGCGGCACCCTTGCGGAGGTTGTCGGACACGCACCAGAAGTTCAGGCCGCTGGGAACGGTGAAGTCGCGGCGGATGCGGCCGACGAAGACTTCGTCACGGCCTTCGGCATAGAGCGGCATCGGATAGACGTTGCGGGCAGGGTCGTCCTGCACGACGACGCCGGGCGTTTCCGCCAACAGGCGACGGACGTCGTCCAGGTCGAATGACTTTTCAAATTCCACGTTTATCGACTCACTGTGGCCGCCGCGGACGGGCACACGCACGGTCGTGGCGCTCACGGCGATAGCGGGATCGAGGATTTTGTGGGTTTCGTTGACCATTTTCATCTCTTCCTTTGTATAGCCATTTTCCAGAAAACTGTCGATATGCGGCAGGATGTTGCCGTCGATGGGATAGGGATAGACGGCGGGGTACTCGCCCCAAGCCTTCCCTTCCCGCTCGGCCGCCATCTGGACAACGGCCTTCTGGCCGGTCCCGGTAATGCTCTGATAGGTCGAGACGACGACGCGCCGTATGGTGAAAGCCCTGTGGAGCGGTGCCAGCGGGAGCAGCATCTGGATGGTGGAACAGTTGGGATTGGCGATGATCCAGTCGTCGGCTGTCAGGACGCCGGCGTTGATTTCGGGTACGACGAGCTTTTTGTCGGGATCCATCCGCCAGCAGGAGGAGTTGTCGACGACACGGCAGTGGGCGGCGGCGAAGCGGGGCGCCAGCTCCCGCGAAGCCGCGGCCCCGGCGGAGAAGATCGCCAGAGCCGGCCGGCGGGCAATCGCCTCGTCGGCGCTGACGACGGTATAAGACTCGCCGCGGAAAACGACGGTCTTTCCGACCGACCGCTCCGACGCAACGGGGATCAGTTCATCGACAGGGAACTGCCTCTCTTCGAGGACTTGGATCATTCGGGTTCCCACCAGTCCGGTGGCCCCTACAACGGCTACTTTCATTGTTGTACGTACGATATTAGTTATTCCTTTTGCGCTGCAACGGACGCACCTGATTTACAGTTGTTTATAGAAAGTGATCCCCCTCGGAATCAGAGGGATCAGGTTTCATAAGTCGCTGATTGACAAGCGTGTACATTGCAGCGGAAAGATGGGAGAACAGTCGGTTAGAGTGTCAGAATGTCGTGAAGGACGCCGGCTGCGGTTTGACGGGGGCCGGCGCCGGCGCCACGGATTACTTGCGGCGACGGATAGTCGGCGGTAGTGATGACGGCACAGTTATCGGTACCTGTCAGGGTGTAGAGCGGACTATCGGGGCCGACAGCCTGCAGGCCGACGACGGCAGACCAGCCAGCGGCTGATCCAGCTGACGGAGCAGTAGTGCAGGCGACCGGGGCGACGCGGCGGAGTGAAGCGACATAGCGCAGCCGGCGGCCGGCAGCGGTGGCTTCGGCGTAGGCGGCGGCCAGGGCAGTCTCTTCGGGGAACGCCTCCAGGCGGACATCGGCCTCTTCCAGCGGAACGCCGGCGACGCGGGCCAGGATGAGCGTCTTCCGCAGGACGTCGCGGCCGCTCAGATCGATGGCGGGATCCGGTTCGGTGTAACCCTTCTGCCGGGCATCTTCGACCAGCGCCGCAAAGTCCCGTCCCTCGTAACGGTCGCACAGATAGTTGAGCGTTCCGGAAAGGACGGCCTCGACCGAGATGAGCGTGTCGCCCGAAACGGCCACACGTTCAAGCGTAGAGAGTATCGGCAGCGCGGCGCCGACCGTTGTTTCATAGCGCAGGCCCACGTGTTCGCGGGCCGCAGTGCCGACCAGTTCGGCATATCGGTCCAGAGCGCCGGCGAATGGAATCTTGTTGCAGGCCACGATACCGTAGCCCGCTTTCATCAGTTGCGGGTACCGCAGGCCCGTCTCTTCGCTGGCCGTACAGTCGACAAATACGGAGCGGGTCAGCGACAGATCGGCCAGAGTATCGAAGAAGGAGCCGGCGGCGCCGGCGGCCAACGTCGCAGGATCTACCCCGGCGGTATCGATCAGATAGCGGCGGCTGTTGGCCAGGCCGCAGATGCGCAGGTCCTTGCCGGTGCGCGCCGCAATGGAGTCGTGATTCTCGAAGATCATTTTTACCAGCGCCTTGCCGACCGTCCCGTACCCGGCGATGAACAGGTTTACCGTCTGCAGCGGCGAGCGGTCGAAGAACTCGCTGTGGATGGCCCGGATGGCCTCGTCGGCCTTATCGGAAGCGACAATCACCGATATGTTCCGTTCGGAAGAGCCCTGTGCTGTGGCACGGACCGGAATGCCGCGGGCGCCCAGCGCCGCGAGCATACGGCCCGTCGCCCCGCTATGGCCGAGGATGTCGTCGCCCACAAGACAGACGATCGAATAGCCTTTCTCGACCTTGAGCGGCTGGAGCTTGCCCAGCGAGATCTCATAAGCGAAACAGGTGTCGGCAGCCCGTTTGGCGGCCGGCGCATCGGCCTCGGCGATGGCGATGCACATCGTATGGACCGAGGAGGCCTGCGTGATGAGGATGATATTGATGCCCGCCCGTGTCAAGGCGTCGAAAAGTCGGGACGAGAAGCCGGGGATGCCCACCATCCCGCTGCCTTCCAATGAAATGAGGGCGATCTTGTCGGAATTGGCGATACCCAGCAGGGCTTCTTCGTGCCGCGGCGGGTTCTTTTCCACCAGCGTCCCGGGATCATCGGGCGTAAACGTATCTTTCACATAGATCGGAATCCCTTCATTGACCACGGGCTGGATGGTCGGCGGAAAGATGACTTTCGCCCCGAAGTGCGATAGTTCCTGTGCCGCCCGGTAGGAGATGTTGCGGATGGTTCTGGCCGTGGGAACGGTCTTGGGGTTGGAGGTCATGATGCCGGGAACGTCGGTCCAGATCTCGACCAGACGCGCATTCACGCCCACGGCATAGAGCGAAGCGGTATAGTCGCTGCCGCCGCGGCCGAGGGTCGTGACACGGCCCTGCTCGTCGGAAGCGATGAAACCGGGAGCGATGAACAGGGAGGTATGCGGACTGGCTTCGATAGCCTGGGCTATGTTGGCATAGGTCTTCGCCGTATCCACGACGCCTCCGACGGTACGGACGATTTCGCGGGAATCCAGCCAGCGGCAGGGGATTCCGAGCGAAGTGAATTTGTCGGCGAGGATTTTTGTCGAAAACAATTCGCCATAGCCCTGTATCGCATCGAGGCTCGTCGGACTGAGTTCGCCCAGCAGGAACACCCCGTGGAGGATGCCGCGCAGGGATTCAAACAGGCCGTCGACCGTCTCTGTAACGGCCGGAATCCGGTCGGCCGGCAGGAGGCCTTCTATCAGGCGGATGTGACGGCGGTACAGTTCGTCCAGTTCCTGAAGATAGGTTTCGTCGCGGGCGGCGGCCAGGCGGCCGAGCCGGATCAGGGTGTCTGTGCAGCCGCTGATGGCCGAGCAGACGAGTATGGTGCGGTCGCGTTCAAGCGACGCACGGACGATATCGATGATTTTTTCAGGCCGGGCAACCGACGTGCCGCCAAATTTTAAAACTTGCATTCTTCTTTTTTTGAATCTAATGTCTTCTCTCCACTCACGGCTGCGTGGGCGCAGACGGTCTTGAGAGAGAAGCATTAGATTCTATTATGTTAATAATGGGTCTAATATCGTTATAAGTTGTTCGGTTTCCAAAAGGAAACCGTCGTGTCCGAAAGACGAGGTCAAACGTTTATACACGGCTCCGGGGATGTACGGCGCCCAGCTTTCGATCTCCTCGGGCGGAAAGATGCAGTCGGAGTCGATTGAAGCGACGACCGTCTTCGCCCGGATACGGCCCAGGGCCGCGGCGACACCGCCGCGCCCGCGACCGACATTATGGCTGTCCACGGCATTGCAAAGATAATAATAAGAATAGGCGTCGAAACCGCGGCGCACCAGTTTTTCTCCCTGATAACGCTCATACGAAGCCGACCGGGAGGCAAAGAGCGTGTTGTCGTCGGGCTCGGCCTGCGTCAGGCCATAGCCTTTGAAGCACCGGTAAGAGATCAGTGCCTGGGCCCGTGCACAGCGCAGGCCGGCGGCGCCGCCCGCAAGCGAGGCTGCCTTCCGGAAAGAAGGATCGGCCTCAAGGGCCATCCGTTGCGTTTCGATGCCCGCCGACAGGTACGGGGACACCCGCGGCGAGGTGGCGATGAAAGCCGCCCGGTCGAACAGGCCGGGTTCCATAATCGCCCATTCCACCGCCTGGAAGCCGCCGATGGAACTGCCCACCAGCAGGTCGATCCGGTCGATGGCCAGTTCGCGCCGCACGGCAGCCATCGCCGCCACCATATCGCGGACCGTGACAGCCGGAAAGTCGAAGAAGTACGGCCGTCCCGTCACCGGGTCGATGGAGGCCGGTCCGGAGGAGCCGTAAGGCGAGGCGAGCATATTGACGCAGACAATGTAATCGCGCTCCGTATCAAAAAACCGGCCCGGCCCCACCATCTCCGGCCACCAGTCTTCAGGATCGCTGTTGGCTGTCAGGGCGTGACAAATCCAGACGACACGGCCCTGACGGGCCGGCGAAGTGTGGTACACCACCTTCACCCGTTCGAGACGGCCGCCCGCCTCGAACGCAAAGTCATCCAGAAAGAGTTCGTGCCGGATCATGCCTGATGGGCCGCCTCCAGCGCCTGGGAAAGGTCATCGATGATGTCGGCGGCATCTTCCAGGCCGATGCTCAAGCGTATCAGGCCCGGATCGATGCCCGCCGCACGCAGTTGCTCATCACTCAACTGCCGGTGCGTATGCGAAGCAGGGTGCAGGATGCAGCTGTGGCAATCGGCCACATGGGTTTCGATGGTGACCAGCCGCAGGGCGTCCATAAAGCGGTTGTCGAAGGTCCTGCCGCCCTTCAGGCCAAGGCACATCACGCCCGACGTGCCGTCCGGCAGATATTTCAGGGCTTTTGCATGTTCCTTGTCGCCCGGCAGGCCGGGATATTTCACCCAGGCCACATCGGGGTGGCGTTCGAGGAACCGGGCCACTTTGAGGGCGCTTTCGCAGTGGCGGGCCATCCGCAGGTGCAGCGTCTGCAGTCCAAGATTAAGGTAGAAGGCGTTCTGCGGGCTCTGGATCGAGCCCAGGTCGCGCATCAGATGCGTAGTGGCCTTGGTAATGTAAGCGGCCCGGCCGAAGGCCTTCGTATAGATGAGTCCGTGGTAGGAAGCATCGGGCGTACATAGGCCGGGGAACTTGTCGGCGTGCGCCTCCCAGTCGAAGTTTCCGCTGTCCACCAGCGCGCCGCCGACCGCCACGCCGTGGCCATCCATATATTTGGTCGTGGAATGGGTCACGATATCGGCCCCCCACTCGAAGGGACGGCAGTTGACCGGCGTGGGAAAGGTATTGTCGACGATCAGCGGCACACCGTGCGTGTGGGCGATACGGGCGAATTTCTCGATGTCGAGCACTTCAACACCGGGATTGGACAGGGTTTCACCGAAAAGAAGCTTGGTTTCGGGACGGAAAGCCGCTGCGATTTTTTCTTCCGGATCGTCGGGATTGACGAAGGTGACTTCGATGCCCATTTTCGGCAGGGTGACACCCAGCAGGTTGAAGGTGCCGCCGTAAATGTTGGCCGCACTGACGATATGGTCGCCCGCGCTGCAGATGTTCAGGCAGGCGAACAGGTTGGCCGCCTGGCCCGAAGAGGTGAGCATGGCGCCCACGCCGCCTTCCAGGTCGGCGATCTTGGCCGCCGCGTGGTCATTGGTCGGGTTCTGGAGGCGGGTATAGAAATAACCGCTTTCCTCGAGGTCGAACAGCCGGCCCATCTGGTCGGAGGTTTCGTATTTGAAGGTCGTGCTCTGGATGATCGGAATCTGTCGGGGTTCTCCCTTTCCGGGCTTGTAGCCCGCCTGCACGCAGCGCGTGCCAATACCTTGTTTCTTCATATATCTCTTTTTTGTGCTGGGATGATGTGTTTTGGAAACACTTCATCCCAGCACAAAGATATGGAGCAGCAGAAACACAAACAATAGTCTATGAAAAATCGGAATATATTTCTATTTTTGCCATTATTTTCGATTCAATTAGAAAATTATTCTAAATGATTGACGAAATTGACATAAAAATTCTCCGCGCTTTACAGGAAGACGCGCGGCAGACGACGAAAGAGTTGGCGGCGAAAGTCAATCTTTCCACGACACCGGTGTTCGAGCGGCTCAAACGGCTGGAACGCGAAGGCTATATCCGGCAGTACGTGGCCATCCTCGACGCGGAGAAGCTCGACCTGGGCTTCGAAGTGTACTGTTCCGTCAAACTGAAACAGATGTCTCGCGACGTAGCCCGCGACTTCACCCGGATGATCCGTCAGATCCCGCAGGTGGCCGAGTGCTACAACATCTCGGGCGAATACGACTACCTGCTCAAGATCCGCGCCCGCAATATGAAACAGTACAACGACTTCATCATCAACGTCCTGGGCACCCTCGACACCATCGGCAGCATCCAGTCGTCGTTCGTGATGAACGAAATCAAGCACTCCTACGGCCTGTACCTATGAAAAAGATTATCATCTGCCTATATCTGCTCCTGGGCCTGAACCTGTCCCTTTTTGCACAGGGTGACAAGCGCGATGTCGCATCGTGGTTCGACGGCCTAGACACCACTTCTTTCCTGCTGGTCGACAAACAGAAACTGACACTTTCGCTGGTCGGCCCCGGCGGGCAGGTCGAACGAACGTTCGGAATTGCCTGCGCCATCAATCCAGGCAACAAACTCCAGAAAAAAGACCATCGGACGCCGGAAGGGCGCTTTCCCATCAACCAGATTCTCGACTCCGGCTATCTGTCCCATGATTTCCTCGACGGCAAAGGACCCATCCCCGGGGCCTACGGTCCCTGGTTCCTCCGGCTCGACGTGCCAGGCTTCATCGATATCGGCATCCACGGAACCCATCTCCCGGAATCCATCGGGACCCGGGCCACCGAAGGGTGCATCCGCATGCGCAACAGCGACATCGTCGATTTGAAGGAACTCGTCGCGGTGGGTATGCCCGTGGTCATCCTCCCCGACACACTTTCGCTGCCGGTCGATGTTTTCCTGTCGCGTCTGGCCGGAATCAGCCCGGCCATCGAGGAACCGGAAGAAACCGACTACCCGCCCCTTACGCCAATGGGCACTCCGGAAAGGAAACGCCGCTTTGGTGTCCTGCCGTGGGCCCTCCTTGCCCTGCTGACCGTCGCGGCCAGCTTGATTCTGATCAAAAAACGCCATGCAAACCTTTGACACCATCCGGATCCGCGGTGCGCGCGAAAACAACCTCCGCGACCTGTCGCTCGACATTCCGAAATACAGAATCACCATCTTCACGGGCGTATCGGGCTCCGGAAAAAGCTCGCTGGTGATGGATACCATCGCGGCGAAGAGCCGGCGGGAGCTCAACGACACCTTCCCTACCTTCGTCCAGCAATACCTCCCGAAATACGGGCGGCCGAAGGTCGACTCCATCGAAGGCCTGCCCATCGCCATCGTCATCGACCAGAAGAAGCCCGCGCAGAATTCCCGCTCCACGGTCGGAACCTACACCGATATCTACGCCCTGCTGCGCCTGCTCTTCTCGCGCGTGGGAAAGCCGTTCGTCGGATACTCCGACAGTTTCAGTTTCAACCACCCGCAAGGCAGCTGCCCGCGCTGCGCCGGCCTGGGCGAGATCCGGGAACTCGATATCCACAAGCTCGTGGACTTCGACAAGAGCCTCAACGACGAAGACACCATCCATTATATCGCCTTCGGCAAAGGAGGCTGGCGCTGGATACGCTACGCACACAGCGGCCTGTTCGACCTCGACAAGAAAATCAAGGACTATTCGCCCGAAGAACTCGACCTCTTCCTCAATAGTCCGCAGATCCGCCTCAAGAACCCGCCGAAGAACTGGCCGAAGACCGCCAAGTATGAAGGCCTGATTCCCCGTATGTACCGCAGCATCATCAACTCGGAAGAAGGCCTGCTCCACGCCGCCGTGCTCAATCCGATGCTCACGATGGGCACCTGCCCCGACTGCGGCGGCACGCGACTCAATCCCAAAGTGCTGACCTGCAAGATCGAGGGGCTCAATATCGCCGAAGTCTGCGCGATGAGCGTCACGCGGCTGAACGCCTGGGTGCAGGGGCTCTCCGATCCGCTGGCGGCCGACCTGAAAGCCGCCATCGGGGCGCGCCTCACAGCCCTGGAGGAGATCGGACTGGGATACCTGTCGCTGAGCCGCCCCGTAGGCACGCTCTCGGGCGGCGAGGCGCAGCGCTGCAAAATCGCCAAATACATCAATTCCTCGCTCTCCGACGTGCTCTACATCCTCGACGAACCGAGCGTGGGCCTGCATCCGCGCGACATCGAGCGCCTGAAACGTTCGGTGCGCCGGCTGCGCGATGCGGGCAACACCGTCCTGCTGGTGGAACATCATCCCGAGATGATCCGCATCGCCGACCACATCGTGGACCTGGGTCCGGGCCCGGGCATCGACGGCGGCCGGATCCAGTTCGAGGGAACGTTCGACGACCTTTTGCGAAGCGACACGGCCACGGGCCACCTGGTCGAGGAACGGCTTCCCTTCAAAGCGACGCCACGGGCAGGCAGCGGAACGTTCCGGGTGGAGCACGCTTCGCTCAACAACCTGTGCGACCTTTCGGTTGATTTCCCGATGGGCATCTTCGGCGTGATTGCCGGCGTGGCGGGTTCGGGCAAGAGCTCATTGATGGAGTGTTTCCGCCGGCAGTTCCCCGATCCGGAAAAAGTAATCTACATCAGTCAGAAAAACATCGGCGTGAGCCTGCGCTCCACGCCCGGCACCTATATGGACGTGGCCGGCGACATCCGAAAGGCCTTCGCACGCGCCCATAAGATGAAAGAGGCCTACTTCACCTTCAACGGCGAGGGTGCCTGCCCGGTCTGCGGCGGCAAGGGCGTCATCGTCTCCGAAATGGCCTTCATGGACGCCATCGAGACCACCTGCGAGGCCTGCGGCGGCCTCCGCTACCGCCCCGAGGCGCTGGCCTACACGCTGACCAGCCCGGCGACGGGCGAGACGCTCAACATCGCCCAGACCTTTGACCTGTCGGTCCGTCTCGCCTCCGCATTTTTCAAAGGAACGGTCATTGAACAGAAACTCCGGCCGCTCGTGGACGTCGGCCTGCAGTATCTCCACCTCAACCAGGCGCTCTCCACCCTCTCGGGCGGCGAGCTGCAGCGGCTCAAGCTGGCCTCCTACCTCGGCGTCGAAGACAAGATCTTCATCGTCGACGAGCCGACCGACGGCCTCCACATCAAAGACATCCGGCACATCATCCGGCTCTTCGACTCGCTCGTGGCGCGCGGCAACACGGTCTATATGATCGAGCACAACCTCGACGTGATCCGGAGCGCCGACTTCGTCCTCGAACTCGGCCCGGGCGCCGGCGAAGCAGGCGGCCGCCTGCTTTTCACCGGCACGCCCGCACGACTGGCCGCCTGCCCCGATTCCGTTACAGCACAGTACCTATAGCGGCGATGTGGGAATCGGGTGCCGCCATGACGTTCCAGGAAAGTACGGCACCCTTGAAGCCATGGTCCGTCACGGCTTTCAGGGATTCCGCCACATATTCCGGAGAGGTCGGCGCGGTATCTTCGATGTAATTGACATCAATGCCGGGATACTTGTCGCACGGCCAGGGATCCAGCGCCTTCAGCTGGGACTCCAGGAAAGCCGCATCCATCGCAAACTCAGGATAACCAGCCGCTCCGGGAACGGATTTCCGCAACAGCTCATACTCGTACGGCATCCCGGCGGGAGCGAAGGTCCGGCGGTAGAGCATCGGCTTGATGAAGTCGGCATGGCGTGTCAGAATCGCATAATCCTGTCCGACGAAAGGCGCCAGAAAAGGAGCGAACAGGTCCAGACCGACCTCGAGACCACGGTTCCGCAGACTGTCTGCAATCGCCGCCACGGAGTTGCTGACAATATGCCCCTTGGCTTTGAAGAAAGCGGCGGCAAGGGAGTCTTCGAAGCGGAATCCTTCCTCGGGAGAATAGCTGCTCACCGAGAAAAAACGGTCGCCTTTCTCTTTCCACACCGCTTTCACCCGCTCCAGGTCGACACCTTCCGCCGCATAGCGTTCCGAACAGGCCGGGCAGCCGCAATTCAAAACTCCGCTGACCCCGCACACGAACGACTGGGTACGGATACGGTCGAGTAGGACGCCGTCGAATCCGCAGTCACCGAACATACGGTCGAAGAGTGCCAGGATATTCGCGGCATTGTGCGGATCCGAAGGGCAATTGAAGCGGAAGGCGTCTCCGGCAGCCGGATCATAACGGCCCGGAACGTCTCCCCATAAATCGACGGCAGGCGTGTTGTCGCACACTTCCTCCGTCTCGGCAAAAACCGGAAGGCACACGAGCATCCGTATGTCCTTCGAATGGAGATAATCCCCCACTTTCCGGTAAAGTTCCTTGTCGGGATTCCAGGCGAGGATGACCTTCTCCACGGGAATCACGCGGCTGACGGAGTCGATGCGCCCGATAATCTCCTCCGCGGTATATCTCGGAGCATGCCATCCCCCCAGTGAAATCTGGAGGATACAGGCGGGCACTGCGGGATGCGGCCGGCAGGCCGAAAGGGCCAGCAGGCCCAGAATCAGAAATGCTGTCTTTTTCATTATTTTGCAAAAAACCCTCCGGCCTGCCGGCCGGAGGGTCGTCTTTTCATCCGAAAGAACTACCAGGCCAGGGCGCTGGCGCCGAGGATGGCGGCGTCGGAGTCCTTGAGCGAGGAATAGAGGATCTTGATGCGGCCCTTCCAGATCTGGAGCTGGTTCTCCTCCATCGCGGCGACCATGTCGTCGTGGAAGAACTTCTTGGCCTTGGCCAGACCACCGAAAAGGACGATGGCCTCGGGAGCGCTGAACTTAACGAAGTCGGCCAGCGAGCGGCCCAGGATCTGGCCCGTAGTCTTGAAGATCTCGATGGCGATCTCGTCGCCCTTGGAGGCGGCGTCGAACACGTCTTTCGAAGAGATGGTTTCGAAGTCGACCTCGCGGAGCAGGCTCGGCTTGTCGGGATTCTGCGAGAGCAGTTTCTGGGCGGTACGACGTACACCCATCGCGCTGCAGTAGGTCTCCAGACAGCCCTTTAGACCGCAGTTGCACTGACGGCCGTCGCGGATGGCGACAGTGTGGCCCAGCTCGCCGGCAAAGCCGTCGTGGCCATAGACCACCTCCCCGTTGATGACGATACCGCTGCCCACGCCGGTGCCCAGCGTGATCATGATGAAATTCTTCATCCCGCGCGCCACGCCGTAGGCCATCTCGCCCATCGCCGCCGCGTTGGCGTCGTTGGTGATGGTCACGGGCAGGTTGGTGAAGCTTTTGACCAGATTGGCCAGCTGCACGACCGTCGGATTGCCGTTACCGTCGTAACTCCACTTCAGGTTGGGAGCATACTCGACGGTCCCGCTGTAGTAGTTTCCGTTGGGAGCACCGATGCCGATGCCCTTCACCTTGCCTTCCTTGGCCGTGTCGGCGATCAGGCTCTTGATGGCTTTCGTCAGTTCGGTGATATAATCGATCAGTTCCTCCTGCAGCGAGGAGATGACGGTCTGGGCGATAATCTCGCCTTCAGCATTGACGACGCCGAGCTTGGTGCTCTGACCGCCGACGTCGATACCCATTACAAGTTCCTTGGCCATACTATTCCACCGGGATGTCCTTGTTCACGTTCTTGGAGCCGGAGACGGCGTAGTAGATCAGGTAAGCCAGGCAGGCTACCAGGAGCCAGTAGCTCTGGATGGAGCCCACCTTGTCGGCGATCGCATTCTGGACGAACGGGATGATGCCGCCGCCGCAGACCAGCGTCATGAAGATACCGGAAGCGGCCGCCGTATACTTGCCAAGGCCTTCGGCCGAAAGGTTGAAAATCGCACCCCACATCACGGACGTGCACAGACCGCAGACGGTCAGGAAGGCCAGGCTCCACGGAACGGTGTATTTGCCCAGTGTGATCGTGGCGCTCTCGGGGATGAACATCGCCAGCAGGATGAAGATGATCGCCGCCGAGGAAGTGAAGAGCAGCATCTTCTTGCTGGAGACCTTTCCGCCGATCGAACCGCCGATCAGACGGCCGATCAGCATGCAGAACCAGTAGGCGCCGATGAACGTGCCGGCGATGGCCGGACCTACGGTGCCAAGCTCGGAGAAGTGGATGTTGGCCGTATTCGGGATACCGACCTCGATGCCCACATAGAAGAAGATGGCGATGGCGCCGAGCACGAAATGACGGAAACTCAGCGGACTGTGCTTGTCTTTCTTGGCACCGCCCGCCAGACGCGCGGCTTTCTCCTCGGCCGTTTCCATATGCGGTTCAGGGATCTTGGTGAAGAGGATCACCAGGAACGCGATGGCGAAGATGACCATGGCGATGATCATCACCGGAGCCGCCTTGGCCACGGTGGCGTCCTGGATGGAACCGCCCACGAGCCAGCCCACGAGGATCGGGGCGATCGTACCGCCGATGGAGTTGCAGGAGCCGCCCCACTGGATGAGCTGGTTGCCCTTGTTGCCGCCGCCGCCCAGGGTGTTCAGCATCGGGTTGACCACGATGTTGAGCATACACATCGAGAAGCCGGCCACGAAGGCGCCGAGCACATAGACGAAGAAGCTCTCCGCATAACCGGAGAGGAACTGGATGCCCACGCCGATGAAGCCGATGATCACGGCCAGGAGTGCCGTGAACTTATAGCCCTTGCGGCGCAGGATGATACCTGCCGGAATACCCATGCAGGCGTATGCGATGAAGTTGGCCAGGGTGCCGAGCTGGCTGAGCGCCTTGCTGGCACCGAACTGATTGGTCACGACCACGCCCATCGAACCGGCAAGGTTCGTGACGAACGCGATCATGAAGAAGAGGGCGAACATCACGATGATGGGCGCCGTGTAATTCTGCTGTTTGGTGGTTGCAGTCATATCGTCAATATGCCAAAGATTAACGGGAACCACCGAGGATTTTGCCGAGGAGACCGCCGAGGAGGCCGCCGCCCTTCTTCTGGGCCTGCGTCTTGTTGCCGCCCTTGAGGGTGATCAGAATGTCTTGGAAATCGACGTCGCCGTCGCCGTCCTGGTCTTTCAGGATGCCGGAGAGGCCTCCCATGATGGCCGGGACCAGTGCGAGAAGCTTGCCGTTGAGCAGGCTGCCCAGGTTGAGTTTCTTCAGGATGTTGCTGTTGAACATGTTGCCGGCCAAAGCCGTGATCGGGCTGGAAGCGGCGGCCGTCTTGCCGGTGAGCAGCGACTTGATGGCGTCGATGCCGCCCGGTTTGGCGACAGTCTGGGTAAGGCTGCCGAAGATGGAGTCGGTCAATCCGTTGAGAACCGTGTTCTTGGCTTGTGCGGGAATTTCCAAGCCGCCCGTCTGGGACGCGACCTGCGATTTGATGAGGTCGAGAATGTTAACTGCCATAATGCTATTGAGATTAAGAATTAATGATTTTTTCCTTTTTGAAGCGACTAAGTTAGTAAAAAAACTCAAATAAAGCAACGGGAGTTTCAAATTTGCAACCCTCGTGGAAAATACCTATATTTGTAGATTATTACGTAATCATTGGATACGCTCCCGATATGTCAGTACTCACCGGACACATTTCCCAGATCATCGGCCCCGTGGTCGACGTTCACTTTCAACTGCCGGAAGACCAGCAGTCCCGTCTCCCTTCCATTCACGAAGCCTTGCAGGTAACCCGCAAGGACGGCAGCACCCTGACCATCGAAGTCCAGCAGCACCTCGGCGAAGACACCGTGCGCACCGTTGCGATGGACTCGACCGACGGCCTTCGCCGCGGAATGGAGGTACAGTGCACCGACACCACCATCACGATGCCCGTGGGCGCGCAGATCCGCGGCCGCGTGATGAACGTGACGGGCGGCACCATCGACGGCATGGGTGAACTCGACCGCAGCGGCGCACTTCCCATCCACCGAGAGCCGCCCCGGTTCGAAGACCTGACCACCTCGCAGGAGGTGCTCTTCACCGGCATCAAGGTCATCGACCTGCTGGAGCCCTACCTCAAGGGCGGCAAGATCGGCCTGTTCGGCGGCGCCGGCGTGGGCAAGACCGTGCTCATCAAGGAACTCATCAACAATATCGCCAAGAAGCACAACGGCTTCTCGGTGTTCGCCGGCGTGGGCGAGCGTACCCGCGAGGGCAACGACCTGCTCCGCGAAATGATCGAATCGGGCGTCATCCGCTACGGCAAGGATTTCGACAAGAGCATGGAGGAGGGCCACTGGGACCTCTCCAAGGTCGATCCCGAAGAGCTCAAGAAATCGCAGGTGGCGATGGTCTTCGGTCAGATGAACGAACCGCCGGGAGCCCGCTCCAGCGTCGCGCTGAGCGGCCTGACGCTCGCCGAGAGTTTCCGCGACAGCGGCAAGGCCGACGACCCGAAGGATATCCTCCTCTTCATCGACAATATCTTCCGTTTCACCCAGGCGGGCTCCGAAGTGTCGGCCCTATTGGGCCGAATGCCTTCGGCCGTGGGCTACCAGCCTACCCTCGCCACGGAAATGGGCCGGATGCAGGAGCGCATCACCTCCACCAAGAACGGGTCCATCACCTCGGTCCAGGCGGTCTATGTGCCGGCCGACGACCTGACGGACCCTGCGCCGGCCACCACATTCTCCCACCTCGACGCCACCACGGTGCTCAGCCGCAAGATCGCCGAGCTGGGCATCTACCCGGCCGTCGACCCGCTCGACTCCACCTCGCGCATCCTCGACCCGAACATCGTGGGCGAAGCGCATTACCAGACCGCCCAGCGCGTAAAGCAGGTCCTCCAGCGCAACAAGGAGCTCCAGGACATCATCAACATCCTGGGCATGGACGAACTCTCCGACGAAGACAAACTCACGGTCAACCGCGCCCGGCGCATCCAGCGCTTCCTCTCGCAGCCTTTCCACGTGGCCGAGCAGTTCACGGGCGTCCCCGGCGTGATGGTCTCGATCGAAGACACCATCAAAGGCTTCAATATGATCATGGACGGCGAAGTGGACCACCTGCCGGAGCAGGCCTTCCTCAATGTGGGCACTATCGAGGAAGCCATCGAAAAAGGTGAAAAACTCCTCGCACAGGCCGGTAAATGATGATTACGCTCAGAATCCTCTCGCCACAGGGCGAAATGCTTTCCGTCCCGACGGATATCGTGGAACTTCCCGGTTCGCAGGGCCGTTTCGAGGTCCTCAAGGACCACGCTCCGCTGGTCACCTCGCTCGACAAAGGCGTCATCCGCTACAACGGGGAAGGACAGCGCCGCGAAATCCCCTGCCCGGGCGGCTTCGCGGAAGTCAGGAACAATGTCGTGACGGTATGCCTCGGTTAAAGACGATATTCCCGCTGCTGGCAGTCCTGTTGCTGCTGTTCCCGTCCACGCTCCGGGCGGAAGAGACGCCGCATGCCGAAGCCGAAGCCGATGCGGAGTTCGACCTGAATCACTATATCTTCGGCCACATCGGCGACGCCTACGACTGGCACATCACCACCGTGCGCGGCCACCACATCTCGATTCCCCTGCCCTGCATCGTCATCGACGACGGGCTCCACGTGTTCTCTTCCCACAAGATGGCCGAACACGGTTACACGCTCAACGAGGACGGAAAACTCGTGAATGCCGCCACAGGGAAGCGTCCCGTCGACATATCCATCACCAAAAACGTGTGCAGCCTGATCATCAGCTCGATCCTGCTGGTCGTGCTCGTGCTGTCCACGGCCCGCTGGTACCGCAGGCACGACCCGTTGAAAGAAGCGCCGCGCGGCTTCCCGGGCGTGATGGAGATGCTCATCACGATGGTCACCGACGACATCATCAAGGAAGGCGTGGGCAAGGACTGGGAGAAATACGCCCCCTACCTGCTGACGGCCTTCTTCTTCATCTTCCTCAACAACCTGCTGGGCATCGTGCCCTTCTTCCCGGGCGGAGCCAACCTCACGGGCAACATCGCCGTGACGCTCTTCCTGGCGGTCTGCACGTTCCTGGCGGTGAACCTTTTCGGAAACAAACATTATTACAAGGATATCTTCTGGCCCGAAGTGCCGACCTGGCTCAAGGTGCCGGTCCCGCTGATGCCCCTGATCGAGATCATCGGCATGTTCACCAAACCCTTCTCGCTGATGGTGCGACTCTTCGCCAACATCCTGGCCGGGCACATCATGCTGCTGGGCGTGGTGGCGGTGATCTTCATCACGGCCAAGCTCGGACCGGCGATCAACGGTTCGCTGTCGGTCATCGCCGTCCTTTTCGGCGTCTTCATGGACATTCTCGAACTGCTGGTGGCCTTCATCCAGGCCTATGTCTTCACGATGCTCTCGAGCGTCTTCATCGGCCTGTCGCGCCAGGAACCCGAACACGAAACCAAACAAATAGAAACAACTAAATAAATCCAAGACCTATGTTAGCTATCATCTTACAAGCCGTCGCAGGTGCGGCCTTCGGAAAATTCGGTGCCGCCATCGGCGCCGGCATCGCAGCCATCGCAGCCGCCATCGGTATCGGCAAAATCGGTAAATCCGCACTCGAGAGCTCGGCCCGCCAGCCGGAGGCTGCCGGCGGTATGCGTACCACCGCCATCATCATCGCTGCCCTGATCGAGGGCGCCTGCCTGTTCGCCATCCTCGTCTGCCTGCTGGGCATCACCCGCTAAGCCATGTCACTCATCACGCCCGACTTCGGCCTGTTGTTCTGGATGACGCTGATCTTCGCCATCGTGTTTTTCATTCTGGCGAAGTTCGGCTTCCCACTGATTACGGGTATGGTCAAGAAGCGCTCCGAACGCATCGAGCAGTCGCTCAAAGACGCCGAGGAAGCGCGGAAGGCCCTGAAGGAGCTGGCCGAAGAGCACAAACGGATGATCGAGGAAGCCCGCAAGGAGCAGGCCCGCATCCTCAACGAGGCGGCTGCGGCCGGCGACAAAATCGTCCAGGAAGCCAAAGAGCAGGCTCGTGAGCAGACGACCGCGATGATCGAGAAGGCGCGCGAGGACATCCGCATCGAGCAGGAAACGGCCCGTCGCGAAATCAGCAACGAGATCGCGTCGCTCTCGGTTGAAGTGGCTGAGAAACTGGTCCGCGGCCACCTCGACACCGCAGAACGGCAACGCGCCCTGATCGACAAACTGATCGAGGAAGCCCGCTCGCCCCACGGACAAGTCAATTAACCGAATCACTTATGAACGACGGACTCATCGCATCGCGCTACGCCAACGCCCTCTATCTCTTCGCCTGCGAAACGCACGAAGAGCAAAAGGTCTATGAAGATGCCAGGGCCCTCAAACGGGCGGTCCTGGAAAAGGGCGACGTGGCCGCGTGCATCGAGAGCCTGTCGGCGCCCATGCAGCGTTTCCTTGCCCTGGTCATCCGCAATAAACGGGTGGAGTACCTTCCCTCCATCATGCACAACTACCGGGTCCTTTACCGCAAAGAGAAAGGTATCACACGGGCCTGGCTCTCGACGGCCGTCGAGAGCCCCGGCCTGGTGGAACGGCTCACGGAACTGATGAAACGGCAGGGCTTCACGGAAGTCGACTTCAAGTCGGAAGTCAATCCGGCGCTCATCGGGGGTTTCATCGTGCAGGTCGAAGACAAGCGCCTCGACGCATCCATTGCCTCCCAACTGAAACAGATCCGCAAGGACCTGGAAAACAACATCCGAAAAAATCACGAAAATGGTTGATAATCTGAAAGCAAGTGAAATTTCCGAGCTGCTGCTCAAGCAACTCCACGACATCAACGTCGATGCCCGGTACGAAGAGGTGGGAGAGGTCCTGCAGGTCCACGACGGCGTGGTCCGGCTCTATGGCCTGTCCAACGCCGAGGCCGGCGAACTCATCGAGTTCGACAGCGGCGTGATGGCCGTGGTGATGAACCTCGAGGAGGACAACGTCGGCGCCGTGCTGCTGGGTTCCACCGAGAAGGTGAAAGAAGGGATGACAGCCCGCCGTACCGGCCGCATCTCTTCGATCCTGGTGGGCGAAAAGATGGTGGGCCGCGTGGTCAACCCGCTCGGGCAGCCCATCGACGGCGGCGGCGAGATCGTCGGCGACCTCGTGGAGATGCCCCTTGAGCGCAAGGCGCCCGGCGTCATCTTCCGCCAGCCGGTGAACGAGCCGCTCCAGACCGGCCTGAAGGCCGTCGACGCGATGATTCCCATCGGCCGCGGCCAGCGCGAGCTGATCATCGGCGACCGCCAGACCGGCAAGACCGCCATCGCCATCGACACGATCATCAACCAGCGTGCGAACTTCGAGGCCGGGAAACCGGTCTATTGCATCTACGTGGCCATCGGTCAGAAAGGCTCGACGGTGGCCAGCATCGTCAACGTCCTGCGCGAAAAGGGAGCGATGGACTATACCATCGTGGTGGCGGCCACCGCGGCCGATCCGGCCGCGCTCCAGTACTACGCCCCCTTCGCCGGAGCCGCCATCGGCGAATATTTCCGCGACACGGGACGCCACGCCCTGGTGGTCTATGACGACCTCTCGAAGCAGGCCGTGGCCTACCGCGAAGTTTCGCTGATCCTCCGCCGCCCCTCCGGCCGCGAAGCCTATCCGGGCGACATCTTCTACCTTCACTCCCGCCTGCTCGAACGGGCCGCCAAGATCATCGACCAGGAGGAAGTGGCCGAGCAGATGAACGACCTGCCGGCCAGCCTCAAAGGAAAGGTGCACGGCGGAGGTTCGCTGACCGCCCTGCCGATCATCGAGACGCAGGCCGGCGACGTGGCGGCTTACATTCCGACCAACGTGATCTCCATCACCGACGGGCAGATCTTCCTCGAGACCGACCTCTTCAACCAGGGCTTCCGTCCCGCCATCAACGTGGGTATCTCGGTCTCCCGTGTAGGCGGCAGCGCGCAGGTCAAGAGTATGAAGAAAGTGGCCGGCACCCTGAAGATCGACCAGGCCCAGTACCGGGAACTCGAGTCGTTCAGCAAATTCTCGAGCGATATGGACACGGTCACGAGCCTGACCATCGACAAGGGCCGCAAGAACAACGTGCTGCTCATACAGCCCCAGTACGCCCCGATGCCCGTGGGCGAGCAGGTGGCCATCCTCTACTGCGGCACGAACGCACTGATGAAGGACATCCCGCTCTCGAAGGTTCCCGAATTCCAGCGTATCTTCCTCGAGCGTATGCGTTCCGACCACCGGGCCGACGTGATCGACCCGCTGGCCAAGGGAAAGATCGACAGCGTCATCACCGGAACCATCGAGCGCGTGGCCGCCGAGATCGTCACGATGCTCAAGAATGAATAACCATGGCATCCCTCAAGGAGACTAAAACCCGCATCGCCTCGGTCAAGAGCACCCTGCAGATCACCTCTGCGATGAAGATGGTCGCGGCCGCCAAGCTGCACCGCGCCCAGCAGGCCATCGCAGGGATGACGCCCTATCAGCAGAAACTGCACGAGATGCTGCAGGAACTGCTCGCCGACGGCAGCGTCCGCGCCTCGCTCGAATCGCCGCTTCTGGCCGAAAACGACAGCAAACGAGTGGCCGTCGTCGCCTTCTCCTCCAACAGTTCGCTGTGCGGCGGCTTCAACGCCACGGCCGTCAAATCGCTGCTGGGAGAGCTGGAAGCCCTGGAGAAAGAAGGGCTCAGTCCGGAGAAGGACGTCGATTTCTGGCCTGTCGGGCGGAAAGTGGCCGAGGCCGGCCGCAAGGTCGGACTGACGGCCGTCCACGACGCCAGTCCGCTGATCGACCATCCGGCCTATGAACCGGCAGCCGAACTGGCCGGCAAACTCATCGAAGCCTACGGGCAGGGAAACATCGGCCGGATCGTCCTGCTCTACAACCACTATAAATCCAATGCCGCACAACCGCCGGTCCGCGAGACCTATCTGCCGCTGACGCTGCCTGCAGGCGGTACGCTCGACGACGAACTCATCGTCGAGCCGGGGCGGAAGGAAGTCCTGGAGGCCCTTCTCCCGAAAGTGCTGCTGCTGAAGATCTACACCGTCCTGATGGACAGTTGCGCCGCCGAACACGCCGCACGCACCGTGGCGATGCAGCTGGCCAGCGACAACGCCGACGAACTGCTCGAACAGCTAACGCTCGAGTACAACAAGCGGCGCCAGCAGGCCATCACCAGCGAGCTGCTCGACATCGTGGGCGGCACGCTTGCCTGAGAAATCATAAAAAAACATACATCTATGAAAAAAGTATTTTTCTCTCTTCTTGTCCTGATGCTTGCCATTGCCTGCGGCCAGGACAAATTCGTGATTAAAGGCACCGTTGCCGAAGGGGAAACGCTCCCCGACGGTACCGTCGTCTGCCTGTATGACGGTGAAACCGTGCTCGATTCCACCGTCGTGGCCAACGGCGCCTTCGAACTCAAGGCGCCCGCCAATCCGGAAAAGATCTACCGTCTCTCAGCCAATGTGGAGCGCAGTCCCCGCAGCCTCGCGTGGAGCTACGGCGTGATCCCTGAGAAAGGAACGTTCCCCGTGAAATTCGCCGCCAAGGCCGCCGACTGCACCATCGAGAATTCACCTGTAAACCGGAACTTCCACGAATTCAACGACAAGCTCCAGGAGTACATGGACGAATACCGCGAGAAGGCGCTCAGCCTGGGCAACGCCAGCGAGCAGGAAGCCAAAGCGCTCTACGACCAGGTGATGGAGAAGATCAAGGCCCTGAGCATCGAGACCATCGGCAAGAATGCCGACAACTTCGTTGCCAAGAACGCCCTGCAGAACATCATCTACGACCTGCCGGTCGACGAGCTGAAGAGCGTCATCGGCAAATGCGGCAAGTTCATCCAGGAAGATGAGGCCATTTCCCGGATCGTGACCTGCAAGGAAGCCGAGCTCGCCACGGCCGAAGGCCAGCCCTTCGTCGATTTCGCCGGCAAGACCCCCGAGGGCGCCGACGTCAAGCTGTCCGACTACGTGGGCAAGGGCAAATGGGTGCTCACCGATTTCTGGGCCTCGTGGTGCGGCCCCTGCATGCGCGAGATTCCCAACATCCAGAAAGTGTACGAAACCTTCGAAGGCGACGACTTCATGATGCTCGGCATCGCCGTCTGGGACGGTGACAACACCGAAAGCGTCAAGCGGATGGAAGAGAAGGAGATGAAGTGGCATCAGATCTTCGTGGGCGAAGACAAGACCCCGACCGATTCCTACGGTATCGTAGGCATTCCGACGATGATCCTTTTCGCGCCCGACGGCACGATCTACAAGCGCGGCGACGCGCTGCGCGGCGAAGGAATGATCACCTCCGTGGCCGAGGCCCTGGGCAAATAAATCCCTACGATGAAACGTTTCTGCCTGATTATGGCCTGCGCGCTCACCCTGGCCGGCTGCACGGACTACAAGGCCTACTACAATGCTTTACTGGAGGAGATCTCCAGCGAGCGTTACGACGGACGCAGTGTCTATCACGACGGCGATGTACGTGCCGCCAAGTATCTCATCGACCAGTTGTCCGGCTTCGAGGGAATCGAGCCCTGCCGGGCGGCAGGTCCGGAGGACATTTCGGTTCGGCCATATCTGAAGAGCTTGGTCGAGCCTTCCGGCGAGGGTCGCTGGAGCACCGTGGAGGGCAAGGAAAAATACCTGCCTTATCTGCAGCATTTCCAGTTCCCGATGAACGTGATGCGCGGTGCGATGTCGCTCTCCGTCGACGGCGTGGCCTACGCCCCGACCTTCGACTTCATCGCCAAGGAGTTCTCCCCCACCTGCCACGGTTTCTTCAAAGTGACGTATCTCGACGAAGAGGCGTACCGGCGGGAAGGCTTCATGGAGCACCTGTGCAGCGGAATCTACAAGGACCAGTTCGTGGTCATCGACTGGAACCGCTACCTGGAGACCGTCCAGCCCGATCCGTTCGACAAGTACAAGCCCTGGCTCACGGAACTTGAAAACATCGGCGGCATCATCCTCCGGCAGGAAGAGCAGTTCCCTTATTTCAAGGCCCGCACCTACTACCAGAGCAACTGCCCGGTCCTCTTCGTCAACGCTTCGTTCCCGAACGACGCCCGCGAGATCGAGCTGCACCTCGACGCCGAAATGCTGCCCGTACGCGACGCCCACAACGTCATCGCCTGGCTGCCCGGCACCGACCCGGCCTGCGACACGTATTACACGTTCATCGCACACTACGACCATCTGGGTTATATGGGAGCCGATTCGGTCTTCCCGGGTGCGAACGACAACGGTTCCGGCTCCGCGATGGTCGTCACGCTGGCCAAGTATTTCAGCAAGCACCGTCCGCGCCACGGCATCCAGTTCATCCTGGTCGATGCCGAGGAGGAGAATCTGCTGGGTTCGTTCTTCTACTGCGAGAATCCGCGCCTGCCGCTCGAGAAACTCGAGTATCTCATCGATCTCGATATGGTAGCCGACGACAGCGACCATCTGTCCACGCAGATCACTCCCGGCGGCGAAGCCGGCCTGGAGCGGTTCCGTGCGATCAATGCCGATGGCAAATACCCGCCTTTCGATTTCGTGATGGAAGAGATGAACGACGACAGCGACCATTTCTCCTTCGGGCAGAAAGGCGTTCCGGGTATTTATTTCGAAACGGAAGGTTCGATCCTGCAGCACTATCACACGCCGCGTGACAGCTATCAGAACACGCGCGACAGCAACTTCGACCGACTGTTCAATATGATTGTCCGCTTCGTCGAATAGGTATCCGTCGTGCCCGACCGGATCGGGCATCCCTATGGAATCGCCGTTCCGTGAAATTCCACAGCGGCCGTGGCATCTGCCAGGGCCGCTGTTTATTTCCATTTTTCAAAAAAAGTTGGAAAACGGTTAATCTTTCATCCGTTATTTTTCTTACAAATCGAAGCATTTAGCTTTGAGAAAAAAAACGATGGAAAAGAAGAACATAATTATGGTAAAAGAAGTGGCCATTAAAACAAGAACCATTAATGGTGTGGATTATATCTGTATTTCGGATATAGCCAAACAGAAGAACCGGTTGGACCCGAATGCAGTCATTGCAAACTGGATGCGAAATCGAAATACCATTGAATTTCTAGGGCTTTGGGAAACTCTCTACAACAATGTTTTTAACCCCCTCGAATTCGAAGGGTTTAGAAAGCAAGCGGGTTTAAATGCTTTTACGATGTCTCCTTCGCGATGGATTGAAACCACAAACGCTATTGGCATCATCTCACAAGCAGGCAGATATGGTGGCACATATGCCCAAACAGACATCGCTTTTGAATTTGCATCCTGGATTTCAGTTGAATTTCGTCTGTATCTGGTCAAAGAGTTCCAGCGGCTGAAAGAAGAGGAGCAGAGGCAATTGGGTTGGACAGCCAAACGCGAACTTTCTAAAATCAACTATCACATTCACACCGATGCAATCAAAAATAACCTGATCCCATTTGAAGTGTCAGATACACAAATTTCATTCATTTATGCAAATGAAGCGGATGTCTTAAACGTCGCCCTATTTAGTATGACGGCAAAAGAATGGAGAGATGCGCATCCACGACTCAAAGGAAATATTCGCGATTATGCTACCATCAATCAACTTATTTGTTTGTCAAATATGGAAAGTCTAAACTCCATCCTAATAAACGAAGGTCTACCTCAATCAGAACGGCTGAAGAAACTAAATGCAATCGCTATCCAACAAATGACCGTTCTGGAAAACTGTAATCCATCAAATAAAATCCTGAAATAGCTAGATTCGAGTGCCGTGGTATTCGGCAGCGTGGGTGATGGCGGCCAGGGAGGGAAGGTTGGCGGGGGTGATGCCGGCGCCGGGCATCACGATGAGACGGATACCGGCGCGGCGGACCAGAAGGGCAATCAGATTGCGGCCATCCCAGGCGGTCGGCGCCTGGCCGGAGGTCAGCAGGCGGTTACAGCCGAGGGAAATTATCTGGTCGAGGGCAGTGAAAGGATCGGTGGTGCAGACGTCGAAGGCACGGTGGAAGGTGACAGACAGCGGGCGGGCGGCGGCGATCAGCCGCCGCATCGCAGGAAGGTCGATGGCGCCTTCCGGCGTCAACGCCCCGACGACAACCCCCGACACGCCGACCGTCTTGCAATACGCGATATCATCGATCATCTGCTGCAACGCCGCTTCGTCGTAGACGAAATCCGCCGTAGAGAAACCGAGGCCTTCAACATGTGAGGCGCTCTGCTTTTGCGCCCGGAACCGTCTCGCTCCGCTCGACCCCTCCCAAGCAGAGCTTGGGCCCCTCCCTCTTACAATGCCGAGGGTGGCATGTGTTCCGGACGCAAAAACACCCGCGCCATATGCACATGTTGAAGGCCGGATCAGGACGTTGACGGGGATGGAAAGGGTCTGGACGACCTCGCGGATGAGGTCGCGAGGCGGAGTGAGTCCGCCGACGGAGAGGTCGGTGCAAAGTTCGATGCGGTTGGCGCCGCGGGTCTGGGCCCATCGGGCTTCGTCGAGCGAGGTACAGCAGCTCTCGATGAGCAGGTCGTCATCCTCTTTGGGATAACGCTGGGCGAAGCCGGGGACGAGGGAGAAGGTCATAGCTGGGAGATGACGCGTTTGAGATCTTCGGCCAGGGAAGTGTTGTAGCCTTGGGAAAAGTAGACGATGCGGCCGAAGCTGTCGCAGATGGTCACGACCGGCAGCTGGCGGGAGTCGCTTTTGCAGCCGGCGCAGAGCATCTCGACGATGGAGCCGTCAGGGTCTTTTTCAATCAATACCGGCCGACCCCATTCCTCCAGCACCGGAGCGAGCGCTTCCAACTGCCGACGCGCGTGAACCGAAGGTTCGTCGCGTTCGCCCAGGACGGCCAGCAGATAATAGCCGCGGCCCGTCTGCGGCAGGAAACGGTCGGCGTCCATCGTGCCGAGAACCTGAAGCCTGTCGTCGGCACGGCGCATCACCAGCGGAACCTCTGTCGTACGGTCAGGCTCGACCGTAAAGAACTCCACGTGCGAAAGCACGCTGCCGTCGGCCAGCCGGGTGCCGCTCGTCAGCATATAATGCCCCCATTCCACCTCCAGCGGGAAGATTTTGTTCCACGGGTTATGGTCCGAATCCTCCCCAACAGTGCATAATTCCGTCCTGATATAACTATCAAGCTTTCGTCCACAATAATCAGAATAAAAATAAAGCCTCGTCAACGTAAAATGATAATAATACTCCGGCGAGTCCTGTTCCGCATAGCGAACGTCCACAGTACCTTTCGCGATCAATTCATCGGCAATCATATAAGGTACTTCACCTGACCAAAGAGCCGTCCTTTCGTACTCATCCATCTCAGCATGACCCGTCAGCGGATCGAGCCGTGCTTCCAGGCCGTTCGCACGACACAGGGCGACAAAGAAGATATGCCGGTTTTTATCATCCGCCTTCCCGCTGTGAAACACGTCGATGGGAGCCATCAAGAGTCCCTGGGGATTGCGTTCCTTGTCGTCAGCGATATGCTTGCCGATCCAGCAGGCCACATCCCGACGGGAATGCAGATCCAGTGCCGCCAGCTCCGCGAAATACGGCTTGAGCGGCTCGAGGTCCACCCGCGGACAGTCGCGCTCCGGGCGGAACTCGCCGTCGATGTGCGCGTAGGCGTCTTCCAGCACATCCAGCGTCACGTCACCGCGGTCCTTCTCGGAAAGCGAGGCGAGCAGTGCCCGGGCGTTGGCGTCATCGTGCGCCGCCAGGAAGGCGTCGATTACCGCGGCATTCCCTTTCGGCCGGGCCTCCCGGAAAAGGTCTTCAGCACGCAGCCGTACCGCGTTCCTCGCCACCTCTTCGTCGGACGCTCCCGACGGAAGCGGATTCTCGGCCGGCGGAACGATGTCCAGGTCGAGGGCGAAACGCTCGCCGAGCTCGTGATCGAGCGTGACCGTCACCGCCTCGCTGTCGATGACGGCCAGACCGAAACGCCCGCCTTTCGAGGCGAAGGCCACCATATCGCCGCAGCCCATGTCGAGCGCGGCCCGGCCCTTCCGGT
>JAEEGH010004686.1_pt1 | contig 34870 bp, 30 predicted proteins | sample 9134181 | NCBI WGS metagenome assembly JAEEGH01 (sample SAMN16246544, study PRJNA631951) | gut metagenome | biome: gut microbiome; feature: rumen; material: DP-attached | host: Bos | place: Iran: Karaj | collected 2018-10
TTAATGTACAATTGTATAAGTTTCTCCATGGAGATCTCGTATAGAGGGCCACATACAGAATGAATGAATAACGATCTATACTCTTCATCATTAATCATGGCTGTCATATTAGCAATTGAGTTCTCCCATTCTCCTAACAAAAGAGTTAGAACACTTCTGTTCACTAAAGACGAATATGTTCTTTCACTATACAAAAGCGATAATGCCTTTTCTGTATCTCCTTGTTGAAGAAACTCTAATGACTTGCCATCTATTTCCGAGTCATTTATGAACCAAAATAAAGCATTTTGGATTTTATCTTCTGGTAAACTTATCTGATTTCTTGCAATATCAATATCTTCCACTTTTCGCTCCATCTTAGGCAATATGGAGTTTAACTCCATGGGGAAATCTACTGCTTTGCCTACTTGACAAAGACGTTTGACTCGATTCTCATTTGCAATACATTCTTTTACTGATGTATTGGAATATACACCAAAGAATCTAAATGGATTTTTATATATTGCCTCAATCATAGTTTTGTCATTTAGTTATATGGCTACAAAATTAGCAAAAAAACTCATATTTCTTTCATTTTACCAGAAAAAATGGAATCATTTTATCAGTTATACATTCATTTTACATCAAATCAATTATCAATCTTATTCCCATCCAAATTCAACAAACGATATATCTGAGTATAAACCACCATTGCAGAAACTGTCAAGGCAACACCCACTACAAAATAGTATTCCCAGTGGTGCCCTATCATCACAACTGTACTAGTAAGAATCCCATTTATTAATATGGGAAGGAATAGGGCAAGTTCATGATTCTTTATCTTGCTGCGTTTCCTTGCTAATCCCAAGTAATACCCCATAATTGTACCAGAAATAAAATGTATGGGAATCAGAACAAATATAGTAATAGCACTTATCTCTAGCAAGGTGGCAAAGGATTCATCTAAATAGCTTGTCATAATCCATGCGCCCAAAATGCCAGCAAATCCCATAGAAAGACAAACGGAGTAAACGATGCCATCTATATACTCATCGTAGAATTTGTTTAAAGAAAGAGACACACACAGCACTAGCCATTTTGCTATCTCAGAAGGCAACGCCAGCTTAAAGAAGCCAAGGACAATACTCTCTTTGACACTACGTCCATCTACTATATAAAACATGCTGGCATCTATAGTCCACATCACAACCACAGCTGTGACAACACCTAATAACGCTGAAATCACGAGAGCCTTTGGCGGCTCAGGCTTACGATGATCGAAAGCAATTATATAGAGCATATAGAATATTGCTGGGCAAAAGGCGACAATAAAAAGTAATGCGTATTCCATATTGAGAGTCATTAAACTACTTTTGTTTCAAATCTCTTTCAAGTTGCTTATCTATGAGCCGATGTACAAAATAGAGAATAGCCAACGTACATACTATAAGACCAAACATCAGAGGATAGCCAAACAATATACTATTTCCATCCACTCTGTCATATAGCAGAACTATCGTATTACACAAAGCATGGCATAAAATGGGCACTCCAAGAACTAATATCCAATGGACAAGCCGTGCAGAAGGCTTAAAGTGAATGCGAGAATAGAAATAGCCCATCAATATACCACAAGCTAAAGAACCTGGCAGGATAAAGTATGAACGATATACTGCCGTCTCATACCAATACTCAGTATAGAAACTAAGATGAATGACATTCTCGGCAAACACGAACCCCAAGGATATACATGCCGCATAAACAATACCATCCACAAACTCGTCAAAAAACTTATTAGGACGAATTGCCAAACACAATGCCAGTAGTTTTAAGCATTCATCTGGAATAGCTTCTAACAGAGTCAATGAAACATAGTCCACTGCTGTTTCTGGATGAGTCGTATAAATATCTACCGTCCCGATATATCTACCAATAAGTAATGACACTACACCACCTGCAATACCTGCAAGAAATGTCAAAAACAGCATTCTCACTGGTTCCGGCTTGATTTTATCATGAGAATAAATATAATGTAGTAAACCTAAAACAGGTAACGCTACAGCAATTATCGTTAATAGTAATTTCATAAGCCATGAATTTATGCATTACAATTGTTTCTATCTCTCTCAATCTGTGCCAGTATCTTCGTCTTAGCAAACTTATGCATCTTGATGCAAAAATAAATAAGAACAAAAGTACTGATACATCCCACATATGGGTTAACAATACCACCAAGGATTATTGCATCATAAGTACCATGCGCAACGACAGGTACAAACAAAATATAGGCAGCAGTACGATGTGAATGATCCACAAAGTGATACAAGGAATAATAATAGCCCATTATTACAGCAAAAGCATAATGACCCGGAACAGCAAATAATGCACGATTAAAGGCTACTGACAATCCATTCTCTTCCTGGAATACGAACCCAATGTTTTCTATAGAAGCAAAACCAAGGCCGACACACACAGCATATATTATACCATCAAAATGTTCGTCGAAATAGGGATTCTTGCGCAAAATTAACCATAGGACAAGCAACTTGAAACCTTCTTCCGGCAAGGCTGCAACGACAAACGCCTCGATGGTCGTTCCAAATAATGATGTTGGACCATCCTCACCAAAAAGACAAAGTTGGATTATAGATTCAGTCAAGAAAACAGGAATTATAATTCCCACCCCATACAAAATGGCTTTCACCAACCAACTTGTAGGTTCGGGCTGTGGATCCTGCTTCCATATATAGTACCACAAAAAGATGGCAGGAAGCAATGCGGCTACTAATAATATCAGTATACTCATGTCTCCTTTTCAGTTCGTTTCACAATATCAAATCCCAACTTCTTAACCAATTTAATTGTTTTAAATGCCATAATACGATCATACTCTTTCTCACTCTCCGGCAGTGCAGTATAAGGAATAATGTCTGGATTCTGTTTTGTTGCATCATCCCTTTCCTTACCATAAGTCCAACCTTCTTTTATTCTTGCTTCCGCCCAAACATCATGTGCATTCTCCGCAATGGCCTCCTGTAACTCTTCTAAATCTCCATCCAACGGAATTTGATCAACATCTATGGGGTGTGGTTCATATTCTTCTACCGACTGTAGCACTTGTATCATGTAATACTGAGACTCTTTCCATGCATTGAGAAAGTCTGGTATAGGAACATTGACGATATAAGGCGCCTCGTATGGGTCAAAGATAGTAATAGTTCCTTCTCCTATATGGGTAACAACTACTGCATGGTTTGTCAGATCTTCCAAATCAATCTCTTCTGCATATAGTTTCTCTCGGTCAACTCCTACAACAACATCATTGTCTTTATCAATAGCCCTTTGTATATCCTCAAGAGTAGAATTGTATTTCCTGCTGACAAACATTCCCGAATATGCCAACAAATTACCTAAACAATACAGAGGCGTCCCTTCTGGTCTTAGCCAGTCTTTCCTGCGAGCAGTATTCATAAGCCATTTTTCATCGTACGGCAACTGTCGACGATGCAAGATATACATCTCACATAGAACAGCACAGACGTTCTCGCCACTCAATGCAGCCTTTTGGAATACTGGAAGTATCTCTTCCGTGAATGATGTGTTCATTGGAAGGATCGTAGCACTTTCTTCCTCTGTTTGCACAGCAATATCGAGCACTTCCTGAAGTTCTTTGTCCGTTTTCAGTGCTCTTAAGACCAGTTCCGTTTCTTCCTTGGTGGTATTGCCGTCAAGATATGCCGCCAACAACTCATCTGAAATTTTATATTCTTTATTTGCCATATTTTTTTATGTCATTAAGGGCGACACGGGTTAATTGAGCCATCGCACGCCGTCTGATATTATATAGATTTGCTGTAGTAATATTCATATCTTTTGCCAGGTCTTCATACTCCCAGTCTTCGAGGATTAGTCGACGAATGACATAAACATACCGTTTGTTGGGCATGTTGTTAAACAATCGTTCCATATCGCCTTCCGCTGTCATATCCGTTTCTGAATCCGCCATTTGTTGGCGTCCATCATAAGGAGTCTCTTGACTTGTGTCATCTATCATTCGCCCTCGCTTATTGATGAAGAAACGGATGGCGAGTACCTTTAGCCATTGGTAAACACTACTGCGATATTCAAAATTCCGCAGTTTTATGGCATCACCCTCCATAAGATAGACATACAACTCATTCACCATCTCGTCGTACTCTACCTCATAGTCGAATACCTTCTTCATGATGCTACAAAACAACGGGCGACACTTGTCGAAGAAAAAATCCTTCGTCACCCGATTGTCCCTCGCAATCAATCTTTCTATTATTTCTCGATCAGTCATCATTTCTCAGTCATTTTCATTATCCATGGAATATAGCGGGAGAACTCATAGTCCAATTCCTTAATCGTCTTTAGCTGACTAAACGGGCGAATATCATGGTGTACAAAGAGATCTTTGTTCTTCTTCAGTTTATCAGCAAAATCAGGATATTCATATTTATCCTCATCCTTCTTAGGCTTCCTATAACCCATCAACAGTTTCTCCACGTTCCACCGATTGTGCTCTACGATAGCCAATTGTCTCACTTCATAATCAGACAATGTATCATAGTCACGGCTTTCGTCGTCAATATCCAGTCCGCGCATAGTCCGAAGCGTTCTCTGCTTAGTGCGCATCGTATACGAATTGTAGAGGTTTGACCACTTCAGGGCAACCGACAATTTCTGCCAATAGGCATCTGCTTCTTCCCAAATTTTAGTTTCAGGAATAGAATCAAGAACTAAGATGCCCTGGAACTTGTAGGTCTCATAGTTAGCGGTTTCATACAAGTAGTTAATAAGTTTGGCTCGCTTCAATGAGTGATTATCAGCACTAAAAGCCGTTTCGTTCATACCGAATGGATAGATATGAGCATATCGAGCGTCACGCTCTTTAGACTTCACCTCTCCATCTTTGACCACAGAGTAAGTGAACTTATCACCTCCTTTCTTTGTGTCTTCATTTCTAAGATTCGTAACGAAGTTGTCGGAACGATTCTGGCGAATGAACACTGGTACCTCGTTGGCATAAACCTCGTCGGGCATGTTCATACCCATCACAAAGTTCTCTCGCTGGTCAGCCAAAGCCAAGAAAATGGAGAGACATTGTTTGTCTTCTTTATGCTCATTTGCCCAACAGCTTATCTCATCCTGAACCTTCTTTGAGAAAACATTACCTTTGATGAACTCAAACTCCACATCAAGGAAAGCTTGGTCATCACCTGCAAAAATTACATACTCATTGTTTGGTATTTGTGGTATCGCAGCCTCCTTTTCCTTATCGGCCTTTACAACTGTTAAGTCGGAATACCAATAAGGCTGAACTTCAAAGAAATGACGGTTGCGCGTGATGAACTCATCTTTCTCCTTATCGGCATTCACGTCTATAAACGTGATACGAGTCTTTGCTTTATCGGCATTAGGAAAGTGTAACACATGAGCAGCCTCCATAGCAAAGGCTACTGCGAAATTAGTAGTGCCAACAAACACAAGATGAACAAACTTATCGTCATCTGGCCTTATGCCTTTACCATATACAAGGGGGTATCTATATTCTGTGCCAGGATTATCATAATCTCTATAAAGTCGCTTCACAAATACCTGTTTGGCCCAGCCCGTATAGAAATTATATGGAATAAACTCTATTTCAAGGCGTTTAATGTCTCTAAAAATCTCAGAGGTCTTAAAAGCAGCATATGTATCCAAGTCTTTGAATACACAGGTAATTCTTGATGGTTTTTGTTCCTTCCCTTTCAGATAACGACAGATACTATCTACACACTCCACATTGATAGCATCGTGAGCCGCATTGGAGTGATTGCCTACCACAAACACCTCCTCTGCTGACTCCAAATGTATGTCTTTAAATGCTTCTGTAGAAATCCTATGTCCGTAGTTAATGATGACACGTTTCATCTGCTGCTCACTAAACGATTTCAACAGCAACTCCCTGATGTCTGTCACTTCTTTGGCAGTAAGTATCAGAACATACGCCTCTTTATCCTTATCAAAAATATGCGTTATAATTGACGGCACCATCTCGTCGTACCCCATGATAATATAGTGGTCACATTTCAAATAATGAATACGTCCTTCCCTATGGCTGTTAACACGACGCTCTATAGAGTTTGTAATAATACCGATAATAATACCATTAAACACGAAAGCACCAAACAAGAATGTAATGCTACTGACTATCAGCATCCATCCATGAACTGCATTCCCTTCCCCTGTATCACCTACATAAAGGTTGTTCAAAGCGTTTGAGTCTATTAGCAAATAAATGGGCAATAACCATTTATTTAGGTCCTTCTTTTCACAGAACTGTTGCCAGTCTGCACCCGACCAAGAAAGACAAAGATATGAAAGACACAAGGCAACAATAAGAACTGCTCCCAATACTAGAAATTGCCTCCAAAGGCTCTTCGACAAAAGGCGATCGAACCAGAGTTTAATCATTGAATGAGATTTATCCATTGCATTCAGAATCTTTCGAAATGTTTTTTGAAGTTATTTCGCTATCTAGTGTTTTAATATACTCGTCTATTGCATCTTTTTCAACGTTGTGATTTTTTAACTTTTTACGTTCCTTGGAATCTTTTTCAACAGTCTCTGTTTCATAACAATACTCATGCAGAATTTCAAGCTTCTTATTAATTAAATCTGTCTTTTGTTTCTTTTCTTCTGCACTTTGTTTACGTCTTATATCTTCTACCTCACATCTCCGCCTATAAAAGCCCGCTAATCCTTTCGCAACATGGTCCATCAACTTCCAAATCAAAAAACCACCAACAATGATTCCTGCCAACGCCACAATTGAACAGCAAATTGCCTTGGCAATCTCAACGTCTTGTGCATTTGTGGCATTAGCTATTTCACAACCGCATTTTACAAATTGTGCACTACCTGCACAAGCATCTAAAAATAAAGTATTCATAATATGACGTTTTTAATTATTCTTACTCATATTCTTTCGAAAACCACAACCTATAAATCGGGTCTAAGAATACCAACCTCCCACTTTGCAGTTCTACAATATCCTTATTCTGCAATATCTTCTTATTCTTGCTTATAGTATTGGGATTGCCCAGATGGTACTGCGCTCTTGCTTCTGCCGAAGACAACTGTTGTACATCATCTCTGATGGCACGAAGCATCTCAATCTGGCTGGCTGCAAGCGCCTCAGTGTCACTCTGGAACATTGGAGAATTGGTATTAATCATCTGTCTGAGTCCATAGTTGAACGAATCCTCTGTAACATCTGTAACAGAGGCATTCCATACGAAGTAGCAGCACTGTTGCAGATACCAAGAATGGCATTCTGTAGTATCACATATTCGATTGGCGAATTCATCAGATATATGCTTCCCTGACCTCTCAAACGTATCAACAATAAAAGGCATCCATTCATCCTTTGGAATCTTGTTCAGAAACAGCAGCTGGCCAAAACGGTAGAATGGCGAATTGGAATTGTTAAATATATCCAGCATCATGTGCCGTTTACTGCCATACAAACAATACGACACTAGCTCCTGTTGTTGCCAGGCAGAACGCATCTTTCCCTCCATATTTTTATATTCTGGGAGATTGGCCAACTGTTGAAACTCGTCGATGCAGACGATAATCTTTATCTTTTTTGCCTGAGCCAACGTCTCTGGCAGTCTTAGGATGTCCATCTTGTCCTGATCCTGCGGCACAAACTTCACATCGAAAGCCATGAAGTTGGTCACATCATCCTTAATGACCACCTGCGGCACCACACCCGTCAGGAACTTTTTGGCATCCTGTATGCGTTTCTCCAGCTTACTAGATGCACATGCTATCACTTGACTGGCAAACGTTCTGTAGAACTCTGCCTCAGAACCAATACTAAACGCATCAATATAACACACTCTGACATCTTTGTCTTCCTCTTGTAGTTCTTCCATGGCAACCTTAACTAGCGAGGACTTTCCCCACCTGCGAGGAGAAACCAACATGACGTTTATATGCGAAGAAAGGAAGTTTTTCAACTGAGCCCTATCTTCCACTCTGTCAACGAAATTTTCCTTCGTTGCTAATGTTCCGTATTGAAATGGAGCATTCATATTCTTTTAGGTTCTTGTTAATACTGTGCAAATATACAAAAAGTTACCCAAAGGTAATTTACCAAAGGGTAACTTTTATCATTCTTTAACGTATCACCTACACCTTATTATATATATATGAGTAAAATAAAGCCTTCTCCAATTCACAAAAGAGACAATGGCAAGTATCGTCCAGACAGCATAAAGACCTATTAGGTACAATGCCTTATCTGGGAGCATAAAGTACTCTGCAATATAGAACACATCATTGACAAGCCAGACCACCCACGTCTCCAGTTTGTGGCAGAACATAAACCATGTGGCAATTATACTTGTTATACTAGTGATTGAATCCAAAAGAGGAAGTGGATTGTTAGTTTTGCTAAGCGCTGTCCAAGATAGGACAATCAAAACCATTGTTACAAGCCCCCATACAATACGCACCTTCCAACCATAAACGGATATTGCATCCGCTCTATTCCCCTTTCTCCACAAGAAGTAACCACCAATTCCAACAAAGAAATAGATACTGTCAATAGCCACATCGCCCCATAGATGCACGTTGATGGAGAAAAGAATCAGGAAGAACATCTGGAGAGAATAGAAAATCCAGTTGCTCCGCTTGTCCAACATCACAAGCACACCTTGAATGAGACCAAACACTATCGACAGTACCTCCAACATGACTATATCTTCATTAATTCTACAAAGGATTGAATCTTATTTGCAGCATCCTCTACACTGGAACAAGGATAGATATTCACGGACCTATTTGTCATTTGGCAAAATTGTATCGGATACCAGCAAGGAGTATGCAACTCACTCTCAGTTTCTTCATCATTCATATGCCTGACATAAAACAGATGAAGTGTCTTTTCCAAAGAATTGGCATACATCACTTCTGCGATGGTACCTGGACATGCTGCATCGTCAAGTAAGAATATGGCATCAGAGCAAGATTCTATCATCCTTTTCTCACAGCATACAATCTCTTCTGCCTTCATACTCTCCGTTTCAAAATAGAACGGACCAACATATAAAACATTCTCGCTTATCTCCATTCCATTTGTACCCTTGGGTCTCAACAATGACTCCACGCTATCAAGCAACTTAGCCCGATAATCCTTTGATGCCATCACTTCATACCCATCTTCGCGATAATCAAAGCAGAATGGACCTCCGCAAAACATTCTATACCTTCTTGCCATTATTAAATACTTTATAATGTTCAGCGATTGTCCTCCCGTTTCTTTTTGACGCGTTCAATGATATGCCCAATACCGCTAAGACCTTCACTGATGGCATCATTCAGATACTCTAACGCTTTATCGTAATCAATGTCAACACCATATCCATATTCATAACAAAGTGACATCCCGATATTTGCAGTTGGTGATTTTTCAAGACCATCTTTAGCCAAATGATAATACAAACGGAATAGTTTCTCTGCCTCCTCTTTGTCAACATTACACCCAACGCCTTCTTTGAAGTTTCTTGCATACGTTAAGATAGAGCCTGGAGCCATCATTCTTCGGAGAACATTGTCAACAATAACATCCACTTGGTCTTCGCCATAGGCTGGAACAAATTGGACATATTCACTTGTTGGATCATTCTCAGCCCTGTCTACAAGCTCTTTTGAAAGTAATGCCGGAATGACTCTGTTCTTCCCAGATAAATGATTGTATTTCAATGCCAGATTGTATTCGTGTAATGCATATTCGCTCCTAACATATTTGTCATTTATTAGGCAGAGCACAAATCCGTTCTCCGCTGCCTCCGATATCCTATATTCTATCGCTTCAAAATAGTTTGTGCCAACAAGTGACATATCATCTAAAGGGGGTAAGAACAAATCATATTTGGAAAGCCTTTCCCAAATAGCTGTAGCCAAAGCCACATCTTTGGCCGAGTAAGATATAAACAAAGAAGCACGCTTTTTTAACTGCAATAACTTTTTCTTAATTTCGTTTTCAGGCAAATCCAAATTAATAGTCTCGAATTCTCGGTCTTGTGACTTTATATATTTCACCTCTTCTTGTACCCATTTGGATGCCTTTGCATTCTCACTTTCGCAATAGATGAACCGAGTACGATGATCAATCTCTCTCTTTATTAGGTCATCAATTTCTTTATCATTATCCAAACAACATAGAAAGAACATAAGTGGTCTAAAAGACTGATCTTCTAAAAGATTCCTTATTCTCCTAACTTTTTCGTAATCCTTATTAGAATGTGAGAGGAATACCCAGACTTCACTATTCACATCTTTTTTTATACTCTCTCCCTTTCGTAAGGAATCAAGTATCATCCTTCCTACTCGTTCGGCCGATTGCTCCACGTTAATGTCTGGGGCATCAACATCAATGGTCTGGTATTGGGCTTTCTGGGAAGTGATATACTTGAGCTCTGCCTGTACCCAGTATGACGCTTTCGCATTTGTGCTATCACACAACACATAGAATTCACTAGAATCAATGTTCTTTTTTATAACAGTGTCCATATCCTCATTGTCTCCAATAGAAGCGTGGAACAAGACTACTGGCTGCAAATACAGACTTTCCAGTTTTTCTTTAACCAAACTGACCTTCTCATAGTCTTTACTTGAATGGCATATAAATACTTTCCTGTTCATTTTTATCTCATTCTATATTACTATCTTGTTATTTCTTTCCAAACGAGTGTAACCATTTCAGCAGAGAGGGCTTTTCCTTAGATGACCTCATTGGCAATTCTACGGGTCGTCCATCCCATACAAAATAATGATGGCAATGGGGACATGTCTGTACTTTCAGTGTGTTAACAGTATGCTTTTCACTGACAAACCCACAAGAAGGACATGTTATTTGTTTGGTCACACCTTCTGACACTTTATCCAAATCCACTTTCATAGTAGAACAGATAAAGTCAATCAGTCTGTCCATCTCATCGATGCATTTATCCAATCTTTCATCAGAGAGATTGTTCTGAACGAAAGTCTCACGCTGGAGCATCTCAAATATTGGTGGCTTGACTTTCTCCAATTGAGCCTTCTTGTTGCGGAACACGCCATCTTGCAGATTGTGTTTCACTTGAATTTCTGGCATATTGTCGAGTAACAACTGTATTATTCTTACACGCCGCCTAAAGTTATAATCCGAATACTGGCTACTCTTAACTAGTTCCCCCAGACTGTATTTCTGTAGTTCAGTCATATCGTGGAGAATATTCTCCGCATATTGTTGGCACTTCTCTGGGATAATTTCCTTTATCTTCTCATCACTTAGTCCCCTGGTTCTATAAACCACACAAAAGGCATGACAGAAATCTTCAAGATTCAAGTATCCGCCATTTTCATCGTATCCTCTTAAAGTCAACAGTCCTAACCCCATGAAAATAGTACACAGTTCTGCTCTTGATTCATCTATCTTTTCGAAATCGGAATAAATAAAGTGCTGTTTCAAATACAAGTGACAGATTTCATGCGCAAGAACTTTCAAAGTCTTATATTCATTACTGCATATACTTGGGTCGAGTGTTATATGATACTCACCCTTCGCCAAATCCCCCAAATGAGCTTGTCCTGCAGCGCTTTCTTTTTCTATGATGTTTTTATAATCAATCCGCACTTCGTAACCCTCAATACTTAAGAACTGAACGATTCTTTTTGCTTCAACGAGCACACTATGATGATCCCATGCCTTAAAATCAAAACTCTTTTCATAAAGAGCTATGCCCATGTTGGGAAGTTTTTCCTCAAACTCGGCCAGGTACTCTACAACCTCCTGTTTTGTTAAATCATAAATTGCCATAATTTTGTTTGTTTGATTATATCTTTTACTTTTTAAGTCCCTTACCATCCCATAACCTTCATTCCAAATAAAATTTACGTCGTTCTTCCGCAGTTAATTGACGATTCTCAAAACGCTTACGGGTTTTAGCTCTGAGTTCCTGCATAGTATACAGTTCCCATATGCAAATTGTATTATTATCTCTAACAGATGCGATATGTTTGCCATTCGGACTAAACGAAGCACAATTTCCACCATCCAAAACTTGAATACAAAGTCCAGATTTTAAATCCCAGACACGCACTTTCCAATCAAGTGAAGTAGATACAATTCTTTTTTCATCATAACTAAAAGATATTGATGTGACCATATCACTATTTCCAGTCAGAGTCCTAATTTGTTTTCCTGTTTTAGAATCTAAAATAGCAATTCTACGACCTTCGCTCAAAGCTATATACTTACCAGAATGGCTATGCACTATTTGATTTACTGATTTATAATCAGCAAGACTCCAAAGACAGTTCCCAGAAATAATATCTATATATTGTAATGTAGTATCTCTGGAAAACTGCAATAACCTTTTACCGTCTATACTAAATGCAGCTGGCATAGGCCCCATACGGTTCTTATGTTCATTCCCAGAAAAAAGAACATTTCCCGTTTTTGTATCCCAAACCCGTGTCGCACCAAAAAAAGAACATGATAAAATTCTTTCACCATCAGAACTGAACATAACACTTTCTGTCGCATCATCAGCATTACCGTTCAAAGGACCTTCCAATTTTTGTACACATTTCCCTGTCTGAGTATCAAATATCCATACTGTATTACTCAGGCCAGATGCCACTGCAACCACATATTGCATATTTGGGCTAAAACTTGCTGTTCTAGCACCGGGACTTGGAACATCTATTGTTTTGATACACATACCTGTTTTTTCATCCCATACCTTTAAAGTGTTATCCCTAGAAACTGACAATAATTTTCCACTACGTCTACCATACTCAACAGAGTTTATTATGTCGCTATGTCCGTCTAAAACTTGGAAACGCCCTTCTTGTCCTACATCCCAAATTTGAATAATATTATTTGATGAAACAGAAGCGATTCTCTTTCCGTCGTTACTAAAACAAGCTGATAACACTTCCAAGTTTTCCCCAGAATATGTTCGTTCACAAATCCCCTGGTCTAAATTCCATAATTTGATAGTAAAATCATATGAAGCACTGAGCAAATGAAGACCATCGGGACTAAATTTTATTGACGAAATTCTATTTGAATGCCCCTTTAACACTTTGACATCTTTGTCTGCATCAATTCTTGTTACCTTTATCACTGAATCCCGACATGTATAAGCAATATAATCGTCAGTTTGGCTAAAGGTCATTGAAGGAACTCTTCCTACACTGTCATTAATAATCTTAATAAGCTTTCCTGTATTAGCATCGTAAATTGCTATGTATTTCTCTTCAGCTACTGCAACTAATCGGCCATCAGGGCTAAAAGTAGACGCATATCCCCTATATTCAAAAACTGTATTACCTGTATTTACACTCCAAATCTTAGTCGCACCATCTAAAGAAGAACAAATCAATTTGTCACCATTTTTATTAAAGCATACAGAATTTATATGTTCTCCCTTTAAACGTTGAATTAATTTGCCAGAAAGGGTGTAAATGCAAATATGGTCATGAAACAAATCCCATATGGCTATTCTTTTTCCATCTGGACTCAAAGTCATTTTTGGTTCACTAAAAAAAGTAATTCCAAATGCACTATTACAATTTCCTGAATAAGCATCCCAGAATTTCACAATTGTACCTTCTTCGGGCGAAAGGACAGACACCACCTCAGTGTCATTATTGCAAAAAGCAACAGAATGATTACCATAACTATTGGTGTATATTAGAGCTGTGTTATATTTATCAGCCTTTATTAAAATCGAGTCAACTTCTTTTACCAAAGGGCGATCTTGAGAATATTCATCTTTAGGCATAACGTCCAACAACAAAAGACGAGCAAGATACGAATCTCCTTTATCAATGAGTTCATTTGCTTTTTCTGCAATATACCTCGCCTGATTCTCCATCATATGCCAGTCTTTCTCTTTTAAGATTCTGTTTTGATGCCAAATCCAGCCTGCAACACATAAACATAATAGTACTGTAATGGATAATCCCAAAAACTGGAGCCTTCTTTTCCTTTTTTGTTCTCTTTCATACCTCTGCCACAAAACGTCAAACTTAACTTCAAACATTCTCGAAACAAGTTTAACGACCGCTGCATCGCGTCCCATCTCATTAATATTGGCAGCAAGAAGTTCTTTGCTCCCCGTTAGATTGAGCAAGGCCTCTGGATAGCATTCGGTAACAGTATCATTAGAAAAAGGATTGCCTTCAATAACAAATGGAATGATATGGTCGGCACGCCCAAGGTCAATAAACGTCTGCGCCTCCTTACAGACCCACAGACTTTTGGCACTACGTGGAGAGCAAACAACAATCAACCATTCCGAATTTCGAAGAGCATTGTTTATCTCTTCTGCAAGCAAACCTGGATTAAGGTCTGTTACATCCCTGAAGGTAGGACGAATACTCTTTGGCAAGTCGGTACGGCCATTGAGATTCGTCGGAAACTTGTAGTGCTCCAACTTATCCTGCAACCACTCCGCCCACTTTTCATCCTCCCGCTTGTAGCTTATGAATGCGTAGTATTCTTTTGTCTGTTCCATAATAATTCTTCCCTCTATTTTTTCATTATGGGTAATTCGCATACATAAAAGAAAGGTTCCTCTTCAAAAGAATAGTATACCTTAGAACCGTCATCAGCAAAATAACTTTTCTCTATCGGAAGAAAAAATGATTCCCCCTTTTTCCTGTTGATTGGTAATTCTATTACCCTCTCTAAACAGTATTTGTCAGTATTATATATTCTAACAATCCCTCCTGAACTAAGAACATATAATTTTCTATTTATATATTTTGCTGACGCTATAAAACTACTGGCATGGCTCAATTCTTCCTCATGACCCATAGACACATTCCAGTCATCAGTCCAAACATAATTGTCAAGAGTGCCGACTAAAGTCCACGATATGGTATTATATACTCGAAACCGTCCTTGTTCAACTATTGCTACTATTTTGTTTGAACCTGCAAATAGAGCATCAGATAAGTACTCCTGTACATTCCCCGTTGAATATTGCTTTACGACCTCTATGACTTTGGTGAAATTACCACGTCTATATTTTATGCTCTGATCAACTACCTCTATCGTGGCTTTGTTCGTTTCGTCATATTGCTTATTTTCACCGTTTATGGAGTTTGGGAATTTATAAATGTCACAAACATCATATTTTAGATTTCGTACAGTATCTATCATAACCGTTCTTTCATAGATCCTGTTTTCTATTCGTAGATATTCACCTTTACTACTGAAGTCAAGATCATATGCGTTATGGTATCCTTTGAAAAATAACACAAACCTTTTTGCGTAATCATTATACAAAGCTGCTCTTTTATCAGTAATAAATAATATTTCCTTATGTTGGGGATTAAAAAGACATCTATAGATGGAATCCTCTCCCATCTCCAAATCTGTAGAACAGATGCTCGTGTTTTTCTCTTTATCAATAATTCTTATTAATCCATCGCTGCACTCTATTTTGCAACTATAATTATATGTCTTTAGCTGTTCCTCATCACCTTTGTCATAAATACTGTCATTGTTGAAATTGGGGAACTTTAGACTAAATCTTTCAGATTCAGTATAGAATTCATCAGGCATAAAATGTCTGATTAGGTCGTGACTCTCAACATTCCATATAAAATCTCCTGCGCTACTTTCAGCCATTAACTCTGTACCGTCATTAGAAAAATATAAAGCAGAGACATCTCTTACAGGTTCACTGATGCATCCTGTAGGCAATTGTATTTCGATACCCGAATTTAAGTAATGAAGCCAAAATCCCCAATCATCAGAAAATGCAACAATTGGTTCATATGGGTGGTAGTCAAAAGACATTAAGGATAAATCTTGGCAACCATTACCACGCAATTCGCCTGCCAAATAATATGTTTTTTTTTCGCTATTTAATGACGAAAAAGTGTTGTTTGCTTCTATTAAGTTTGAAATATACTTCTGTAATTGAACGTTTTGTTTTTCAATGGTGTTATTTTGCTTTACGAAATAGCCGCCTATACTAAGCCCAGATAAAGCTAGTACAATAGCCCCTCCTATCCACATCCATTTTTTGCGCCTTTGTTCTCGTTCATACCTTTGCCATAAAGCATCAAATCGAAGATTGAACATACGGGCAACCACCTTGATGGCAGCAGCATCACGCCCCATCTCATTTATATTTGCAGCAAGCAACTCTTCACTACCTGTCAGGTTGAGTAATGCTTCTGGATAACATTCGTTAGCGGTATTGTTAGAAAAAGGATTTCCTTCAATAACAAACGGGATAACATGGTCAGCACGTCCAAGGTCGATAAAGGTCTGGGCTTCCTTGCATACCCACTGACTTTTGGCACTACGCGGAGAACACACAACAATCAGCCATTCTGAATTGCTCAGTGCATTATTAATTTCTTCAGCCAACAAGCCTGGCTTGAGGTCTGTAACATCCCTGAAGGTTGGCCGAATACTCTTTGGCAAGTCGGTGCGACCATTGAGATTCGTCGGAAACTTATAATGCTCCAACTTCTCCTGCAACCACTTCGCCCACTTTTCATCCTCCCGCTTGTAGCTTATGAATGCGTAGTATTCTTTTTGCTCTTCCATATTATTCTAAGATAAAAACTGGCATTTCGTATAAACTGTTATTCGTGGGTGAAGGATCAATCTCATTAGGCAAAAGAGGCATATAAATAAAACGCGAAGGTTTTCTTACCACCTTTTTCCCATTGATAATGTTACCCTCTTTTATGTCGAAAATATTGGAAACTACCTTATGTCCAGGGAAAGCCATAGATAAATGTTTCATGATATGGACTTCTGTAAGTATACTGTGTAAGTTGTCAATATGCCCACTTCCTTCCAAACTATCATTATAAATAACCTGTTCCCAAAACTCCTCTGACAAAAACTTATCAGACAACATTTCTGTATAGCGTTCCATAAAGTTTGGTATATTAATCTCCTCGCCAAGACTTTTTGTGGTTTCTTGCATAAGGTTGACAGCTTTCAAAAAAGGTTCTATTTGTTCCTTTGTCAACGTATTATTGTGGAAGTTATTCCGGAAGTCCACAAGCTGATTGTTTATATCACCCCAAAACTCTTCTGATTCACATAATTGATGTATTCTTTCCTGCACTTCTTCCTGGCCCATTCCAGCTTTATATAACTCTCTAACCATTATTTTGAGCACGAATTTTCCTTGTTCAAGGAGACCATTTTGGAATTGTTGTTCATTTCCAAAGACAATCTGGCGCATTGCAATGAGAGAGAGTTTTGAATAAAGGTTTAAATCCTGTGGATGACAATCTGCCAATATTGTACGGATACTCTTGGCAATGGAATCATTAATCGGAACAGGTCTGATCTCTTCAACTCGGTCTTCTTTTGGATAATACGCCATAAGTTTCTTGGGTGCACAAGGCGATGGACGTTTGTCTATGTTTTGGTGCACCAAATACGAGAAGAGGATTTGCTCGCCCATTGTCCACCACGAATTCAGGTAATCATCGCTGGCATATATCCACATTTCATCGCAATATGAAATGTACTCTTTGTCTATTATGCATAACAATTGCCAGGCTTTCCACTGAGTAAGCAACTCGGTGTTAAATACAAGGCTACCATTATCCAAATATTTTACCGTGCGAGGTTTCCCATAGCGACCTGCTTCAATACTTCTGGCAAGTTCAGAAACGGAATACTTATATTCACTATTGTCTTCTTTTTTGGCATATTTTGTTCGAAAGCTGATAAATACAGAGGTTTCAGCGGCTCTGACTGAATCATGCTTTGTTTTACTTGCTTTAAGGTAGTTGACAATATTCTTTATTCCTTTTGTGTTGCGGTCTCTAAGTAAATGGAAATCAATTCTTGACAATTCAACCTCCAACCATCTCAAAATCGATTCGTTAGACAAAGATTGTTGTTTATATGACGGAAATCCACCTGATTTATAGGTATAGATATTAAGTGGGAGATATGTTCTACTTACAACTAGCACATGCTCAAGAGGTGATTGCAATGCATTAGCAAGTCTATAATTATTTATTTCATGATTATTGCCTTCTATAGAAGCGTCGAAGATGACCAAATCATCCTTGAAACACGACAATATGCAATCATTTACTGTAACCGTGTATTTTGATTGGTCATAAACTTTTATCTTTATTGACCTTTTAATATCCACATAGCATACACAATGCCCATTCTCATACGAACGACCTAAAGCATCGCGGAAAAAGGTTTCAAGAATGCCATTCAATAGTTCATTTCCTTTTTCTGTAGGCAAAGGGAAAATGGATATTGTGTACAAGGAAAAGGAATCCTTAATCTTATTAATTGTCCATTGAATTCTACTCATATGACTTGGGCTGTATTATGTATAGTTAACATTACATCATACTTAAATTCATCGTTGGTTATTTATTTATCTTTTCAATAGCGGTACATTCGAATTGTGTCCATTATTTAGGAATAATTGCATACTAGTTTCTCTTTATTTCGTTCTTAACAGTCTCTATGTTTTCAATAATTGCTCTAATATTTGGATGGTCCTCTGGCAAGAAGATTTTCATTATTTCTAATGCCTGGTTGAAATTTGACAAAGATGTCTCTAACTTATCCATATTGTAGTAAGTCGCAGCTATGTTATTATACATAAGGCCTACGTCTTGGTGCTTACTACCTTTTGACTTCTTTAACACATCAATACTTTTTTGATAATACGTTATCGCCTTATCATAATCTTCCATATAATCGTATACACCAGCAATATTACTATAACTGTAGGCTATATCAGGATGTTCATCATCATCATACAATTCTTTTCGAATATTCAAAGCCATTTCATAATAATGAAGTGCCTGCTTATTATCTTTTTCATTCTCGTAGGCTACTCCCATGTTATTAAAAATATTAGCAATATCAGAACTCTTCTTATCTTTGAATATGTTTTCATAAATTTCTAATGCTTCTTTATAATATTTTAAAGCCAAATTATATTTCTTCATAGAATTGTATGTAATGCCTAATAACATCAAACTTTGTCCGACATGCCTAGTGCTGTCCCCCATCAATTCCCTTTGGAGAGAAAGAGCACAATTATATTCCTCAATCGCTTTAGTGAAATTACCCTGAAAATTATACACCATTCCTATATCTTGATGTATTGATGCTATGTCAGGACTTCCTAAGCCGCCACTTCTATCAACAGCTATTTTCAGTGCACTATTGAAATACTTTAAAGCATTTTCGTCATCAGACAATTCATCCAAAAACCGTGAAGCAATGCTTTTGGTTTTTTCGTAATTTCCATTCTCAATCTCTGCTATTTTCAATAAATAATTTCTTTGTGCACTAGTATCTAAACTTGAATAATTACTTTCGGCATAGGCATAGCATAACTTCAACCCGTTTTCTGCGTTGTCATATTCCTGCATCATCCCACGCTGCTTGAACAGCGTCATTGCCTGTCTGTAGTGTTCTATAGATGCCTCATACTCCTTGTTGAACTTCTCCATACTCGCCACCCGCTCTATCATTTTGGGATACTCATCGATCTCCCTGTCGTAGGCCTCATAGTAGGCAAGTGCTTTCGCGTAGCAATCCTTCGCTTTACCAAACTCCTTGAGGCCACCGTATGCATTGCCCTCCATTTGTTGGCATTTGGCAACCATCTGGGCATCGTCCAACTTCTCAAATGCCTGCTTTGACAAATCAAGACAATTAATCGCTTTTTGGAATCCGTCTTTGGCCATATCCAATGTATAGTACAATCCTGCACTGTATATGCTTTTGGCATAGTCGGCATTTTCACCCTTAGTTTCTTTCCTCAACATGGCCGCCTGACGTTGATACTCGGCTCCGGTCTGACTGTCATTCGCTGTCATAGCGAGGAAATGTGCATACTCCTCATACACCGTGACCTTCATCTCATCGTCCATCTTCATGTATATGGCTTTCTGGTAGTACTCGTTCGCTTTTTCCAGATTGCTCATAGTTCCATAATACTGTGCTCGTTCCAGCATACACTTTGGTTCATCACAGGGTTTAGATATTTCGTGCTGGTTATGTTGTTCAATCAGTGCCATGATTCGACTAATACCCTGCTGGTCACCTAAGTCATCATAAACAGAACCTAAACTATTTAGTAGGAACTCATATATTTCCCCATACTTATCCACTAGTGGCAAAGCTTGCTCCCACGTCTTCGCGGCTTTCGCCTTGTCCCCTGCGAGATAGTAGAACCGCCCCATATTGGTGGTGTACATCCCGATGTTTTTATGCGGTGTCTTCAACTTCCCGCAAAGCTTCATCACCTGTTCCTGCAACTCCACAGCTTTGGCATAGTCCTTCTCCATACCGAAAGTAAGTGCATAGTTGTTCAACGAAGCGATATAGTCCTCACTCACCTCGCCCAACAACTTCTTTCGCATCTCCATCGCCTGACGGGTAAACTCCCGTCCCTCAGCAATTTGCCCGTTATTCAGCAATTCGCGTCCCAACTGATGAAGACTATCTGCTACAATTGCTAACCGCGTTCCCTCTGATTGTATAATACTATCTGATTGAGATATCCTTTCCTTTATCTCATTTAGTTTTTTTACCCGTTCTGAAATATTACCTTTGGTATTCAATAAAGAATCTGCCTTTTCTAGTTCTCCATTTATAATGCACTCTGTTACTTTAAGGTCAAATATGGACATAGCATCATAATCATATTTCCCATATTGATTCACCATGTTATTAATCAAACGTTCTTGGTTAGACTGTCTATTGTATAGCTCTTGCAACTTTCGATTCTTTTCTTCAATAGAGACATCCAACTCTTGTATTTCTTTTTCAGCTTTTCCCAATTGTAATAATAATGTACGCCTAAGTTTTTTCTCGATAGCTAGCCTTTCTTCAGCTAAAATAGATTCCTCTTCCATGACAATTGTCAGAGGGGTGTTCGGGTTATAAATGATCGGACGATTTAGAATATCTTTGTCTATCAATTCAAAACCTGGCCTTGATATTAATTCTATATAGATGCTATCTCCAATGTTTTTATGAGGAAGCGAAATAAAAAAGGATCCATCTTTCCCACTCAAGACAACATTATTGCCCCTAACGCGTATGTTAACACCTGAGAGACCTGTCCCGCGGATAACTTTCCCGTTAACCATACGTCCTTTGGTCTTTACGTATCCCCGCATACTTTGGGCAAGGCAAATATGACCAGAAAAAGCCAATACAAACAAAAACAGAATCTTTTTCATACTGTTCATTTATGTTTAGGTCTAATTCTTCTCAATTGTATAACAGAGTTGTTACGTGTAACTTCACTACTGCTAACATAGCCCGTTCCATTACATGTTGAGCAAACATGTCCCATGTAATCATGACCATTTCCATTACATGTATAGCATCTGCCATATTTTATTATGCTATCTTTTTGCTGAATTATTGACTGTTGCTCTTTAATCTGAACCAAACTCTTTTCCAATTCCTGATTCTTTTCATTTAATGATAAAGACAACTTTTTCTGTTCGGTTAAACTCCGAAAAAGTTCTTCCTTCTGTTCACTATTAATACGTAATTGCTCATTAAGCGAATCTTGTTGTATTTCGTTTATTTGAATCTGTTTTTTCAGGGATTCATTCAGTACAGCCATTTCATCTTTCTGTTTCTGAACAACATCCCTTTGATTTCTGAATTCTTCTTTTGCTTCTCGTTCTGTAATATTTTCCCTTTGCATCCAAAGGAATAATGCCATAAGTCCTAGGACTACAATTGTAAGCAGACCAAATACTGAGATACGCTTCCGCATCTTCTTGGCTTGCTCCCGCAGTAATCGTTCCTCTCTTTCCTTGGTTTCTACAGCTAATCTAATCTCTCTTCTCTTCGTAATGATAGGACATAGACAATCATGGACTATCTCCACATAGTCTTCTCCATCAATCTTAGTAATCTTTATGATGCGATGTTTATTAAGAATCTCTTTGTATTTGACAATTGGCAATGTTTCACTAAAGCGTCTTTCGCTATCCATAGATATTGTGCCAAGCGTAGTGACCGCTTTCACCCTGACCCTTTTACCATTTACATCTACCAAGTCAAACAACGCCGTATCAATATCTTTGTGAATGGATTCTGGTGTAACGGTTCCTTCATTTTTGCTGTTAAGATCCTTGATAACAGCTTCTATTGTTTCGTCATAGAACTTTTCAAGAATTTTGTTGAGTGATTGATCAATCTCGTCAGTGCTGAGTTTAGCAAAGGCTGCTATATCCTTTTCCCACGAATCGCAAACGACAGAAAGCAACAAGGCTGGAATAGCAGGAAGGTTCTCTGAAATAGTATTTTCTGGCTCACGTGAAAACTGACCAACAAAATGTGTCAAAACCTGCTCCACCTTGGCTTCATCGAAACGTTCCTGTTGAGTCATCACTTTCTTGGCTCCTTCGTATGTGAGTGCTTTCAAGCAATAGCGGTTGTCCTTCAAAGCGGGAATGAAATGTGTTTGCATTCCCCAGTAATCCAACTCCCCTATGAACTCTTTACGCAGTGAGAATACAGCCTTAAAGCCCTTTTCTTCCTTGATGCTTGGGAAAGCAGCCTTATTACCTATTATATCTCTGACCTTCTCGACAATCTCCTCTGGACAACTGTCAGACGACACATCTTCCAACCAATCAAAGAATTTCTTTGTCCACACGATAGAGCCGGGAAGATTGAACACCTCTTCGAACTGGTCGAAAACAAAAACTGGTGTAAATGTCAAGCCCATTGCCTGCGGCCTATAGTTCCTCAATTTCCACCAAGAGTATTTGCTCAGTTCCCGGTGTAATTCTGCTTGGCTGTCTATTTCTTGGAAATCAGTAGAGCAAAGCTTGTACTCGACGTTTACGCCCTTGTTCTTCTCATTATACTCCGCAATGCTGTCCTTAATACATCTATCAATAATGGCATCAAAATTATCTGGCGTTAACTTATAATCATCACTCGTGAAAGTAATGACTATCGGGAAGTTCATATTCTCCCTAAGCAATGGGAACACACCAGCATTCAACAACGACGTCTTACCTTCACCCGACTCGGCATAGCACACTGTGAAGTCATTGCGTAATATCAGTCGGAAGAGTTCCTGCGATTCTTCTGTACGCCCCTTAAATCGATAGGCATCGTCCTCGGTATAGGGTTGTAGTCCTAAGAAAGTGTTATCTACCATTGTCTTACCATTCTATTTTTTCAAATACACTTACGTTCTTCTCGTCGAATGAAAGCATGTCGATTCCATTAAACAGCGCGTTGGGGAGAACACCAAATCCAGCCACCTGCTCAATATATCCTTCCGTGATAGCTACGCCGTTATAGGAGCAGTCCTTGACAATCACAGGAATAGAATAGTTTGCCTTTAGTTGAACAGGGCTATCACCTTTCTTGCACTCCTCCAACCAGTCACGCACCATATTTGTTTCATCCTTCAAACTCGATGTACTTGTCAACTTTTGCATCCAGTTTCCTGTAATGATAGGCATGAAATGTGCAGAGTGCTTGATACCGTTCTTAATCTTCTCCCAATAGGGACTGCCAGGTGTGATTTCGCCTTTTCCTCTGTCATCAAACCAAGCCTTCACATTCATGTTCTTCAACGCTTCGAAAATGGTAGTGGCTATTTGCCTGTCTTCACTGGCATATGAGATAAAGACATCGAAATACTCCTCCGCATCAATTTGCAAGCTGCGCTCTTCTGCCTCCCTCTGCAACTCTTCTTGTAGGAGTTTGGTAGCATCCATAAGAATCTCATTCACCTGTTCGTCAGCAGAGAAGTTTTTCTTCTTCAGGAAGTTCTCAAAACTATCCTCTGGCTTCTCCTTATTAATCCAATATCCCTGTGTCGTCTTCAAATTGGCAACCCTACCAATCTGCGTTGGCTGCCAGAGAAAGCGGAAAAGCCAGTTAGGCAAATTGCATCCAAGAACAAACAACTTCTTCTCGTTCTCCTTCAGGAAGTCTGTCAATCCAGTCGCACCATATTCCTTGTGATTGTGGGAGAGCAAGAAAGTTAACAGTAAGTCTTCATCCGAAACCCACTTGGTACCATCCTTAGCCTGGCCAAAGATATGATATACACACCTTGAAGGCAGTGTACTATTCTCCTTATTCAGCTTATACCAAATAGACTTAAAGTCCTCAATCCTGCCTTTTAGTTGTTGCTCAATGATGTCAAAGCAAACAGTTGTAATGATAATAGGGAAGTTGAATGCCACCAAGAAGTCGAGTACCTCATCTTTTAATTTGATGCATGAACGATTCTCGTTGACAAAGTCCATAAAGTCATCCAGGAATCGTCTTTCATAATATTGCGATATCAGCGACAGCCCATAATATCCGCGTTCCTTCATCGAAACGATGTCGGCCTCAGACACCTCCACGTGAGGATATTTCTTCTGAAACTCCTGAAATATGAACTCCTGAAAAGGAATCTCATTTGAAGAATCCTTTCCTTTATATACAATCACGTCATCACCAATGATCGGAACAATCGTATTTCTTTTCTTCACCATGTCACTGATGATGATTCGTCTTGTTTCTTCTTGTGATATATTCAAATTCATATTTCTTTTCAATTTACATTGGATTTTTTAGGAAAGTCATTTACAAGCATTTCGTACAAAGCAGTAGGAACCGTAACATTTTCTATCCGAACACCTAATCTGTCTGTTTTTATTAGTAGTGTGTCAAGTCGATAATCGTCAGAAAGCAAAACTAAATGCTTTTCTTTACCCTTGTATTTGGCTACACTATCTGGCAGAAAATACGTACCATGAGAAAAATGCCAATCATTACATTGAATTAATATCCGCGAATCAGTGATACCTTCCTTAATAAATGAAGATTCTCGATTCAATAGCGTTGTCGGTGTAAGTTTTACAAGAAAAGACATCCCGCCCTTATTGAAAGACCTAAAATCATCATAAGTTATTTTGCTTTTATTGTCTGCTTGTCCAAAAGACATGTATGCATCAATAAGAAACATAGGGAATTTTTCACTTGTTGTATGGTTCCTCTTTAAAAGGTTACTCATCTTTTGCTTGGTATTCTGATACCCATATAAGTTATCGTATTCCAGAAGGTATAAAGTCGCAAAATTCCATTTCATGCGATAAATATCTTCTATCAGATTTTCTGTCGAAACAGATGTTGTCCATAAGAACAAATGCATTTTCTGCATTATATCCAGCTTCTCTGCTTCAAAACCTCCATAGCTCTTCGGATGCTCTATCTTGAAATCAATGTATGACTGTGCAACCTCGTCAATTTGAGGGTTCAACAAGAAAAGTCTTTCTTTATTTTTCAATCGTTTTGTGGAATCATTTATCAGAGAAGACTCATAGCCTAATGCGACCATATTACACACAAAATCGAAAAAATAGTCATAATAATTGCTCAGATGAGTCTCACCAGAACCTGTATCTAAATAAGAATTCCACAATCTTTTTAACAGACCAGGTTCCTTGTACTCTTTCTTCTCTGCCAGCACAGACTCAAATATATCAATCGCTTTATCCGTTTTTCCTTCTTTTCCAAATAATAGAGCTCGATGGATCTCTGTGAATTTGGATTCTTCAAACTCATCAACAAACTCATCCAAAAGCTGATGAGCCTTAGAATAATTGCCTAATTGTTCATATTGTGCAATGACCCCACTCCGTGTCCTCCGTCTTTCATTTCTTGACGTTGCATTCTCGTAAGCCTCATTGAATAAGTAAATGGCCTTTTCTGCACTTGGCTCTTGTTCTATTTGAGACATTAGTTCCTGGTATCGGTGTGACTTCGCCTCATCTTCACTATCTGACCATCTAATCCAAACAACTAAAATGACAAATATACAAGCCGTAAACAAGCATCCACCATAGAACTTTTTATCTGAACTTTCCATATTATCTGTTTAGTTGAATTGTTCGACTTGAATACTTTCTACGAATAACTTCTTTCCAAAATGCATTGTCATCTAAACTTCTCACAATTGGTTTGGAATACTGAACAGGAAATAATATTCGTTCTAATGTACATCCTAGTCCAACACCTGCTATGACAGCAACTCCTGTAGCGATATATGCAACATATGCTTTTCCCCCATGTGGTTTAACTTTTGATTTTGTAATTTCATAAGCCAGTCCAACTGCAACACTCCAAAAACCGACGCTGTATAATTGTTCTGTGTTAAACTGAGCATTAATTATCGCAGGAATTCCACCAAACTCCAAGTGGCTAATAGAATCCTTTTTGATATCATAAACGACCACCTCATTGGGAAGTTGATAATAACAAATTCCATCGTCTACAACCATTTTGTTGACCACTATTTCTAATTGAGTGTCTCTACTTAAGAAAAAACTATCATAAACATACATTCCAATTCCACTTAACAGTGTAACACAAGCATAGATAGTCAATATTAGCATAGGCACTACAAAGAAGTCTCTCCAAGTTTTTTGTTCCTGTAAGAAGACAGCAAGTTTCTCATTGAAAGTGTCCGGATTATACTCGATGGAGTTCTTTAAAAAGATTCTTTGATTCTTGATATCTTCTGGGAAATCCAAAGTATCAATCTTGAGATTATCGAATAAGACTGGTATGAACTTTAATTTCAACGCTAATGCATGTCTTATTTCTTCATAATAGTAGTCTGTATTGATTGCATGATCCTCCTCCACCCTTGTCTTCGCAATACTATTATTAGATATTAAAAGAACAAACGCTTTGGAATTCGTTAAAGCTTTCCGAATATTCTCAGGGAATTCTCCTTCATGTAAGCTATGTGTATCAAGAAAGATACGGTTTTCATCGTACCCTTTCGATTTCAATATCTCCTTAACAAGGTGAGCACGATCTGTACTATCAGAACGTCGATAACTTATAAAAACATCATATTTTGACTGTTCCATAAATATCTGTATTATATGTATTCTCTTAGTTCCCGAAATGATTGGCTAAGACAATTGATACCACGGAAAACAAACATGGGTTCGCCCTCCCATGAAAATAGGTTCGTGAGGCTACGTAGCGGGCTTCGTTCGTTAATGAACATACGTTGCATACAGCGCACTCCTCCATTCGTGATATCTCCGAATCACCATGAGGAAACCAAAGGAGCACTAAAGGAGCACCAAAGGAAAGGCAAAGGGGCAAAGCTGCCACTCTCTGCATGGCTAACCATTGGTGTCCCGGGTAAACATATTTAAATACCATATTCATTGTTCCTTCCATTATTGTGCTTATTTAACATTTCTTTATGCGAAGCTCAATGTTATCTGGCTTGGGAGCAATTATAAGAGCGTAATTTATGATTTTGGCAACTTGCCTAACCGTATTAATGCTTCATGGGCAAAAGCATCACCTTGCTCGTTGGCCAGTTGATACCATTTAACAGCGTTATCCTCACTAACAGGAACTCCTATGCTTTGTTCGTAACATACAGCGACATTATTTTGAGCTAACGCATATCCTTGTTCTGCAGCTTTAAGAAACCAAGCGAAGGCTTCTGAATAATTAACAGGTGTACCAAATCCTTTCTTATAGCATCTCCCTAAATTGAATTGTGCTCCCATATGTCCCAATTCGGCAGCTCGCTCGTACAGGTCTTTTGCTTTATTGTAATTACGAGTTACTCCTTTACCATGAAAATAACAGTTACCAAGAGAATACATTGCCTCTATGTGTCCCTTTTCAGCAGCTTTTCTATACCAATACACGGCCTCTGTGTAATCCATTTCCTTTCCATTCATACCATAATAAAACTCATTTCCAGTTAAAAATGAAGTATTGGCATCCTGTTGAAGTCGTTTTTCAGCTTCGCTATTAGAAATTAATTCAATTTCTTTAAGATGTGCCTTTATAGATTTCACCAAATCCTCTCTGCCTTTGGTGGGATTTACAGCATATTTAATAAAACTAATGTCTGCAATTCGAAAGATAACCTTATCACTATATGGAGTCATATCTATACGAACGGGTATTATATATTTTCCATATTCATCAGCGATTGCAATCTCTTTACTTGTATACTTTGATTTATTGGCATTTGCAGTTGAGAGATACACAAAAATAGGAGCTAACTTAATGATTTTAGGTAATTCTTCCGTAAACTTGTCTCCAGAATAAATACCCTCCTTGTCTATCCAATACGTTATGCCAGCATCTGTTAGGGCCTCTATTATTTTTGAGACCTCATTGTTCGGAATCACATTTTCATGATCATCAACATAATCATGACGCGAATAACTTATAAAAACATCGTATTTTGTTTGCTCCATATTTGAAATAGTATGATGCGATACTTCATTCTTATATCTCGTTTTTGCAGATGCTTTCGCCTATTGCCTTCGAACACTCGCCTTGTAATTATCGCTACTTTATCAGACCATCAACCAAACACCATACAGCATAGCATTTACTCCAACTTTGCTCCACAATTGGAACAGAACTTGGATGCACTATCTAATTTTGTTCCGCAGTTAGTGCAGAACTTTGGGGTAGACGTAAAGGTGGATGCAAATGAAGATGTAGAAGTCGATGATGTAGCACTTCCAGCAACAACCTGCTCTGCCAATGCTAAGGCACGATCATCGAGAGACGATTGTTCTACCAATCCCCATATTTGGGTGATAAGCACTGGCCAGAAGAAAAGCATTGAGATAACTGTTGGAATAGCCTGCTGACCATAGATACCTACATTGGCATCAAACAAAACACCATCAGTCTGAGGCATAAGAGTAACCTTCAAAGCAGAACGCATGCCTAATACGGCTTTAAAAAGATTGCCCTTAGTAATACTAATGTCCTTACCTCCACTCATCAGTGTATCGACATTCACTTCAAAACCATCACGTACAAAATCAGTCTGAATGGCTTCTGCAATAGCATTGATCTGAGAAGGATGTGCTACCAATAATTTCTTTTTGCTATAAGTTCCCATAACTATCCGATGTTTTGAAGTTCATAATAATGATAAATGGCCGAGAGAACGTTGGTCTCAGTAAAAAGCCGCTTCACTAACAACTGGTCGTCCTCACTAAATCGGTTCTCTACTTCATGGAGAAGGTTTATTACAATTTCTGTCTGCTCGCGCAATTCATCGTCTGTTACTACTCCATCTTCCATAATCTTTTGAAATGATGGCTCTTGGGCTATCATTTCATCAATGTCAATAAAACCTTGTTCATTAAAAATCATAGTCGTACTATTTTAGAGTTGATTTCCACAATTACGGCAGAAACGCCAACCTTCCTCTACAAAACTTCCACAATGCGGGCAGGTATGACTGGAAGGATTAGTCATCGCCCTGCCATTCTTTATTACACGGAATTGCTCGCTATCTCCCCATTTCAAAATTTCACGAACTCGAACAGCAGAGAACGGATGATCAAGACCCGCAATAACGGCAAGTTGCAGTGTTTTGTTCCACAATCCGTTATTTTGGATCTTATCATATTCATCTGCCTGTGATGCCCACTCTTGAAGATCTATCTGCGACGTAAGACTCTTTGGCCCCCCAGACAATCTCGCCATCGTACTTGCCACAACCTCTGGCGAGGTAATAATGCTTGCTGCACGGTCTGCAGACAATTCACTTTTCCTATACCAATAGAGAAGTGCGAATTGAACAGGTGTAGCAAGGGTACCAATAATACCCAAATTAGCCAAGCCACTACTAATCCACTGTGCCACAGTATGGTAAAGGACGTGACGGCACAGAATATGACCACATTCATGGGCAATGATAGCGTCAAGTTCCTCGTCGCTCATCATTTCTACCAAACTAGAGGTCACTGTAATATAAATACGAGTATCACCCGAAGTCCATGCATTGGGAACAGGATTCATCTGCAGGTAAAACTCTGGTTCACGAATGCCTAAACGCTGACAAATAGGCGGCAAATGCCTGTAGATGTTTGGCAATTGCTTTTCAGACAGTCGTATGGAAGATGCCATATTCACTCCATACTGAAGGTTCTCAATACCTATGGCTAATACTTTCTTAACCAATGCTGCAAAACCTGGAATTCCTTCCATCTGTCTCAATGCAGCAGCATCCTCGGGATGTATAAAATCTGATGGTTTCATATTCGTTATTGATATATTTGGCCGTAAAGATACGAAAAAAAAGTGACACAACATCACAAATCAGCAAAAAAGTGACAAAAAGAAACTCTTTTTATCACTTCTGCTGACTAAATGCAAACTTTTTGTTGACTTTTGCTTTTTTAGTGGTTCCGATACGAGGAACCACAATTCTTACATTTATCGGACAACACAATCTGATAAGAACCTGTCTTATAGGTTTCAAAATGTGTCGATCTAAGATAGCACTTCTTGCTCTTGTCTTCCAGATAATATACTGTCGGGCTAGCTTTGAATGACGGGTTCGAATAACTTGATGCAATTGAACCGCAACCGCCACAATTCATGCAAAATACAGCACCAGTTCCTCCGCAGCCTGCACAGTAATAACTAACTGTACGCCAAGTTCCCCAGAATGGGTCAAAATAGTTCTGATATACCATTCCATAACCACCACACACGCGGCATACGAGTTTGCCATGCCCGTTGCAAACGCTACATCTGGTCTGCGAAAAGGAAGCTACTGTTACTAATAGCATAACCAATACTAACATCATCTTTTTCATAACTCATTTACTCGAAATAACTGTCGAATACAGCTCTAATGACACATCTCTTCAATCTTTATTGAGTAGAGCTTTATAAAGCTTCTACACAAATACAGAGACAATAAGATCCTTGATTCTATCAACTATGGAAAAGAAAAAATCTTTGCTGAGTGAAATGCCTAATAAACCATTCTATTATTGTTAAAACAACAGAGCTTTACAGTTAGAAAGGCAATGAATCATCATCATTTTCAAAGCCTTTGAGTATTGTATCTTGGTTTGAGCAGTTAGCAAATTGCTCTTGTTGTATTATTGACCATTCCAAATTTGTAAGAATTTACACTTTTCAAACGGTTTTGGGGCTCAAAAACTACACTTTTCAATAAAAAAGAAGATAAACTCTATTACTTTGACAGAAGTGATATAGCCTGCTTGATACCATCCATCAAAGCCTGATCATATAACTTACGAGGATGGGTATCACGGCTTAAACCGTCTGAGAGTCGGATGAGTCGGCAATAGTAATCTCCTGTATTCTGGAAGAAAGTATCTCGGCAAATCAGTAATTCGAGATGCTTTCTTCGGCGTAGCCAGTCTTGTACGGCAGATAATGTGGGAGCGGAATAACACCTGGCTCCACGACCTCGTGTTTCCTTTGGCGCGTTATAGTCCTTCAGTATTTGTTCCACAACATCGGCTGTCTGTAGCTCTCCATCGAGATTATAGTATGATAAGGTGGGTTCCCTGAAACCCAACTTCCACAGCTGTCTCGCCATAACCTTATCTACTACTACCTGCTTCAGCATACCTTTGCCTTTTGGGTTGCAAAGATACGAATTTATTTTGAAATGGCGGTAAATTAAGGCATCTTTGATGCGATTTCTAGGGCGACTATTATCCTCATGGTTCTTTAAGTTTCACGGGGTATTGGCATGAAAGTAACAAGGTACACATTGAAGACCTGTCATGGTTTATTTTAGGACGGTAGTAGAAATCTACCCCTTTCTTTACCCAAATACATCTGCCCCCGAAAACAAGGCAGATGTATTTGTTGTAGAAGATAGCCTTATGCACATTGTTTCGGCTTCTTCTTCCTCCTCTCCATCCACGTCCAAACCTCATTGATGCCCCAAATCACAGAGATAATGAGGACGGGCATGGCCGCCATCAGCCACAGGAAAGCCATGGTGTCGCTGAAGTGGTACTTCCCCGTGTAATAGCCGAGGACGGTGAACACCACCAGCGCCACCTTGTCCACCAGATGGTAAACGACGGGGAACCACTCCATGCGCGAGGTCAGGCGGATGAGATGCTCATCGGCTTTGTCCTCAATGATCTCACAGGCCTTTTCGGCCCCCTTCATCATCGCTTTGTCAATCTCCGACAACTGCCACTTCTCGCGATCCTTCCTCGTCAGTTCCTCGACATAGCGTTTCATGAGGCCGGAGTCATGGATGTTCCCGGCCACCCGGTGAAGGGCATTCTCCGCACTCCGGTTGATGTCCTCCAGCGGCGTGACGTCTATGTCCTGGTTGACGAGCTTGTTGCTGTTGTTCCTCAACACATCGAGCGGGATACCGTTCAACAACTCAATCTGCCGACCGAGCATGTCGGCAGTCTCGCGGATGGTGCTCTCAAGGATGTTGCCCTCCAGAACGGCCTTCACGCGGCGTTCATACTCCTTGCGGTCGTAGAGCGGCACATGAGCCTTGCCGACCGCACGATTGTTAATCACTGGCAGGATGACATCCGGCTTATCCTGCTTTCGGGGGTTCTCTTGCCGTACCCCGCTGTTGCCTCCCTGCTGCTGGCTATGGCCAGAGGGAAGCTGCTTTCGATAATCTTTTGACATAATATAAAAATACATTGGTTATCTGTTCCTACCTCGACTGCGCTGGTTCCGCACAAAGCCGTTGTTCTTCCACCATTTCCATTCTTCGTCTCTCTTTCTGGGCAAGTCATTGTTTGACGAACCGCCACCGCCAAGGGAAGGCTGGGTTACGGGCAGGGCGATGTCTTGGATGACATCCAGCAGTCCCTCCATCGCCACAGTGGCACGCTCAGTACTGCACTCGACCATATCCATCAGGGCATCAGCCGCAGCCTTCAGATTGTCCTCGCTGAACGACGAGCCTGGCTCCCGTCCCATGTCGATAGCCTTGGCGACGAGACCTTCCGGCAGAAGATCCTCCAGGTCGAGCGGATAGAACTCTGTACGGAAAGGCGTCCTGACAAGTTCCCTGATGGACTTGACGGCAAAGAAGATGGCGCTGTCGCGCTCCTGCTCGCTTCTCGTCGGCTCATGGGTTGCAGGCTGCGGTTTCGGCATGGCCTCTTGCTGCTTGCTGTCAGCTATCCTCAGTGCCTCCTCCTTAACCTTCAATACTTTCAGATATTCCTCGTCATCATCCGTCAGTGAAGAAATCGTAGCCCTTGGAGGCATTGCAGTATTCTGCTGGCCCGTCTGCTGCCACCTGTAACTTTCAGTCCGCAACTCTGCCGTTTCAGAATGCAGTTTCTGCCAGGTACCATAGAGCTTCGACACCGTCAGGTCTCGCCCATGTCCGAACTTCTTGGCCGAAGCCTTATACATGACGGTGCTGGAGTAATTACCGTCGAGGTCGTACAGTTTCTCGCCGATAGAGTAGCCTCGGCAAACGCCCTGGCGGTCGTAGATCGGCTCCACTTCGAAGCCGTTCCTCCGCATCTCGGCAAAGTACGTCTCGATGTTCCATGCGTCCATCCCCTTCAGCACGTTCATCGCAGCATCGTGTATACGCTCCATCCGGTGGTTCGTCCGTTCCTCGGCCTTCACCCATCCGTACCGCTCGGCAATGATGTCCGCAGCCATCTTCGCACGCTCCTTGCACTTGTGCGTGTCCTGCATTTGGCCGTCCATCGTCAGGCGGTTGGCTACAATGTGTACATGCGGCTTGCCTGTGTCGAAGTGGACGGTGGCAATGTACTGGCTCCCGGCCAGCATCGTGTGCTTGCCGCTCACCTTGACCTTGGGCTTTCCAGTCCTTTTGTCAATGACAGGATAGCCGTCCTTGTCCCTCACCACCTCGGTTTTGTAGTCCGTGGAGTCGAGCACCTTCACACAGTCCCTGCAAAACCTGTCCCATTGCTCCATCGTCCAGTCACGGCAATCCTCCTTCGGCGGGCAGAGCTCAATGCGCCAGAACGGCTTTTCTGCCCTGTGCTTGGACGCAGCCTGCTGAAGCTGCATATCCATCAGCACCTCCACGGGCGAGTACGGCTTGCCCGTCAGCGGGTTCAACTCGATGTTGTTGGCAGCAAGAAAGACGGGCTTGTTCTCCTTCCTCGCCTTCTCCTTGTCGAGCACGTAGCTGATGGCGTTGGCGGCATGCGCCCCGTCTATCGTCTCCATCTTGATTACCATACGCTAATCCCCCGCATTTGATACCCTGTCCCGCATCTGGTCGAAGAACTCCAGCGCCGTGATAAGATGCTCGCGCCACCAGTCGTAACTCTTGCCGTTGATGACGGCCTTCAGCCGCTGTTCATCCGACAGGTGACGAAACTCGGCAATCATGGCATTGAACATCAGCTGCACGTCGGCACGCTCTTTCTTCAGGTTTCGGAGCAGATTCAGTTCTTCCTCGCTGAATGCCGCACGGGGATGTTTGCCGCTCAACAGACCGATGCAGTACTGCGACAGGCTCTGTCCGCATTTTTTCGCACCAGCGCGAAGTTCGTCCAGCAGTCTTTTCGTCACCTTCATGTGCAGCAGTTCCGTGGCAATCCACTTCCTGATGCACAGCCCCGACTTGTTCCCACGCAGCACCTTCTCTATCAGGTCCACGCGATGGACGTCCAGCTTGTAGCCTACAAACAGGTTGTACCGTTGCCGGCTGATGGGCTGGTCCACCTGAAACCTGGTGGTGTCAGCCATCCGTACCCTAAAGTGCATCTGGCACTTTCCGTCTGTCACATCTGCCCACAGGTCGCTGACCACTACAGGTTCCCAAGTAAACTTGCTGTGCCACTTGTCATCCCTCAATGAGAAGCACCGCTTCTTCGACTTGATGAAGAAGCCCTTTTCGGGTCTCGCCTCTTCTACGAGCAATGAGCCTTGAAACACATCTGATCTACAATTATTATCTTTCATGTTTACTTCTCTTTTAATTAGGTGTGAGCCAGCGAACGCCTCCCCAATGGGAGCCTGCGAGCA
>JAEEGH010004689.1_pt1 | contig 34857 bp, 19 predicted proteins | sample 9134181 | NCBI WGS metagenome assembly JAEEGH01 (sample SAMN16246544, study PRJNA631951) | gut metagenome | biome: gut microbiome; feature: rumen; material: DP-attached | host: Bos | place: Iran: Karaj | collected 2018-10
AGATTCACGCAGTCATCAGTTAAAGTTCCTGCGTGTTCAGGGTGGAGTTTGTAAACTTGTTCTTACAGACCCTAACCTCATGCTCACACTTACAGATAACCAGAAATCTACCCTTTCAATTGATTTGATTTCAATTGCCGTAGAAGCTTATCTTTCTCAGAAGGCAAACTTCTTCAGCGATATGTTTATAGAAAAAGGACTTGAGATTCTTTCTTACGCCTTAGACGGTTCCCCTACCCTTGATATTACAACTCCTGCAGAAGTGCTTCTTGCACAGGCCGGATGTCTTATTTCGCTTGGTGCTGCTGCTTCCAGCGTAGGTATTGGAACTCTCCTTTCTCTGAGTATTTATTCGCGCTACCACAAGAGTAAGTCGCTTATTTCTTCTATTTTGCTGCCCTTCCAGCTGGAGGATGTAGCAAAATTTAAGCTTGCCAAGATTGAAAAGCTTGCTCACATTATGCGCGCCTGCCCTGAAGATGCAAGTGGCGAAGATACTGCAAAGCAGTTTACTGAATATGTTCGCCAGAAAATTGCAAAGGGCGGATTACCAACACGACTTAAAGACCTTAACCTGACAATTGAACAGTTGTCTCTTCCAGTTGAAGATATAAAGGCTGTAAACCTTATTAACAACCTGCCTCGCAGTATGACAACTGACGATTTGTTTGATTTTGTAAAACTGGCATATTAGTACAGGCATGATTGAACCCGGAAAACTTTTTCAACTCGAAGGCGGCCAGAAGCGCCGCAAGCTAGCCCTCACCTTTGGTGCCCTTGAACGCGATATTTTAGGAATTGCGGAAAAGGGCACTGAATATAATTTTGGGTTGCCGCGCGCCGAGTATATAAGGCAGGTTGCGGCAGTTCTGCTCCGGGATCCAAAATTGAGCGAAGATGCCGGCGCGCGGCTGCGCACGCTGCTTAGCACAGAACCTTTGGACGAGCTTCGTGTGTGCAACTACGCCCGCAACACTCTTTTAGAGCTGCTCGGAACCTTTCCTGCGGAATGGGACCTTGTTATCGCGCCCCACAACCCCGCAGCGGCCGGCACGGCCACACAAGACGGCACCGTCCGCGCCCGCGACTTTTTCCCGGGCGTCGCAGTTTACGCCGAGGATATCCGCTCGCCATTCAATATTGGTTCAATTTTCCGTACTGCCGAAGCAATGGGTGCCGAAAAGGTTTTTATTTCACCCCACTGCATAGATCCTACCCAGCCAAGAGCTATCCGTTCCGGAATGGGATGTATTGAAACTATGGGCTGGGAACGCCTGGCCCTCGAACAGTTACCGGCCGACCTTCCTGTGTTCGCACTGGAAACCGGCGGCACCCCAATCGAGGACTTCAAATTCCCCAAGCAGGGCATCTGCATCATTGGCTCAGAGGAGCTCGGTGTTAGCCCGGAAGCCCTTGCCCGCGCCACCTATGGTACCGTCACAATCCCCATGAAAGGATTAAAAGCGTCTCTAAACGTTGGTGTGGCATTTGGAATTTTAATGCAGAAATGGGTGGAAAGTTTATAGTTTAATGTCATTCCGAACTTGTTTCGGAATCTCAATTTTTAGATGCTGAAACAAGTTCAGCATGACGTTTACTCTTCGCCGTATTCTTTTTTGTAGCCTTCGATTAAATCATTTGAAAGCTTATTAAACTGGTTTTCATCAATAATATTAAAAAGCTTTAGAGCGTATCTATCAACCTGGTAAAAATCAACCATTTCGCGGGAATAAAAATCAACCATTTCGGCCAGATGAAGAATTGCAACCCTGTTTTTATCTACGTCAGGCACAATCGACAAACCGTTCCAGCCTACAACATCATAATAGATTCCACGATCAAAGCCATAACGCTTTGCAGCAACCATACTCAAATATGTAGATGCATTTCTGTGCATAAACATATCAAGAATATTGTCGCCATTTTCAATGTACTGCTTACTAAGCTCGGTAATATAATCCATCTGATTTTTGCTTGCCCCAGCAAGAAGTACAGCCCCAAGGCTGTTAAACAGACCTAACAGGTACATATAATTTTCATCCTGCGGAAAACTGTCTTTTTCTGCATAGTTCATATAAAGGGTGTAAGCATAATAAGCAACCTTACGTGAATGTATCAGAATACGCTCAAAAAAGCCTTGATTTTCGATAATGCGGTTTCGAGGATTACTTTCGCTGTAAATATATTTCAAATCATAATCAGAAAGCATTGCTATAGCCTTCTGCAGATTCAGCGATTTATTGTCCTTATCAATAACCGCTCTCATAGCAAGCAGCGACAAAGACAAATCCTTGCGTACAGCCTCATTCAAAGCCTTACGGTCTATTGGTTCCTGTGCCGTTACAATTTTATTTACTTCATCAAAATGCGCTTTTAATATAGGAACAGAGTCTTCAAGATTTACAAACTCATAAGAAAGCATTTCAACGCCGGCAAAAACGGTTTTATTACACGGAAGAATAATTCTTGTTACAGTTTCATCATCTTCTGAAAGTACCTGATAGTTTTCCTTTGAAAGGCCAACCTTCTGCAGCATAAGAATAATGATGATGATACCAAGTCCGGCACCCTCTGACTGGTCGAGGACATTTGTAAAAACCTCGTCCATTTCTTTATACTGCTGAACACTGTCCAGCTTCTGCTGAATACGTTCTTTTTCAAAAACTGTAAGCTTGGAATTGTTTCTTATTTCTATATAGATTTTATCTGAAAGGATTCTAAGTGAAAGCTTTATATAAAGGCCGGCTTTTTTCTGAAGTTCAAGATAGTGATCAATATTTGTAAGGGTATCCATCTTAAAGTTTTCCATACCCTTTTCATAATCCTCAGGATTATTTATATCCAGCCCTTTTTCCTGAAAGTAAACTCGTTTTGTATTGGCTTTTTTTGCATTTGTAAGAAGCTCGCTAAGGCAAAAATTCAGATATTCTTTTAGATGATTTTGATGACATTCTTCAAGGAATATTTCAAGAATACCCCGGATATATGCCTCGGTATTTCTGGGCAGCGTGTAAGAGGTCATTTCAATTGGCAGCTGTAAACCGACAGAGGTTTTGATTTTCTCCCTGTCTAAATCCAAGCGTTCTTCTAACTCTTCCATTCTTATAACAAATATTATATACCCTAAATACCATAAATTGCAAAAGAATAATATTCATAAAAACTATTACAAAAATCTATTTGACTAAATCCCTAAAGCGGTTTAATAGTTATATATATGGACATAAAACTAACCCCGCAGGATATTGCCGAATGCATAAGCGTCCTTGTAGCACGCAACAAGTTATGGAGCAGAAAAAAGGTTTATCTCTATTTTATCGCAAACAAAACTGCAGGTTGTTTTACAAATTCCAAAAAGTCCGAAAAGCTTAAAAAATTTTTCTCTTCCGTTATCAAAGAGGTTTCTCCTCTACCAGAATGTGCCACATCTGTTTCCTACAAAATCTTTTCCACAGAATACGCCGGGCATGCAAAGGACTTAACACAATCTGTTGTAGCCCAGCTGATTGCCACTGATGAACCTGATACTGAGAATCTTATTGTAACTGCCGGTGGCGACGGAACTTCTCTCGAGGTCCAGACGGCTCTCTTTAAGGAAGCCATGCAGGGGCCAAAGCATAACGAAGCAATTATGAACCATATTACCATTCTCCGCCTTCCTCTTGGTACAGGTAATGATGGAACTGATGGTCATACTATCGAAGAGACCATTGAGCTTTTACGCGGTGGTCTTGTTTTTGCAAATAACCGTGCTGTACGAATCTATCCGGAAAATGAGCCTGATGAACAGGCTATAATTGAAAGCTCGGGCGGTAAAAACCCTGCAAAATACGGAGATGTTAATTTCCGCTCGCCATGGTATGCCTTTAATATTGCAAGCATTGGTCTGGACGCTTACGTTGTCTACATGACAAATACCGTTAAGCAAAAGCTTCCAGGTAATTTTTATCACTTTTGCGTCCCTTTAAGCGGCCTTACCTACGACAAAGCTTTTCCAGTTGGCGACATTACCATCGAATTATTCGAAAATAAAGAGACAAAATCAGGCGAAATGACCTTCCCTATTACGCTTATGGCCTTTGGTGCTTCCGGCTACAGAGTTTACGGCGGCGGTCATAAGATTCTCCCTGATTCCAACAACCTTTGTATTGCACCTAAAGTGTCGCTTTTGACTCTGCTCAAGGAAAATCACCGCTTTGTAGACGGCTCATTTACCGGCACCTCTCTGGCCTCGCTTCATACGGTAGAAAAAATCCGCCTTTCATATAACAAATCTATACTTATGCAGTGCGACGGCGAAACAGTTATGCTTAGCCCGGCACACTTCCCTTTGATTATTGAGCTGACAGATCCATGCCTCAGGGTTCTCAAACCTGTTGCTTTATGATATAAAATACGTCATCCCAAACTTTTCGAAATCTTGCTTATGGAAAACACAGAAAACTGCTTTTACAAAAACGGACTCCATTTTGAATGCCAGCGCTGCTCCTTTTGCTGCGGTCATTCGCCAGGCTTTGTGTATCTTTCGCGCAGAGATTTAATGACCTTATGCCAGCATTTTAAAATGAGCGTAGCTGATTTTGTTGCTAAATATTGCCGCTGGGCTGATTATTATTATGGAACTAAAGTGCTGGCGCTTCTCGAAAAAAAGAACTACGACTGCATTTTGTGGGATAACGGCTGTTCGGCTTACCAGGCACGTCCTATTCAGTGCTCAACCTACCCTTTCTGGTCGTGGATGATAGCTGATGAAAAGACCTGGAACGAGTGCGCGCAGGAATGCCCTGGCATGAACAAGGGCCGTGTATGGCCGCTCGAAGAAATAGAAAAGAACAAAAAAGCCTATATAGAAAACACACCCCTCCGCAAGGAAGAGGTGGAACAGATAATTGCTAACGAAACTACTTCCAGCTAGTACTTACCGGTGCTGCGAGCTTTGCAGACTCCTTTCCATCCAGACCGCTGAAGCTGATTCTTAATTCATTTCGACCCTTAGTCAGTTCTTTTGGAATTGCAAAGCTTTTTGTAAATTTTTCCCCTGATTCCACCACGGCTTCAATCTTGTACTCTGCAATCACTGTGTCGCCGCTGGTTATTCTGATTTCTTTTCCATTGTCCTCTGTAAGGAAGGTGCAGTCCAGATAAATCTGCTTATCTTCATCCGGCAAAACCTTAAACATATACGAAAAGCTTCCTCCACCTCTTGCGTAACGCCATAAGGCATGAGGGTCAGCTACAGAGCCGGTTCCTTCTTCCTGCATGAACGGCCAGGTTGTTTCATTTCCTTCTGTCTGAGTTCCATAGCCTACACCAATTCCTTCGATATAGTTTGCAGAATTATTTACCTGATTTTCTGCAAGCGTGTTGAGCATTTTGATTTCTTCCTGAGAATCAGTAAAAAGCCAGTAGATTCCATAACGCTGATTATTAATGCGGTAATAAGGCGAGAAAATAAAACCACAGCAGTCTAACTCAAATTTTAAACCGTCGAGTTTTTTCATATGAGAATTAATATTCTTCATAAACTCTTCTACAGGTTCTTTCACCAGAAGAGTCTCTGTAGCAAGAGGCTTTAATCCGCTGGTGCCGCCGTAGTTTCCATTAAGAGCAAGCGTAAGTCCACGGACAATTTTATTTGCACAGACATCGCACTGAACCCCGACCTGGCGCAGCTTCATTTTATCGTCGCGGCCGAGTTCTGCAGCAAGAACAACAGGCCCATACTTAAACGCATACGCCTTAGGATTATCCGCCAGATTAAAAGCACGGACTTCCATAGGCAGCTTGAGCTCTACTAAATCGCCGTCCTTCCAGCTCCGTGTAATGTACACAAAACCGAGTTCGCAGTCTTTCTTTGTAACACTAACAGCTTCTCCGTTCAGCGTAATCTCGGGAAGGCAAGCCACCCAATCTGGAATGCGCAGCGCAAGAGTAAATTCCAAATCAGCCTGTTTAAAACAAAGCTCCACCTTACCCACTTCCGGGAGCGAAGAGGTCTGACTCAGCACTACACCCTTCTCATTCCAGTTTACTTCTGAACTCACATACTGGTTCACAAGCAGCATAGGCTTTTCATCAGCTGATTTATCTGCGTAAAAATACAGGCTGTCTCCAAGCTTGGTAAAGTTCTCAAGCCCTGTTCCAGTACAGCACCAGAAATAATTTTTATTTACATCCGGATTGCAGTAGGTTTTAAAACAGCCCGTAGCCATAGGCTGAAAATAAGTTGTCATTCCGGTTTCGCGGTTAACAGAAGCCAGAATTGAATTTATAAAGGTGTTTTCATAATAGTCTGAGTATTTGCGCTCGCCCGTGAGCATAAAAAGCGTGCGGGTAAGCTTTAACATATTGTGAGTGTTGCAGGTTTCGCAGTTACAGTTACTGCGCTCTGCATCGAGGATATTATCGCGGCCAAAATGCTCACACTCGCTGTTGCCACCGGTAATGTAAGTATGACGTTCTGTTACAAGCTTCCAGAAGGCCTTGCAGTATTCAAGATATCTTTCATCATTTAAAGTGACATAGCGGTTTATTGCGCCTGCAAACTTCGGAATCGTACAGTTAGCATGTCTGTTGTTTAAGACGTCGGTGATGCCTGAACCGGGACGGCTGGCGGTCAATACTTCTTCAAAAAGCTTTTCTTCATCAAAGGCATGGGCGGCATCCAGAAAATGTTCCGCATTCTTATACCCCGCCGCCTTCGCACATTTATACAATTCATAAAGACAGTCGTTCATTGCGCCGTACTCAACACCAAGCACACGCTCACGCACTTCTTCGCTCCAGAGGCTTGTACGGTTGTAAATCCACTCACCAAGCTTTTCTGCAATCTCAAGTGCACGCCCGCTGACCTCCCCATCGCAAAGCTTAGCAGCTTCTACAAGTCCGTTCATAATTTTATGCATTGTATACCAGGGAACCCAGGTGTCTGCAGGAGTGCCTGCTTCAAGCTTATCAAACTGGAGCTCTGGCTTTGAAGGGTCTGCCATTGTTGCGCCAAAAATAAATCCGCCCTCCATACCTGCTCTGCTTTCACCAGCAGTCTGGCATTCTGCAAGCCCGTTTATTATTGAAGCTAAACGTTTGCTCAGACTAACACCGTCGCGCCCCTTGCATTCGCCGTAGCCGCCTGCACAGGCCTGTGCTGCAGCAGTCAGATAATGACCAAGAGTATGTCCACCGATTCTGGTATTTTCCCAGCCGCTGTACGGACCACTGGCTTTGTTCGGTAATCCGGCAGTTAATCGAAAATTATATAAAAGACGGTCTACCTCAAAGGTGTTCAGAAAATCAACATCCTTCTGAGTAACCCCCGTAAAAAAATCATCTTTAAGATTAATGTCACTAAAACCAAAAGCTTTTAACATGATGTAATTATATTCTTTTTTTCATATAAAGATAACGGAGCCAGGCTGTAAGTGCGCTTAAGAACCACACAATGCCTACAGACCACCAGCAACCCCAGACTCCGATTGCCGCAACCGCACACAGAGCCACCGGTACAACAAAGCGGCCCACAACCTCGGTCACTCCGTTTATCAATGCAAAGGTTGCATCGCCCACACCGTTTAATAGACCGCGAACAACGTAAATTGTTCCAAGGAAGATGTAGAACCAGCTGGTAATTCTCAGGGCCTTAGCACCCATTGCAATAACTTCGGCTTCTTTTACAAAAAGGCGGGTAATCGGGCTTCCAAAAATCTGAATCAGCGGAATCATAACGGCTGTAAAAATTGCCATCATCATAAAGCTTTTACGGTAACCTTCAAAAATACGGTCACGTTTTTTAGCTCCGTAGTTCTGTCCGCAATAAGTGGAAAGTGCTGTTCCCAGAGTTCCATAAGGCTGATGAATCAGCTGTTCAACGCGGCTTGTCGCCGTAAAGGCTGCCACTGCCACAGGACCAAAGGAGTTTACTACACGCTGCAAAGCCATACACGAAATTGCAATCAGCGAGAACTGAAGCGAAAGCGGCACACCAAGCTTAATGCAGCGTCCAAGAATTACAGGGTTTACGCGCCAGTCTGCACGGGTCAGCTTAAAATACGGATTTGTTTTAAAAGCAAAAAGGAGGCACAAAGCACCGCATACCATGTTGGAAATCAGGGTTGCTACACCGGCTCCCCAAACTCCAAGCTTAAGGTTATAAACAAAAATTACATCGAGAACACCGTTGAGCAGGCACGAGAAAATCAAAAAGTAAAGCGGAGTTTTAGAATCGCCAAGCGCCCTAAGCATAGACGACGCAAAATTGTAAACCGAGATCATTACAATACACACGCACATAATCTGCATGTACATTTTTGAATCGCTGATAATTGATTCCGGAGTATTAAGCAGGTGAAGGATAGGACCGGCCGCAAAAAAGGCAATTATACCAATTGTTGTTGGAATTACGAGCATGATGTAGGCAGTATTTGCTATACAGTTTTTTACCTTTTCGGTGCTGCCTTCTCCAAAAAAGTGCGAGGTAACAATTCCACCACCAGCGCCAATTCCATTACAAAGTGCAAAAAAGAAAAAGGTAATTGAGCCGGTTGCACCAATTGCCGCAAGAGCCTGTGCACCAATAAACTGACCAACAATCACCGAGTCTACAAGATTATAAAGCTGCTGGAAAATGTTTCCAATCAACATAGGCACAGAAAAAGCCAGCAGCAGGCGGACAGGATTCCCCTCCGTCATGTTAACAGTATTATCTCTCATATTATTTGTGATTATAGCGAAGCTCTGCTTTATGGAATTGTATGATTATATTAAAAAATATACAGTTTTCAACTCGCTTGAATTGCAGTATAATTAAAGAAATGAAGCCTCAATCAAATACTACAAAGGGAATATTTTTCATTATCTGCTCGGCATTTTTCTTTGCACTTATGGCTGTTTTTGTACGGCTTGCGGGTGACATTCACTTTGTACAAAAGGCTTTTTTCAGAAACGCAGTTGCCTTTTTAATTGCCCTTGGCGGAACACTCCGCGACGTAAAGCACAACGGCCGTGAGGCTATCCGTATTCCAAAGGGTGCACCGCTTTATCTGTTTTTACGCGCCTTTGCCGGCTCGGTTGGTGTATTCGGAAACTTTTACGCAATAGACCACATTCTTCTAGCAGACGCTGCAATCCTCAACAAGATGGCGCCGTTTTTTACAATCATCTTCTGCTATATTATTCTTCGCGAAAAAATCAGACCCGTACCGCTTGTGTGCATTATCATTGCATTCTCGGGTTCCATTCTGATTGTAAAGCCTTCGTTTAATTTTTCACAGATGATTCCAACTCTGGCAGCGTTTATGGGTGGTGTTGGAGCTGGTCTTGCCTACGCAAGCATCAGAAAGCTGAGCTACCTCAAGTGCAACGGCAAAATAATAATTCTGTTTTTCTCTGCCTTTTCAATGCTGCTTTCTGTGCCGTACCTTATTACAAGCTTTAACCCAATGACCTTGCGGCAGACTTTAATGCTTTTGTGCGCAGGTGCTTGTGCAGCAGGCGGTCAGTTCTCAATCACCGCCGCTTACTACCATGCACCTGCAAGTAAGATTTCTATTTACGATTATTCACAGATTCTTTTTTCAACCCTGTTCGGTCTTGTATTCTTTGGCCAGTTCCCGGATTGGATGAGCCTCGTTGGTTATATCATAATTATCAGCATGGCAGTGGTGAATTATATTTACACACACCGACATGCCGAAGCAGTTGATAATTATTCAGATACCTGATTTCCTGCAATTTTGCGTGCAATATAAACAAATGGAGTGTCGAGTAAGCTTGTTGCAACGTAAATTACGTAGCAGCTTGCAGTAATTGCGAGAAGCTCGCGGAAGGTGTAGATTCCGAGGAAAGCACCAAAGTTAAAGAGTACTATGTTTACAAACTGAGAAATCAGTGTAGAAAAGTTGTTACGGAACCAGAGCATTTTTGTGTGGCTGCCGGTTTTCTTTTCTGTAAGATGCCACCAGGCGTGGTAAAGAGAAACATCTACAAACTCAGAAATTACATAAGCAATCAAACTGGAAAGAAGCATACGTGGAGTGTTTGAGAAAAGTCCGCGAACAAATTCACTTGCCCAGTCGCCCTCTGCAGGATTGTAACGTACCCACATAAAGCTCAAAACAATAAAGCTGAGGCTTGTAAAAATACCGGCGAGAACACCTTTGTTTGCCTCTTTTTTTCCATAGATTTCGCTCAAAATATCAGTTGCAAGGAAGGTTGCAGCAAAGAGTGTGTTACCCAAAGTCTGATCCATGCCAAACGCGTGTACAAGAATTGTAACTTCAATGTTAGCGAGAACTGTACAGATACCAATCCAGGCGAAAAGTCCGCCCTTACCAAAAACTTTCAAAAACAGCAGAGTGCCGCCGAAAGACACTAAAAGTGTAATAACGAGAAAAAGTTCATTCATTTGAAATGACCTCAAAAAATAGAATTGACCTGGTTTTGATTCGCAGCGGGCTTTTTATCGCTGCAGGCAGGAAGGACTGCGAACTGCCTCTTGTGTTCGGATAATTTAGCGTATTTTTATTTTTTGTACAATGGGCTGATACGTGGTATAATGTATGTACTATGAAATGTATTAAATGTAACACAATGCTTCCAGACGAGGCACATTTTTGCTTTAATTGCGGATACCCTACAAGTGATGTAAAGGTTTTGCGTTCCTGTGAAGAATGCGGAAACACTCTCAGCACAATGGACAAATTCTGTTCACGCTGTGGAGTTCCCGTAAAGGTAGTAAAGGAAGGCGAAGGTGCAGCTCAGTCTGCAGACAAATCACGTGTTACAATCGGCAAAAATCCAAAGATGATTTTGATTCCTGGCGGACAGTTTGTTATGGGTGGAGGCTCACACAACAGCCTTGTTACCCTCGTAAGCTACTATTTAAGCGAGGTTCCGGTTACCCAGTTGCAGTATGCTAACGTCATGGGAAAGAATCCGTCTAAATTACAGGGCGACAACAAGCCTGTAGAAAGCGTAAACTGGTGCGAAGCAATCATCTACTGCAATATGCTCAGCAAGCTCAACGGACTCATGCCGTGTTACAGCATTGGTACATCAACAGATTTAAGTGCCTTTGAAGCAACAAGCCCTGTATGGAAAAGAATCAACTGCAACTTTACTGCAAACGGCTTCCGCCTTCCAACAGAGGCTGAATGGGAATATGCTGCACGCGACGGTAAAGCAAGTAACCCGACTCCTTATGCCGGAAGTTCAAATATAAATTCTGTAGCCTGGTACGGAGAGAACTCTGCCATTACAACACACGACGTAGCCTGCAAGGATCCTAACGGTCTTAAGCTTTACGATATGTGTGGAAACGTTGCCGAATGGTGCTGGGACTATTATGTTCCAAGCCTGCCGTCCGGAGCTCAGACAAACCCACATGGACCTTCTACAGGAGACATGCACGTAAAGCGCGGCGGAAGCTGGCTCGATGACCCTCAGCAGTGTACCGTTTTCTACCGCAGTGGAAGTGCTCCAAACGGAAAGAGCAGCAGTCTCGGCTTCCGTGTTTGCTGCAGTGCTATGGGCGACACAATGTAAACCACCTGATATTTATTGAGAGGAAAAAATATGACTATTACAGAAAACAAAACTTCAAATTCGATTGAACTCGTAATTGGCGGACGTCTGGACACAGGTACCGCTCCGGAGCTTGAAGCAAAGCTCAAGCAGATTCCAAAGGATACACAGACTCTTTATCTGAATCTTTCGAATATACAGTACATTTCAAGTGCGGGACTCCGCGTTGTACTGCTTGCACATAAACTCATGCTTCCAACCGGCGGCAAGATGATTATCCGTCAGCCTTCAGCCTTCTGCAAGCAGGTGCTTTCTGCTACAGGAATGGACAGCATTCTAACCGTGGAGTAAGGTCTTTTTAATTGTAAGGCAATTCATTCCTTCCACAAACTCATATTCCACAGAATCCATAAATTTCTTTGTTAAGAAAATGCCCAGGCCCCCTATGCTGCGTTCTTCTGCGCTCAAGGTAAGGTCTGGGTCTGGTTTTTCAAGCGGATTAAACTTCTTGCCGTTGTCTTTGAACACTACAGTAAGAGTTCCGTTTCCTTCCCCGCTTACATGATACTCCGCGCAAATTACAGCTTCTGCTGAACCCGAATAATGTGCAATGTTCACAAAAATTTCTTCAACAGCTAAATCAATCTGATTCACAAGCATATCGTCGCAACCGGAAGGCAGCATTGAATGAATAAAATCATTTACCGCCTGCATGCTTTCGTCTGAGGCCTTTATCTTTAACTCTCTGCTTTCGTTCATCCGTTATCCGTCCTCAGGCCTGGTTACCTAAATAAGACATCTCAAGCATTGTGATGTCATCAAATTGAGGGGCGCCGTCAACAAACTCGTCAATGTCGGTGCGAACAATATCCAGAACCTCGCGCGAAGTTTTGTCGATTGCGTATTTCATTACCGTAATCAGCCTGTTCTCGCCGTACAGCTCATTCGAAGCATTTGTAGCCTCGGTAACACCATCAGTATAAATAAACAGGCGGTCACCCTTTGCAAGAGTTGTGCTGTGAGTTGAATAAGGAATGCCGTCCATACCCGCAAGCATGAGGTTAGGCTTTGTTGTAAGATATTTGATTTCGCCGTTCTGAGCGATAAGCGGAGCATTGTGTCCGGCATTTGCAAATTTGAGCTCGCCGGTAGAGAGGGTAAGAATTCCAAGCCAGCAGGTAACAAAAAGTCCGCTTTCATTTCCTTCGCATAAAAGCTGATTCACATGCTCAAAAATTTTTGCCGGATCCAGCTCATGTGCCGCCGTATCCTTAAGAAGAGTTTTTGTAATTACCATAAAGAGTGCAGCCGGAACACCCTTACCACTAACGTCTCCGACAACAACTGCAAAGTGGTCATCATCAATCATATAAAAATCATAAAAGTCGCCGCCAACCTCTTTCGCAGGTTCCATGGAAGCAAAAAGCTCAACCTCTTTGTGATTATCGTAAGGAGGGAAAACGCGGGGAAGCATTTCTGCCTGAATCTTTTTTGCAACATTGAGCTCGGCTCCAAGGCGTTCCTTTTCAGCAGTAGCATGAGTAAGGTCTTCGATGTAGCGGTTCATATCCAGACTCATCTTTTCAACAGCTTTGGCAAGTTTTCCAATTTCATTACGGCCGTGAACCTTTTTCAAAATACCCGTAAGCTCTCCATGGTGCTCTGCAAAGTGACTTGTTTCTTCAGTAACAAAAAGAATCGGCCGGATAATTCCCATATACAAAAAGAGGGCATAAAGAGCAACAAAGGCAATCGTAACCACAAGGGCCCAGATTATAATAGATTGAAGAAATCGTTTTTTGTATGCCTTGATTTCATGCATCGGTTTGTAGACACTAACAATAGCACAAGGCTTTCCGGCAGAATTGTAAAGAGGTACGGAACTGGTAACATGTCCGCCGCCCTTTTTATAAGAAAACATGCTGTTACTTTTTCCCTGCTCAAGAATGTCACGAAGCTTTTCAATGTAGTCGGTACTTTTTTTTTCGAGTGACTGTCTGAAGCCAAGCTCATAAACTTTGCTGTTTACTTCCTTTTGATTTACAGTATCAAAAATATAAATACGGTGTGAATAATCTGCCGAAACCTTCATGACTGCAACATAAACAATTCCTGCAGCCTCAGTTATGTCTACAAGACGCCTTGTTGTTTCTTCCCACTCCTGGTCAGCTCCATCAGTAAGCCAGTGATCAATTTTATCGCCGTCTACATAAGTTGCAGCAGTAAGTGCAAACTGCTCAGTTACATTGCCGTAAATAACTTCGAGTTCGTTTTTAAATTCGCGGTAACCATTATAGCTGTTTACAAAACACATGACGGCACCAAAAACCACAGCGCCAAAAATCAGCTCAAGAGCAAGTACAGAAATGCGCAGCTTCTTTTTCATTAGAAACACCTCGCATTAATTATACAACAGAATTTGCGAAAAGGAAAAAATTACTTCTGGTAGATGTCGAGTTGAGCCTGAATACGTACTTTTACGAGCTCCGCAATTTCTGTGGTAGACATACCATCATACTCTTCTGGAGCAATAGGTTTGAGATAATGAACTTGAATAGGATTTGTTGTACGGAATCCGCGGTCAAAGATTTTGTAAGAATCAATAATCGCAACAGGAAGAATTGTACAGTGAGCGCGCTGTGCACTCTTAAAGCTTCCGGCATGGAATTCACCAAGCTTGCCAGGCTCTTCTTCGTATCCGCCTTCCGGGAAAACCATAAAGCTCTGGCCGGCCTTCAAATCTTTTGTGATTGCAGAATATGCTTTAACTACAGAGTGAGTGTTATGCTTAATGAGTTTCTGCGATTTTATGAGCCGGCAAACCTCGCGAATAAAGGGACGGTGCGTTGCTACATCATCCAGAATTACCCCAAGCTGCCGCGGAAAACAATACCAGATAGCCAGCGGATCATATTTTTCCTGATGATTCGCACACAAATAAAAGCCGTCTTTTTCCGGAATATTTTCCAGCCCAAACGCCTGCACCTTAAGCCCAGCCGCGTCAACCGCAAACTTAATCATCTTAAGACAATACGCATACATCTCATCTACCGTGTATTTATGCTGATGAAAAGCCATATACACCATCTTTGGGTAGTAGACAACAATTTTGAAGAAATTTCTCGATATAGCCTTAAATAAAATTGATGCGCTGCGCTTTTTATTCATAACGTTTTTTTTCAGCGCCTATAATATCATTTTTCGTTTTATTATTCAAACGGAATGCAGATTTTCAGATTGGAATAAAAAACAATAAAAATTTGCAAAAAAGTGTCAAAAATGGTTCAAGTGCCACTATTTATAGTGTGTGGGGATATTGAGTCCCTAATGCTAATAAACGCGGAGGCCATTATGCCAAAATCATTTGAAGAACTGACTTTTGCAGATGACTGGATGTTTCAGAAAGTCATGCAGAACCCTAAAATTTGTGCAGAACTAGTTGCACGACTGCTGCATATCAATGTCGACCATGTCGAATACCCGGAGCTGGAAAAAGCTATTGCACCTTATTATACGAGCAAAGGTGTTCGACTTGATGTTTATCTTAAAGATTCTGATAAAGTAATTGATATTGAATGCCAGGCAAATCTCAAACTGGCACTTGGTAAGCGCATGCGCTATTACCAGAGTATGATTGATATCGATAGTCTTATGAAAGGTGAAGAATACGAAAATTTGAAGGAAAGCTACATACTTTTCATTTGCAAAGATGATCCTTTCAAAAATAAAAAAGACAATCATTATGGGCTTCCTTGTTATACCTTCAGAAATGTCTGTGCAGAAAATGTCGCTGTAAATTTAGATGACAAAACAATTAAGGTGATTTATAATGCAAGTGCTTATGAAAAGGAAGAAGATCCATTAATCAGAGATTTTCTTCACTTTATTTGGACCGGAGAGCCTGGTAATGACGAACTTTCAAGTCGTCTTTCCAAACTCGTAAAACAATACAAGGAAAACGAAACAATCAGGAGTGATTATTTAGCCGTGAATCTGCATGATCATGATATAAGATACGAAGCTCTCCAGGAAGGTGCACAAAACAAAGCTGTGGAAGATGCAGTAATGCTTATCAATGAATATAAAGAGACTCCTGAAATAGCTGCAAAAAAAGTAAATGTACCTCTAGAACTTATTCTAAAAGCTCTAGAACTTCAGAAAAACATTCCTGTAGAAGCCTAAAAAAATACCCCCGCCACAAAGTGACGGGGGATTTTTTAAATTTCTACTGCTACTCGTCCAGAGCCTTACCGAACTCGAGGTTAGTTCCGAGGTAGCCTACTACCGGGCGACCGGCGCTGTCGAAGTCGAGACAGACTGACTGGAATTTTGCATCTCCACCTTGCGCAGGAGTAAGCGATGGAACTGTCATATATTCCCAAGCTCCAGTTGCATAACCCGAAGCATCGTATCCATCTGCGACAGTAGCTGCTGTTAGATAAGCAAGTCTGATTGATTCTTTCTGTCCATCTTCTGCATTGTTGTAATATGCAATATAGGGTTTACCATTATGAATCTTAATCTGAGTCCACTTACCAACTGATGTTGAAGCATCTACTGTATATTCGTCTGGAGTTGTGTCACTATAACTATCCAGATAGATATAACGCAATGTACTCTTGTTCGCATCGAAGGCTGCAATATGAATATGATCATTAGCATCAATTGCCATTGAAAGATACTGACCAATATATGAATTGTTAGCTGCAGCAATTGGTGTACTGAAAGTCGTTCCTGTCACAACTCCAGTAACAGCTTGTGTTGAATGTACGAGTTTCAAATTACCTTCTGAATCATAATATACAATTACTGCATAACCATCTGATGTAACACCTAAATCAAGGAACCTTGTAGCATTACTAGCTGCTGTTATGCGTCCTGTGACAGTATTAGCAGTAGCTTGCTCTGTAAGATTTGAATATCCATCTTTCAATTGATGAGATCTATTTGTATTATTTGATCCAATATTGAAGGTTCGGAAAATTAAATCTTTATTATTTGTGTTATCATCAAAATATGCCATATAATAAATAGCACCATTTTCATTTGTTGAATTACCTTTTACCTGAAGCTTCATGCCCTGATAACGACCAATAAGAGTGGAGTTATTATATGAAGTGCTTTCAAGCGTAATGGCATTGTTTCCTGTTGATTCAGCTGTATTACCCTCATATCCATTATATTTTGTTGTATAGCCCCATCCATCATTTAACGTAATCTTATAGTTTGGAAATTGTGCATATGGTGCATACTGCCAAGTATGCTGTTCAGCATATTTATTATACACAAGGTGAATTGCATCCCCAGCATAGTTATATACTGTTCCATGTATATAACGACCAGAAGAATCTCGTGTCATTGCCATCTGATCCCAGCTTAACCCACCAATTAGATACTCAATATAACTAATCTTATTCTGTGAAACATCATATTCCATACGCTGTGGTTGATAACACTGATCTTGGTATGTATTCATAGCTTCTAATGAATTAATACCATTCAAATCAATATAACCAAATACAGGATTATCTGAAGTAACAAGAGCATTATTTACCGTCTCCTGGCCCATCATCATAACCGGATAATATCCATTCTTGATTCCTGTATCTTTCATATCAAATACACGAATATACCTATCATCAGTGAGCTGAACGTTCTTTGTTGTGTAATAATCTGGCTCACGGTTATAAGCATTTTCATAATCAGTTACTGCTGCATTTGTTGCTGTAATCTGAGCATCAACATTACTTATCTTCTTAGTTGCTGTACCGTAAGCATTATCGTTATTGATGTTGTTAAGAGCACGAATATTATTTACAAGTACTTCGAGATAACCACTATTTGACAGATTATTACGTCCCTTAAAGCTTGTAAAATCAGTAGCCTTAGCAGTTGGTGTTAATGTTATATCATTAGCAGTCCATGTTGTTGTCAAGGCTGTAAGTCGTGCCTGTTTTACAATTCTTGCATCAGAAACATCCAGGTTGAAACCTTCAACTGTAATAAAGTCTGCTGTTGTTCCCTTAATAATACTGTACTTACCACTTGCACTTCGGATGTTATTATCTTTCAAGCCACTCTTTCCACGGTTTGGAGTTTTAATTCCAGTAATATATGGCACAATATCCATCTGATATTCTGGATTGTTGTATGAAGCTACATTGCCTTCCGCTCCACCAGCAGTTGCCGAAGAATATCCGTTTGTACCAGTTCCACGTTCTGCCTTAGCCATTACATAAGCTTTCTTGTTAAGAGCTGCAACTCCTGTGACATTTGCAGTATTAATGCTGAGTTTCCAATCTACTAAGTGACCATCCTTGTTACAGTAGCGGTCTGTTACTGTAAATTCCCAGCCGTTAGCAGCCATTGTTGCAGTTGCTGGTGTCCATGTTGCGGTTTGCGTAGCATAAGTTGCAGCCTGAACATAACCAGAATTTGCTTCTGTACCGGTAAGAGCAGCAATATTATCGAACTTAACCCACAGTTCACTAAGACGAATATCGTCATAAGCTGTACCGCGGATAGTAATCTTTCCTGAAACCTTAGGATCTGTACCATAAAGAGTTGAAACAGTTGTACTCAAATCATTTTCAAGTTCAATATGTCCATTGTTCTTGCTGTTCTGATACAAACTGTTGTCGCTTGAACTATTCCAGAAGAATGGAGAAATAACAGCCTTTGGCGCAGTGGTATCATTATAAGCAACATTCAGAAGTACTGTGAATTTTGCATTGAGTGTATCTGTATATGGTGTTCCACCAGCTGTGCTATCCCAGATTGTATATTCAAACCATTTAAGGCCGTTACCCAGAGTATTTAACAATGTTGTACTTACAGGAATTGAATCTGCAGAAGTTCCTTGTACATAACTTTCATGGTTCTCATCTTCTACCATATAGACAGAACTTTCATCCGAATATTCTACATATCCTGTTCTATTTTCAACTGAGAATGGAGTTGTTGAATTATTTCCTGTTGTTGTCCATGTGCTCTGGTCTGAACCTGCTCCAATTCGGTAGCTGTAATACAAATCACCATTACCACCTACAATTTCCGGATAGAACTTAGTCTGGTCTGTTACACGCATAAAGGCAGTTGCTGCATTAGTACCTGTTGAAGTCCAGTCTTCATCGTTTCCAGAAACTATAAAGTTTTCTGTAACTTTTGTTGCACGTTCTACACGATTTCCAGAAATCTTTCTCTCTTTAGCAGTATAGAATTTAGATTCACTTTCACCTGGATCTTCCTGATTATTTCCGTTATAGTCTGTCCAAACACGCAAACTTGCCAGACGTGGTCCATTATTCTTTACAAAGGCATTTGTAACCTGACCATGAGCCATATTACCTGCTTTATCGAAAGCAACATAATGAATCTCTACAGCACCATCCGGGATGTTTCGAGAGTTTATCAAACCATACCAGAGAGTTTTAGTAGATACCGTTGAAACCTTTTCAAGCATTAAATCGCCATCATCATCCGGAATATCTCCGTAATAGCCCAGGCCGTATGGTGCGGGATTTTGTTCTGTAGCAGAAATTTTGCCACCCTTTGTGCCTTCGGTTTCTGTTCCTACATGGTCTACAACATGACCAATTGCAAACAGTGCCTGACTACCATTTACTGCTGCTGCCGGGTTACCATTCAAAGTAATTTGCGTTCCAGCTGTGTTCATGTCTGTAATGGTGTAAATAACACCTCCAACTTTTACGAGACCTCCAATATGAATATTTGAGTCTGCAGTTACTGTTATTACATTACCAGAAACAGCTGATACAGTATTAGTTTTCCAATAAATATTTGAATCATTTATTAAACCACTTGAGATTCCAGAAATACTCTTAGGCATATATGAATCAAATACTGTAGTTCCACGCTTGAAGTAGAAAATAACCTTATCAAAACCACTTTCATCTTTAAGTTCGGTAACTACAGACTGAACTTTATAGCTTCCCTGATCATTAACAACATCAACTGGAATTGAATAATCATCATCGTCTGAAGCAGCTAAAGTTGGGCTCTTATTATCGTACTTAAGCTTTATTACTGCTTCAGTATCTTTTCCGTCTGAATCAAGCTTATCTTTTGCATAGATTGTATATTCCAGTCTTCCATATCCTGGAGTATCATCTATAGAACCTACCCTGTAATTAATTATATAGCCACTTGTTCCTGCAACAGTGAATGTTGTAGCTTCAGAAGAAGATTTAATATCCTGATAGTCACCATAGGTTCCATCGCTTTGCATTTCTCTAATATTAAGAACACTAATTCCACTTTCATCTTCTACAGAACCGCTAAGCCACCATTCACCATTAAGCCACATATCATCCTGATACTGCTGCGAAATTATAGCCGCTGTATATGATGAATTAGAATATGTTTTGCCTGTTGCTAGATTTCTACATCCAGAATCGGAATAGAGCGAATCTCCTGCCGCTGGACTTGCTGAGTTTGCATAATAAACTGTGCCGGAAGAATCCTTAAATCCATACTGGTACAAATAAAGCGGCTCACTAGAACCAATTTTTGGAGCATTAGAGTCTACAGAAATAATAAACAAATCGTCATCTGTCCAATCGCTTATATTTCCATCTTCATCTACCGCAAAGAATCTTATTGCAATAAAGTTATTATCATTAGCTTTATTGAATTCACCATCTTTGTTCAAAGAAATATTCCAAGATGAACTTGTTCCAACTTTTATACCAAGTGGTCCACCTGTTTTGTTTCCAGTTTTTCCATGTTCTGTCTGATATGTATTGTAGCTTGTATACATATCCTCTACAGTATAGAAATCTGCCAGACTTGTTTTTGTGCTGGTTTTTCCAGGACAGTCTTTTGTATTCCAATTGTCTTCATCAAAGCCATCTGAATGTACATAAGCAGGGTCTATCTGCATATAGATTCCAACAATATTCTTATCATCTTCCGCACTTCCCTGAGCACGAATAATACCATTAAGTTTTGCATATTCTACGGTAGTTCCATCGATATAGTTTTTATCTTCCGCCTTTGTTGGATATGCAGGATAAGACATCTTTATTGTAGGAATATCACCTTGTGGATCCATCTTTAATGAGAAAGTTGAAACCTTTCTGTTTCCTATTGAATCTATAGCAAGTAAATGGAAATATACTGTTTCGATGTTTCTGTAAAGACTACCAGCAGCATGTCCGGTAACTGCAGTTTCATAAACTGCTTTATTAATATTTTCTCCACTTGCTGCAATTATTACATTATCAATCAAATCGGCTACAATCTGTTTTGGAAGCTTATCATGTGTTGTTTCAGAATCTGAAGCAGCACCATCAAAGTAAACATTCCAGCTGATTGAAGTTACACCCCTTACCTCTTCTTTGTTTTCCCAAAGAGGATCATCTTTAACAGGGGGTGTAGAATCAGCAGATAAGAAATATTTCAGAGTCTGATTTGCATCACCATCTTCGAAGCTACCCTTAAGCATGAATGACGCACCAACCTGATCATTTCTATTATGGCTTGTAACAGTTGCTGTTGGAGCTGTATTGTCAATTACAAAACTAATTGGTTCTGTTTTGTGTTTAGTTCCATCAAATGTATCAATAATACAAGAACGCTGTCCTGAAACAAAGCCTGTAACATCAATATCTCCAGACCAATAGAGGTCGTAAGTATTACCATTAATTTCTTTTTGTTTTGAAACACCCTGAGATGTTAATGGATATACATAATAACTCTTTGATGGATCATCTTCATCTGCAACAGGGGTTGCACTTGTTGAATCAGAATCGACTACAGGAATCTTAAATATAACCCAATCAATTCCGTTTGCATCATAAGCATAAATTCTTACCTTAAAGGTATTGGCTTCTGTTCCACCAAATACTGCAGAACCAGTATTTGAAGACCAGCCGTTACCATTATTTGCCTGAGCTTCTTTTGTTGAATCCATACCTTCTGCAAGATATGCAATTGAATCTATAAGAGGTGCTACAGTATCCTTTTTAAGTTTAAGACGAGGTGCCTTTACTGTTGTGCCGGTTGCAGGTTTATTACCTAAAACCATTTCACCGTTCTGGTCTGAAAGTATTGGAGTATTGAAATTATAAGTTGTAGATTTTGAGCTTACAAATTCGGTATCGCCGTTATCTTTTATCTTGAGCCAGATATATTCTGTACCATCATTTGGCTTAAAAGTAAATGAACCTGTTGCTGCATTGTATTTGAATACAGATGTATTTGAACTGTTGTATTGTATCCAGACATTATCTGCAGGAAGAACATCTCCGGAAACTGTATTTCCTTCTGCATCTTTTGTATCGTAACTAATATAGTACCAGACTTTATCAGCAGCTGGAGTTCCATCATCATCAGATATAACTCCATCGAGTTCTGTCTTATCCAGAGAAATTGCGTTAGCGTCATCACCAAAAATCATATAGAATTTAACTGTTGGTCTGTCTGAATCTTCGTTTACAGCAAGAGCAAGTGGGGTCGCATAACCCGAGTTTCCCGCTTTATCTACAGCTGATACTGTAAAATAATAAGTTGTATTGTCACTAAATGGTGAAGTACTTGTGTCTATCGTCCATTCGTTATTACTAGTATCAATTGAAGTTGTTGTATATTCATGCCATTTTGTAATATCAGTTACGCTATTCTTTTCGCTGGAATCATTTGTATAATAAAGCTTTATTGCTTCATTATCTTTAAGTCCATTACTATCACTTGCAGTTCCTTTAAGCTTAATTGAACCATTTACATACGCAACATCGTCATCATTTGTTCCAGCATTTGATTTTTCAGCAACAGAAATTTCTACTGTTGGAGGAGTTTTATCTATTGTAACAGTAAGATTACAAGAGAATGTATTTCCTTTTCCTGATTTATCTGTTGCTGTTGCAGTAAATAACTGAGATACCGGTGTTGTTGATGAACCATAAATAGCATTAAGTGTAGTAACTGGAACTGTAGCTGTCCATGTACCAGCAGTTTCATTTACAGTCGCCTTTATCCATGTATTCTTATCTGCTTCGTTATACTTGAGCCATATGCTGTTAATTCCTGCATGATTATCATCAGGTTTATCAGCTACAGTTCCAGTAATTTCAAGAGCTTCTGCTGCCTTCGTAAACATACCAATAGCAGGAGCATTAGAAGCGATTACTGGAGCTTCATAATCTACATTGATTCTATAATCAGCATAGACCTCTCCGTTATATTCAACACCTTCGAGCGCTGCATTTCCTACATTATCTACTGCTACAAGTACGAGATAGTTATCTCCTGCTGTGAGGTTTGCAATTGTTGTCTTATAGTTTGTTGTAATATCGGTGAAATATTTTTTCTTTGTTTCTGTACCCTTCGTAACTGTTACTGTGCCACCATTTTCAGGAGTAAAGCTTCCACCAAGTTTTCCTTCGTCTACTCCTGTACTATCGTCAGTATAGAATACACGTCTTGTTTCTGGATCTTTAAGGAGAGAAAAATATCCATCTGCCTGTGTCTTGTAATTAGCAAGGAAATTTGTGGTATAATTATTCGAACTATCTGGCTGGCTCTTATAAACCTTATAGTAAATAAGATTTACACCACTACCTTCTGCTGCCTCATTATCATCACTTACCTTATCTTCAAACTTACCACGAAGCTTTACTGTTTCTGCATTTCCATAAGTGTTGCCTGAATATTTACCACCTACATCTTTATCTTTATCTGCCCAGGCAGGAACTCCTGTAGTTGTAGTACCATCTACTGTACCATTTTCAATAGCTGTTCCATTTCCATTTGCATCAAGAATTATATCTTCAATAGCATCTTTCTTAACATAGTCATCACGGCTCTGGTCTCCAATTCTGAAATAAAGATCTTTTCCTCCGCCACTACTCTTGTCAAGTAAATGTACACCATTTGGTCCATGAGTATCGAATACAATATTCAAAATTGTTTCAGAATTATTATCTGCAGTTGAATTACCGGCAATATCAGTTACAGTAATTGTAACTTTTGCACCACCTGTCCAAACAGTTCCATCAGCCTGCTTAAATTCTATATTATTGAAATAACCTGTTGCATTATTATCTTCGATTACACGCGAAGTTGAAATAGTATTACCTTCTGCATTTACATTTACAATTTTCAGATAAACCTTATCTACAGCAGTGCCATCTTCTGCTAATCCAGAAATTGTAAATTTCTGAAGTGCATTATTAAGATAATAGACCTTACTTGTTGGATTCTGATATACAATTCTATCTTCTGTATTCGGTTCAATCTTAGGTCTTGTAAAGGTTGGTGGTGTTTCATCTTTATTTATAGTAAACAATGAAATGGTTTTTGAACCACCTGCTATATTCTTACCTGTAACAGAAAGTCTTGCAGTTTCAAGAATACTGTTTGTAAATTCTGCTTTCCAATACTTTATGTCAGATGCATTTCCAGAAGCATAGGTCGAATAAGTCAATTCATTTACTTCATCTTTATTTACATTGTTACTATCAAGCACCTCTCCCGAATATGTAATAACAGGCTGAAGGAATTTTCCATTTGCATCCTTCTTTGTTCCTTCAAATTCAAGTGCAGCTACACCACTGTCTTCGTCTGAATAACTTCCGTAAACCGTAATTCCATTTGTAGCATTTATATATACAGTTCCACCAATATCTTTGAGAGATGTTGAACCTACCTGATATTTAAGCTTCTCCAGATCTGGATCTGAAGTATCGATATTCACAGAAACTTCTTTTTCTTCAGAAACATTACCGGCTCTATCGGTTGCACGAATATATATTTTCTTAGCGCGTCCATCTGAATCAAAATCTACGGTTCCCTTATAATTTCCATTTGAAAGAGGAACATCTATCCAGTCTCTTGAGGAATCTGAAATACCTGCGCCACCCGCTTTAATTGTAGCCTCAACTGTATCAATACCTGAAAGACCATCTGTAACTGGAGGCTGCAAACTGATTGTTCGAGTCTTATACCATTCATTTACTGATACTGTACCTATAACCGGATCAGTCTTATCATAAACAACAGTTCTGCTTATGTTTGTAGTTTTATCTGCACCATCTGTTGCGGTTAGTGTATAACTGTAAGAGTCTTCTGTTGCAGAAGTGACAGGTACAGTATAACTCCAGCTCCATGTTTTAGTAGTATTATTATAATTATTGGTAAATCCAGAAGTTGTTCCAGTTGGATTATCCTTATACCATGCATACTTGATGGTTCCTGCTATAGCAATTTTTATAGATTTTATATCTGAACCAGGGTCGCTTGCAGTTCCACTAAATGTATAGGCTGCATTGGTATATTTTGTACCTTCATTTATTCCAGTTTCTGTGAAAACCGGATCGGTAAGATCTACCTTATATTCCTTTTTAATTATTTCTGTTGTTTTTGTTGCTATGCCATTTTTATCTACTGCTGCAAAATAAATATTTGTTGGAGTTCCTTCTACACCTGGAATATCTTTTGCAGTCCAGCTGCTTGTACCTTCTGCTTTTGTCCAGGCGCTCCAGATATTTTCATCAGTCAAATCTCCTTCTGGAATTGCTGGCGCTGAATTTCCTGTTGCATACCATACATACAAAGTACCAGAATCATCTTCACATGTTCCTCTAACATTTATTGAAGTAGAATTCTGATATGTTGAAAAATCTGGTGTCGTAACATCAATAACAGGAGCCTTTGTATCCAGGCGAATTGTTCTGCTGACTAATCCTGATGATTTACCTGCCTTATCTGTTGCAGACATCTCATAAGTATAAAGAGCATCTGTATACGTATTTATCTCAATTGAATATTCTTTGTTTGCCTGAATAGCAGTCAAAGATGATATTGCAGTATTTCCATCTTTAATTGTGTAATCAGAACCCAAAGTTAATTCTGTTTCACCTTTCTTTACTAAAAGGGTTACCGCATTTGAAGCTGCAAGGCCATTTGATTCATCAATCTTAAATTTAAACTTATTATCAACTGATGTTGAAATTCTTGTTTCTGATAAGGTTATTACATCGCTACCTATTTTTGTGATAATTGCAGGAGCTGCTTTATCATATGTAAAGGAAGCAGTTTCCACATTTGACGTATTATTCAATGCATCTATAGCCTTAAAACAATACGTTTTATCTCCTTCAACACCTAAATCTGAAACAGAAAGACTCCAGTTTGGAGAATTATGATTGAAGGCTGTAACATCTGCAAAAGTTCCTGATGAGCTTGTGCTCCACTGTACCTTTTCCACACCTATGCCAGAGTCATTTACAGTACCTCTTATTGTTACTGATGCTGCAGTCTGATCTCCAGGATTAGTTACAGAAAGATCTGGGTTAGTTGTATCTTTGTATACATTTATAATTTCTGATGTAGTCTTTCCAAAGCCGTCTGTAGCAATTATTGTAAGTTTCTGCTGTTTTGATTCTTCAAAATTAGAACCGTCAATTGTAAACTCTCTTTCTGAATTATTTATATCTGACCAGGTTAGAACCGGTGTTGTAGAATCTCCTATTTTAAACTCTACTTTTCCTGAACCATCGGTATCTGAAGAATTTACTTTTCCTATAAAGCTTCCCTTAAAATAATATGCACCGCCTGACAGTTTACATGTTTCAGTATTACCATTCACTGTTACTGTAAGGCTTGGAGCATTTAGATTTATATCGAATTCTTTTATGTCCAACGTAGATGTATTTCCTACTGCATCTTCGGCGTATGCCTGGAAATACCACGTTCCTTCTTCAAGCTTACCAGTTACAGGTGTTGTACCCGAAGCAAATTGAACACTATCAATTGTAAAAGGTGAACTCTTTATTGGCTGACTGCTTGAATCAATAACTACGTAAGGAACTGTACTTACATCAGCATCAGCATCCTTTGTAAATCTATAGAGAATTTTTGCTATACCAGACTTTGCATCTGATGAATTACCACCAAACAGAATAGGTTCGCTTAATGCACTGATACCTGTTTTATTTGTAGAAGGAGATGTAATTGTTAGAGATGGAGCGTCATCATCAAAAGTAAGAGAAACAAATTTATCTTCATTACTCTTTCTTGGTGTTCCATCCATAACATAGTAATAAACTTTTGCTCCTTCAGAAATACTATTATTTGACGCTAGTGTAATAGTATCTGTAATCGGGAAGTCATTTATATTATTCTGTACTTCTACAAAGTCAGTATCCTTATTTTCTATTTTTCTAAATACTGTATATGGCCCCTGAGAAGAAATTCCATCAATTGTAATAGTAAATTTACCAGCTGTATTCTTAATATAATCAGGAGTCTTAGTAATACTTGTTATTGTTGCTTGTGGCATTGCTGCATTTATTACAAATTCTGGTACCTCATAAGTTTTGTCATTTGCAATATCTTTTACTGCAATCTTATATTTATAAAAACCGCCACTTTCAGGAACTCTTATAGTAATATCATCATCAATAAAAGTAATAGTTGGAGATGATAAAGTATTCCAGTTTGTTGCAGCTGCATCTTTTGAACTAAGTTTATTTGAAATTTGAGCTGTTATTGTGAGTTTGCTCGAAGAAATTCCATCATCATCATAAACCTTAAGTACAAAGCTTGAACTTGCGGTAACAGCAATTTTTGACAATTCTGCATCTTCTTTTAAAGATAAACTTGCATGATCCTTTGGATAAACAAAAGGAATATCTGTAGTCTGATCAACAATGAAATCTTCTGTATGAGTTTCTATATTTCCAGCACGGTCAATTGCTGTAACCTTAATTGTAAGAGTTGTGTCATCATCAAGTTCTGTAGTATTTAAAGGCGGGAAAGTAAATTTTGCGGGATTTGCAATTGTAATTTCTTCAGCAGCATCTTCATTTCCGTTTTTTATGATTTTATAAGTTGCCTTTTTAATAGCATCATAAGAGTCTGTAATATCAATTGAAGCTGTTACTATACCATTAAGATAGCGGCCAGAAATTGTTGATGCATCTTCTTTTGTTCTATCATATTTTATGGCCTCAGAAATTTTCAAATCGCCAATTACCGGTTTTTCAATATCATGTACAATAGTACGTTCAATTGGCTGCGAATCTGTATCCATAACAGCCTTAAACTCAAACTGATGTGTACTATTTGAATCACCGAAATCAGGTGATTCCCATTCAAATGAATATTTTGTTTCGTTACCGTTTGCAGAAGTAGTGAAATTAGTTATTTCATATTCCGTACTGTTGTAGGTTACAATAACCTTAGGCACTCCATCTTCTACTGAAACACTTCCAGTAAATATCTGTTTTGATTCATTTGTGTATGAAGTTGATGAAGAAGGATTTGAAAGCTCAAGTACAGGAGCTCTACCACTTGTAGCCATATGGAATCCATAAGCTAAACCTGCTGGCTCAACACGATTTTTTGACTCACTCTGGTCCCAACCTTCTACTTCGAACAAATAGTTTTTGCCTATTGCAAGCCCTTTTGCCTTATCTATTTTTGTAATAAGACGGTAAGAAGTACCGCTCTCTTCTTTATCAAAATCCAGCGCAATTAGAGTTCCTGTCTTATTACCATTCAAATCACATTCAACGGCATAAACCTTAAGACTTGATTCTTCCAGAAGAATACCATCCAGACCAGGAGAAACTTCTAATACAACCTTAGTACCATCTGAAATATTATTCGCTGTTCCTGTAAAATCAGAACCATTAAGCAGAAGTGGGTTACGTCCTGTCACCGCAAACGTCGGATTATTCTTAGGGTTAAGTGTAAATTTTCCCTGAGTTTTTTTCCTGGTGTTGAGGAGGGACATTACATCGTCAACGGTTACTGCTCTTGCGGCACCTGAAGGGGTGAAAGTTCCGTTGAGGATGGAATAAACTTCTGTAATTTTGTAATTCTGAAGGATTGTTGTTGCAATATCCTTATACAAATAGTAAGAATCGATTCCGTTTCCCTTTAAATCAGCTTCGGTCTGTTCAGAACCATCAGCAGGGAAACGCTGAGCACCATCGTAAGCTACAAGCTTACAATAAAACTGTTTTGGGCCACCGTCTGTAGTAGACTCGCCGTAAATTTTAAAATAATCATTTTCTGTATCACCCTTTACGAATTTTGCAACATCCATATTGATGGAATTTGGGACGTTTTTGAGTGGTACAGTATGAATATGATTTGTACATGCAGCATCGCTGTAAATCATTACTTCAATAAGACTAACATTGTTTGTATCTGCAGCCTGACCTTCGAGGTTAAAGGTCTGACCATAGGTATCTGAAGACAATGAGTCTGCTGCTGTAGAAGGACGGGTAAGAACAATAACTGGAGGTGTGTTATCTATTGTAAAGGTAGTATTTCGGATTGTAGTTCTTCCGGCAGTATCTTTAATTGTAACAGTAGCCTGATATGAACCATCTGAAATCAGTCTTGTACCATCTTCTGCAACCGGGATAATATCTGCGCTCCAGGTTCCAGAGCCACCAAGCCTGATATCTCCATGAAGAGTTCCTTCTATATCTATAGGCTCTCCATTTCCATCTGTTTTCTTTAATTTAACTAAGACGTTTGCAATATTACCATCATCTGACCATGTACCAGTAATGGCAAATGTATCTCGAATAATAGAATCTACGGGAGGATTTGTTATATCTAAGGAAGGTGCATCCGTATCAACCGACGCTCCTAAACCGATTTCGCAGGAAATTACAAAGAGAGAAAAAATTGTAAGCAACGTTACTGCAATTTTTTTCATATCAACACCTCAAATAGTTTTTTTATACTTTTTCTTATGTTGATACTTTTTTAATTTAAAAAACCCTCTTTCGTTTATCGACAATATTCCCCTTATACTGTAGCAGAACCATTTTATGCGAATTTGGGTAAAACGCAAGGTTTAATAAGTTAAAAAAATAGAAAAATGCAATTTTACAACGATTTCGTACAATAATTTTCAGTTATTCTTATATAATTCCTGTTATTTTTGAATCAGCCCCCTCATTTCTTCTATATTACAATAGCCTTTTCGCTTCATGAAGGCAGAAAGTCCATCAATTACTTCTATCATAGTGTTTGGGTTAGCAAAGGTGTTTGTACCAACCTGAACGGCGCTTGCACCGGCCATAATAAATTCTACGGCATCTTCCCAGGTAGCAATTCCGCCAATGGCAATTACCGGAACACGACGGTCGGCAGGAAGCTTATTGATTGCTTCAACAACCTCGTAAACCAGACGCACGGCCATAGGTCTTACGGCAGGACCGCCAAAGCCGGCCTTAAGTTTATCGAACACCGGAACCCCGCGTTCAATATCAATTGCAATTCCCTGGAAGCTGTTACACAAGCTGATTGCGTCGGCACCAGCTTCGATACAAGACAGGGCCACGCGCTCAAGCTCGTGAGACTGAGGTGTAAGCTTAACTATAAGAGGCTTTTTAGTTGCAGCGCGAACGGCACGAACGGCACTTTCTGCACCAACACAAGTCATTCCAAAGGCAGCACCACCGGCACTTACGTTCGGGCAGGAAATATTAAGTTCAATTAAAGGAACATCAGTTGCATCCAGAAGCTTTGCACCTTCTACATAAGTTTCGAGAGATGAGCCGGAAAGGTTTGCAATTGCAACCGGCTTAAGCTTAAGCATTTCCGGAAGCTCATGCTCTATAAAATGCGGAATTCCCGGATTCTGAAGCCCAATGCTGTTCATAAGTCCGCTCGGAGTTTCATGCAGGCGAATTCCATCATTACCCTGGCGAGGCTCAAGAGTAAGCCCTTTCGAAGAAATACCGCCAAGACGGTTTACATCAAAAAGAGTTTTATATTCAACACCAAAGCCAAAGGTTCCAGAGCTTCCAATTACAGGGTTAGGAAGAGTAACGCCGCCAATCTTAACGCTTAAATCTGGCTCTTCGCCAGCAGGCAGAGGTTCGCGACGAGGCTGCACCTTGACTCCGGCAACTTCTGTAACCGGCTTAAAAATCAGAATGTCACCATCAAAAACAGGGCCTTCTTTACAGCAGCGCTTTTTACCTTCTGTTGTGTCGATTACACAGCCAAGACAAACACCCACTCCGCAGGCCATGTGCGCTTCCATACTAAGCCAGCTTTTTACACCAGCCGCCTTACAGATTTTCTGGATATAAGCCAGCATTGGAGTTGGACCGCAGGCAAAAACCTCCGAGTAGTTTCCGTCGCGAAGAGTTTCTTCTGTGAGTGCCGCCGGAAGCATTCCGTGAACGCCGACGCTGCCATCATCAGTTGTGATAACAAGCTTATCTGCCTTTATATTTTCGAGGGCATAAGAGCCGCTTTTGAAAGAGGCATAAAAATCGTAACTGCCATCAGGGAGAGTTTCTGCAAATCCTGCAACAGGAGCAACGCCGATTCCGCCGCCAATGATGAGAACTTTGCTGTCACCAGGCTTGTGCGAAGTGAACGGCACAGGAAATCTATTACCGCAAGGACCAATCAGATTCAGCTTATCACCCGGCTCGAGAGAGCACAATTCGCGGGTTCCCTTTCCCTTTAAAAGAATCAGGAAAGAAAGTTCAACAGAACCATCAGCCTTTTTTTCTGAATGATAAATACTGATAGGGCGACCAAGAAGAACATCTGACCTGATTGCATGCAGCATATAAAACTGACCTGCCGCAGGTTCCTGCGAACCCGCCTCAAGCCGAACCTTTAATAAAGAAACACTGCCAAAAGGAATTGCACCTACAACAAAAGCACACTCTTTTACTTCACCCTTAGCAAAAACCGGATACGGAACTCCCTGACAATCTGTGAACATAACTTACCTCTTTGCAATACAATAACGGCAAAAGGGCTTTTTTTCAATCAGTTAGAATCAGTTAAAAAACTCAGTTTCCTTCTTTTTCCCGCTTCAGCAATTGCTCTATGTATTGTTTTTCCTGCCAATCAAAAGCTTCTTCTGTAAATTTTGGATTAGCCTTATACCAGCTAAAGTTTTCAAAAAGCTCTTTTAAATCCTGGCTTTTAAAAACATATCCGTGTCTTGCATAAATTAAATTTCTTAAATATCTAAGCTGATTCTTTGGTAAATTCCAATATGACGTAAAATCATCTCCGGCTTTAACAAACATAAGCGGAAACTCTTTTACTACCTTTTCATCTACCAGCCAGAACATCTCTTCTTCAGCTCTTTTACATCCGTGGAGCTCTCCATTCACACCATTTTTTACAAGCGCATAAGAATAGTTTTCGGCTCTAAGCCAGAGGGCAACATCCTTTCTTTCAAAAAAAACAGTATCCAGGTTTACTGAATATTCAACACCATCAATTATGATTTTATCACCCTGAATCTGAATATTTTTCATATCTTTTGAAAAATCAAAAATGACATTCAATACATAATTTGTATATTCAGAATATCCGTAACCGCGTTCATTTAATGTGTTAGAAATTTTCTTATAAGAATTTCCCTTATCGTCTATACAAAAAATTCCGTTCGAATTTGTAACAAATCTAAAATCCTTAAATTCATCTTTCGTAATTGCGTATCCATCATGAAAGCCCGAATCACTGTAGCATCTGTTTTTTCCTAAAAATAAAACATCATGATGAACCCTGGCCCCAGTGTAAATTGCCTCATATAAAAGCTTTGTTTTATTAAGTTGATTATCAGCCTCAACCGGAATATAAGTTCCAATATATCTGAAATCTACATCAGGTAAATCATAATCACCTGCAAAAACAAATCCAGAAACGAACAGAATAACTAGAAATGACAAAAGTACTTTTTTCATTTATATACCTCGCTCAATTATTATTTATAATTATTTCATATATTTCAAATTATTCAATACAAAAATCTGTTTAGAAGATGATTTGTGACAAATGTCATAGGTAAATAAATATAAAAACTATGCATTTTCAAACTATTACAATATTTACAAAGATTGTATAATTGTTATTAAAGCTGGAAGGTGAAACAAATGTCTCCAAATAAACTTTATTCAAACATCATTCTTAAAGCAGTCCGCAGTATTTCATTAATTACCTTTTTTTTATTGATTTTTACAACCACACGAAACACAATGATATACTTTGATACTGTATATGGTAAGGGTCTGCATATTATTAACACCATATCATTTCTTACTGGAATTTTTGTAAATCTTACAACAATAGTCTTTGCCGTAATTCTGATTTTTTATCCACAAAGATTCATTTTAATAGGTATCGGAAGCCTCCTTCAATCAATGTCCGTTGCTTCTTTTTATCCTGAATCTTATATGAGCCTGCTGATGTTAGGTATAACAATCGCAACCTTTCTTGTACGAACAAATCAGCCTCACACAAAAAAACGCATATTTATATTTCTTGGAATCATTTATATTTACGAATTACTTATCCCTTTAATTTACGATAATATAGATTTTCTAAGTTTCATAATTGAAAAGTTCGGCTCTACCTTTGCAATTCTTATCTGTATTTTTTTCTTTTATCAATTCGCAAAACAAAATGGAATCAGGGAAGGCTCAAAAGAAAAAGTTTTAAACCTTGCGCAATATAAAGACCTGGAACGAAGTGATATGTTTCTTTTGCAGGATGTATTGAATCAAATGAAATACAAAGAAATTGCTAAGAAGATACACGGAAGTGAAGGCGCCCTTCGTAATAAGCTCAGTAAGATTTATAAAATTCTTGAAGTGGGTGACCGAACCGGTTTTATAACTATTTACTCCGGATATGAATTAATTTATGAGCCAGAATCTGTAGATTTGTATTGAGTCCGCAGTTCTTATCCCAAAAAAAACTGCGGAAAACAATACATTCCTGAACTTTTTTGAATTATTTTGAAATCATTTTTAAATCAGAATTATTAAATCTTTATGATCTCATTCTAAAAACAATTTCAAAAATATCAACAACAAGAAGGCTTCAAAATACCTTCTTGTGACAAATGTCATCGAAAAATAACCAAGGTTAATTAAAGACTTGCCTTTGCACCCAGCAAATCGTTCTTACTGAACAAGCTTGCGCGAGCGGCACTGGCTGCGATGTCGTCCAGTTTTAAGGTTCCGGCATCGCGGGCTGCAGAGAGTACTTCGTCTTTTTTCCAGGCACATAAGATTCCGCGGCTGGAATTAACAGTACCACCGGCCTTATCAAGCAGAGTAGCCGCAATACGAGCCGCACCGCCCTGCGCACCGTAGCCAGGAATTAAAAAGAATACATCAGCATATTTATCGCGAAGCCAGCGGGCATCTTCTTCCTGAGTAGCACCAACTACTGCTCCAAAGATGCCGCAGGTCTGGTCATTATAATCTGCACAGGAATAACGCCATTCTTCGCCGATACGCTGAAGTTCAGCTCCAACACGCTCAAGCAAAAGTCCGCCCTCTGCAAGCTCCTGGTGTTCAATATCTGTCATACCAGGGTTACTTGTACACAAAAGAACAAAGGCACCTTTACCTCCCTTGTCTGGTGAACTGTAAGCAGTAAATGGCTTTAGGGTATCAAAGCCCATATATGGATTAACTGTAATAATGTCTGTTTCAAAGTCGCCGGTAAAGTGAGCGCGGGCATACGCATCTGAGGTCGCTCCAATGTCACCGCGTTTAATATCCGAAATTGCAATAAGGCCAGTCTGGCGAATGTACTTCAAAGTTTCTGCGTAAACCTTGAGCCCTTCAAGGCCCATTGCTTCGTAATAAGCAATCTGTACTTTAAAGCAGCAGGCTGATTTGTCTGCTACAACACGGTCGATAATTGCCTTATTGTAAGCCAGTACTGCGGCGGCTGGTGTCTCATACTGGGCACGAATATTTTCTGGAATATACGAAGGATCTGTATCCAATCCCACACAAAGCGGGCCATTTTTAAGGGAAAGCTCCTGGAGGAGCTGCATGTTGTGTTTACTCATGGGGATAATATAACACAAAAAGAGACCCCGAAACAAGTTCGGGGTGACAGGTTTTCTAACGGCTCGCAATGACGGATAAAAGATGAAACCGAGCGAAGCAAGGTTTCCCACATAAAAAAAGGAATCCGAGCGAAAGCAAGGATTCCTTTTCCCTATGGTTTGTGCCGCAAACGAGCAAAAGCGAGTTTGTCGGCACGAAACTAGTTTCTCATGCGCGTTAGCGTCATGAGATTAAACATAATATACTGCAGGCACGCAAGTGCCTGTCAGTATGATTATTTTTTTGCAGCTGGCTTTTTAGCAGCAGTTGTTGCTTTCTTAGCAGCCGGCTTTTTTGCTGCAGGTTTCTTTGCAGCTGGCTTAGCGTTAGCCTTAATAACAGCCTGAGCACCAGCAAGACGAGCAAGTGGTACACGGAATGGTGAACAAGATACATAGTTCAAACCAATCTTGTAGCAGAGTGCGATAGAAGCTGGGTCTCCACCATGCTCACCACAGATACCAAG
>JAEEGH010004690.1_pt1 | contig 34857 bp, 28 predicted proteins | sample 9134181 | NCBI WGS metagenome assembly JAEEGH01 (sample SAMN16246544, study PRJNA631951) | gut metagenome | biome: gut microbiome; feature: rumen; material: DP-attached | host: Bos | place: Iran: Karaj | collected 2018-10
CGAGGATGGTTTTCAAGTACCCATGCGTGCTAATGAAGTTGTTGTAATAGGGGAGGAAAATTACGACACACAACATGTGGTGGAAGTAAAGCAGCAAAAACAAAAACCAGAGAGAGAAGAACAAGAGCCTGCAAATCGCCCCATCACATTCCATGTAATGCCAGAAGAGCGAAAGGGTGGGGAACTATTATCTGCCTATCTAGCATTCGTTCCCATAGATGTGAAAGAACTAACGAATACTCGATTTGAGGCTTACTTCATCAATGATTCCAACTACTACATGCGATTTATTTATCTCTCTTCAGAAAATAATAGTTGGCACCTGCGTGCCACTGCTGAAGTTGAGCCAAATACTAAACTGTATATAGAAGAGTTTGGCAGAGAAATCTTAAATAAACTGGAGCGGTTGGCCATACAAATTCTACCTTATAAACGTGAGAAGAATTTCTTATATAAACCAGCCATTGACGTTCAGTTGCGATTGGATGCTGTGAAGTTTTATAAGTTGCACACATTTCAGGAGAATGACTTCTTTGAACAACCAGCAATCATCTATACTCTCATTGAGGATGATAAACCAACGAAGCCTCTCTTTGTTAATGCTCAGCAACTGAAAGATAACATGTTCTACAAGCCAACGGAACCAACATCTCGTCCTTTAGTATCACCTGCGCGTAAAGAAGGTGGTCCCCTCATCGTCGATCTTCATGCCAACGAGATACTTGAGACCACCTCTGGAATGAGTGCAAGTGACATTCTTAACTACCAACTTGATGTTTTTCGCAAAACACTTCAGGAACATGCGAAGAAGAAAGGTACAAAGATAGTCTTCATTCATGGAAAAGGTGAAGGTGTTTTGCGCCAAGCACTTATCAACGATTTGCGTTACCGCTTCAAGTCCTATACATATCAGGACGCATCCTTTCAAGAATATGGATATGGCGCAACACTGGTAACGATTCGCTGATATCGAGAGCTATCACTTAGTAGTTCGTTGCCTTTACCTGGAAATATGCTTGTGCGTGGTTGCAGACCGGGCACTCTTCTGGAGCACGCTTACCAATCACAATATGTCCGCAGTTTGAACACTGCCAGATGACATCATTGTCTTTGGAGAATACACGTTCTTTTTTAATATTATCGAGTAACTTACGATAACGCTCCTCATGTTCTTTCTCAATGGCAGCAACGCCTTCGAATTTATCAGCAATTTCATCGAAGCCTTCTTCACGAGCTTCCTCAGCCATACGCTTATACATGTCGGTCCACTCGAAGTTTTCACCATTAGCGGCATCTTCAAGATTTGTCATGGTGTCGCTCACTTTCCCTCCATTAAGATACTTGTACCAGAGTTCAGCATGTTCTTTCTCGTTGGCTGCCGTTTCCTCAAAGATCTTGCTTATCTGTACGTAACCATCTTTCTTGGCTTTAGAAGCAAAGTAAGTGTACTTGTTGCGTGCTTGCGATTCACCAGCAAAAGCCTCTTGCAGATTTCGCTCTGTTTTTGTTCCTTTTAAGCTTTTCATAATTAGTAAATTGTTTAGTAAATAAAAATATTAATCTCATATAGTGATTTCACCACAGATGCTCTGTTTCATGAATTTGCGCACTTGATCGGGATCGTCATATTTAGCCTGAAGATACATCAGCTTGGTAACTGCAGCCTCAACGGTACCATCATATCCACTGATAACACCAGCTTCTTGCAATTGATAGCCTGTATCATAGCGTCCCATCTCAACACTTCCTTGCAGGCACTGACTAATATTGATAATCACTTTTCCGCGTCGGCATCCTTCACGTAAAGCACTAATGAGCCATGGATTTTGTGGAGCATTGCCGCTACCAAAAGTTCGCATTACAATGGAACGCAAATTCGGAGTAGCTATGATATGGCGGATGAGATCCTCACGAATACCGGGAAAGAGCGAAAAGATGATAACGTTATTGTCTAATTTAAACTGAGGAATCATTGACTTTTTAAGATTGGGCTTATGGATGAATTCTGCATGATAGCTAATCTGTACGCCCGCATCCGCCAAATGAGGATAGTTGAATGATTCAAAGGCATTAAATCCATCTGCACTCTGTTTCGTAGTGCGATTGCCACGCATCAGATGTCCGTTGAAATAGATTCCTACTTCAGGGACTACTGCCGTTTCGTCTTGATGATGAGCAGCCGCAATTTCAATACTCGTAATAAGATTTTCCTTACCATCTGTGCGCAATTGTCCAATAGGGAGTTGCGATCCAGTAAATATGACAGGTTTCGACAGATTTTCAAGCATATAACTGAGTGCTGAGGCAGTAAAAGACATTGTATCAGTACCGTGAAGCACGACAAATCCGTCGAAATCATTGTAGCGATCGGTAATAACATGAGCGAGTTCTATCCAAAGAGCAGGCGACATGTCACTGGAATCAATTGGTGGAGAAAATTGGTATGTAGAAATATGAGTATCGAACTGTTTCAGTTCAGGAACGTTACTGATAAGGTGCTCAAAGTCGAATGGTTCAAGCGCCTTAGTCAGTGGATTCCTATTCATGCCAATAGTTCCACCTGTGTAGATGAGGAGAACTCTACTTTGCATTTTTAGAAACGGATGTCTAATTCCACATCTACAAGATTATAGTTATATTCACCTTTCGTGGTTCTTTCGTTCACACGAGCGTATTCCAGATTTAACTGTAGATTCTTGGTAAACAAATAATCAGCTCCGATTTCGTAGAAAGTTTTACTGGTACCCCAACTTTTTTGGTCTCGATAAAGATCGTAGCGAGCCTTTACGTGAAATTTGTTTTTGAGGATAGGAGCAATACAAAGTGCATAGATACCGTCTGCCTTATCACCTTTTGTCTTGTCTTCTCCATAGCCCTGACTATGAATATATTCCGAGCGAAAAGTCCAATCATTTTTTGCATATTCAGCAGAAATGGCATAGCGATTCTTTTCACCAATGCCAGCTCTCGAGCCAGTCCATCCAAACGCTCCTATACGAAGCCCTTCAATAGGAGCTACCCAAATACCACCTATAATATCTTTGCGATTGTCATTGTCTTTCGTATTGATTCCCTCGCCATTGAATACACCCACTTGATAGTGTAAAATGTTTCGTCCGTTTACTTTTAGGAAATCACCTTGAATCTGAATACCAATGTCACGTCCGTTAGAAGGCTGTTCACCTGTTCGGTCGGAAAAACCTGCCAGTTTGCTAACGTTCTGTGAATAGCTCATAAATCCTTGAGTGATAGGATGCATGGGATTTTCAAAAGTGAAAGGACGCTTAAACTGACCTGCTTTCACTTTGAAGAAATCGAATTTCTGCCATTCTCCGAATAAATCGACGAGACGAATAGCCATCTTTTCATGCGTGTTACCATTAATTTGCATTTGCACCTTCCAATAGAAATGGTCATGTGAACGCCCGTCTAATGCAACGCGTGCCAAACGCAACCCAAAGGTATTTGTCTCTGCATCCTTCTTATCCTGTGCCTGATACTGAATCATACCATAGCCACTTAGCTTTACATCTTGGAACCATTTGTTTTGACCGTAAGTCGTAAGACTTATAAGGCTGAGAGCCAGAATTACAAATTTCTTTTTGTTCATATTATTCTCTAAGGAAAAAGTTTATACAGTTATCTTATAAAGTGAATCATGATTATACTTCTGATTGACAACGTCCATTATCTCTTCATCGTTTGTGAGATTATAGTCACCAGGAATCGTATTCTTTAATGCTGCTGCAGCTAATGAATAATTAAGTACAAGTTGCTTGTTGTCAGCAAAAGCAGGAAGAGAGTGGAGTAGTCCTGCCATAAAAGCATCACCAACACCTACAGGATCGACGACATCCGGAATATCTATAATTGGAGCTTGTAGCAAGTGACCATTAGTCCACAGCAATGCTGTCAATGTGTGATGACTTGACGCAACCATATTTCGCATGCCCATAAGCCAATGCTGACAGCGAGGAAACTCACGGTGTATATCTTCGAACCATGCACCATATTCATCCATTTGCATCTCAAAATGCGTATCTATTGCGGTAAAAGGAGGCTGTTTGCGTTGGAAAATCCATTCAAATTCGATAGCATCGCCAAACATCATATCACAACGATTCAGCATACGTTTAAGAGTGGCACGGGGATCGGCTCCGTACTTCCAGAGATTTTTCCGGTAGTTAATGTCAAATGATACTTTAACCCCCATCTCATCAGCGATGTCAAGTGCTTCAAATGTTGCATCAGCAGCATTTTGTGAGATGGCAGCAGTAATACCCGAGACATGTAGTACGGATGCATCTTTGAGAATGGTACGCCAAGGTATCATTCCTGGCTTTAATTCCGAATAGGCCGAACCATTACGATCATAGATAACTTTCGATGCACGCATGCCTGCTGCTGGCTCTAAATAGTAAGTACCAATACGAGTGCCCCCATAGAGTACATGACGTGTGTCAACTCCAAGTTGCATAAGGTTTTGCGTTGCTGCATAGCCGATAGCATTGTCAGGCAGTCGAGTTACATACTCGACATTATCACCCAGTGAAGCCAATGATACAGCAACGTTTGCCTCACTTCCTCCATATTTGCTGGTGAAGAAGTCGGCCTGAGTCAGACGCATGTGTTCAGGTTTTGAAAACCTGAGTAACAACTCTCCAAAAGTAACAATCTTATTAGTCATAGTTGTCTTATTGTTTTTGTATTAACTTAATGAAAGTCCTTATATACGCTCTACTTGTTTGACTCCTTTCACTGTTCTGAGTTTCTTTATGAGCGATTCCAATCTTGTGTTGTCATTTATCATGATGACGAGATTCCCACGGAAAAGACCATCATTCGAATCAATGTTTATGCTTCGTAATACGAGCTTTTCCTCTTTAGAGATGATGCTTGTCAGATTGTTCACTATTCCCAGATCATCAATGCCTATTACACGTAACGTGATATTATATTGTGATGAACCTTTGCCACTCCATTTGGCTTTAACTATTCGATAGCCGAAACGACGTCGCATTTCTGGCGCATTCGGACAATCACAACGATGAATCTTTATACCGCCACCAGCAGTTACGAAGCCAAACACATCGTCTCCATAAATAGGATTGCAGCAATGAGCTAATTGAAAATCAATGCCCTTGAGGTTTTTGTCAATGACAAGTACATCCTCATTTTGCTGTGTCTTTGATGCTATATGTTCTTCAAACACGAATTCGTCAGCTGAACGAGCCGGATTGTCACCCGTGACAGTTTTCTCACTCTGCTGCAGCTCAAGATACTTTTCTATAATATCTGAAATGTCCAACGTTTCGTTGGCAATATCACGATAGAACTCGCTTGCTTCTTTGTAGCCGAGCTTCTTCATCGTGCGCATCATGAGCGATTCGTCCTGCTCAATCTTTCTGTTCTTGAATTTCCGCTCCAGCATCTCCTTCACCATCATGGCTTCTTTCTGCTGTGTTTCCTTCAATGCCAAACGGATCTTCGCTTTAGCTCTTGAAGTTTTCACAATGTTAAGCCATTCTTGCTTGGGCTTCTGATTCGAAGAAGTGAGTATTTCTACTTGATCACCCGACTGTAATACCTGTCTGAATGTAACTACTTTGTTGTTGATACGAGCACCAGTACATGCACTACCTACTTTAGAATGTATGTAATAGGCCATGTCAAGAACTGTTGCACCTTGAGGAAAACGCATTAAATCACCCTTTGGTGTAAAAACATATACTTCCTCATCCTTCAGGTCCATCTGAAACTGATCCATACAGACAAGTCCGTCGTCAGCATTTTCCAGCATTTGCCTAATACCCGATAGCCATTCGTCAAGACCACCTTCAGCTTTAACTCCTTTATAACGCCAATGAGCTGCTATGCCACGCTCAGCAACTTCATCCATACGTTCTGTCCTAATTTGAACTTCAACCCATTTGCTTTCTGGCCCCAATACAGTAATATGCAAACTCTCATAGCCATTGGATTTTGGCATTGTGAGCCAGTCGCGCATACGCTTTGGATTAGAAGTGTACATATCAGTGATGATGGCAAAAGTCTGCCAACAGCATTGCTTTTCTTTCTCTACTGGACAATCAATGATAATACGAATAGCAAACAAGTCATAAACGCCCTCGAAGTCGCATTTCTGCTTCTGCATTTTCTGCCAGATACTATGTATGGACTTAGTACGTCCTTTCATGTGAAAAGTAAGTCCGGCAGCTTTTAATTTCTGTTCAATCGGCCTTATGAAATTCTCTATATAAATATCACGAGCCTGTTTTGTCGCGTTCAGTTTCTCTTTGATATGATAGTAAGCATCATGCTCCATGTATTTTAGCGACAGGTCTTCTAGTTCGCTCTTCAGCTTGTAAAGACCCAGCTTATGGGCTAAGGGGGCATAAAGATAGGCAGCTTCCTGACTTATCAGCAGTCTTCCTTCATCATTTGTAGTGTCACGTATTTGACGCATCAAATTTACTCTGTCAGCAATCATGATAAGAATCACTCTCATATCTTCTGCAAACGACAGTAGCAAATTTCTGAAATTCTCCCCTTGAGAGCGTACAAAATTCAAGTGGTCAGTCTCGACAACTTGACTTTTGAGATAGAGTTCCTGAATACGTTTCAAGCCATGCAGAATCCGACTTACAGTAGAACCAAAGTCTTGTTCAACTTCATCAAATGTAAGATAATCATTCTCTACTACTGGACGTAACATGACCGCAATAACAGCATCTCGCCTCAGACCAATTTCATCAACCAGTAGGCGTGCAGTCTGAAGGGACAGGAGAATAGGATTCAGACCAAATTCATCACGTTGAATTATGCCTTCTTCTATAGACCTAGAAAGATGAAGATGAAGTTGAGTCTCATCTTCCTTGCTTATAACATTAGACATCATCTCTTTTATTGTATTCAAGAGACCGATGGCTTGTCGCCGCTCTTCAGTAGTAAAAAATAGTCGTTCTGTCATATAGGGTAGGGGGACTGTCAAATCTTTTCCAAGGCCTGTCTTACATCGTCAATCAAGTCGTCGATGTCCTCTATACCCACCGAAAGACGAATAAGATCGGGAGCTACTCCTGCCTGTCGCAGTTGTTCGTCAGAAAGCTGTCTATGCGTGTGACTTGCTGGATGCAATACGCAAGTACGAGCATCGGCAACATGTGTGACTATGGAAATTAACTTCAGTGAGTCCATAAATCGAATTGCAGTTTGTCTATCACCTTTAAGTCCGAATGCAATAACTCCGCAAGATCCATTAGGAAGGTATTTCTGAGCTAAACTGTAGCATGTATCTGAAGGTAATCCACTGTAATTCACCCAAGCAACTCTGCTGTCTGAATTCAGAAATTCTGCCATACGTTGAGCGTTTTCACAATGACGAGCCATTCGCAGATGAAGTGTCTCAAGTCCGAGATTGAGTAGGAAAGAATTCTGTGGTGATGGAATATTGCCTAAATCACGCATCAATTGTGCAATGAGTTTCGTAGTATAACCCAGCTTACCGAATGCTGTTGTATAAGTCAGACCGTGATAAGATTCATCGGGCGTACACAGTCCAGGATATTTGTCGGCATATTTATCCCATTCAAAATTTCCACTATCGACCACACAACCACCAACTTGCGTGGCATGACCATCCATATATTTAGTGGTAGAGTGAGTTACGATATCAGCTCCCCATTCAAAGGGGCGACAATTAACAGGGGTAGGGAATGTATTGTCCACAATCAAAGGCACCCCGTGATGATGAGCAATTCTCGCAAATTTCTCAATATCAAGGACTTTGCATCCAGGATTCGAAATGGTTTCTCCAAAGAGCAATTTGGTATTTGGCTTAAAAGCATTGCCAATTTCTTCCTCAGTAGCTTCTGGATTGACAAAAGTACAGTCGATACCCAATTTTTTGAGCGTGACACCAAAAAGATTATAGGTACCACCATATATTTCGTTAGATGCTACAATATGGTCGCCTGCTTCACAGATATTAAAGACTGCAAAGAAATTAGCCGATTGACCGCTTGAAGTCAAAACTGCGCCAACACCGCCTTCAAGTTCAGCAATCTTACTAGCTACGGCATCATTAGTGGGATTTTGCAATCTAGTATAGAAATAGCCTTCTTTTTTCAAGTCAAAAAGATCTGCCATTTCTTCAGTATTATCATATTTGAAAGTAGTGCTTTGATAAATGGGTAGTACTCGAGGCTCACCATTTTTAGGTTTCCATCCTCCTTGCACACAAATGGTTGCTTGTTTCATTTCTTTTGAAAAATAGATGTTTTGCATTTAATTATTTGAAAAAGTCAATCTCAAGCAATTATCTATTTATCATAATTGTGATTCTAATCAAATACAATTAAATCTCTTATAGATAGTGTTTGGAAAGGCTTTTTAAACAAATAGAAATCACTTCATGAATATTATTCGCATGGAATCTTATCAATCCTCTTCTGATGTCTTCCGCCTTCAAATTCGGTTGAGAAATATTCGTCCATGATTTTACGAGCTGTCTCTTCATCAATAAAACGGCCTGGCATCACAAGAACGTTAGCATTGTTATGCTGGCGTATCAGATGCGCAATCTCAGGAATCCAACATAGTCCTGCACGAATTTGCCGATGTTTGTTGAGCGTCATATTAATGCCTTCACCTGAACCGCATATTGCAATTCCTGGAAAAACTTCGCCATTTTCTATGCCACGTGCTAATGCGTGGCCAAAATCGCTGTAATCGCAAGACTCCTCACTATAGGTTCCGTAGTCCTTATAGGGCCATCCTTTCTCATCAAGGTATTTCTTTACGAATTGCTTAAGTGCATAGCCTGCATGGTCACTTGCTAGACCAATAGTTTTTATATCCATGTTAATCAGGTTTTATATGATGTGTTATTAGTTGTCCTAAATTTTATTATTATCAGTCACTTACAGTACGAGAGAGTTCTCTTTGAGCAAGAAATTCGCTTACCTGCTCTTGAGTGCTTCTGGTAACGGCAATTCTTCCTGATCTTGTATATTGTAATACACAGCCAAATGCGTTTAGTGCATTATAAAGGCTCATGATGTCGTCAGTTTTTCCGCTTTTTACAGCAATGATATATGTAGGATTCACTTCGCTTATCTTTGCGTCAAAATGACGTATTGTACGCGAGATTTCAGGATTCTGCATCACAATATCAGTTGAAAGCTTGTAGAGTCCTGTTTCGCGTATAAACAGCTGATCGTCAGTAAAATAGTTAGCCTTTATAACATCTATTTTCTTTTCTATTTGGCGTGTTATCTTAATGACTTGGTCATCATAGCACCAAGCTGTAATTGTATATTTATGCACACCTTCAATACTTGAAGCTGAGACATTAAGACTTTCAATGTTTACCTGTCTGCGTGTGAACACAGCTGTGATTTGATTCAGAATACCAGCAATGTTTTCCGAATAGACTAAAAAAGTATAGAATTTTTTCTCTTGTTCCATAATCTTTCTTTCAAAAGTAAGAAATAAAAGAGTCTCCCCTATTCATTTTGATAATCAAACGTGAGCATCATCTCATTCACACTCTTACCTGGTGCCGTCATCGGCATCACATCAGCATCTTCCTTGATAGCACACTCTAAGATGAATGGGCCGTCTGTAGTCAGCATCTTAGCTACCTTCGCTGATAAATCTTTACGGTCGATCACCAGTTCGTATGGAATGCCGTAGGCCTTTGCTATAAGCTCGTATTGAGGATTCAGCATGGGAGTAAACGATTTTCGTCCTCCCCAGAACATATCTTGCCATTGACGTACATTACCTAAGTAATTATTATTCAGCAGAATTATCTTGACAGGAGCTTGTTGCTCCATGATAGTTCCCAATTCCTGAATGTTCATCTGGAAGCCACCATCACCACAGAACATGCAGACCGTGCGTTCTGGTGCTCCGAAAGTGGCACCAATGGCAGCAGGCAATCCAAAGCCCATCGTTCCCAAGCCTCCACTTGTCACGATTGAACGCTTTTGATTGAAATGGAAGTATCGTGCCGACAACATCTGATTCTGACCTACGTCTGTCACAAGGATTGCATCACCCTTGGTAGCTTCTGCTACAGCATTCACCACCTCGCCCATGAGCAGAGGACCTTTGTCGGGATGAATTGAAGGTTCGATCACCAGTTTCAGTTCTTGTTCAAAATAAGAAGCGAATGAATTTTTCCAAGCAGTATGATCGTTCTTGTTTAACAATCGGGTGATAGCAGGTAAAATTGTTTTGCAGTTGCCAATCACAGGAATGTCAGCCTTGATACATTTATTAATCTCTGCTTTATCAATATCGATATGAATTATCTTAGCTTGAGGAGCATAATTACTAGGCAGACCTGTTACTCGATCACTGAAACGCATTCCTATGGCAATAATGACATCGGCTTCCTGCGTCTTCATGTTGAGCGAATATTGACCGTGCATGCCAAGCATTCCCATATTCAGGGGGTGACGACTTGGCAAAGCCGAGAGTCCGAGTAAGGTTCTTCCTACAGGGATATCGGCTTTTTCTATCAGCTCAAGCAGTTCAGTATGGGCATTTCCGAGTTCAACCCCCTGCCCTACCAAAGCCAGCGGACGCTGAGCTTCGTTAATGAGCTGTGCTGCCTGTTTGATAGCATCATCTGAAGGAATAGGATAAGGTACATAGCTTCTCACGAAGTCAACATGCTTCGGGCCATCCCATTCGCATGTATGTTCTTGTGCGTTTTTGGGAAAATCGAGCACTACAGGTCCCGGTCTTCCAGTACGGGCTATATAGAAAGCTCGACTTACAGCCCATGCCACATCCTGCGCATGACGTATTTGGTAGCTCCATTTAGAGATGGGTTGAGCCACACCTACAAGGTCCACTTCCTGAAAAGCGTCGGTTCCGAGCGCACCTATTCCCACCTGTCCGGCTATCACCACAACCGGTGTTGAGTCGAGCATGGCATCGGCTACGCCTGTCAATGTGTTTGTAGCGCCTGGGCCACTGGTCACGATAGCTACGCCTACTTCTCCGCTGACACGAGCCAGGCCCTGAGCAGCATGTACGGCTCCCTGTTCATGTCTTACCAGCACATGATTAAACGCTTTCTTTTCTCCTCTTGTATATTCGTAAAGTGAATCGTACACAGGCATGATGCTTCCACCAGGATAGCCGAATATGGTCTTAACCCCTTCAGCCTTCAGCGCACGCATGAGTGCTTCCCTTCCTGTGATGATTTCTTTTCTAGAATCTTTTTTAGCTCTATCCATTATCCTTGTATTGAAAAATTACTGCAAAGATACATTAAATTATTCACATATTGTCATTTACGGTTCACTTTTCTTACGGAATGTAACTTGGAACGAGAAAAAACATGACCTTAGTCAATGATGCGCACTCCCCCTTTGTCGGCTGAACTTACACTTTGAGCATAAGCCCTGAGTGCTTTCGACACAACGCGATTACGCTTGAGTGGTTGTTGCGGACGTGCTTCCAGCTCCTCGTCAGAGAGTTTCACGTTAATCGAACGCGACGGAATGTCAATCACTATGATGTCGCCATCCTTGATTTTGCCTATATTGCCTCCGTTGGCTGCCTCTGGCGAGATGTGACCGATAGATAGTCCGCTTGTACCTCCTGAGAAACGACCGTCTGTGATAAGCGCACATTCTTTACCAAGATGCATACTCTTTATATAAGATGTGGGATAGAGCATTTCCTGCATTCCCGGTCCTCCTTTCGGTCCTTCGTGAGTAATCACTACGCAGTCGCCACTCTTCACCTTACCGCCGAGAATGCCGTCGCAAGCATCCTCCTGCGAGTCAAATACGACAGCAGGGCCTTCGAAATGCCACAACGATTCATCTACGCCAGCAGTTTTCACCACGCATCCGTCCTTTGCAATATTACCGAAAAGTACGGCTAATCCGCCATCCTTGGTATAAGCGTGCTCTACATCGCGTATGCAACCATTGACTCGATCGTTGTCAAGTGTCCCCCACTCTACCGATTGGCTTCCCATTTTCGTTGAGAAGCGATTTCCGGGAGCACTCTGGTAGATACGGTTTGCCTCTGGATCAACAGCCCCATCGACAATACTGTATTTCTTCATAGCCTCACCGAGTGTCAAGCCATCGGCACGTTTAGCTGAGCCTTCAATCAAGCCTGCCTTATTGAGCTCATTCAGTATGCCCAGTATGCCTCCGGCACGTCCGCATTCCTGAACGCTGTATTTTTGCGTATTGGGTGCAAGCTTGCAAAGGCAAGGCACTTTTCGTGACAATTCGTCAATATCCTTCATGGTGAAGTTTACGCCAGCCTCCTGTGCTACAGCCAGTAGATGGAGAACCGTATTGGTAGAGCCACCCATAGCAATATCGAGCGTCATTGCGTTGAGGAATGCCTCACGAGTTGCAATACTGCGAGGCAGCACCGACTCGTCGCCCTCTTCGTAGTAAGCAAGAGCATTTTTCACGATCTGACGAGCTGCAGCCCGGAACAGTTCTACGCGATTGGTATGCGTGGCAAGTATGGTGCCATTGCCAGGTAGCGAAAGTCCGATAGCCTCAGTAAGCGAGTTCATGGAGTTTGCAGTAAACATGCCTGAACAGCTTCCACAACCAGGACAAGCACATTGTTCAATCTCCTTGATTTCTTCATCTGAGACAGAAGTGTCGGCACCTTTTACCATAGCTGTGATCAGGTCGGCATTCTCTCCGCGCCAGCGCCCAGCCTCCATTGGTCCTCCACTACAGAACACAGCGGGAATGTTCAGTCGCATAGCAGCCATCAGCATACCTGGAGTCACTTTATCGCAATTGGAGATGCAGATCATTGCATCAGCCTTATGCGCATTTACCATATACTCTACAGAGTCGGCTATAATGTCGCGCGAAGGTAGTGAATAGAGCATTCCGTCATGTCCCATTGCGATGCCGTCGTCAATCGCGATAGTATTAAATTCGGCAGCATAACACCCCATCTTTTCTATCTCTTCGCGCACAATCTGGCCGATCTCATGCAGATGAGTATGGCCCGGCACAAATTGGGTGAAGGAATTGACGATTGCTATGATGGGCTTACCGAACTGCTCATGCTTCATGCCCGTTGCCACCCAAAGTGCACGAGCGCCTGCCATACGTCTGCCTTCGGTGCAGACACTGCTTCTTAGTTGATGTTTCATTTTGCTAATTTATGATTCATTCTATGCTTTAATTTACTTTCAATAACATTCTTACTCAGAACAAAAAAACTTAAATGCATCGGACGGCTTGTTAAATGCATCGGACGGCTCGTTAAATGCATCGGACGGCTCGTTAAATGCATCGGACGGCTTGTTAAATGCATCGAGTGAGAACGTCAAACACTCCGAGTATCTATATTAAACGCTCCGAGCAGGAATATCACTCTCTCCTACTCGTAGATTCGATTTTGTTCCGTTGCAACCTCATCCTGCTCTTCAGTCTCCTTTTCACTTTCTATTTCTTCTAACGACTTGCATGGGTTGAAATTTTTAGGGAGATCAAACTTTTCGTCCTGATTATAATCCAATGTTTCGTCATCGTAGATTTTCTGCATGTAATAGGCAAAGATAGGGAGCGCCATCGTAGCACCTTGACCCATTGACATAGAGTTGAAGTGGATGTCGCGATCGTCACCGCCTACCCAGCATCCGCTCACCAGTCGAGGCGTAACCCCCATGAACCAAGCATCGGAGTTGTTGTTGGTCGTTCCCGTCTTACCGCCCATCTCAGCTTTTAGATTATATCTGAAACGCAAGCGGCTGCCAGTTCCGCCGTTTACCACAGCTTGCAGCATGTAAAGCATCTTGTGCGCACTATGCTCGCTGATCACCTCATTCATACGGGGTTCGAATTTCGCCACTTCGTTGCCTTCGCTATCTACTATGCGGGTTACATAGAGAGGCGCCATTCTGATGCCGTGATTCACGAAGGCTGTATAGGCACTCACCATCTCCGAAACAGTGATATCGCAAGGTCCTAAGCAAAGTGCCATAGACGGATGAATTTCCGGATTACGAATGCCATATTCATACAACAACTTAACAAAGGCCTCTGGGTTCAGACGTGACATAAGGTAAGCCGAAATCCAGTTGTTTGATTGCTGCAAGCCCCATTTCAGAGTGACCATCTCTCCATACCGAGAACGACTGCCATTGCGCGGCGTCCAGGGCTGACCGGCAACGATGTAGGTTTGCTGCACATTGGGGGCTTCATCGCAAGGTGTCATACCGTCCTCCATTGCCAATGAGTACAGGAAAGGCTTAATGGTAGAACCCACTTGTCGGCGCCCCTCTGTTGCCATATCATAGGCGAAATGAGGGAAGTCAAGTCCGCCCACATACGCCTTTACATGACCATTCTGCGGACACATACTGAAGAAGCCCGTACGCAAGAAGGACTTCAAGTAGCGAATAGAGTCCATCGGGGTCATTATCGTATCAATGTCGCCATGATACGTGAAGACCAGCATTTCCGTCTTCTGATTGAATGCCTTTTCAATCTCTGATTCGCTATAGCCCGCAGCTTTCATTGCACGATAGCGGTCGCTCTGTCGCATTGAGCGCTTCAGCAACTGCTCTACTTGGTCTTCCTTTAAATCGCTATACGGGAAATTGGCTTTCGAATTCTTGCCTTTGTCAAAAGCTGGCTGGAGGAATTTCACCACATGCTCATAGCAAGCCTGCTCAGCATAGCGCTGCATGCGAGAATCGACAGTAGTATATACTTTCAATCCGTCGGTATATAAATTATAGTAGTTGCCGTCACGCTTCTTGTTCTTATGACACCAGCCGAAAAGAGGATCTTGCTCCCAAGCCAGCGAATCCAAATAATACTTCACATCGCCCCATGCTGGATAGTCCTTGCGAACCGGTTTCTTGGCCAGCAAGTAGCGGCGCAAGAAGTCGCGGAAGTAAGTAGCAATGCCATCCTTGTGGTCGTTGACGTGGAAGCAAAGTTCGAGGGGTTGCTGTACGCAGCTATCATGCACTTCCTTCGTGATATAGCCAGCCTTGAGCATCTGTCCCAGTACTACATTACGACGGTCTTTGCTTCGCTCTGGGAAGCGTACGGGATTGAAATAGCTGGGGTTCTTACAGAGGCCGACAAGCGTAGCACTCTCTGTAATATTAAGTTCTGATGGTTCTTTTGAAAAATAAGTGTTAGACGCCGTCTTAATACCAACAGCATTGTGCAGAAAGTCGAAGTAATTCAGATAGAGCGTAATGATTTCGTCTTTCGTGTAAGTACGCTCCAGCTCAACTGCAATCACCCATTCGATGGGTTTTTGCAACATTCGCTCCATAGTAGAATGAGCCGCGCCGCTATAGAGCTGTTTGGCCAGCTGCTGCGTAATGGTAGAACCACCGCCAGCCGACTTTTGCCCCATTAATCCACGCTTGATGATTGCGCGCATCAAAGCATAGAAATCTATGCCTGAATGGTCATAGAAACGAGCATCTTCGGTTGCAACCAAAGCCTGAACCAAATTAGGCGAAAGCTTTGAGTAATCCACCATCACACGATTCTCGCGGCTCATGCTCCAGGTGCCTATCAGTTTTCCATCACTTGAATAGACTTGAGTGGCAAAGCGATTGACAGGATTCTGAAGGTCTTCAATCGGGGGCATATAGCCTATCTTTCTGTTCACTATAGCCCAAAAACTGACAGCAGTCACGGCGACAGCCAAAAACAGGATGAACCATAGGGAGTAAACAAAAAATTTTCTCATTGCTATACGAATAAAACATTTTAGCATGCAAATTTAGACAAAAAACTTAACTTACAAGTCAGTTCTGCGAAGAATTTAATTTTTCTTTAGAGAGTAAACAATCTATTTAATCAGCCACTACCCTTTTAACTTCGATTAACTCAACATAAAACCTTCATTTTTTCTTCGTCTCATTTTTTATTTGTACCTTTGCGCCCCAAAAGCGCGCGCTTTTTTAGATTATATTTTAAGGTATGGAAATAGCAAGTAAATACGACCCACGCGAGGTCGAAGGTAAATGGTATCAGTATTGGCTGGATAATAAGCTGTTCAGCTCAAAGCCTGACGGTAGAGAACCCTACACAATCGTCATTCCCCCACCTAACGTAACTGGTGTACTGCACATGGGCCACATGCTCAACAACACCATTCAGGACATTCTGGTGCGCAGAGCACGAATGGAAGGGAAGAACGCATGCTGGGTGCCTGGTACCGACCATGCATCGATTGCAACTGAGGCCAAAGTCGTAAAGAAACTTGCTTCTGAAGGCATCAAGAAGCACGACCTGACACGGGAACAGTTCTTGAAACACGCCTGGGACTGGACCGATGAGCACGGCGGTATTATCTTGAAGCAGCTGCGTCGTCTGGGAGCATCTTGCGACTGGGACCGCACTGCTTTCACAATGGACGAACCCCGTTCAAAGAGTGTCATCAAGGTATTCGTTGATCTCTATCGCAAGGGCTATATCTATCGCGGACTCCGCATGGTAAACTGGGACCCTAAGGCCCTCACGGCTCTCAGCGATGAAGAGGTTGTTTATAAGGAGGAGCAGAGCCATCTGTTCAATCTAAAATACTACGTTGCCAACGAAGACGGCTCAATTTGCCGCGACGGTGTCGCAACTACACCTGATGACGGCAATGTGATTCACAAGGATGAAAAGGGCTATTACGCTGTGGTGGCAACCACTCGACCTGAGACCATCATGGGCGACACAGCAATGTGTATTAACCCCAAGGACCCCAAGAACCAGTGGCTGAAGGGCCGCAAGGTCATCGTGCCATTGGTGAATCGCGTGATTCCTGTCATTGAAGACCGCTACGTGGAAATTGAGTTTGGAACAGGCTGTCTGAAGGTGACTCCTGCCCACGACAAGAATGATAACATGCTGGGCAAAATCCACAACCTGGAAACTATCGATATCTTCAATCCCGATGGCACTATCTCGAACCAATCCACACTCTATGTGGGTATGGACCGCTTCGAATGCCGCAAGCAGATTGCAAAGGATCTTGAAGCCGCTGGCCTCATGGAGAAGGTTGAGAACTATACTAATAAGGTTGGCTACTCTGAGCGCAATCCAGACACAGCCATTGAGCCGCGTCTCTCCCTGCAGTGGTTCCTCAAGATGCAGCACTTTGCCGACATTGCCCTGCCCCCCGTGCTCAATGGAGAGATGCACTTCTATCCGCAGAAGTACGTGAACACGTATAAGAACTGGTTGGAGAACATACAGGACTGGTGCATTAGCCGCCAACTGTGGTGGGGCCATCGCATTCCCGCTTACTATTATTCACCAACCAAAAGCGATGACAACGTCGCCTGTGACGAAACTGAGCGTTTTGTCGTAGCCGAAACTGCTGAGGAAGCCCTTGAACTGGCTCGAAAGGAAAGCGGCAACGCCAACCTGCAACTCAGCGACCTGAGACAGGACGAGGACGCACTCGACACATGGTTCTCATCGTGGCTGTGGCCTGTGAGCCTCTTCGACGGCATCAACAATCCTGGCAACGAGGAAATCAACTACTACTATCCCACCAGCGATTTGGTGACGGGACCCGATATCATCTTCTTCTGGGTAGCTCGCATGATTATGGCGGGTGAGGAGTATATGGGCAAGTTCCCATTCAAGAACGTCTATTTTACAGGTATTGTACGCGACAAACTTGGACGTAAGATGTCGAAGTCGCTGGGCAACAGCCCCGATCCCATCGAACTGATTGAGAAGTTCGGAGCCGATGGCGTGCGTATGGGCATGATGCTCTCAGCACCTGCTGGCAACGACATTCTCTTCGACGAAGCACTCTGCGAACAAGGACGTAACTTCAACAATAAGATTTGGAACGCTTTCCGTCTGGTCAAGGGATGGGAAGTCGCTGACAGCAAGCAGACTGCCGATCACGCAACAGCCGTTGCGTGGTTCTCAGCCAAACTTCGCCAAGCCAACTTTGAGATGCAGGACCACTTCTCCAAGTACCGCATCAGCGATGCCCTCATGACTGTATATAAGCTCTTCTGGGATGAGTTCTCATCATGGTATCTGGAGATGGTGAAGCCTGCTTACATAGACGGAAAGCCGCAGCCCATTGACCGTGAGACCTATGTTGCAACGCTCTCATTCTTCGAGACACTTCTTAAGATGCTTCACCCCTTCATGCCTTTCATCACGGAAGAGTTGTGGCAGGCACTCTACGAGAGAAAACAGGGCGACAGCATCATGCGCGACAAGCTTACCGTAGCAGCTTTCAGCGATAACGACCAAAAGCTCTTAGATGATGTAGAACTGGTGAAGCAAGTCATTTCAGGCGTGCGAACCGTTCGTGCTTCAAAGAATATCGCTCCGAAGGAAAAGCTTCAACTCCAGGCAGTTAGCCAAAATCCGTTCGAGCTTTACAACGACATCATTCTGAAGATGGCCAACCTTAACGGCATCACTGTCGTTGATCAGAAAGACTCTACGGCTTCAGCCTTTATGGTAGGCACAAGCGAGTTTGCAGTTCCCTTGGGGTCTATGATTAACGTTGAGGAAGAAATCAAGAAGATGAAAGCTCAAATAGAGCACCTTGAAGGATTCCTTGTCAGCGTGAAAAAGAAGCTGAGCAATGAGCGTTTTGTTCAGAACGCTCCCGAAGCTGTGGTTGCAATGGAGCGCAAAAAGCAGTCAGACGCTGAGGAGAAAATAGCTGTGCTTCGCGAAAGCATTGAAGCAATAAGTAAGAAATAAATACACCTTATTATATATAATATGGATTGGAATTGGCTTTCTAACCTTTTCACAAATACCGAGTCGGTTGCCCATATAGCTATACTCTATGCTATTGTCATAGCAGTCGGCGTTTATCTCGGCAAGATAAAAATCGGAGGCGTATCCTTAGGCGTCACCTTCGTGCTGTTTGCAGGCATCATTGCCGGTCATTTTGGCTTCACCGCCCCTACCCCGATTCTTACTTTCGTACAAGATTTCGGACTCATCCTGTTCGTGTTTATGATTGGACTTCAGGTGGGGCCGGGCTTCTTTGAAAGTTTCGGAACGGCAGGCATTAAGCTCAACGGTTTGGCTGCGTGTATGATATTGCTGAACATACTTGTCATGTTTGGCTGTTACTACGCTTTCTTCGACACTTCAAACCCCGTCAATCTTCCCATGATGGTAGGTACGCTTTATGGTGCTGTGACCAACACGCCAGGTCTTGGTGCTGCCAACGAAGCTTTGGGGTCTGTCTTTGGAACGAACGCTCCTCAGATAGCTTCCGCTTATGCCTGTGCATATCCACTTGGTGTGATAGGTATCATTGGTGCAATCATCCTGATTCGCTGGATTTGCAGAATAAACTTTGAAGAGGAGGAAAAGGAACTCACCGTACAAGCAGAGACTAAGGCAACGCAGAAGCCTCACCACATGCACTTGGAAGTAACCAACAAATACCTGGAAGGTAAGACGCTACTGCAAGTTCATGACTTCTTGAATCGCGATTTCGTTTGCTCACGCATACTTCATGAGGGACATGTTTCCATACCTAATCGAAATACGGTCTTTCATCTTGGTGACCAAATGTATATAGTGTGTGCTGAAGCCGATTACGAAGCTATTGTTGCCTTTATCGGCCCAGTAGTGAATGTTGACTGGGCTCAGCAAGATCAGCCGTTAGTGTCGAAGCGTATTCTTGTCACCAATCCGAAAATCAATGGCAAGTCGATGATGCAGATGCACTTCTCATCAGTTTACGGTGTTAATGTGACTCGTGTCACACGTCACGGAATGGACATCTTTGCTTCACCTTCACTGCCCCTTCAGGTTGGCGACCGTATTATGGTCGTAGGTCCTGAAGATGCCGTTGATCGCGTAGCTAATATGATGGGCAATAGCATTAAGCGTCTTGATGCTCCGAACATTGCAACCATATTCGTCGGTATATGCATTGGCATCATTTTCGGTTCCCTTCCTTTCATTCCAGGTATGCCCCTTATGAAGCTCGGTATTGCCGGAGGTCCGCTCATCATTGCTATTCTCATAGGTCGCTATGGCTATAAAGTAAAACTTGTCACCTACACTACTACTTCTGCCAATATGATGCTACGTGAGATAGGTCTTGTGCTGTTCTTAGCCTCGGTAGGCATCAAGGCAGGCGCAGGCTTCTTTGAAACAGTGATGGAAGGCGACGGACTGCTATATGTCTTGACAGGCTTTTTAATCACAATCCTGCCTATTCTCATCGTAGGACCAATTGCCAGATGGAAGTTCAAGTTCAACTACTTCACTCTTGCTGGCATGATTTCCGGTACATACACCGATCCTCCTGCATTGGCCTATTCCAACTCGATATGCTCTAAAGAAGCACCCGCAGTAGGCTATTCCACAGTTTATCCACTATCTATGTTCCTACGCATTCTCACTGCGCAGCTCATCGTACTATTCTTTTGCGGATAATTAAAGATTTCATTATACTCCTATTTCTCAACTACAAAAATGAATAAGATTAGGCTTCTGATTAGTCTTTTGTTAGTAACAAGCACGATAACGGTGTTAGGCCAAGGCGCTAAGAACATTGTTATTAGTGAGGTTATGACAAACAACACAAAAAGTATTCAAGACGAATACGGTCAACGTGAAGCATGGATTGAATTAGCCAATACGGCCTTCTCTTCTTACAATGTCCGTGGCATGTATCTTACAACCAACCGCTCAGTACTCGACAAGTCTATGAGTGTGCCTGAGCGCATCAAGCTGATGAGCATCATCCCAAACGGTGACGATCGCACGCAGATGGGGGCTCAGAAGCATTTGGTTCTTTTCGGAAATTCGCTTAGCACAAGAGGCAAACTCCACTTGGCTCTGCCTGTTCCTGTATCTGAGCCCGTATGGATTGCTCTTTACAACGGAAATGCTGTCGAGCTCATCGACTCTGTGACAGTACCTGCTCTTGCTGCTGACCAGTCGTATGCGAAAGTGAATGGAAAATGGAGCATCAAGTCACCTGAGAACGTGACACCAGGTATCGAGAACTTTATTGTGACCAGCGAGAGTAAAGTGGCTAAGTTCAAGCGCGAAGACCCCCACGGATTTGCGATGTCAATCATGGCAATGGGTATCGTGTTCTTTTGCCTCTTACTGTTGTGGATATTCTTCTCCATCTTTGGCACGTTGGTACGTCATGCCGAAATGGCTAAAGCTGTAGCTAACAAGCAGCCCATCAAACCGATTACGAAGACTGTGGAAAAGACCATCGAAATGGCTCACACTACTGGAAATATTCTTCAGGATGGCTTTAAGATGAAAGGTAAGGACATGGAAGTTTACATGGCTGTAATAGGCATGGCTCTTCGCCAATACGAGGACGATGTACACGATGTGGAAAGCGGCGTCATCACCATTAAGCCGAAGACGACAGAATGGGATGACGAGTATTCTCAGATGACACATGTGCACGACCCCTTCATTCCGTTCGATCATAATGTGCACAATATACCAACCACTAATGACTTACATTAACAGAACATCGGCAATCTGAAACAGCAATCAAACATTTAGTCACACATCACAAATCAATTAAAGCAATGAACAAGTATCAATATAAAGTACAAGGCATAGATTACGAAGTTGAAATCGCTGAGGTAGAAGGCAACATTGCCAAAGTAAATGTTAACGGCATTCCTTTTGAAATTGAGCTACAGAAGCCAATCAATGCTGCCAAGCATCCATCAATGAATACACCAAAGGTCGAAGTACCAAAGCCTGCTACACCTTCACAACCGACAGCAGCACCACAGCCTGTTTCTCAACCTGCTCAGCCCGCCCCAGCCGGAGCAGGTATGGCCATCAAGTCTCCGCTGCCTGGTACGGTTACGGATATTAAAGTCAGTGTAGGACAAGAGATACACGCAGGCGACGTTGTGCTGGTACTTGAAGCCATGAAGATGCAGAACAATATTGAAGCCGAGCATGAAGGCAAAGTCACAGCCATTTATGTAAACCAAGGTGATACCATCATGGAAGGTACTGTACTGATGACCATAGGCTAATGACATTTCTTCACTCAAACTTTATATTCAACAACTGCTATGTGGGAGTTTATTTCAGAAAATTTCATTGAGTTTCTTACCTATACCGGCTTTGCAAACGCCGAAGTAGGCAATCTCATCATGATTGCGGTAGGTGCTTTTTTCATCTATCTTGCTATAAAGAAAGATTTCGAGCCACTTTTGCTCGTCCCTATTGGGTTGGGTATTATCTTAGGCAATATTCCTTTCCGTGCTGATGCTGGTCTTGAGATCGGTCTGTACGAAGACAACTCCGTACTGAACATCTTTTATCAAGGTGTACGTCAGGGATGGTATCCACCACTTATTTTCCTCGGCATTGGAGCCATGACTGATTTCTCAGCACTGTTGGCCAATCCGAAGCTAATGCTTATTGGTGCCGCTGCCCAGTTTGGTATTTTCGGTGCATATATGCTGGCGTTACTCCTTGGCTTCGAACCCAACCAAGCTGCCGGCATAGCAATCATAGGTGGTGCAGATGGGCCTACTGCCATTTTTCTTTCTTCCAAGCTGTCGCCTAATCTGATGGGAGCCATTGCTGTGTGTGCCTATTCCTATATGGCACTTGTTCCGCTCATTCAGCCTCCATTGATGCGCCTGCTTACTACGAAAAAAGAACGCACTATCAAGATGAAGCCCGGACGCGAAGTCAGCCAGACGGAGCGCATCCTGTTTCCAATCATTGGCTTGCTGCTTACCACTTTCATTGTTCCCTCAGGTCTTCCATTATTAGGCATGCTTTTCTTTGGCAATCTGCTGAAAGAAAGCGGTAAGACTACCCGTCTTGCAAAGACAGCAGGGGCAGCGCTCAACGACATCGTAGTGATGCTCTTAGGCTTGACAGTAGGATGCTCCACTCAAGCATCTGAGTTCTTGACCCTAAACACCGTGTTCATTTTCGCTATTGGTGCATTTGCTTTCGCTATAGCTTCAGCTAGTGGAGTGCTGTTTGTGAAGTTGATGAATGTATTCCTCCCCAAAGACAAGCAGATTAATCCTCTCATCGGCAATGCCGGTGTGAGTGCTGTTCCGATGGCAGCTCGCATATCAAATAACCTCGGATTGGAGTACGACCGACACAACTTCCTGCTCATGCATGCTATGGGTCCGAATGTTGCAGGCGTTATTGGGTCAGCTGTGGCTGCAGGTGCGCTTTTAGGCTTCCTCTCCTAATGATTTTGCAAAAAAACAATAAAATTAATGGGGTAAAAGATATTGAATTGCATATTAATTTATATCTTTGCTGAAAATAGTACAGTAACTCTAAAAACCAAATTTATTCAATTATGGGAAACAACACTCAGCAGCTGGTTGCACAGTGCGAGGCACTGGCAAAGCAGTGGCTTACTCCGGCCTTTGACGAGGAGACACGCAAAGAAGTTCAGGCAATGCTGGACAACGAGGACAAGACTGACCTCATCGATGCTTTCTATCAGAACCTAGAGTTTGGCACAGGAGGATTGCGCGGCATTATGGGAGCCGGCACCAACCGTATGAACAAATACATCGTAGGTATGGCGACACAGGGATTTGCCAACTATATCAATAAGGCATTCCCCAACATCCAACCCAGTGTGGTCGTAGGTCACGACTGCCGTAACAACGGTCGTATGTTTGCTGAAACAGTAGCAGACATTTTCTCAGCCAACGGCATTAAAGTCTATTTGTTTGAGAGCCTCCGCCCCACCCCAGAAATTTCATTTGCCATTCGTCAGCTCGGCTGCCAGGCTGGTGTGAACGTTACGGCATCGCATAATCCCAAAGAGTATAACGGCTATAAGGCATATTGGGAAGACGGTGCACAGGTGTTGGCACCACACGACAAGGGCATCATCGACGAGGTGAACAAAGTGAAGATTGAGGACGTGAAGTTCGATGGCAATAAAGAGCTCATCGAGATCATCGGTGGTGAGATGGATTGGGACTACCTGCAGGCTGTAAAAGAAGCAATGGTCGATCAGGACGTCATTCTGCGCCATAAGGACCTGAACATAGTTTATTCTCCTATGCATGGTACGGGTCGAGTCATTATTCCTGAAGCACTTCGCTCATGGGGATTCCAGAACATTCACGTCGTCCCCGAACAGATGGTCATTGACGGCAACTTCCCCACTGTGGTGTCGCCTAATCCAGAGAATGCCGAAGCTATGACGCTGGGCATGAAGCTGGGTACTCGTCTGAATGCCGATCTCGTTATTGCTTCTGACCCCGATGCCGACCGTCTCGCCATTGTCTGCCGCAATGCCAAGGGCGAATGGGAAATCCTTAATGGCAACCAGACATGCATGATGTTCTGTTGGTATATCATAGCCAACAAAAAGAAGCTCGGTCAGCTCAAAGGCAACGAGTTCCTTGTGAAGACCATCGTAACCACCGAAGTTATTGCTGAGATTGCTAAGAAAAACGGTGTTGAGCTGCGTGACTGCTATACTGGATTCAAGTGGATAGCCAATGAGATTCGTATTAGCGAGGGCAAGAAGAAGTACATTGGTGGTGGTGAGGAAAGCTTTGGCTTCCTGCCGTTCGACAAGGTACGCGACAAGGATTCACCCGCCTCTATTTGTTTGATTTGTGAGATTGCAGCTTGGGCAAAGGACAATGGTATGACGCTGTATGACCTGCTCATGAACATTTATGCTGAGTATGGCTTCTCTAAGGAAGTGACTATCAATGTGGTAAAGCCCGGTAAGACTGGTGCTGACGAGATCAAGCAGATGATGACTAACTTCCGTGCTAACCCACCGAAGCAGTTGGGCGGTTCGAAAGTATGTCTGATTAAGGACTATCAGACGCTTGAAGCCAAATATGCCGACGGAAAGGTTGAAAAGCTGAACATGCCCACTACGAGCAACGTACTGCAGTGGTTCTGCGAAGACGGCACTAAGATTAGCGTGCGTCCTAGCGGCACTGAGCCAAAGATCAAGTTCTATACCGAAATAAAAGATGCTACATTTAAGTGTGCCGGTTGCTACGAGCGCTGCACCAAGGTAGCCGAGGAGAAGATTGAGGTCATCAAGAAGGACTTGTATCTGTAAGTCAGGAACATATAAGAGATTTGATTTAGCACTTCTCTGAATTTACAAGAAAGTCGAGCCCTCTCATGACTAATTGATGGCTTATTTATTGTGAAACAAATTATTATAATCTCACACAAATTTGTGTAACCATTGCACGGTTTGTGTGAGATTATTTACAAAATGAAAAAGAAAACGTTCAACAAAAAAATATATCTCATCCCATCCGTTGCCTGCCTACTGGCAGTCATCGTATTGGTGGTGTACTATTTTTTCACTGGCTTTGCTATAGCTGATGAAACAAAGTATGTGTACATTGATGAAGATGACAATCTTGACTCTGTTGCATACAAGTTATCGTCAATCAGTTCACCTCACTCCCTCGTTGCGCTGACTACTCTTCTTCGTCACAGCGACTACGACGACAAAGTTCATACAGGGCGCTATGCCATCAATCCTGGCGATGGAGTGATTCGTGTTTTCCGCCGCCTCAAGAATTGCCAGCAAGCCCCCATGATGCTCACGATTCCCGAGAGTCGCACCATGCGTCAACTGGCTGGTTCTCTCAGTCGTAAACTGATGCTCGACAGCACTACGATTGCCTGCACGCTCATCGATTCCATCTACTGTGCTAAGCTCGGCTATACGATTGAAACTATCCCAGCTCTTTTTGTGCCAAACACCTACGAAGTGTATTGGAACACGAGCATTGACAATCTGCTTTTGCGTATGAAGAAAGAGCACGATGCATTTTGGACAGCAGAACGGCAAAAACTTGCTCAATCTATCGGTCTCACTCCTAACGAAGTATGCACATTGGCCAGCATTATCGATGAAGAGACAGCAAATACAAGTGAGAAACCGATGATAGCCGGAATGTATATGAACCGCCTGAAAGAAGGAATGCCCCTACAAGCCGATCCAACAATCAAGTTTGCCCTTGGCGACTTCAGTATCAAACGCATTCGTCACGGCATGCTCACTACTGAAAGCCCCTACAACACCTACAAGTACGAGGGACTTCCCCCTGGCCCTATCAAGATAGCGAGCATAAAGGGTATCGATGCAGTGCTCAACTACACTGCACATCAATATTTATATATGTGTGCAAAGGAAGACTTCTCAGGTACTCATAATTTTGCCGCTACCTATCAGGAACATCTGCAGAACGCAGCCCGTTATGCAAAGGCGCTCAATGAACGAGGCATTGAATGAGTAAGTCCTGAATACCTAAATAATAAATGCCCCACGCTTCACAGCGTAGAGCATTTGTTTCAATAGGTATTAGTCTTTTTAAGGTAAAAAGATTGTATTCAGGATAACGATGCAAAGATAATTGATATAAATCAACCTGCAAAATATAATTATATGTTTTATAGCATGTTTTTGTTTTTTCGCGTAAATATTACTTTTTCCAATGAGATAAGCGTTGATATTGCAAAGTAAATAGAGCAAAACGCCATAACATCACCTTCAGAAAACGAAAATCATCTTATTTTTGACATGAACAACGATATCATTCTCAATGAGCACAACAAGGAAGAATTTGCTCCCGCTCACACTGCAGAACATCTTTTGAATCAAACCATGATTCGAATCTTTGGTTGCGAACGAAGCTTTAATGCCCACATAGAGAGAAAGAAAAGCAAAATGAGTTTTCATCTCGATCACAAGCCTTGTCGCCAAGAAGAAAAGGATATTGAGCGCCAAATGAATGAACTCATAGAGGCTGATCTACCAGTGACGTTCGAGTTCGTGACTCGCGACAATCTCCCTGAAGGCATTACGCTCAATCGCCTTCCCAACAATGCTTCTGATACCATTCGTCTTGTTCGCATTGGTGAGTATGATGTATGTCCATGCATAGGCAAGCATGTCAGGTCAACATCACAAATTGGCAGATTCGAACTTTTGGGTACTAACTGGGATGAGCAGGAGCATTCCTTCCGTATCCGTTTTAAGGTTGTTCAGTAACACATCACTTGGAGCGTTTATGTTATTCGTTCGATGTGTTTAGTATAAACGTTCGATGTGTTTGTATAAAACGTTCGATGCATTTAACAAGACGTTCGATGCATTTAACAAGACGTTAAATGCGTTTAACGAGCCGTTAAACGCATTTACAAGTTTTCAAACTGAAACTTCAGTTACTCATTATCATTGTTATTGTGTTGGTTTCTTCCTTGGCGAGGTTCACGTCGCATCATCTTTTCCCTGTCAGACTTGTAGGCAGCATACTGTTCCTCGGTAAGAATGGTTTGCAACTGGGCATTATATTCTTCCATCTTTTTCTTCATCTCCTGAAAATTAACCTTGCGCTGTGCTCCTTTCATTCTTGTTTGTTTCAAACTGTCAGGAGCCTGATGCTGTCTCTTTCCTTCGGGTGAACGCATACCTTGACGATGACCAAGCCTTGGGCCCATCGGGCGCATATCAGCATATTTTTTATTCAGCTCAAGCAATTTTGCCGACTGCTCTTCGGTCAAATTATACTTTTTCGTCATTTCGTCAGTACGACGTTGAGCCATCTGCTCCATTGAGGGTTGTTGACGCTCTGAATTCTTTTCATCTTGAGCCATTGCGTAGTTCGAGAGCATGAATGCTGCGAACATTGTCATTATTATCTTTTTCATAATCGAAACTTTTAAGTCATTACTATTACGTTTGTCTGTTTATTAAGTTGCAACTAAATGATTGATGCATCATTTTGAGAAAAGTTTAATCAAGAAGATAAAAAAATACCATTTTTATTGACGATCTCACTTTTTTTCGTATTTTTGCATGGTTAATATACATATTCCAACATGAACTGGAACGGTTATATCCTTCATTTCTTACTATGTGTGTCTCTGTTGAGTAGTTGCGGAGACAGGAAAGAAGCGTCATTGAATAAAGAAGAGCCCATAGACACCATACAGTCAATTCTTCTGAAGGCACAGAAGTGCTCTCGGCTCTACACTACCGAATTTCATATTCACAAAATTGTGACCTACGATGACTTAGTCAATGTGAAAGGTAAAGTGTTTAATCAAAACTATAACTTCAACCTTCCAGTTGGATACAGGAAAATTGCATTTCCTATTGATGCAACGCTGAAAGGCTATATCGACATGGAGCAGCTGACGAAAGAAAACTTTACACGCAATGGTGCTGAACTTGTCATCACGTTGCCGAATCCCCAAGTAATGTTGACTTCAACGAAGATTGACCAATCCAATGTGAGAGAATATGTTGCACTCACAAGAGCCCACTTCAGCGATAGGGAAATTACCGAACTGGAGCGTCAGGGATGCGAAGCAATCATCAAGCAAATTCCTAACTATGGCATAGCAGAACAAGCTCGTAAGAATGCCGCCCGTTTGCTTATTCCTCTGGTTAAGCAGTTAGGTTTCCAAGAGGAAAACATAACAATTACTTTCTCCGACGACTTCACAGCAGAATCACTTTCAACACTTGTAAAACTTAGCACTTCCGGACAATGATATTCAAACGTTCAGTCAAGATATACGTCATTTGCGTATTGCTCCTCATCATCGTATGCGTTGTATTGTGGCATTCCATGAAAAGCGTCACGTTGTTCAGCGCTCATATTGAAGACAACAAGATTGACATCACTCCAGAGCAGATTAGTGCCATCAAGGAAATAGGTCAATGGGAATTTCTGTCCATTAATGAAGAAGCGTTAGTTGACACCACCAGAAAAGGCATCTTCTCCGACGACCACCTTGCAAGAATATATAGAGGAACGCTTCGTTTAGGCATCAACCTACAGGAGCTAAACGAAAAAGATGTATTCATTCAAAATGATACATTATTCATAACTTTGCCTCCCATCAAACTTTTAGACGATTCTTTCATTGACGAAGCAAATACGCGCTCTTTTCATGAGACAGGCAAATGGAAACCTGCCGATCGAGAAGTCATGTACATGAAAGCCCAACGATTGATGAAGGAGCACGCTCTTACCCAAGAAAACTATGAGAATGCTAAGGACTACGGAGAATCACAAATAAGGAATCTAATGACAAACATGGGATTCCCTCATGTCGTCATCACCTTCGAAGAGGAGTCTGACCAATAACCAAGACCCTCCCCTCAGCCACTCTGAAACGAATGTCTCTGCCAGCATAAGGCATTCCGTAAATACGTGAGGCCTCGTTGTGATACTGCGGGCGAGGATCAAGCGACAGCACCTCGCGCAACCCCTGAAGCTCTTCTTCGGAGAAACAGGAGGCCACCTCCTGAGGAATCTCAACTTCAAGATTATCCCATTCATTTTTGTCAACGAAGCCGCTCTTCGCATCAGGATAACTGTCAGCATAGCGCACGTAGGGTTTCACATCATAAATGGGGGTTCCGTCCATCAAGTCAGCACCCTGAACATGAATGACAGGTCCCAGCTGCGGGAGTTGCTCTATATTAATAATATGTACGCACGTAAGACCAAGCCCATTCGGACGAAAGGGTGAACGCGAGGCAAACACCCCTACCCGCTCGTTTCCCCCCAGTCGCGGAGGACGAACGGTAAGTCCCACAGCATCGTGGCGATTGGCTGAGAATCCCCATATCAACCATAAATGGCTGAACGCTTCCAAACCTCGAACAGCTTCAGCATGTCGATAGGCAGGCTCGAAGACGATTCGTCCCTGTAAAGACATTGCTAAACCTCCCTGACGGGGAAGGCCGAATTTAGACGTTAAAGGTGAATGGAAAAAGGCAATCGGTTCTATTTGCATGTTCAATAAAGGAAGCGGCCAGAAGCATCGAACAAAGAGCGATCAACCAAGATGATAGTGAGCAGGCTTGCCAATACGCTCACAGACAACCCTACCAGCATTAATACTATTACGATAACTACTGCAGACAATGCTGAAACTCCACCCATTAGCAATCCTATAAATAACATTGGTGGAGCCAATACAAGCGGACCAGTCATAGAACGAAGATGCACCATAACGGATGCCCTCATCGAGCGTCGTACGCTGGGGAGTATAGCTTCAACATGTGTGGCACCATTGGCCAGAAGATATTGGCAATGCTCCTGCGTGTGACGGAGGCTCGACATATAAGTTTTCAATGACGATGACATCGAAGATAGGGTCTGGACAGCAAAGAATGAAAGAACCGAAAGTATGACGATATGACGAGGCAACTGTGTAAGAACACTCATGATGCCAAGTTCAAGCCCCGAACCTAAAAATAAAGACAAGGAAAGTGGAAGGAAAAAAGGTCGAAGAGGAAGATGAGCCTTGCGAAGGGAGAAATAGGCTACCAACAATACCAAAAGGACAGCCCAAATCATATCAACCCACCACAGGTTCAACTTCAGTATGCCCCACATCAGAGCTGCCACAAAAACAAGACTCAGGATAAAGTAAACCGAAACGCGCGACATACGAGTCACCAACTTACGATCTACTATAGAGAACAGAGCTAAAATCACAAGCAAGAGCATGACGGTTGCCAGGATTCCCCAAAGCGAAATATCTGAAATCTGCATATCGGTAAATTACAATTCTACAATTACATCGGCCTGTTTCAACAGTTCCTCATTATTACTAGCCGCTACTACAATTCGGCCCTGCCTAGCCCATTTTATCAAGTAATCGACTGCCTGTATTGGAGGATCGTCAACCATTAGAATTGACTTGTTAAGCAGTGCTGCAACAGCAATCAATTGCACGCGCGAATCTGTCTGATCGCCTCCCACACGACGCATTTCTTCGCCCAAAATACCATTCGAGATGGGCAAGTCACGGTTGGCCTTCAAACTAAACACATCCTGAACAGAAGGAGGTTCATAAACTGTCACCTCACCTTGGGTGCACAGCCGGGCAGGAGCATAGGCCATAAGTTTCCGAAAGGCTGGCGAAGATTGGGGAGTCAACGGCTCACCATCGATGCTGATATAACCATTTGTGACTGTCTCGAAGCCCTGCATAGCCAATAACCAACGTGTGTGCTGCGCTGCTGTCCCACCTGTCAGACAGGTCAGTTCCCCAGCCTTAGCCATCAACGAAAGCGTGCGGTGCATGCCCTCTATCAGTACTTCGTTCAGTTCTAACAACATGATTAACACATATCTTTCTGCCTGCAAAGTTAGGAAAATAATATGAATAATATATGGAAAGAGGATGATATTTTTGGCGTTTAACTTGCTTTTTCGTAATTTTGCACCATGTTTCGAAACGTACATTACCGAATGCCCGCCGAATGGGAACCGCAAAGCGGCATACAGCTGACGTGGCCCCACAGCAATACGGATTGGGCTCCCATGCTGAACAAGATTCAAAAGACCTACGGCGAAATGGCTGAAGAGATTCAGAAGCGAGAAGCGCTGCTCATTGTCGGACCGCCATCAAACGACACTTGGGCGCGTGATCATGGGTTCGTCACGCTGATTTCGGATAATGGGGAGCCTCCCCTACTTCTTGATTTCAAGTTTAACGGATGGGGTGAGAAATTTCCCTCCCGTCTGGATAACGCATTGAACCGTCGTCTGTTTGAGGAAGAGCGGTTCTTTGGGAAATATGTTGACCATCTCGACTTCGTGCTCGAAGGGGGAAGCATTGAGAGCGACGGACGCGGCACAATCTTTACCACCACATGCTGTCTGATGGCACCTCACCGCAATCAGCCCTTGACTAAAGAAAAGATTGAAGACAGGCTTAAAGAATATCTGTATGCAGAACGCATCGTCTGGATAGATCACGGACAACTGACGGGCGACGATACCGACGGACATATCGACACACTCGTGCGCATTGCTCCTAACGATACACTCATCTACGTGGGCTGTGACAATCCTGCCGATGAACAATATGAGGAGCTGCGGCTGATGGAAGAGCAGCTGCGCAGTTTCAGGACTTTGGAGAACAGGCCGTACAAGCTGGTGAAGCTACCGATGCCCCGCCCCATCTATGATGGAGACCACGAACGTCTGCCTGCCACATACGCCAACTTCCTCATCATGAATGATGCCGTGCTCTGCCCCACTTACAACCAACCCGACAACGATGCTGAGGCTCTTCGTCTGATTGGCGAAGTATTTCCCAATCGCGAGGTGATAGGCATCGATTGTCGCACAGTCATTAGACAACACGGCTCCCTACACTGCTGCACAATGCAATTCCCCGAAGGCGTACTCAAACAGACACAACAAAAGTAAATGAAAGAATTGAACATAGGCTTTCTGCAACAGCATAATGTTGCAAGCACCATCAACAACATGAGCCGTCTGGCTGAAGGTATCAGAGACTTGGCACGTCGCGGTGCAGAGCTCGTGGTTCTGCAAGAGTTGCACAACTCGCTCTACTTCTGTCAGGTGGAAAGTGTAGATAACTTTGATTTAGCTGAACCCATACCCGGCCCCTCGACTAAGTTCTACGGAGAGATAGCAAAGGAACTGGGCATCGTGCTGGTCACCTCGCTTTTTGAGCGCCGCGCTCCCGGACTCTATCATAACACTGCAGTTGTGTTCGAACGAGATGGAAGCATTGCCGGCAAGTATCGGAAGATGCACATTCCCGACGATCCTGCCTACTACGAGAAGTTCTACTTCACTCCTGGCGATTTGGGATTCAAGCCCATTCAGACATCTGTCGGCAGATTAGGAGTGCTCGTCTGCTGGGACCAATGGTATCCCGAAGCTGCACGACTAATGGCTTTAGCGGGTGCAGAGATACTGATCTATCCTACTGCCATCGGCTATGAGAGTAGTGATGCGCCCGAGGAGCAAGAGCGACAGCGCATAGCGTGGCAAACAGTAATGCGCGGACATGCGGTAGCTAACGGATTGCCTGTAGTAGCTGTCAACCGCGTGGGACACGAACCCGACCCGAGTCAGCAAACAAACGGCATTCAGTTCTGGGGCACTTCTTTCGTATGCGGACCGCAAGGCGAGGTTTTCTACGAAGCCTCTACCGATGAGGAAGAGAGCATCATCGTATCAGTCGATATGCATCGAGCCGAACAGGTGCGCCGCTGGTGGCCTTTCCTGCGCGATCGCCGGATAGACAAGTATGCCGATATCAGTCAAAGATATTTGTGCTAAACACGAGGAATAACGTCATATTCTAATTTCTCGTAGCCTAAGCGAGTACGCTTTTGGTAGTCGCTATAGCTGATGCCATAAGCGATATGCTCCCATTCGGTGGGTTCTGACTCGAAGTATACCTCGGCTCGAACTTTAATAGATGTCACATCTGCAAACTGATCGGAAGCTTCCTTAAGCTCACTTACAAAATGGCTAATAAAGTCTGACACCTCATACTTCTTATAAAGTTCCTCAGCTGGCTGATAATTACGACCAAGTTCTACAACAAGAATACCAGGATGTTCCATGCAATAAGAGCCTACCCCTTTTGCCACCTCCTGACATTGCTCTAACACAAACTGCGCCCAGTCACGTTCTTCAACAATACGATGGGCTTGTTCCAGAAGCGTATAAGCATATGATTCTTGCTCAGGCCATTCCAGTTCGAGACGAAGCGTCAACGGGTCGAATCGAGAATCGAGCAACCAGACAGTATAGGGCATAACGATTTTCTGTCCCATACGGATAGTTGCCTCATAACGTTGGAAAGAGTGATCTGCCTGATCTACAAACACATACAGATGAATATCCTTTCCATCAAAGCTATCAAAACTGCAAGGAATTTGTTTCCACTTGCTACCGTCAAAGACTTGTTTCTCTTCAAAAGGAAAATATTCAAGGCGCTCTACGATAGTTTTCCGAACATATCTCATTGTATCCTGAAAGTATTCTTCACTATCAGTTTCCTTTCGAACCAATTCTTCAATATTTTCTGGCATCCGTAAGACCCAGGATAAATAAGTTTTAGGTAATCTCATTTTCATTAGTTTTTGTACGTAATATTATGAATGTATCTTAGTATATACATGTCAATGGCAAAGATAAGTTTTTTCTGTGATATACACATCATTTCATACTTATTTTTTACAAATTCGATAGAAACCTTTTGCAGATTGAAGAAATACTCGTAATTTTGCACGCAACAAAACGCGAACAATGGCAAACAACTTAAGATTTCAGGTAGTAGAAGAGGCTTTCAAGAAAAGAGCACTTGACGTTGAGGCCCCAAGCGAGCGGCCATCAGAGTATTTTGGCAAGTATGTTTTCAATCGAGAGAAAATGTATAAGTATCTGCCGAAAGACATTTACGACAAGCTGATTGATGTGATAGACAATGGTGCCCGGCTCGACCGCTCTATTGCCGATGCCGTAGCCGACGGCATGAAGCAGTGGGCCACCGAGATGGGGGCCACTCACTATACGCACTGGTTCCAGCCGCTCACCGAGGGAACTGCCGAGAAGCACGATGCCTTCGTAGAGCATGACGGTAAGGGCGGAATGATGGAGAACTTCAGTGGCAAACTGCTGGTGCAGCAAGAGCCCGATGCTTCAAGCTTCCCTAATGGCGGCATCCGCAATACTTTTGAAGCTCGCGGCTATTCCGCCTGGGACCCTACCTCTCCAGTTTTCATTATTGACGATACGCTTTGCATTCCCACCATATTTATTGCTTATACCGGCGAAGCATTAGATTATAAAGCTCCTCTGCTGCGTGCGCTTCACTCCGTAGGAAAGGCTGCCAAAGATGTGTGTCAGTACTTCTATGACGATGTGCAGAAGGTGCAGGTGAATCTTGGATGGGAGCAGGAATACTTCTTGGTTGACGAAGGGCTCTACTCTGCCCGTCCCGACCTGATGCTGACGGGGCGCACGCTGATGGGACACGAGAGTGCCAAGAACCAGCAGATGGACGACCACTACTTCGACAC
>JAEEGH010004691.1_pt1 | contig 34856 bp, 17 predicted proteins | sample 9134181 | NCBI WGS metagenome assembly JAEEGH01 (sample SAMN16246544, study PRJNA631951) | gut metagenome | biome: gut microbiome; feature: rumen; material: DP-attached | host: Bos | place: Iran: Karaj | collected 2018-10
CGTCGGACTCTTCGCCGCACCTGTGTCGGCCGGATACGGCAACGAGATGGTCGGCCTCTTCTACGGCGGCGGACTCGGATTCCTCGGCGTGCAGGCTACCGGCGTCGTCTGCACCGCGGCCTGGGCGTTCGGCACGGGACTCGTCATCTTCTTCGCTCTGAAGAAGCTCGGTATCCTGCGCGTCAGCGCCAAGACCGAACTGAAGGGCCTCGACCTCGTCGAGCACGGACAGGACGCCTACGCCTCCTTCCAGTTCTTCTCGAACACCTAATGGTACAGTGTGCATCATCCGAAAACCATGAGTCAAGGTAATCCAATCATGAAAAGAGCAGTATTCGCAGTTGCCGTCGCCGCGTCCCTCGCGGCGGCGGCGGAAGAGACGGAGGGACTCGTCAAGGACGAGAAGGGCCCCGTCTCGGTCTCCGCATCGGTTGACGTGCTGAGCGACTATGTCTGGCGCGGCACCATCTGCAACGGGAATCCCGTCTGGCAGCCTGGCGCCACGCTTTCCTACGACGCCGGGGACTTCGGCTCGATATCGGCTGCGGTCTGGGGCAGCTTCGACGCGACCCACAGGCGCGGCACCGCCACCAGAAGCCGCCGCGCCTGCGGTTGCCAGGAGATCGACTACACCCTCTCGTACGCCAATTCGATAGGTCCGGTCGGCGTCGAGGCGGGACATGTCTGGTATGCGTTCCCGAACGGAAACGGCAGCGGCACCGAAGAGCTCTACGCGACCGTGTCGTACGAAAACCCGGTCGCGACGCCCTCGGCCTCCGCATACTGGGACTACTCCGACACCGCCGGCAACGACGTCTCGGCCGTCTACTTCTCGTTCGCTCTGTCGCGCGAGTTCTCGCTTACGGACGAGCTGACGGTCACGCCGTCCGCCTCGCTCGGCTTTGCCGACCACGCCTATACCGATTCGCGCGGAGGCGCCGAGCTCACCGACCAGACGATCGGCGTCTCGGCGGCATATGCCGTGACCGAGAACGTCTCGCTCGGCGCGCAGATCAACTATACGTGGACGCCTTCGCACACTCTTCGCAAGGAGGGCTACATGGGCGAGGGCGAGCATCAGCTTGTCTGGGGCGGCGTAAACGTCACACTGACGTTCTGACGCAGCGAGCAAAGCCGTGAAGGGCTTCTGCAAGATTGCGGCGGCGACGCCGCGGCTCCTTCTGGGGAATGCCGCGGCGAACGCCGTGGAGGCGGCGAGGCTCGCGCGCCTTGCCGCCTCTGGAGGAGCGGCGGTTGTCGCGTTTCCGGAGCTTTCGCTGACAGGCTACACCTGCGGCGACCTCTTCTTCAGGGAAGAGTCGCTTGACGCGGCCGAAAGGGCTCTTGCGGACTTCGCGCGCGCCACTGCGGACCTCCCGATCATCTCGATAGTCGGCTTCCCTGAAAGGTCCGGCTCGGCCGTCTACAACTCGGCCGCCGTCGTCTGCAGAGGAGAAGTCGCGGGCGTCGTCCGCAAGAGGAGCCTTCCGACGTATCGCGAGTACTACGAAGCGCGGCAGTTCACTCCCGCGCCGCGCGACGAGCAGCCAAAGGTCTTTGACGCCGGCGGGTTCCGCTTCTGCGTGGAGATATGCGAGGACCTCTGGACTCCAGTGCCGCCGAGTTCGCTCGCCGCGGCCAGCGGAATCGACGCCGTGTTCAACCTCTCCGCCAGCACGGACTATCTCGGCAAGGCCGACCGCCGGCGCGACATGGTGCGGCATCAGAGCCTGCGTCTCGGCTGCGCATACGCAATGTCCTGCGCGGGTGTCGGCGAGTCCAGCTCCGCCGCCGTGTTCGGCGGCGATTCGATGATCGCAGTTTCAGGCGGAATCGCGTCCGAGAACGCGCTTTTCGCGAGGGATTCTTCAGTGGTCGAGGCAGTTGTGGACGTGGAGGCCCTTCGCTACAGAAGGCGAAGCTCTACGTCGTTAGCGTCCATTGAGGCGCCGGTGCAGATCGTTGCGATCGACGTGCGGCTTCCGGAGGCCGAGCCGACGCAAGTGTCGCGCTCCCCGTTCGTCGACAGCTTCGGCGAGAAGGGCTGGCATCGCGGCATTCTCTCAATTCAGGCGGCGGCGCTTGCCAGGCGCATGGAAAGCGCGCATTCAAAGAGGCTTGTCGTCGGCGTTTCCGGCGGTGCGGACTCGGCGCTTGCGCTGCTCGGGGCCGCCGCCGCGCTGGACAGGCTTCAGCTGCCGCGCTCGAACCTCCTGGCAGTCGTCATGCCGGCTTTCGGCTCGAGCGACGCCACCCAGAAGACCGCCGCCGCGCTCGGACGCGCAGTCGGCGCGAACTGCCGCGTAGTGGACATTCGAGAGGCGTGCCGCCGCCATCTCGCGGACATCGGGCACTCCGAGGACCTGCACGACATCGCCTACGAGAACGTCCAGGCCCGCATGCGCACGATGGTGCTCATGGACATTGCGAACATGGAGGGCGCTCTTGTCGTCGGCACGGGCGATCTTTCCGAGATAGCGCTCGGCTGGAACACGTACAACGGCGACCACATGAGCATGTACCAGCTTAACGCATCTGTTCCGAAGACGATGGTCCTTGGAGCGCTGCGCCTGATTGCGGAGGAATCGGCAGAGCCGCTTCGCTCTCTTCTGGCCGGCATCGCGTCCGCTCCAATCACGCCTGAGCTCGTGCCAGGCGCCGCGGCGAACGACTCCGAGGCGCGGCTTGGACCGTACGAGCTGCACGACTTCTTCCTTTTCCATTATCTGGCGGACGGCGCCGACGCCGACAGGCTTCTTGCGCTTTCGCGCATCGCTTTCAGGGGCGCATACGACGACGAGACGATAGACCGCACCCTCAAGACGTTCCTGCGGCGCTTTAGGCAGTCGCAGTACAAGCGTAACTGCGTGCCTGACGGACCGAAGACCACGCTGTCGCTTTCGCCTCGCGCCGACTGGCGCATGCCAAGCGACGCCTCCATGTGAGCAAACGGGCTCTTCCGGAATGCAGGTGCCCATGGTTGTGCCATGTTGTCTGGCTCCGCCCGACATCTTGATGGTTTGTCTTCTCGCACAACCATCCCCAAGGCTGTTGTCGGGCTAGTTGCTCTGGGGAAGGGGTGACGGCTGTGTCATCATCTAGTGGTTTCCTGTTGACCAAAAACATAACTGTCCATATCAGGAAACACATGTGTAGACAGCATGTATTTGGAAATTTGACAATTCCCCTGTTAGCTTTCGGATGCCACATTATGGTATAATGCGGGGCGTGACAAAGACTGTTTCATTGGTGATGTTCGGGGCATGCCTGCTTGTGGGATGCTCTTCCAGCCGTTTCTCCACAGCTCAGAACGATGAATTGTCTCTCCTGATGCCGAAGCCTCGCCACACGCTCCGCAAAGGAGGTGTCGCCGCGCAGGCAGATGCCGCTGTCACGGTGAAGCGCGGCGCAATCGACGGCGCGCCAGATGCCGTGCGCGATCAGGCGTACCGTCTTGAGGTGGCGGCAGATGGCGTCGTCATCACGGCCGGCGGCGAAGCGGGCGAGCGCTATGCGCGCGCCACGCTCGACCAGCTGCGCAAGCTCTCCGGAGGCAAGTCGCTTCCCGCATGCACGATAACCGACTGGCCTGCTCTACGCTGGCGCGGATTCATGAACGACTACGGGCGCAACTACCAGAGCATGAAATCCATCCGCGACACGCTCGACCTTATGGCGGCATACAAGCTCAATCTCTTCCACTGGCACCTCACCGACTACCACGGGTGGCGGCTCGAGTCGAAGAGATACCCGCAGCTGAACCGTCCACAGGCGATGAAACGCCACATCGGACAGTTCTACACGCAGAAGGATTTCGTGGATATCGTCCGATACGCCGCCGCGCGCGGCATCATGGTGATTCCGGAACTTGACGTGCCCGGACACTCCGAGGCGTTCAGACTCGGCATGGGCGTAGAGAAGATGCACACGCCAGGCGTGGACAAGACGATCTGCGACCTGATCGACGAACTCTGCTCGCTCCTTCCGGCAAGCGAAATGCCCTTCATCCACCTCGGCACCGACGAGGTGTGGTACGACTCCGAGAAGGTGCCGGACGAGTGGTACCAGCTCTGGGCGAATCAAGTGTGCAAGAACGGACGCACTGTCATCGGCTGGTGGCCCGGACATCCGCTTAAGCCCGGCGGCACTGCCGTTGCGATGGTATGGGGTCAGCGCGGCGAAGCCACCAACACTCCGTATGCATACTTCGACACAACCAAGAGCTACTACCTCAACCACATGGAGCCGGAGGAGATACTGCGCGGCGCCGCCTACCAGATGCCTTGCCGCTGGGGAGCGAACGACCCTCGCGCGCTCGGCGCTCTCATCAGCGTGTGGCACGACGACATCGCGCCCGAGACGATGGACGTATGGAACCATGTGGCGATCGTCCCCGGTATCGTCATGCTTGGCGAGGCGTTCTGGTGCGGACGCGACGTGAACCGTCCTGACCTATGGGCGCGCCCGCCTGAGGCGGCGGACCGCGACGCATGGCGGCAGATGCATCTTGAACGTCGCGTGCTCGCCCAGCGCGACCGCGTGCTCGGCCCTGACTTTCCATATCCGTTCCAGTACGTGAGGCAGACCGACATGCGCTGGCGCCTCACCGATGCGACGAGCGGAAAAGTGCTCGGCTCCGCTCTCGCTGGCGCCACAATGACCCCGCACCATTGGCTATTCTCGCGCGACGAAAACGAAAATCTGCTCACCAACCTCACTGGCTGCGTTGTAGCCGAAACCTGGATCAATAGCGAGACGCGTCAGGGTTGCGGCGCTTGGATCGGCTTCACCGGCTTCAGCCGCTCCAGCGGCCGCAAGAGCGACAAGCGGCTCCCCGACATCGGCGAATGGTCGCGCCACGGCGCAAAGGTCGAGATCAACGGCAAGTCCATTCCGCCGCCGAAGTGGGGCAACCCCGGCGCAAAGTGCACCAACGAGACGCCATTCACCAACGAGGAATACTATTTCCGCGATCCTACGCCGATCACGCTTGAAAAAGGCTGGAACCATGTGAAGCTCACCATCCCGAAGAACGATGCGCATGGACGCTGGACGGCAACCTTCGTGCCGCTTCTCGGCACAAGCGCACATCCGCGCGAAGTTCCGGGCCTCACCTATTCCGCTACGCCGCCGATTCGATAAGCTCCGCGCCCTTCCTGAATCCGGACGTGCTTACGCTTGACGACATAGCAGATCGGTAGGCGGCATATTCGGGGCAGTCGCAGGGGATGGCGAGATCGCATCTCATGGGATTCGAGAGCTTCATCCTCGATCAGCTCGCCAAGGGCTTCAGGCTGGACTTCGGCCTGGTGTCGTTCTATCCAAGGCTGTCGGGCGGACTCTCGAGCCGCGATGCCGATCCCGAGGCAGACCGCGCTCTTCGCGGGGATTGCCGTGATCGCGGCGAACTTATGGAACGTGTTCACGAGACTCGGCGACGACGGCACCACCGCGAGGCCGTCACCTCCCGTCCAATTCTCTAGTCGTGCGTCGCGTGGCTGTCGCGCCATGCGCGGCAGGGGATCGACACAATCTACACCGCCATGTGCGAAAGGGTCCGTGAAATCTACCGCGCCATCAGCGCTTTTCTGTCCAGGATCTCGGCTGCGTTGCTCGGCCCCTTGCGGCCCCTGCGGGGTTCGCTTCGCTCAGGCGACCTGATCGCTTCGCGACAGGCGAATGTTGAGCCTTGAAGAGCGTCGCCAGCGCATAATCGCGCACGCGTTCCGCGAATACGGCACGATCCGACGGCTGTTTCCGCCCGACATCGGCGGACAGATGACGATGCCACTCGCCTGAAACGGCCATCTGCCATCCTCACGAACGTCTCAGCCAGCCAGCTTCAACTGACAGGCAAAGACGTCATTGCCTTCAACTGCGATTTTTAGGCTAAATGCCTGGTACAACGGCTAGACATGCGTTTTCCGAAATGGCAACTTTGTCGCGAGTCACTCGCGGTTGTGCTCGGCGGATAGGCGGTAGGCGCTCATGGTCATTCCGAATCTGGCCTTGAACAGCGTCTTGAGGTGGGCTGGTGACTTGAAGCCACAGAACTGGCCGATGTTGTCTATCGGCGTCGTGGTCTTGCGCAGCATCTCCTTTACGTGCAAAAGCTTTTCCTCCTGAATCCGCTGCAGTACCGTCTTGCCGGTGACGGCGCGGAAGTCGCGCTGCAGCAGGCGCACGGATATGCCGAGGGCCGACGCGACGTGTGGAACGTCGATGCCGCTCGTCGCGTGCTGCCGTATGAACTCCCGCGCCGCCGAGATCCGCCGCGCCGTGCCGTTCACGTCCGCCGTAGAAAGGCGCTCCACAACTCCTTTGAACGCAACGTGCAGAGTCGCCCGCTTGACCTCCTCCGCTTGCCGGCCATTGCCGCCGCGCAGTATGCCGTCCAGAAAGCTGGCGGCGGCGAACCCGCCGCTTTCGAAGTCGGGCATCAGCGACGACAGCGACGGCACTGTCTGTTCGCAGATCAGCGTCTCGTTGTCGACGCCCAGCACCTGGACCTGGCTCGGTACGCTTATGCCCGCCAGCCGGCAGGCGTCGAGCACGTGCTTGGCGCGCTGGTCGAAGGCCGCCCATATCCCGCACGGCTTTGGCAGCGACTTGAGCCACTTTACCAGCATGTTTTCCTGCTCGAGCCACGACGTCGCCGGATTCGCCTCGAAAACCTCGAGCTCCATGCCCATGTCCTTGAGCGCCGCCCTGAAGGACCTCTGCCGGGCATCGCTCCACCACCGGCCGCCTGGCGCGCCGACGAAGGCAAAGTGCGAAAGGCCCTTTCCACGGAGAAACCTAGCCGCCTCCGCGGCAAGCGCCCGCTCGTCCGTCGACAGTACGGCACAGGGCCTGCGCCATCCGCGCGGAGGCATCGCGTTCACGAACACCGCCGCGCGTCCGGCGATTTGCGCCAGCTTGCCTTTCGCCAGGAGGCGTCCCCCGCCGTCGATGACGAGTGCGTCTGGCCGCCACGTCGAGTAGTCCTCCAGCGGCTCGTTCGACGGATGTCCGCCTGCGAACTGGATTTCCCACTCGTGTCGCATCGCCGCGAATCGCAGTATGCCGCCCACGATCTCCTGCGCTGACGCATAGCGCATGTCGAGGTGCACGAGCATCCTCAGCTTGCCTTGCCGTCCGTCTTTCATGCGCGCATTATAGCATAAGTTGGCGGCATTGCGCAAACGAGAATGCGATTGTGCGCCAAAGAGAATGTGGCGTTTGGTATAATATGGGCGAGTCAAAAACAGAAAGGAAAGGCTGCGCCACAATGAAAACACCAAGAAGCGTTGTTTGTCTGCTATCCATCGCCCTCGCATGGGCGTCTGCGTTCGCAGATGCGCCCGTCCTCCCCGAATCGCTGAAGACAGGCCTTGCGCTTTGGCTTTCGGCCGAGAAAAACGTTTTCGAGGGCACGTTCCACGACAAGGACGGCGTCGTACACTGGTGCGACGTGCGCGAATCGTTCGCCGACGGCGAGGTCTACGCCGACCACGCTTCGTTTTCCTACCCCGTGGCGTCGGCGACTACTACGGTGGACTACAGCAACCTCAAGGGAGGCCTTGTCCCTCCGGTAATCGCGACAGATGCGTTGACGGGGTTGAAGTACATAGACTTCGGAGACTACGGCAATCATGGCGGCAACAACAACTGGATGTTCATTGAAAACGGGAGCGGAGCGCTCCAGCCTGTGACGTCGCGTTCGCTGTTCGCCGTGGTGAGCTTTGGCAAGACAGGCAATTTCGGAACAGTGTTCGGCCAGATTCCTGCGCTTACCAGCAACAGCGGCGCGACAGGCAGTTATTTCAAGCGTCAGCCGGGTGGCGAGGGCGGCAACATCGCCAATGCCTCTGCCATCATGCAGAATGGCGAAACGCGTCTAAATGGAAGGCGCATAAATCCCGAAACGACGACTTACGGTTTTGATGGACCGCAGGTCTTTTCGCAAGTGGGTCCCGGCTCTCTCGCAAACGGAAACGCTCCCGTATTCAACACCTTCTTCAACGATCGTAACCAGGGAACCGCTACGCAGGGCGGCGGACGCCTCCACGAAGTCCTAGTCTATGACCGCGTGCTTACATGGGAGGAGCGCGCGGCAGTCGAGCGGTATCTTTCCGAGAAGTGGCTTGGTACGGCGTTCGAGGTCGAAGCGACTGGCGTTACAAGCCCTGTCGATGTGGTTCCTGCGGAGAAGGCGACATACGATTCAGACGTTGCCATCTCCCTTGCGTCGCTTTCCAACCAGGTCGTAACGGCAAACGGTGCGAAACTCAATCTGCGCATCCCCGCCGCCGAAGGTGCGACGGATGAAATCCCATCGCCTTTTGACGACATGACGACAAACTATCTCTCGCACGGTTCGTTCGAGGAGCCTGTGGCGGCCGCCGGGAATCACCTGTCCGCCGTTCCGACAGGCTGGACAAAGCCGTCCGGCAACACATATCTCGCCACGGTCGGTAGTGCCATCTACAACCCAACGTCATTGGAGAACCCGACTATTCCCGATGGCAACCAGTGCGTCGGCATCCAAGGCGGAAACGGCACGATTCAGCAGACAATTACCGTCCCGGCCGATGGCCTCTATAAAGTCTCGTTCTACATGACACGCCGACCCGGCCGCAGCGAGGGTGCGAACAATACCCGCGCCAAGGTTCTTGTCGATGGCGTCATGGCCTACTACGGTTGCGTCTCCGACGATCCGCGCGGAGAGCAGAACCTCTTCAAGCGCTATGTCGTCGAGCTCCCCCCTCTCACGAAGGGCCAACACGTGTTTGCGCTCTCCCTTGCCAACAACACGTCTACCGACCGCGCCGTCCTCTTCGACAAGGTGGAACTTTCGCCCGTTGCCGCTGGCGAATTCGTGTACATCCCGAATGCCGGCTTCGAAAGCGCTGGTCCTGTTACATACACCGAGAATGTCGGCTATGACGCAGTGGCGAACAACTTTGGCACAGACATCTTCGCATGGTCATGTCCGACGTTCTATGTCGATGGCAATTCCTGCCACGCCCGCCTCGCGCAGAACAGCCAATACTATTACTGGAAATACACCGGCAATCAGGCGACAGACCTCACCTACGTCGGCGAGCCGCCGGACGAACGCGACTACCGCAAGCTGGTTCTCGTCCGCGCTGGATACGCCTCGCAGACAATCCACGTTCCGCGCGCTGGTAGGCTCCGCTTCTCCATGCGCTATTCACGCAGCTACTGGGGCGCAAGCGCGGGACAAAAGATCGCCGTCATGCTTGGAGAAAGCGAGGTTGCCCGTACAGACGAGATTTCCGCTGTAAACACGCAGACATTCGTACAGGACTTTGACTGGCCGTCTGCCGGAGACTTCACCCTCATGGTGACGAACATCCTCGGCACGAGCGCCAGCATTGCGACCGTCGTCGACGACTTGCGCCTCGAATACGTCGACAACGTCGTCTTCGACTGCACGCGCCCGGAGGGTTCCGGCGCGGCGCCTGCCGCCATTGGCGACGCAGAAAGCGTCTCTGCAACGCTGAACGTCGCGTCCGACGGTTTCTACTACCTCGCCGTTTCCGCCGCAGGACTTGCCATCGAAGATACTTCCGCCGCAGGCGTGTACAACTCGTACAAGTATTATCCGGCTCGCGCAAAGGTGATGGTTGACGGCGTCGAGGCGGCAAGGTTCGTGGTGGAGACGCCTGACTTCACTCACATACCCGTTCGCCTGCCGTACCTCGCGACTGGGTCGCACGCGATTTCCGTGGTGGGCGTAGGAGATTCCGTTGCTACGCTCGGCAAGGTGCGAGTCCAGAAGGCCGAGCTGCAGCCGCTTGAGGTAGAGGACGGCGAGACGTACAACTTCAGAGACGCGAAGTTCGTCCTGCAGAACGGTGCGAAACTCTGCCTTGACTATCCTGGCTCGAACTTATGCCGTGGAGTGACTGTTGACGGCGTTCCGCTGCGCGGCATCGTAGGAGAGGGCGACAGCGCCGCGATAGAAGGCCCCGGCGAACTCGACATACGCCCGCGCGGACTTAAGATAACCATAAAATGAGCCTGCCGTTCATCGCCGCCGTTGCGCTGGCCGTACTGCTGCAGGGAAATGCGCGGGCGGCTGTCGTCGAAGTCGCCGGGCGTACGTGGAACTGCGATGACGGAGTGTCGGTCGCCGGCGTGGTCGCGAGAGCCGGCACCGTCGGCGCATCCGGGAAAAGCGCGTTCCTGACTACGCAAATCGACGTCTCGCCATATCTCGAAAACGGCGTCGAATGGCAGGTGCGAGTCAGGGGGCGAGGCATAAAAAAACCGGACAAGCCATATCTTGGCGTCAAGGCCATGCTCGTCTACGACGAGGCGGGCGGCGAACGCAGATACCCCGGGCCGACAGGCAGGACCGGCGATTTCGACTGGATCACCGTAAGATACAGGACTTCGTTTCGCAACGGCGTGCGCGACGGAAGCGCCAGGCTCGTCCTGGGCCTTCAGGGAACTGAAGGCGAGGTGGAATACGACCTCTCGTCGCTCAGGATCGCCTCCGCCGCGATGCCTGCCGAACAAATCGACGAAAACCTCAAGTGCAAGTACACGCCGCGCGTTTCCGCGTGGTCGCAGCTGCGCGGCGTAATGTCTCCTTCCCGCCAGATGAACGAGGACGACTTCGTCAAGCTGCGTGGGTGGGGAGTTAAGCTGCTCCGCTACCAGATGAACCGGTTCTGGAACCTGCACTACGCCAACCGCGACTTGAAGGAATACACCAAGTGGCTTGACACCAAGCTCGACCACCTCGACTCGGCTGTACTGCCGCTCGCGGCCAAGTACGGGATAAAGGTCGCCATAGACCTGCACATGCCGCCCGGAGGAAAAGCGAGCGACGGCGAGATGAACATGTTCTACGAGCCGAAGTACGCCGCGCATTTCCTCGCCTGCTGGCAGAAGATCGCGCGGCGCTTCCGCGCCAATCCGGCGCTATACGGCTACGACATCATAAACGAACCAAGCCAGACATACCGCCCCGTGGACGGACTCGGCTGGTGGGGCCTCCAGAAGAGGGCGGCAGAGGTGATTCGGGCGATCGACCCAGTGACGCCGATTATCGTAGAGGCGAACTATGCCGACTCGCCGGACGGATTCGCGGGCATGCCCGTCCTGGATATGAACGACGTCATATACGAAGTACATTTCTATTCGCCGATGGAGTTCACCCACCAGGGCGTCAACCGGAGCCGTTCGCACGTCCCTGCGCGCTGGCCTGACGCGGCAAGGGGATGGAACTGCAACCACATCAGGCAGAAGCTCGAGAAAGTGCGCGAGTTCCAGATGCGGCATGAGGCGCGAATATACGTAGGCGAGTTCTCGGCCATCGCGTGGGCCGAAGGCGCGGAGAGGTGGATGGATGACGCGATTTCCATCTTCAACGAATACGGCTGGGACTGGACGTACCACGCGTATGGCGAATTCGAGGGGTGGAGCGTAGAGCATGCGGCAGAGCGTCCGTACGAGTTTCGCCCAGACGACTCTACGTCGCGCAAGGGCGCCCTTCTAAGGGGGTTGAACGACGACGTGCACTCGTCGCCGGAGCCGTTCACGCTTGAATGGAAGGGTGGCGAGCCGCCGCCCGTCAAGGTCGTCGACTTTGGACCTGACGGCGTAGGCGGCTATCCTGTCGTAGAGGCCGAGGCCATCGGCAAGGAGGCGCGGCTGCGGCTTTCGTATGGCTGCGTCCCGGGAATAGGCGACGGCGGCGACTTCTCGCGCGCAACGAGCGCAAGGTACCTTGGCCCGACCGTCGACCTGCCGATTCTTCCGGCGAGCGTGGACAGGTTCGACGTGTTTTCGATTACCAACGCGGGCACATACGCCGCGCCTCTCCAGCAGGGGCTGCTGCGCTACGTGCGCGTTCGGCTCGATACCCCCGGAACGGCGGTTAAGGTCGCGGCGGTCAGGTTCGAAAACCGCGGCACGCATTCCACCGAACCAGTCGTCGGTTCGTTCGCCTGCTCAGACGCCGCGCTCACCGAACTCTGGCGCGCAAGCGTCCGCACTTGTTCGCTCGCGGCGATTCCCGAGCGTACCGAACCGCTGCATATCGTCACCTCGCGGACAAACGCCCTCCTTGGCGTCGCGCACGCCTTCCTCGCCGACGGGGCGAAGCGCGACAGGCTCGTATGGAGCGGCGACTTGTGGTGGGCGCAGTTCAACATGTACGCGGCGTTCGCCCCCGATAGCCCCTACATGCCGGGATCCCTGAGGATGCTGGCGGAAAACCAGACGCCCAAGGGCTACATACAGGCATGCCCCTATCCCGAATCGCACGGGCCGCTCACGACCGAAGACTACGGCCCGTTCCAGTCGGACGAGTTCGCCGCATGGTTCGTGCCCGTCCTCGCGTCGCACTACATGTACACAGGAGACCTGAAGCTCGTGCAGGAGCTGTATCCGCAAGTCAGGAGGCTCGCAGGATACCTCATCTCGCACACCGCCGCGGACGGGATGTTCGAGCAGCGCGTCGAGACGTGCAAGCATGCCAACGACCTCGCGTTCGGGACGAAGTCCACGCACCACAGGTCGTACATGAACGTCCTTCTGTGGCGCACGTTCGCCGACGCCGCGTTTCTCGCCGATGCCGTCGGGCAGTCGGCGGACGCAGCGCGCTGGCGCGACTTCTCGGCGTGTACAGGGGCGGCGGTGCGCAAGCGCCTCGTGCGCAAGGACGGGCTCCTCGCGTCGTCGCTCGAAGACGCGGGCGTCGGGGCTGAGGCCAACGCCCTTGCGTTGTCACTCGGCTTCTTCTCGAAGGCCGAGGCCGAAAATACCCTTGCCTCGCTCGGGCGCATAAAGCACGGCAAGTTCCAGCTTCTCCTGGTGCGCGGCGCGTTCGCCTACGGAGTGCCCGACGAGGCCGTAAGGCGCATCCGCGAGCACAACTGGCTCAAGGCCGTCGCCCCAGAATGGGAGGGCGTCCACACCACTTCGGAATGCATGAACCATCCAACGCGCCCGACATGGGGAGACGAGGCCCATCCCGACACCGCTCTTGCCGGCGATCTGACATCCGGCATCCTCGGGGTGCGTCCGCTTGCCCCGGGGTATTTGCGCTTCCAGTTCAAGCCCGGGGCGGCTAAAGACATAGAATGGGCGAAAGGCGTCGTACCGACGCCGCACGGCCCCATCTGCGCCGAATGGCGCAGGAATGGCGACAAGATTTCGACGAAGCTTTCCGCCCCGTCCGGCCTCATGCAGGCCAAGTGACACCATTTCCTCTCCTGCAGTGCCAGGCCGCGAAGCGGAATATGGTATAATGCGTGTCGGAAAAGATTCAATGATGGGCAAGACAGCGCCTTGTAGGTCTAAAAGGGTCAGACCCTTCCGTATATGCTTTACTGTATATGCTTGACTTTGGCGCGGCGGATGCGGAGCGCTCTACTCCACACAATGCCAGCGGGCACTATCTCTCCTTCACCTCCACGGCATTGCCGGTGGTCTTCTCGTTCCTCTGCGCCTACCTTGATTCGGGACATGGGAGCCTTTCGAGATAGGGCGGGTGAAATGCTGCCCCGCGTTCAATGAGCGTGCGCGGCGCGCTCCCGTCGGCAGGCTGCGAGCGCGACGGACTCACAAGGCGAAAGCCACATGCCCTAGCCATGAGGCTTTCGCAGGTTTTTGCCACAGGCACATGGAAATTTGATAAAATATCCGTCAAAGTTTGGGCGGGATGGTCCCTATCAGACGTTTTTTGACTCAAATAATATGAATGACATGAAAATGAGAGTTGCCCGATGCGGGAGTGCTCTTGCGTTTCTTGGTGTCGGCGTTTCGCTTTGTTCGCGGGCATGGTGCGCGCCCACAGTCACGCTTGAGAAGGTCAGACAGAACTTTCCGTGGTCGAATGACGTTGCCATCACCTATTCGGTCGGCGGTTGCGATTCTCGCTCGTTCTACGACTACGCGCTTCGGTTTGTGGTGGCAAAGGGCTCGGATGCGACGAACATCACCGACGCCGTCGGCGCGCCGCTCGTCACAAATACGCCTCATGCCACGGTCGTCTGGAAGGCTCCGGCCGATTTCGCGTCGTCGTCGACCACGAACGTGACGCTGACGGCGTCCGTTCTCTCGACGCCGTTCTCAGGCGATCTTTCACAGCTCTGGAGCGATTTCGAAGCTCGTGACGGGGAGACGCTTTTCGGTTCCCTCTCCGGCGACTACAAGATCACGGTGGCGGACGGAGCTTCCGTGACTTTGCGTGACGTGTCGGTCACGAATCTCTCGTCCGCCTGCGAATGGGCGGGCCTGACGTGCCTCGGCGATGCGACGCTTGTCCTTGACGGCGTGAACCGCATCTCGAACGGACACAGCGACTATCCGGGCGTCCAGGTGCCGAGCGGGCATACGCTGACGATATGCGGCGGCGGCACGCTCGACGCGCGCAGCGACGGCAATGGCGCCGGCATAGGCGGCGGGAAGGGCATGGACGCCGGCTCAGTCGTCATCAGTCCGGACGTTGCAAGAGTCACCGCAACGAGAGGCACTGGAGCGGACTGCATCGGCGCGGGCGAGAGCGGCGTCGGAGGAACGGTCTCGGTGGCGACCGGGCTGTTTGACACGACTGTCGGCGACATGCGCGTCATAATGCCTCCGACCGACCTTTCAAAGGTCGAGGGCGACAGCTATCTTGTGCAGACAGGAGAACTTCTGACAGGCTCTCTTTCCGAAGACGTTCAGATCGTCATTTCCGACGGCGCCGTGGTGACTCTTAGGGACGTGTCGATCACGCACCTTTCCGGCGACGGCGAATGGGCCGGTCTCACCTGCCTCGGCGACGCAACGCTCATTCTTGAAGGCACAAACGTCGTGACGGCCGGACACGACGTCTACCCTGGCGTATTCGTGCCGACCAACCACGTTCTGACGATTTCGGGTACAGGTGCTCTTGAAGCGACAGGCGGCCAATATGGCGCGGGCATCGGCGGCGGATACCAGATCGGCTGCGGAGACGTCGTGATCGAGGGCGGGACGATAACAGCGACAGGAGGCGATCTGGCTGCGGGAATCGGCTGCGGCTACGAAGCGGTCTGCGGCGACATAGTGATCAGGGACGGCGAGGTTTCAGCGACTGGCGGCGAAAGCGCCCCTGGCATCGGAAGCGGTCCGCATTCTCAAGGCGGCGACATCATTGTCGAGGGCGGAACGGTCTCGTCGACAGGCGGATACTGCGGCGCGGGCATCGGCACCGGCCAGTCCGCGACATGCGGAGACATCGTCATAAGCGGCGGCGACGTTTCGGCGACCGGCGGCGACTATGGTGCCGGAATAGGCAGCGGCTACCACAACGCCACGAACGGCAACATCATAGTCGAGAGCGGAACGGTGGTCGCCGAAGGCGGCAAATCCGGCGCGGGCATCGGCAGCGGCGCGAGGTCGGACAGCGGAAGCGTGTCGGTAAAGGAAGACGTGCAGGTCGTCGCGACAGCAGGCGAAAACGCGAATCCGATCGGCGCGGGAGATTGCGGCAATGTCGACGTCGTTGATGTGGCCGACACGCTTGTCCAGTCGACTGAAGACGAATCGGTCGTTCTTCGTCCTCTGGTCGACCTGGCCAAGAAGACTCAGGACTGCGAGGCGGCCGACGGCGATTTGATAACGGGCGCGCTTGCAGCCGAGGCGATGATTACCATTGCCGACGGCGCGACGGTGACGCTTCAGGACGTGGCGATCACAAACCTTTCCAGCGGCAGCGCCTGGGCCGGCATCACCTGCCTTGGCGATGCGACGGTCGTTCTTGTCGGCACGAACTTCGTGAGCGCGGGCCATGACGACTATTCCGGCATCTATGTGCCGACAGGCCATACGCTTACGGTCAGAGGCGAAGGATCGCTCGTCGTGTCCGGCGGCAAGTACGGCGCCGGCCTGGGCGGTGGCCGCGGCCTCGACTGCGGCGGCATCGTAATCGAGAGCGGAGCGGTCGCGGCGGAAGGCGGTTCGCTGGGCGGCGCGGGCATCGGCGCTGGATTCGGCTCCGCATGCGAAGGCGTCGCCGTCTCGAATGAAATAGCGCGCGTCGCGGCGAAGGCTGGCGACGGGGCTGAGCAGATCGGCTGTGGCAAGGACGGAGCGGACGTGGCGGTGACGCTTGCAGGCGGACTGGGCGACATCGTGCTTGAAGGCGTTCGCATTCTGCGTCCTGCGGTCGTGCTCTCCAGTCTGCGCGGCGTCTACGAGGCGAAGCACGAAGACGTGCTCGTCGGCGCGCTTGTCAGGGACGTGAGCATATCCGTGGCGCCTGGCGCGGTCGTGACGCTCCAGAACGTGACGATCGAGAAGCACGCCGACAACTGCAACTGCGCCGGCATCACCTGCCTCGGCGATGCGACGATCGTGCTCAGAGGCAGCAACGTCGTCCGTGGTTTTGACAGCGACTATCCCGCAATATACGTGCCGGTTGGCAGTACCCTGACGATAAAGGGCGACGGCTCCCTCGTGGCGGAAGGCGGCAGCCATGGCGCAGGCATCGGCGGCGGATACTGTGTCGACTGCGGCAGCTTGGTGTTCGAGGGCGGCGACATCACGGCGACCGGCGGCAAATGGGCCGCGGGAATAGGCGCGGGATACGGCTCAACCTGCGACGGCATCACGTTTGCCGATGGCGTCGTCAGAATCGCCGCGAAATGCGGAGAGGAGGCCGAGCAGATCGGGATGGGAGGCTACGGCCTCGAAGTCGGCGTGAATGTCGCCTCGTCTCTGTCTGACGCCTGGGTCGGCGAAGAGCGAATCATCATGCCGACGACGATCCTTTCCGAACTGGAGACGGATCACGTGGCTCTTAACGGAGAGTTCATCGAAGGGGATCTGTCGGACGACGTCAGGATCGTCATATCCGACGGTGCGACCGTATGGTTCAGGGATGCGGCGATAACCAACCTCTCTTCGGACTGTGCATGGGCCGGCGTCAGCTGCCTTGGAGACGCCACGATATTCCTTTATGGATCCAACTACGTCAGCGCCGCCCACGACGACCATCCCGGCGTCTACGTGCCAAGCGGCCATACGCTGACAGTCATGGGCGACGGAGCTCTCACGGCCGTCGGCGGAAGACGCGGCGCAGGCATCGGCGGAGGATTCGGAATCGACTGCGGCGACGTTGCGATAGAGGGCGGCGACATCACGGCAGTCGGCGGCGAAGAAGGCGGCGCAGGCATCGGCGGCGGACTTTCGGCTGACTTCGGAGACGTTCATGTCGGGCCTGGCATCGTCCAGGTCGTCGCGAAGTGCGGGGCTGACGCCGAGCCGATTGGCGCGGGGAAGGGCGGGCTTGCCGCAACTGTGACCGTGGCCGGCAATCTTGTGGACGAAGTTGTCGGAGGCGATCGTGTAATCAGGCCGGCGATTGACATCTCCGGTTTTGCCGGGAACTTCCTGGCTTCGGACGGTGATGTGCTGACAGGCACGCTCTCTTCCAACGTGAAGATCACAATTGCCGACGGCGCGACGGTGAAGCTCAAGAATGCGGTGATTACGAACATTGCCAACGAAGCGGCGAACGACTGGGCGGGAATAACCTGCCTCGGCGACGCCACGATCGTCCTTGAGGGCGATAACTTCGTCAGAGGCGGATTGTCGGACTATCCGGGCATATACGTGCCGACCGGCCATACGCTGACAATCACGGGCGCTGGCTCGCTTGAAGCCTCAAGCAACGGCTATGGCGCAGGCGTCGGCGGAGGAAACTGCATCGACTGCGGTAGCATCGTCATTGCGGGCGGCACTGTCGTCGCATATGGCGGAAGTCTGTCCGCCGGCATTGGCGGAGGCTGGTTCGCAAGCTGCGAAGGAGTGAGCATCGAGTCCGGAATCATCCGTGTCGTTGCGACAGCCGGCTCTGAAGCTGAGGCCATTGGCAAAGGCAGGCAGGGGTCGGAAGTGCCGGTTACTGTTGCGCCTGGCCTTGCTGACTCGACAGACGGAGACACTCGCGTCATAGAACGCGTGACGGATCTCGTGATTCTTCCTGAAGGCGACTTCGAGGTGAAGGATGGCGACATCCTGTCGGGCAAGACGTCAGGCGCCGTTGCGCTGACCATCGCCGACGGAGCGACGGTGACGCTTCGCGACGCGACGATCGTGAACATTGAACCGAGTCTGGAACGTGCCGGCATTACCTGCCTCGGAAACGCGACTATCGTTCTCGTCGGAACGAACGTCGTCAAGAGCGGCAATGAAGACTGGTCGGGCGTTTACGTCCCGACAGGCTGCGTACTTACGATCAGGGGCTCGGGATCGCTTGACGTCACCGGTGGCGGACGCGCCGCGGGAATCGGCGGAGGCAACGGAATCGACTGCGGAGGAATCGTCGTTGCCGGAGGCGACATAGTTGCGAAAGGCGGAGCGTCAGGCGGCGCAGGCATCGGCGGAGGCTGCGGTTCCGATTGCGACGGAATTGCGATAAGGTCCGGAGCGGTCAGCGTCGTGTCCACTTCGGGCGAAGGAGCTGAGCAGATCGGAGCCGGAAAGGGCGGCGACGACGTTCTGCTTATAGTGGACAATGGCCTTAGCGACGAATTAGTCGGAGATGCGCGCATAATTAGGAAGCCCGTCGACCTCTCTGCTGTCGCGGCCGACTTCGAGGCTCGCAACGGAGACGTTCTGACTGGCGTCCTCGCCGCAGGCGTCAAGATAACGATTGCCGACGGCGCGACGGTGAAGCTGAGGAACGCGGCGATTACGAACATTGAGGACGTAGCGGGGAACAGCTGGGCTGGGATAACCTGCCTTGGCGGTGCAACGATCGTCCTTGAGGGCGAGAACTTCGTCCGAGGCGGATACCGCGAACATCCTGGTATCTTCGTTCCGACGGGCCATACGCTTGCGATCACGGGCGTTGGCGCGCTTGAAGCCTCCAGCAACGGCTACGGCGCGGGCATCGGCGGCGGATACGGCATCGACTGCGGCTCGATCGTTCTCAAGGGCGGTTCCGTCACGGCAGTCGGCGGCAATGGTGCGGCCGGCATCGGCGCCGGCACGGCTGGATGCGAGGGCGTCGACATCGAGTACGGAGTTGTCAAGGTGGTCGCGAAGGCCGGCGACGGCGCTGAGCCGATCGGAAAGGGCGGAGGCTCGGCTGTAGTCGTAACTCTGGCCGAAGGCCTTCTCGACAGGATCGACGGCGGCGTCCGCACGATCGAGCGGACTGTTGATCTCTCGAAGATAACAGCGCCTTTCTACGAGGCGCAGTACGGAGACATTCTGACGGGAGAGCTGCCTGACGACGTATCCGTCATGATTGCGGCGGGCGCAACAGTGACGCTTCGTGACGTGGCAATCGCAAAACTCGGGGAAAACTGCTCGTGGGCCGGCATCAGCTGCCTTGGCGACGCCACCATCGTGCTCGAAGGCACGAATGTCGTCATGGCCGGCGACGATGACTATTCCGGCATCTACGTGCCGACCAATTGCACGCTCACGATCAGGGGCGACGGAAGCCTCGACGTACGCGGCGGAACTTACGCCGCCGCAATCGGCGGCGGATACGAGATGGAGTGCGGCAGCATCGCGATCGAAGGCGGCGACGTCAAGGCGACTGGCGGCTCGGGCGGAGGCGCGGGCATCGGCAGCGGACTGGAAAGCGGATGCGGAGACATCACATTGTCCGGCGGCTCGGTAGAAGCTGTCGGCGGCGCTTGGGCGGCCGGCATCGGAAACGGCTACTGGTCGAGCTGCGGAAGTGTGGAGATCGCATACGGCGTCACCAAGGTCGTCGCCAAGGCTGGCAGCGACTCAGAGCCGATCGGCGCATCCAAGAACGGCGATGCCGTCGAAGTCGCAGTCGACAATGGCCTTTCCGATTCCACGGACGGCGACACTCGCCTGATAGACCACTCCGTCGACCTGTCAAAGGTGACGAGGGATTATGTCGCGAGGGACGGAGACGTCCTTACCGGCGAACTTACGGCAGAAGTGCGGATTGAGCTTGAGACCGGTGCAAAGGTGCATCTGCGCGACGTTGTGATCACGAATCTCTCTCGCAACGCCGAATGGGCCGCAATCGGCTGCCTTGGCGATGCGACCATCGTTCTCGAAGGCTCGAATGTCGTGAGCAGCGGCCATGCGGACTACTCGGCTGTCTTCGTGGCTGACGAATGCACTCTTACGATCAAGGGCGACGGCGCGCTTGACGCCAGCAGCTTGAAGACAGGCGCAACCGCGGCGGCAATTGGCGCCTGCAAGGGCCGTCCGTGCGGCAACATCGTCATAAGCGGAGGATTCGTCAAAGCTACAGGCACCGGCAACGGAGCCGGCATAGGCGGAGCTTTGTACACCGATTGCGGCGACATTACCATAACTGGAGGAACAGTGTGGGCGAAGGGCGGCAGCGGAGGCGGCGCCGCCATCGGCGGCGGCGTCTCGGTCAGCAGATGCTCTGGGATCACCATCACAAAGGGCGTAACCGAAGTCGTCGCCACGTCCGGCAGGTCCGGCGTCCCTGCAATCGGCGCAGGGTACCTAGGCTCTTGCTCTTATATCTCCATCGAGGAGAACGCGAACGTCACGCAGAATTGAGGAAGGAATTTGTCATGAAGAGTCTGTCTGCACTCATGTGTGTTTTTGCGGCCGTCATCCTCTCCGCGCCTTTCGCGCTGGCGGAAGATCCTGTCGTCGTCAGCGCCGATGTCGCGTCGTTCCTCATGTGGACGGCGGAGAGCGGCGAGGAACGTCCTTTTGACGCCCTCGACGCCGCGTCTTTGCCGCCGATCGTCTCGGATGGCGCGACGGTCACGTCCACCAGCCCGAAGGGCGAAGAGCATGCGCTCGCGGAGCATCCTGCGGATGCTTTGGCGGTCGCCTGGTCGCCGGCTCCTGATCGCGGAGGATTCTGGAAGATCGAGAAGGGCGCCGAGCTTGCCAAGTTCCGCGTCGCCCTTGCGCTGGACACCGACCGCTTCAGGAGCCTGACCGAGGCTGCCGGCGCGTACAAGGACAGCATTGCCGACGCCCACGAAGGCTCCGCGAAAGTCCTTGAGAAGTCGCTCTCCGACGCATTCGTCGTCCTCAACGACGAGAACGCGTCGCAGGCCGAGATCTACGAGGCGTCCGCCGCGCTCGAGAAGTCGTTCGCCGAAGTCACCGACGTCGTGAACAGGACGGAGTTTGCGTGGCATCTCGCAGACGCCGTCGAAATCGTCGGCTCGATTGCACTGCCCGGCGACAACAGGCGCTGCCAGCAGCTGGTCGCGGACGCGGATGCCGCGCTCGGCGCCCTTGCTTATGACGACAAGGTCGGTCTTGAGGACAACCTCTCCGCCGTCGACGCCGTCATGAATTCGCTAGTCAAGGCGCTTGCCTTCGAACGCGCGGACAATCCGCTTGTGCCGGTGACGCACGGCGAGGGCGTGGTGGACGCTTCGAAGTCGCAGACGTACGACGCCTACGTGCTTGACGGCGACGGCGTTCTGTGGGGCACTGCGCAGGTGCGCGTCGGCAGGGCCAACAGGAAGACTCGCCTCGCGAACGTCACTGCGGTCCTGAATCCCGTAGCCGGCTCGCGGATGAGCTTCAGGGCTTCCGAGAAGAAGGGCAAGGCGACGATTCCGGAAGACGCCGCCGCCGTCGTAGCCCTTTCGCACAAAGACCAGTCCATGACGCTGAAGATCGGTTCCGAGGGCGTCTTCGGCAAGTGGGGCGATCTGATGGTCAAGGGCATCCGCGCCCGCGCAAAGGCGAACAAGTCCGCATACGCCGCATGGACCGGACTTAAGACAGTGGCGTTCGCGTGCAGCGGCGGGCATTCGGTCTTCGCCTTCCGCGTCAAGTCCAAGGGCTCGGTGAAGGGGGCCTGCTCGACGGTCAAGGGCTCGCGCGTCTCCGCCTCCGCCCAGCTGCTTCTCGCGGAGGGCGGCGAGTTCGCCTGTGTGCCCGTCGTGCACTCGAAGTCTCCGCAGTTCGGCTTTCTGATGTGGCTGAAGATGGACGAGACGCTGGGCGAAGCCGGTGCCGGCGACGTTGAGGGCGTCTTCTGCGGCGACGTGCTCTCGTACGACTGGGTTTCAGGCGCCGCGGGCGTTCCCGTCCGCGCCATGACGTTCGTCGCCGGCGACGTCTCGGTCGGCGTCGAGTGGAACGGACGGAAGATGCTGACGCCCAAGGCGGACAAAGTCGCTCTTGTCGGCGGTCAGATCGTCTCCACCGTCGACAACGGCAACAGGCCCGGGCTTAGCCTCTTCTGCAATGCGGAGACTGGCGAATTCAGCGGTACGTATTCGGTCTATCAGACCGTGGGCGGCAAGCTCAAGCGCAGGCGCGCCGCCGTAAGAGGCGTCTTTGTGGACGGCACGGGCTACGGCACGGCCATCGTCAAGGGCGTGGGCCGCGTGCCGGTCACGATCAAGTAGTCGGTTCCGGCGCTTGCCGCCGTCAGTCGCATTGCGGCGCTGAGCGCGGTTGCGGCTGTCCGCCGGACGGCCAGTATCCGAGCTTTGCGCCGCGCTGATGCAGCAGCTCCGCCAGAAGCGCGTAGCCTCTCTCGTTCAGGTGCACGTCGGGACGGTTCTTGTAGCAAAGCGAGTCCTGGACGGGGAACTCGACCGCGTGGGAACCAAACGCCTTCTTGAACGCATCTTTGTTCTTCTGGGAGAAGCTCCTCCAGTACGGAACTATGACGAGATATGGACGGCTCTCCCCTCGCCTCGAAATCATCGTCCGGAACTGCGCGATGAGCCTGTCTATGTCGTTGTTCCACCCTCCGTTCGCGCCCATGAAGAATATCTCGCAGTAGGCGTCTGCGGCGGCATCGACAGACGCGAACTTGACGGGAGTTCCGCCCGGTATCGCAAGCGGCGCCTCCGTCCTGCCTTCGTCGCGCGAGAGCCATAGGGTATAGGATATCCTGTTGGTCGGACTGTTCCAGCGGAAGTCGCGCACGGAAAGCCTGTATTCCGCCTCGCCGATCTTCACGGGGTTGACTGGGATTTGCCTGCCAAGCGCCGCGGTGAGCATTATTTTGTCTCCGTCGGACGTGCGCAAGCCGTTGTCGTCCGCGTCGCCTATCCTTACGGCGCTTTCGCCGGCGTTGAACGCGATCGGCGCGGCGGTTCTGAGCGCCACGGCCCCTTGCCTCGCCGGAATCGTAATCGAATTCTCTCCGCCGTCGCCTGAGTTGAACACCCTGTAGCCGGGCCCAAGAAGCGCCTCCAGCCGTGATGGATAGTCCTTTCCGCGCGGCATTGCCATCCCCTCCGTGACGCTGTCGCCCCAGCAAAGGACCTTTCTGATCTGCTGCATGTCAGCGCTGCAGCGTGTCGCAGAAAAGGCCGCGCATACGGCCAGCACCGCAATCCCGAGACGTTTCCGATTGTTCATCTGCAATTCCTCCTTGATCGACGCTATTGTAGCATATTGCGCCCCGATGTTCACAAATGACATGACAACTTTTTTTTGCTCTTAAGGTGTAGGTGTGAGCCTTTTCCATTGGTTAGACCCAATAGTTATTTTTGCCGGTTGATTAAACCTAAGCGTCGCAGTTGAAAGGCCGCGATCGTGATTGCGGCCTTTCAACTGCGACGCTTAGGCTAAAGGAGGACTCTCCGCCGGAGGCGAAGTCGAAATGAGGGCGTTCGGCCATGTCGCAGCCGAGCAATTAGCCGAGAAATTCGCAGTTGAACCCGCGGTGCATTTGTGGTACACTACCCACAACCCTTGAACTGCTCCTTGGGAGTATGGAATTCGGGCTGTTGTTCACTGACCTAACAGGGTGGTAGATTAAATGGCAAGAACCGTACCTGCGGGAGCAGGAGATTCGCAGAAAGCCAGGCAGAGGCAGACGCCTCTTGCCGACGCGCTTGACCGCCAGCGGATAAACCGTCTCGCGCACTTCGACGTGCCCGCGCACAAGGGCGGGCGCGGCAATCCGGAGCTTACCGAGTACCTCGGCGCCCGCGCGATGGCGATGGACGTGAACTCCATGAAGCCGCTGGACAACCTGTCGCACCCGGTTTCGGTGATAAAGGAGGCGCATCAGCTCGCGGCCGAGGCTTTCGGCGCCGACGACGCGTTCTTCATGGTGAACGGGACGACTAGCGCGGTGCAGGCCATGATAATGGCGACCTGCACGGCGGGTGACGAGATAATCCTCCCGCGAAACGTCCATCGCAGCGCGATCAACGCGCTTGTCGTCTGCGGCGCGATTCCCGTGTACATCAATCCCGGCCAGAACCGCAAGATAGGCATTCCTCTCGGAATGAGCGTTGCGGACGTCGAGAAGGCGATAGCGGAGCATCCGTCCGCCAAGGCGATACTCGTCAACAACCCGACGTACTACGGAATTTGCTCGAACATAGTCGAGATAGTCAAGCTTGCGCATGCGGCTGGGATGCGGGTTCTTGCCGACGAGGCGCACGGAACGCACTTCTACTTCCACGACGAGCTGCCCGTGTCGGCGATGGCGGCGGGCTGCGACATGGCGGCCGCGTCGATCCACAAGACAGGCGGGTCTCTTACGCAGAGCTCCGTTCTGCTTACGCGCAAGCCGGTGAACCCCGACTACGTGCGTCAGATCATAACGCTCACGCAGTCCACTTCTGCTTCGTACCTTCTGCTTTCGTCCCTTGACATAGCGCGCCGCAACCTCTTCTTCCGCGGGCGCGAGATGTACCAGAAGACGATGGAGTTCGCCGACTACGCACGCGAGGAGATAAACGACCTTGGCGGCTACTACGCGTTCGGCCCTGAGCTCGTCGACGGCGACGCGGCGTTCGCGTTCGACCGCACGAAGCTTTCGGTGCACACGCGCGACATCGGGCTCGCGGGCATCGAGGTGTACGACTACCTGCGCGACGACTACGGCATCCAGATAGAGTTCGGCGACATCGGCAACCTGCTCGCGATTCTCTCGGCCGGCGACAGAATGATGGACGTTGAGCGCCTCATTTCCGCGCTCGCCGAAATCAAGCGCCTGCACGAGCGCAGCGCGGCCGGCCTCTTCGACCACGAATACATCGACCCGGTCATCGCCATGCCTCCGCAGGAGGCGTTCTACGCGAAGAAGCGCCGCGTCGCGATGAAGGAGTCGACCGGGCTTGTCGCCGGCGAGTTCGTGATGAGCTATCCGCCCGGCATCCCGATCGTCGCGCCTGGAGAGCGCATCACCCCCGACATTCTGGAGCACATCCTCTTCGCCAAGGAGAAGGGCTGCTTCATGACCGGTACGGAGGACATGAATCTCGACTATATTCAGGTCGTAAGTTGAGGTTAAAAGGTTAAAGGGTTAGCGGGTTGAAAGATTAAAAGTTTAAACGGCTGAAGGGTTAACGGGTTAAACGTTTAAAGAGGGCGAAGGGGTCTGAGGTGAACGAGTTTGCGACATCGCTTATGGAAAAAAGCTTGGCATTCGCCGTGCGGATTGCAAAGCTGGCGCAGTTCCTTGGCGAGGAAAAGAAGGAGTTTGTGCTGTCACGCCAGATCGCCAGAAGCGGAACGAGCATAGGTGCGAATGTAAGGGAGGCTCAGTTTGCCCAAAGTGACGCGGATTTCATCTCGAAGATAAGCGTAGCGCTGAAGGAGGACTCTGAGACACAGTATTGGCTTGAGGTGTTGTTGAAGTCGGAATACATCAACGAGGCGCAATATCGTTCGCTCCGCAACGAAGTAGATCGTCTTGTTGGGTTGCTCGTCAGAACTGTGAAGTCTAAGAAACGTGCCATCGGACATGCGATTTCCAAACCATCAACCCTCCAATCTTCCACCCACTAGCCTTTTAACTCTTTAACCTTTTAATCTTTTAACCTTCCACCACTAATTCCACCCCTAACCTTTTAACCCTTTAACCTTTTAATCTTTTAACCTTACATGGAACTCTGGTACACTGACGAACATACGGACGACGTGCGCTTCTCTATGAAGGCGTCCGTCCAGGTCGCTTCGAAGAAAAGCGCGGTCCAGCAGATCGACATACTCGACACGCCTGCGTATGGAAGGGTGCTTGTCCTGGACGGCGGCCTGATGATCACGGAGAAGGACGAGTTCATCTACCACGAGATGCTTGCGCACGTGCCCATGGCCGTGAACCCGAACCTGAGGAACGTGCTCGTAATAGGCGGGGGCGACGGCGGCACCGTGCGGGAGCTTACGAAATACAGGTCCATCGAGTCGATTGACCTCGTCGAAGTGGACAAGGACGTCGTCCTGCTCGCGAAGAAGTTCCTTCCGTTCACGTCCTGCAAGCTCAAGGACAAGCGCGTAAGCGTGTGGTTCGAGGAAGGGCTCAGATACGTGCGCGGCAAGAAGGCCGAGTACGACCTGATAATCGTCGATTCGTCGGATCCGTACGGGCCTGCGGAAGGGCTCTTCACGCGCGAGTTCTACGGGACATGTTACAAGGCCCTGAGGGACGACGGCATACTCATCAACCAGCACGAGTCTCCGTTCTACGCGGCGCACCAGCGGTCCGTGCGCGACGCGCACAGCCACATCGCCGTCGAGTTCCCCGTGTCGACCGTGTACCAGTGCCACATCCCGAGCTATCCGTCGGGCCACTGGCTCTTCGGCTTCGCCTCGAAGAAGTACCATCCGATCGGCGATCTGGACGAGGCGCGCTGGAACAAGCTTGGCATCAAGACCCGCTACTACAACACCGACCTGCATCGCGGCGCCTTCGCGCTGCCAAACTACGTGAAGGCGCTGCTGAACAGGTAGCCGTCGGGCGAAAGGTCAGTAGGACCGCCCGCGCCGGCGCTCGAGGTAGTTCATTATCGCTCTCCGCAGCACTTCGCGTCCGCCAGGCGTCGGATAGTCGCCCGTGAAGTACCAGTCGCCCGACGAGTCGGGGCACGAAGTGCGAAGCGAGCCAATCGTCTGGTAGACGACCTTTACTTCGGCCTTCATTCCTGTCGGCGTCAGCAGCCTGGCTATCTCGTCGGCGTGTTCGCTCTCAGAGAACCGGGAGTACAGGGTCGCAAGCGGGTTTTCGGACGTATCGGCCTCTGCGCAACGGCGAAGCTCCGTCTCCGCGCCGTCGCCCAGCAGGTTGACCAGCGCACGGAACGCGACGAGTTCGCCAAGCGTGGACATGTCGATGCCGTAGCAGTCGGGGTAGCGTATTGGCGGAGCGGACGAGGCGATTACGATGCGCTTCGGACCCAGCCTGTCCAGCATCGGCAGAATCGCGTTCTTCATCGTGTTGCCTCGCACAATCGAGTCGTCGAGCACCACGAGCGTGTCGCTGCCCGGCCTGACAAGTCCGTAGGTGACGTCGTAAACGTGCTTGTAGAACTCGCGCCGCGCGGCCGCGTCTGCGATGAACGTCCTGAACTTCGCGTCCTTGACCGCCACTTCCCCGAAGCGGATCCTGCCGTGCTCGTCGAAAAGCCGTTCGAGAAGCCCGTGGAACGCGATGCGCGCGGAGTTCGGTATGTAGCTGAAGAAGATATCCTCCATCGGCGCGTCCGCGGCCTTGAGTATCTGCGGCACGAGCGCAGCGCCGAGCGCCTTGCGTTCGCGGTGTATGTCGGCGTCGTTGGCGCGCGAGAAGTAGATGCGCTCGAACACGCAGCCGCGCGCCTTCGCTTCGGGCGCGATTCGCGTAAGCGAGACCTTGCCGTCAGGAGAGACCGTCAGCGCCTCGCCGCGCGGCAGCTCCTTCACCGCCTCTGGCGGCACGTCGAAAGCCGCCTGTATCGCAGGGCGTTCGCTTGCGACGACAACCACGTCGTCGTCGACGTAGTACCATCCGGGCCTGATGCCGTGCGCGTCGCGCGTCGCGAAGGCCCATCCGTCGCCTGTCATTCCGCAGAGCGTCCATGCGCCGTCCGCGTTCCTCAGGGCGGCCTCAAGCGCGTCGGCCAGTCCCTTGCCCGCCGAAAGCTCGTGCGCCACAAGCTCCGCGATGAGGTATCCGTCCGCCTTGCTCGTCGGGAACGAGCCGTGGTGCCGGTAGTCGTCGAAGAGCGCTTCGGTGTTCGTGAGATTGAAGTTGCCCGCAAGAAGCAGAGTGTGGCTGAGCTCGCTCGCCTCGTGCACGAAAGGGTGGCAGAAGGCGACGTCGTTCTTGCCGAACGTCGCGTAGCGCAGGTGGCCCAGGAAGATGCGTCCCGTTTCAGGCTGCGCACGCCTGCCGATCATGCCCAGCACGTCGGCAAGGGCGGTCGACGATGCGGACTTCGCAATCCAGTACGGCTCTTCGCCTGGTTCCGGGCTCGCGGAGAGAACAGCCGCGCCTGCGCCGTCCTGCCCGCGGTTGTGCTGCTTCTCGAGGAGGAGCGAAAGCTTCGTGCCTCCAAAATCGCCTGTGGCGGTGGCCGTCCCTCTCAGGACGACCATCGCCACGGCACATTCGTGCTTTATCTCTTCTGACATTTTATGGAGCCGATGAGGTCCGTGTCAGTAGAGGAAAAGCATGTCGCGGTATTTCGGTAGCGGCCAGCGTTCGTCTGAAACGCGCTTTTCGAGCGAGTCGACCGTCGTGCGCAGATCGTGCATCGCGGAAAGGATCTCCGCGTCGTCGCTGCCGCCGATCGCATCCTCGAGCCTGGTTACGCCCTTCTTGAGGGAGTCGAGCCCGTTGCCGAGCTCTTCAAGGCCCTCGCGGAGCGCGGACGTGCCGGCGGGCACTCCGACGCTTCCGGCGGAGGCAAGCGCCTGGGCAGTCTCGAGGTATTCCGCCTTGACCGCAGGAAGGATCATCTCGGACGCGATGTCGCGTGCGCACGCGCCTTCGATGCGGACCTTCTTGTCGTACTCCTCGAGGAAGATCTCGAGGCGGCTCTTGAGCTCGCGCTTAGTCATCACGCCGTACTTCTCGAAGAGCGCCGCGTTCTCCTTCTTCGCGAGCGCGGCGAGGGCGGACGGCGTGTCGGGGAAGTTCGGCAGGCCCCTGCGCTCGGCCTCCTTCGTCCATTCGGCCTCGTAGCCGTTGCCGTTGAAGACGACGCGCTTGTGCTCCTTGAGCGAATCCTGCAGAATCTTCTGCAGCGCGTTGTGGAACGCGGCGGTGTGCTCGCCAGGCTTCGCCTTGCCTGCGACCTTCGCCTTCTCCAGCTCTCCCGCGATGCGGTCCACGGCCTCAGCGACGATCGTGTTCAGCACGGTCATCGGACCCGAGCAGCAGACGCTTGAGCCGGGCGCGCGGAACTCGAACTTGTTGCCCGTGAACGCGAAGGGCGACGTGCGGTTGCGGTCGGTCGCGTCCTTGGGAATGGCGGGCAGCGTGTCGACGCCGATCTTCATCGCGCCCTGGCCCTTCGCCTTCGCCGCGCCGCCTTTCTCCAGACGGTCGAGGACGTCCGCGAGCTGGTCGCCGACGTAGATCGAGATGACCGCCGGCGGCGCCTCGTTTGCGCCGAGACGGTGGTCGTTGCCGGCGCCTGCGACGGACGCCCTGAGCAGGTCGGCGTGCTTGTCGACCGCCTCGATGACGGCGCAGAGCATCGTGAGAAACACTGCGTTCTCGTTCGGATTCGTGCCCGGGTCGAGAAGGTTCTTCCCGCCGTAGGCGACGGACCAGTTGTTGTGCTTGCCCGAGCCGTTGACGCCCGCATACGGCTTTTCATGCAGAAGGCACTTGAGGCCGTGCTTTTCGGCGACGTTCCTGAGCGCGTCCATGACGAGCATGTTGTGGTCGCTTGCGAGGTTGAGCTCCTCGAACTGCGGGGCGAGCTCGAACTGCGCCGGCGCGACTTCGTTGTGGCGCGTCTTGGCCGGTATGCCGAGCTTCCAAAGCTCGCGCTCCACGTCGTTCATGAACGAGAGCACGCGGTCAGGTATCGTGCCGAAGTAGTGGTCTTCGAGCTGCTGGCCCTTTGCGGAAGGCGCGCCGAAAAGCGTGCGGCCCGTGAGCACGAGGTCGGGGCGCTTCTTCCAGAACTCCTTGTCGACGAGGAAGTACTCCTGCTCCGCGCCGAGCGTGCAGCCCGTGTGGGCGTCGCCGCGCCCGAAGAGCGCCATAAGGCGCTTGAGAGACTTGTCGAGCGCCTGCATGGACCTGAGAAGCGGCGTCTTCTTGTCGAGCGCCTCGCCCGTGTACGCGCAGAATGCCGTCGGAATGCAGAGCGTCGCGCCGTTGGAATGGCGCTTGATGAACGCCGGGCTCGTCGGATCCCACGCCGTGTAGCCGCGCGCCTCGAACGTGGAGCGGATGCCGCCGGACGGGAACGAGGAGGCGTCGGGCTCGCCGACGATGAGGTTCTTGCCGCTGAAGAGCATTATCGGCTCGCCGTCCTTCAGCTCGAGGAACGAGTCGTGCTTCTCGGCCGTGGACCCGGTCATCGGCAGGAACCAGTGCGTGTAGTGCGTCGCGCCCCTGTCCATTGCCCAGTGCCGTATGCCGTGCGCTACCTCGCCCGCGATGGAGGGATCAAGAGGCTTGCCTTCCCGGATCGTCGCCTGGAGCTTCTTGGCCGTGTCCTTGCTTAGGTATGTTCTTATCGCCTCTTCGCCGAACACGTCGGCGCCGAAGTCGGTTGCCGCCTTTGTCTCTTCCGTCATTTTCTTGTTTCCTTTTAGTTGCAACGCCGACGCCGCGCCTAGTCGCGTGTCTTGGTCGCTTGCAAAATACACTGCACAACGCGTGCCAAGCCGCTTTTTAACGAAATCTAGGCCGCAACGTTACATTATATGTAATGGCTTCCCTGAAACGCTTACACCTCTTGGAGTCATAGAGACTCCGAAAGGGCTGTAACGGAACGCCCAAGGGCTCGCCGCAGGCCAGATTGCCGTCCCGGACAATGATACTATCGTATAGTGGAAATGGTATCTACATATATGCTAAAATCTAGGTGCGTCCTTGAGGATGGTGCAAAATGCCCGGTATGACCGTGCACGCTTGAAGGGGATGCAGAACAAGGAGCACTCGAGATGATGTCAATGATACTGCTGGCGGGAATCGTCCGCTTTTCCGTCCCTGCGACGGGCGAGGGGCAGGTTCTCCCCGACTCGCTTCCTCGCGAGGCCGTCAAGGACGCGCCTTGCGCAATCGTCGCAGCCCGCGGCGAATACGAAGGCGGCTCGTTCGTCCTCAGGTCCGACGCCGATCTCGGCAGGGTCGGCATGCGCGTCGGCGATCTCAGAAACGAGAACGGCGACGTCTTCCCTTCAAAGGAGCTAGACCTCACGACAGTCAAGGTCTGGTACCAGAACTCGAACGCCTGGGTGAGCTACTTCCAGGACCCTCGCCTCAGGCTTTGCCCGGAGCTTCTCCTCCACGACGAGGACCTTGTTAAGGTCGATGAAGTGAAGCGCGGCAACTGGGCCCGCGTAACCGCAGCTGACGGGTCCGTCAGCTACTTCTGGCTCACGGCGCCGCGCGGCGTGCACAAGCGCGACGTCGACTTCGGCGCCGGCCGCATAGACGACGCGTTCCTCTGCATGCAGCCCGGCTTCGCTGATGCGCCGACGTTCGCCGGCGCGACGCTCGAGAAGGGCCGGAACAAGCAGTTCATGCTCACCGCGCACGTCGGCAGGGAGACGAAGCCGGGCCTCTACACCGGCAAGATAGACGTGGTCGCGGAGAGCGGCGCGCTTCTTCACGAGGTCCCCGTCCGCCTGCGCGTCCTGGACTTCGAGCTTCCGGCGCCGAAGACGTATCACGACGTGGAGAAGGACTTCATGTCCTTCTTCTGCGAATACGTCAGCATCGAGTGGATTCTCTGCTCGAACGGGAACGACCCCGAGCTGGCCGAACGCCAGCTTGAGGCGATTCTCGCCGACTTCGTCCGCCACAACGAGACTACGCCCAGCTTTGGCGAGAGCCTCAAGTACCGTGAGATCGCGCAGCGCGTCGGCATGGACTACAAGGGCGCGCTCATGGGCTCCATGAAGTGCGCGGACAACGCCGACGCACGCTACGCGGCGCGCAACACTGCGCGCGCGCTGGACAAGGCTCTTGGTTCGCACAGGGGCATGATGCTGACGTGGGGAGACGAGTACCGGCTCCATGTGCTCAGGGCGATACGCGACATGGTCGAGATATACCACGACGAGGGCTTCACGTTCGCGGTCAACTCGCAGTCCGGCTACGCCGGCGGTGCCAACCTCGCCGATCTCTGGTGGCCGCCGTTCTCGCCCGACCACCGCACCGCCGCGAAGGTCGCGAAGTACAACGAGACGGCGCCCGACGGACGCATGGGCTGGTACGCGTCCCAGCACGTCGGCGCGGAGAACCCGGCCTTCGTCCGCCGTCAGTACGGCATGGGCCCGTATCTCGCCGGCTACGGCTGCAACTACAACTACGCCCACCATCTCCAGGGCTGGAACGACACCGAGGCCGGACTGTACAGGCCGATGAACTTCGTCTACGGGGCTGGCCACGGCTGCGTGGACACGCTCGCCTGGGAGGGATTCCGCGAGGCGATCGACGACATCCGCTACGCGACCCTCCTCAAGACGACGGCGCTGAGGCTTGTAAAGGACGGCACTACGGAGGCTCGCTACGCCGCGAGGATCGCGCTCAAGCTCCTTGCGGACGCGAAGGGCGACGACTACGACCTTTCGACGTTCCGCTACGAGATGATAAACCACATTCAGAAGCTCCGCGCATTTGAGGCGAACTGATTCAGGGGGAGGTAACGAGAGCCATGAAGTCTGAGTCTGCTGTTTTCAAGTCCGTCCTCGCCGCCGTCTCGGTTGCCTGCGCGACCGCCGCCAGTTCCGCCGCGCCCAGTCCCCTCCAGGCGCTGGACGCCGAGATCAGGGAGCGGCAGAAGGTGTCGCGCAAGTTCCGCGACACCGTCGAGTTCCTCGAGCGTCGCCTTAACGACGATGATGTCAAGACGAACGCGAAGCTGCGCGTCTACATCGACCAGAAGATACTCTCCTTCTGCGCCATGCCGGGGTGGACGCAGTTCGGCAACTGGGACAAGAAATGGTCCGAAGACCACATTCCCGGTGTCTGCGAGCGCGAAATCGCCGCGGCAGACTGTCCGAACGGAGACAAGCTCGGCTTTCTCCGGGCGCTCGCTCGCCAGCAGGCGGGCTTGAAGGATTATGATTCTTCGCTTGCAACAGCCAAGAAGGCGCTGGCGCTCGAGGGTCTAAAGCCGCACGACCTTTTCAATGCGCATTGCCTTGTCGCAGACGCCTGCAAGTGGGCCGACCGCTACGACGACGCCAAGGTGGCCTACAAGAAGGCGGCCGAGTACAATCCCGCCGAGGCCGCCAAGGCGCTCGCGAGCCTCGCCGCGGACTACTGCAACGACGCAGATGTCGCCGCGGCATGGGTGGGCGTCACGGATCCCTATCCGCGTCTCAAGTGGTTCTACGAGCACGATCGCGCAAAGGCCGCGGACGATGCCTTTGCGTACATCTCCGACGCGCAGAACCCGGCAAATAACCGCCGTGATCTGCTGATTCGCTATTTCGGGACGGAGAAGTCCGAGCGCGGAGAGAAGGCGCGCGAAATCGCCCGCGGGCTCGACTACACCGGCTTTGTGGACGGGCGGCTTTTCGGCGAGCTTTCAAATGTCTATCGCTTTGGCGACTGGGAGCTGTTTGCGAAGCTCTCTGAGGCGTTTCCCACCTTGGGCTGGTTCCAGGACCAGGCGCGCTACCGCGGCTACCTCTTCTCGCTTGTCGCCACAGGCCGCGGCGGAGAAGTCGCGAAAAAGGCAGACGAGTTCCTCGCGAAGGACGCGGCAAAGGCGAAGCCGACGGTCGGTCCGTTTGACCGCGTCCGCTTCGAGATGCTCAAGGCGCTTGCCGCAGGGAAGGATCTCGTTCCCGTGGCGAAGGCGGCAAAGCTCGACATCAAGGAGTACGCGCAGGCGCTTCAGATTGCCGCGCAGTGGACGCTGAACCTCCAGCGCAACGAGGAATGCGAGCGCTATGTCGCCGCCTATCGCGCGCTCTTCAAGGAGTTGCCTGAACGTCGCTACAACGTCAAGTTCTTCGACCGTCCCGTAAGCTCGATCGACGCATGGCGTGCCATCGCGGATTCGCTCGAGAAATCGTATGTCGACGTCAAGATGTGCGGCGAGCTCGACAGTCTCGAGACTGACGTCGCTACGGGCCGTACCACGATCGAGAAGACGGCGCTGGACTCGAAGGACGCGAAGATGGAAGTCACGGCGTTCTGCGATGTCGAGGGGCTGAAGATCGTCATGCGCGTAGTCGATCAAAACGCGCGCGCCGTCGAGCAGGGTTTTGCAGGCGGCATCGGCACTGAGTGCTACTTTGCGCCTGGCGCGAACGAGCCGTACATCTGCTTCAGCTCTGCGCCGAAGGAAGGTATCGGGTTCGTCTTCTACACTGCCTATTCGAGCGCTTACGCCCAGCGCGTAGAGTTCGACGACACGAAAAGCCCCTATGCGCTCCGCCAGGAGACCGAGTTCACCGACGGTGACTATGCGCTCATGATCACGCTTCCGTGGAGGGCGTTCTACCAGAAGCTTCCCGCCGCCGCAGGAACGGAGTGGCGCTTCGAGTGCCTTGCTGACGGCTGCTCGTGGGGCGGCTCGCAAGGCATCCACGAATCGTCGAGCTGGGGACACCTCGTCTTCAACCTGAAGCCGGCCGAGATCGCGGCAATTCGCCGCCGTCTCGTCTACGACACCTACAAGACCTGGAGCCGCACTGGTCACGGACAGCTTTCGGCGTTCGACCGCTGGGGCGATTCTGTCGTTGGCGATCCTGAATTCTCTGCTGCCGTCCTGAAGCCACTTGAAGCCGCGCTCAAGGCCGAGGCCGCAAAGGTGACGGCGACGATGAGCGACGACGAGGTCAACGAAGTCTACGAGAAGGGCGCGAAGATCTGGATTGGCCTCGACCATGAGATCGATGCACTCCGCCAGGCATGGCTCCTCAAGAAGTTTACCGAACGCTAAACTATGAAAAACACACTTGTTCTTTTTGCCGCCGTTGCGTTATTTCGACTGGCATTTGCCCAGGCGGTCCTGCCCGGCTATCTCACGGAT
>JAEEGH010004692.1_pt1 | contig 34852 bp, 31 predicted proteins | sample 9134181 | NCBI WGS metagenome assembly JAEEGH01 (sample SAMN16246544, study PRJNA631951) | gut metagenome | biome: gut microbiome; feature: rumen; material: DP-attached | host: Bos | place: Iran: Karaj | collected 2018-10
ATCCTTGAGGCGCTCGCCCAAGCAGGCGACATGACCATCTACGGTAAGCGTGATAATGTGAAACTGCTGCGCGAAGTGGCTGATGGTACCTATGAGGTCCATGAGCTCGATATGCGCGATGCCAATATCATCAACTCCCCATACTATTATCTCCAGCAGCGCGACGTCGTCTATGTAGAGCCCAATGAGGCGATGGTACAGAATGCGGAAATAGGAACCACCACCCGTCTTTGGGTTCGTGGTACCTCCATCACCGTTCGCCTCGGCTCGCTGCTATATAGGGTGCTGAGAGATAACTAAAAAACTTTAGTTTTTTTTTGCATACACTGCATACATTTACGGATAATCCTCTGACAGTCATCTGTTTAGTGCGTGTATGCACCTGTGTATGCAGTTCAAGTTGCTGTCATGAAGCTGCAACTATCATAAAGCTGAACTCCCGCTGAACCGTCACTCATGATCCACTTCACCGACATCCCCTCATGGTGGCCCGTCTGCTACCAGTCCGACTGCCCACAGGCAGCCCACTGCCTGCGCTATCAGGCCTGCATGAGCACTTCGCGTGATGAGGCCCAGTGGCCTTGCATCCTGCCCAATGCCAGGAAGAACGGTGAGTGCAACTATTTCCGTGAATTCAAGAAGGTGCGGATGGCGCGTGGCTTCGCAGGCATCTATAAACAGCTGAAGAGCCGCGATGCACGGCACGACATACGAATAGCACTGACCGATTATTTCGGCAGCAAAGGCTCCTACTACCGCTACAAGGATGGCGAGCGACTGCTCAACCCTGTCCAGCAGCAGTGGATCCTGAACCTGCTGGCACGTCACCAGATGACCGACGGCATTCAGTTTGACGAATACATCGACACCTACGATTTTACCGCCATCTAACAGCGAGTCCATCGCATTGGGACAAACGTCCCCCATACTGGGACAACCGTTCCACCGCATTGGGACCTTCCACCTTTCACCTTTCCCCTCCCACCTCTCACTTTTCACCTTTCACCTTTCATGCGTTTCTCAATCGTAAGAACAGACAAGGCCAACAAGCAGCACCTCACCGTGAAGTCTGCCGACTGGCTCATGGAACGCATCCAGACCGATACCAAGGCTGGCGAGATCGCCCGTCTGCGCGACTATGTCGTGACCTTCGGTAAGGCTGATGACTACGATGGAGATGCCACCATTGCCCGCATCTATCCCGCCGTCGAGATGGTGAAGACCGAGAACGGCAACCTGGAGGTCTGCCAGTACAACGGACTGGTGACCCTTCATGTGGGCGACGTGCTGAGACGGGAGGACATCGCTGCCGTGAAGGAGGCAGCTGCCATCCTGCCCATGACGATGGCGGCATTCACCGGAGGCGACGGCAGGAGCGTTGAGATACTGGTGGCAGTGACGCGCAAGGACATCCCTGCTCAGCCCACCAACGAGGCAGAGGCTGACAGGTTCTATCAGGCAGCCTATGAGGTGGCTTTCAATACCTATCGCGGCATCCTGCCGAAAGCCATCCAGCGACAGAAGGCATCGGCACGCAGCTGTTTCCGCATGACCCTCGATGCAGCACCCTTCTATCGTGCTATGCCCACACCCCTGCAGGTAGCCGACGGCAAGAGCACGCCAGCGCCGAAGGAGGGCAAGCATCACGAACAGCTGAACATTGACATGAACCTCTATGCAGTCTATGAGCAGATGTATGCACGGGCTGAGGAAGCAGCCTACGCCGCAACCTTAGGCAGCACACCGCCGCAGACCTTCGAGGCATACCTTACCGCCATCGCCTCCAACCTCTGTGAGAAGGGGGTGCCGGAAGAAGAGACCTTCCTTCACCTGAAGAACCACTATGTCTTTAATCAGGCATACAACGAAGACCTCTTCCGTGCGATTGTCACAACCGTATATGCAAGTCAGAAGACGAAGCGCGAGGCCGACATGGACACATCAGGCATGGAGACACGTCGGCTCATCAACCTTCTCTGCACACGCTACGTGTATCGTCACAACACGGTGATGGGCTATCCCGAGTACCGTCCCAATAACACGTGGGTACAAGAATGGCAGCCGTGTGACGAGGATGCCATCAACAGCATGACCATCGAAGCGCGTCTGGCAGGACTGGATGTCAGAGACAAGGACGTGCGCCGTTATGTCCATTCTAACATGATTCGCAAGAGCAATCCGCTCATCGACTACGTCATTGGCGCCTCCGATAAGTGGGACGGCGTGACCGACCATATCGCCATGCTCGCCCGATGCGTGCCTTGCGACATCCCCCAGTGGGAGCAGTGGTTCCGCAAGTGGTTCCTCTCGATGGTGGCACAGTGGATGATGCCCGGTCAGGAGTACGGCAACTCCGTGGTACCCCTGCTCATCTCACCGCAGGGCGACGGCAAGACCACCTTCTGTCGCATGATCCTCCCGAAGGAACTGCGCTGGGGATTCCTGGAGAACCTCGATGTAAGCGAGAAGCGCCAGACCTTGCAGGCCATGCATAACTTCCTGCTCATCAACCTCGACGAGTTCAACCAGATCAGTCCCAAGCTGCAGGAAGGGTTCCTGAAAAACGTCATTCAGCTGCCCAGCGTGAAAATCAAGCGTCCCTACGGCAAGCATGTCGAGGAGTTTCGCCGCTACGCATCCTTCATCGCCACCACCAACGAGAGCAGCGTGCTCAGCGACCCCACGGGCAACCGCCGTTTCATCTGCGTACAGCTCACGGCTCCCGTCAACACCGCCTACAAGCCCAACTACGAAGCCCTCTACGGTCAGGCCTACACGCTCATCATGAGTCACGAGGAGCAGTGGTGGTTCACGCCCGAAGAGACGAAGGCCATCATGGATCACAACCGTCAGTTCGAACTGATGCCCCCTGCCTTGCAGTACTTCAACGAGCACTACGAGATAGTGACCAATGAAGAAGAAGGAGAGTGGCAGTCGCCCACCGCCATCTACGAGCGCCTGCGTCGTCTGGCAGGCAGCGGCCTGAAGGCCAACGGTGTAGCCGCCTTCGGTCGTTATCTGAGGAACGTCCCAGGTCTGCGCCATAAGCGCGTCGCCAATGGCCGTATGTATTTAGTGAGAGAGAAGTCCTCCCGATATTAATCCTACACTGCCTACACACCCTCCTACACTCATTAATCCATTGATACATAGCAATATACATCTCAGTGTAAGCAGTGTATGCAATATCTTATCTTTCACCTCTCACCCTTCACCCTCTCACCCTTCACCCTTAACCCTTCACCCTTTATAATGTAACATGAAGTCAATAAAGCTTTCCCATCTGACGTGAACTTCCGCATAACGGCCTGATACACAATATGAAACGGAATCACCGTTTCCTGAACCATCAGACATTCATCAGACAACCGGTGTAGCAACATCAGCCATCAGCCATCTTCCATCTAACATCTTAACGTTCGATACTGCCAGTCAGAACAAGACAAATAATTGATATGAAACTGTATCACTATACGTCAATTGATTCTTTGGCGATGATAATGAGCAGCCGTTCCATAAAGTTCAATAGGCTGGATAAGGTAGATGACTTGGAGGAACGCACTGATTCGCAGAGTGTACGGCTGTGGCAGTATCTATTCGTTTCTTGCTGGACGGAGAATCCAGAGGAGAGCATTCCGCTTTGGCGGATGTACTCCGGCAATGCTCACGGGGTGAGGATTGCTCTTGATGCAGATATGTTTGAAGATAATGTTGTTTGCGGCAACAATGTGCCGCCGCACATTCCTCACGAAGGTTTCCTTGTTGGCAAGATACCAGCTCAGGATTTGTTCAGAAACGAATACTTTGTGATGCCAATGGCAACACGATTTGACCTTTCAGAGGGAGATACATTGTTCTACTGCCATATAAAATACGTGGATAATGTGAATGAGAAGGTAAAGGATGCCTACCAACTGACGATGACGGATGCGACGCATGCATCATCCCATGTGTCATACGGTGAGATTGGCAAATATAAGAATAAACGCTGGGCGTTTCAGGAAGAGTCACGTTTCAGGTTGTTGATATTTCCTTTCAATCCAATTCTTTGTAATCCAGAAGAGGCTGGAACAATAGCATTTAATTCGATACATAATAGTGTACCTGTGCCTATTTCAGAGTATTATCTGAAACTGAAACAGGAGGTACTCAACAATATAGAAATTACACTCCATCCCAATGCGACAGTTAGTGATCGCGTGATAGTGGAGGCACTTTGCTCGAAGTTTGCACATGCAGCTACGATTAAGCCGAGCGAATTGACGGACAGGGTAATGATGAAGTAATGAAAAAAGATGAAAGATAAATTTAAAGAATATATAGCACCGACGGACGAGCAGAAGCGTACTATTTGGGAACATGCTACAATAGTATTTGATACGAATATACTGTTCAATTTGTATCGATACTCAACTAATACCCGTGATGATTTGCTGAATGTAATGGAGGCAAATCAGGCCAAGATATGGATGCCGTATCAGGTAGGGTTTGAGTATTTCAATAAACGCGAATTTATTATAGACAAGGTCATCAAGGCGCATGAAGCTTTGAAGGACAAGTTGGATGGCTTTACGAACCCACTGACGGAATACTTCAATAAGGACTATGCCCACCATCCGCTGATTAAGCGTGAAGACTTCTTCGGTGCTTACGATGAAGCCATTAACGGGTTAAAAGCTAAGTTGGACGAATGGATGGCAGGCATGCCTACGTATGATGAAGATGACACCATTTTGACGAATCTATTGGTGCTTTACGATGGTAGAGTTGGAGATGATTATGATGAAGCCAGGTTGAAGGAAATCTATAAGGAGGGGGCTGTGAGATACAAAGAAAGCATACCTCCTGGTTACAAAGACGGGAAGACCAAAGAACATGAAGGGCCTCGTCATATGTATGGTGACCTGATTATTTGGTATCAGATCATGGATTATGCCTTGGCTAATGGTAAAGACATTGTTTTTGTGACCGAGGATTTGAAAGAAGACTGGTGGTATAAGCGTGATGGCGAGATTATCAGTCCAAGGGTGGAACTTCTGAAGGAGTTTAGAACCAAGACTAGCAAAGAACTGCTGATGTACAGTCAAGAGGGCTTCCTCCGAGCAGCACAGGTTGAAGTAAGACCTACGACTACGGAAGAAGTGAAGGTTATAAGCGAAGCTGATCAGAAAGCCTTTGCCAGTGCTGTGATGGGGGAAACCATTCAACGCATGATCGATAGCGGTAAGGCAGTACCTGCTTATCCTGCAAATGCTGCTCTTGATTATCTGACACACCCACTTCAAAGCATCATTGATAGTCAGAAACACTTACGTGAGGTGACTGTTAACCCACTTTCAACAACAATAGCCCAACTGATAGCAGCACAACCCAAGGTAACCTCTGTAAACGAGGCAATCGCAAAGTTGGCTTTAGGTACAGCAGTAGGTGATTGGAAAAAGTGGTATGAAAATGGTGGAATACCTAAAAATACGGAATAATGATATATGGATACCTCATTATTCATACTTAAACCAGCTATTGACACCTGTGACTGCATCATCTGTCATAGGAAAGGTGTTAAGGCAAGCGATGAGCACATTATCCCCAAATCTTTGGGAGGATATGCCCATTCGTGGAAAGTGTGCAAAGACTGCAATTCAAAATTTGGAAGTGCTGTCGACATCAAACTCATCAATCATTATATGATAGCATGGGAACGATATTTCCATCAGTTGAAAGGGGAATCCAATACCGCAGTAAAGAGTCCACTTGAAGGAACCTTCAAGGGCAAGGGTGGTGAGCCATATAAAGTGGTAGAAGACAAAGGGGTTATGACACCACATATGTTGCGTCCAATATTTAATCTATCTCCAGATGGAAAGCATCTGTCTATGGCTGTTGATCCTGCAACGAAGAATCCTGAAAAGATTATGGAGAAATATTGCAAGGACAATGGTATAGATTATGACCCGACACAAGTCACTACTTCAAAGGTTAAGGAAGACAAATCCCCGTGGTTAACTATTAACACCACTATCGATCTGTCATCATTCCGTATGGGGATATTAAAGATAGCCTATGAATTCACTGCAGAACTAATACCCGATTATCTCGAAGATGCGGAAGCAGTAAAGATAGCAGATATTCTTGAAAATGCGCGTTATGATAGAATCGGTGACGTTGTTTTTGGTGGAAATGGTATCTCCGATATATTTCCTATGATTTTTAAAGATGTTATCGATTTCGCAAATAACAAGCGACATTATCTGTTATTGACCAATGTGGGCGGTAAGATGTGTTGTTTTGTGAAACTATTCAACGTCTTTTGTCTTGGTATTAAGATGTCGGACAAACCCTATTCAATGGCAGAAGATAACATCATATTAGTAAATGATTTCAGAAAACAACAAATAGACCTTTTCACTTTGGAGGAACTAATTACAAAAGTAACCCATTTCAATGATACAACTTATCACTTTATGGGTAACTGGGATAGTAAGTTACAATTAATTGCAGGCATGAAAGGCATAGGCATATATAGTGCAGAAGATGGTCATAATCTTTGTCTTACTCCAGATGGTCAGATAATGGGTAGCCTATCAAAGATTCTTCCTACAATTCCTGATACGATGGTTGATAATCAGTTTCACTCAGGGAAATCTATCGCAACATACCATATCAATGGCCTATTTTGTTTTTGCCTTGCACCTACTCAGGAGCTCATACCTGTTAAGGAGGTCGTATTGGAGTCTTCCATCAACAAATTTTAGGCATTAAATATAGCATTATGAATATAGCAGTAGCAGGAACCGGCTATGTCGGTATGAGTATCGCCACACTTTTGGCGCAGCACAATCATGTAACAGCAGTAGATGTAATCCCAGAAAAGGTGGAGAAGATTAACCACCGTATCTCGCCCATTCAGGATGATTACATAGAAAAATATCTGAAAGATACCAACATTCTCCCCTTTGTAGGGGAAACTCCTCTCCTTAAACAGGGAGAGGCAGGGAGAGGGTCTCTTACGGCTACCCTCGATGGCGCCTCGGCCTATCGAGATGCCGACTTTGTTGTAATAGCAGCACCAACCAACTACGACCCACAGAAGAACTTCTTCGATACCCATCATATTGAGGATGTGATTAACTTGGTGATCGGCGTGAACCCAGATGCAGTGATGGTCATTAAGAGCACCATCCCTGTAGGATATTGCCGCTCGCTCTATGTGAAGTATGCCCTGAAGTTCTTGACTGATCCAGCATTGAAAGGCAAAAAGTTCAATCTACTCTTTTCTCCCGAGTTCCTTCGTGAGAGCAAGGCCCTGTATGACAACCTTTATCCTTCTCGCATTATCGTAGGCTATCCGAAGATATTCCCTACCGACCGCAATGCCAAGTGGGATGAGGAGAATGCCGCTATCACTGCCATTGGCAATCCCGAGGCAGAAGAAAAGGCTAAAACTTTCGCCTCCCTCCTTCTCGAAGGCGCCATCGGCCCCAGCAAGGATTCTCAGAATGCGGAAGCAAACTCTAAACTCTACACTCTAAACTCTACACTAGACAAGGGTATTCCTTGTCTCCTGATGGGCATGACCGAGGCAGAGGCCGTGAAACTCTTTGCCAATACCTACCTCGCCCTTCGTGTCAGCTACTTCAATGAGCTTGACACCTACGCTGAGGTAAAGGGACTTGACTCACAGGCAATCATTTCTGGTGTTGGCTTAGATCCACGTATCGGTACACATTACAATAACCCCAGCTTTGGTTACGGCGGCTACTGCCTGCCCAAAGATACCAAGCAGTTATTGGCCAACTATGCCGACGTGCCACAGACCATGATGACTGCTATTGTGGAGAGCAACCGCACCCGTAAGGACTTTATTGCAGATGAAGTGCTACGCAAGGCAGGCTACTATACTGCCAACAGCGACTGGAATGAGAGCGCTGAGAAAGAAGTAACCATCGGAGTCTTCCGTCTCACAATGAAGAGCAACTCTGATAACTTCCGCCAGAGTGCCATCCAAGGCATTATGAAGAGAGTTAAGGCCAAAGGCGCTAATATCATCATCTATGAGCCAACCCTCAAAGACGGTGAAACCTTCTTTGGTTCAAAGGTTGTCAATAACCTTGAAGAGTTTAAGAAACAGAGTAATGCCATCATTGCCAATAGGTATGACTCTGCATTAGATGATGTACAAAACAAGGTTTACACTCGTGACATCTTCAAGCGTGACTAATACATCTTACTTCTTACATCATACATCTTACATCTATTAGGTATATACTAGAGACATCTTCAAACGAGATTGACACATCATCCATCATCCTTCAGACCTCAGACATCTAGAGGCTTATACACGAGATATTTTTAAAAAGAGATTAATGGTAATAAAAACAATGATTACCGTTGGGATTATTGGATGTGGCTTTGTAGGTGGAGCACTTCACTAATCTCCTAATTCGTGTTAATCCGTGTGATTCGTGTTCGAAAAATAATAGCAATATATATGAAAAAAGCATTAATTACTGGTGTTACTGGTCAAGATGGTAGTTACTTGGCCGAGTTCTTGTTAGAAAAAGGATATGATGTGCACGGAATCATCCGTCGTTCGTCAGTAGATTTTCGTGAGCGCATAGCTCATCTCGAAGGTCAACCACACTTCCATTTGCACTATGGTGACATGGGTGACTCCATGGGCCTGGTGCAGGTGGTAGATAAGGTTCAGCCTGATGAGATATACAATCTGGCCGCCCAGAGCCACGTGCAGGTTAGCTTTGACTCACCAGAGTTTACGGCTGATGTTGATGCCACTGGAGTCCTGCGTATTTTGGAGGCAGTTCGTGCCTGCCACTTGGAGAAGACCTGCCGCATCTATCAGGCTTCAACCTCTGAGCTCTATGGTAAGGTAGAAGAAGTTCCCCAGAACGAGAACACCCCTTTCCATCCCTATAGCCCTTATGCTGTTGCCAAGCAGTATGGATTCTGGATTGTCAAGGAGTATCGTGAGGCCTACAATATGTTCTGCTGCTCAGGCATCTTGTTCAACCACGAGTCAGAGCGTCGTGGTGAGACGTTTGTAACCCGTAAAATCACGCTCGCTGCAGCACGTATCTCTCAGGGTCTGCAGGATTGCCTCTACCTGGGCAATATGGATTCTCTGCGCGACTGGGGTTATGCTAAGGATTATGTAGAATGCATGTGGCTCATCCTTCAGCAGGACAAACCTGAGGACTTTGTTATTGCCACTGGTGTTCAGCATAGCGTCCGTGAGTTCACTGACCTTGCTTTCAAGCATGCCGGTATCGAACTAAAGTTCGAGGGCGAAGATATTAACGAGAAGGGTGTTGTAGTTAAAGGCCCCGAAAATTTGATCGGCAAGACCGTTGTAGCCGTCAGCGAGGACTTCTATAGACCAACCGATGTTGTTAACCTTTGGGGCGATCCAACTAAGGCAAAAGCTAAGTTGGGCTGGAACCCTAACAAGACAAGCTTCGAGGAGTTGGTGAAGATTATGGTTGAGCATGATATTGCTAAGGTAGCCGCAGAGGGTGCCGCTGCCAAGGTGCGCACTAACCTCGCTGAGTACCTCGAAAAGGGCATCGTAAAATAATAAACGAACACGAATCTCACTAATCTCTCGAATAAATAGAAAAGAAATAATATAGATGATAAGTTGATATTTTCAAGAAGCACTTATGAGAGCTAGCTTTCAAAATGCTTTACGGAATAACAACCTTTACTGTCAGTAAAGCAGTTCTGACCGGAACTGTCATCTACATAGGACAATTCGTGAAATTCGAGTAATTCGTGTTCAAAAAATAAGATTAGATGTTAAGTAAAGAAAGTAAGATATACGTTGCAGGCCACAACGGGCTCGTCGGTTCTGCTATCTGGAACAACCTGCTGCAGCGTGGTTATACCAATCTGGTAGGCCGCAGCCACAAGGAACTAGACTTAACAGACCAAGTGGCTGTCAAGCAGTTCTTTGATGAGGAGAAACCGGATGCAGTGGTGCTGGCCGCTGCCTTTGTGGGCGGTATCATGGCCAATATGCTGTATCGTGCTGACTTCATTATGATGAACATGAAGATACAGTGCAATGTAATCAGTGAGGCATATGCTCATGGCGTAAAGAAATTGTTGTTCTTGGGTAGTACGTGTATTTATCCAAAGAATGCACCGCAGCCCATGAAAGAGGACTGCTTGCTAACCAGCCCGCTGGAGTACACCAACGAGGAGTATGCCATCGCGAAGATTGCTGGTCTGAAGATGTGCGAGAGCTACAACCTGCAGTACGGTACCAACTATATTGCAGTTATGCCCACCAATCTGTATGGCCCTAATGACAACTTCCATTTGGAGAACAGTCACGTGATGCCAGCCATGATGCGCAAGGTGTATCTGGCCAAGCTGATACACGATGGTAATTGGGAGAAGATTCGTCGCGACCTAACAATAAGACCTGTTGGAGCAAACATCAAGGAGAATGGTGAGCAAGTGCGTTACGTGATTGATGGCGCGAGCGATGAGGCCTTGATACGTAAGATTCTGGCTTGGTATGGTATAGAAGATAATAAGGTGACCCTCTGGGGCACAGGAAAGCCGCTGAGAGAATTCCTTTGGAGCGAGGACATGGCTGATGCCAGTGTACATGTGCTTTTGAACGTAGATTTTAAGGACATTATTGGAATAGAGAAATATTCGAGTGTACACTATGGTGTAGCTGCTGACGGAGTAGTTGACCGCAACCATTCTACTGGTCGTGGTGGTTATATTCCTTCATTGGGCGAAATCCGCAACTGCCACATCAATGTGGGCACGGGCAAAGAACTCACTATCCGCGAGCTATCCGAACTTGTTGTCAAGGCAGTAGGCTTTGAGGGCAAGGTGGACTTTGATGCCAGCAAGCCTGATGGCACGATGCGTAAGCTCATTGATGTGTCTAAACTGCACAGCCTTGGTTGGACTCATAAAGTTGAAATTGACAAAGGTGTTCAGAAACTTTTTAATTGGTACAAGAATAGTTTAGAATCAATATGATAGAGACAAATCCTCTATAATAACCAAGAAAGACTAAAAAATGAATATAGCAATAGTAGGTACGGGATACGTTGGACTGGTTTCGGGAACATGTTTTGCAGAAATGGGAGCACATGTTACCTGTGTTGATGTTGATGAGCAGAAAATCCAAAAGCTCAAAGACGGCATTATGCCCATATATGAGCCTGGTCTCGAAGAGTTGGTAAAACGCAATGTGGGCTTTGAGCGTCTCAAGTTCACTACTGACCTCACCGAGGTGTTAGATGACGTTGAAGTTGTCTTCAGTGCCGTAGGCACACCCCCTGATGAGGACGGCTCTGCCGACCTCAAATACGTGCTGGCTGTTGCCAAACAATTTGGTCAGAACATCAACAAGTACACAATACTTGTTACTAAGTCTACCGTGCCCGTAGGCACAGCCAAGAAAGTCAAGGCAGCTATTCAGGCTGAACTTGACAAGCGTGGCGTTGATATTCCTTTCGACGTAGCCAGTAACCCTGAGTTCTTGAAAGAAGGTGCCGCTATTAAGGACTTTATGAGCCCTGATCGTGTTGTTGTAGGTACTGAGAGTGAAAAGGCAAAGGAAGTAATGACAAGACTCTATAAGCCATTCCTCATTAATAACTTCCGCGTTATCTTCATGGATATACCCTCTGCTGAGATGACCAAGTATGCTGCCAACGCTATGTTGGCAACACGTATTAGCTTCATGAACGACATCGCTAATCTCTGTGAGCGCGTAGGTGCTAACGTGGATAGCGTCCGTAAAGGTATAGGTACCGATACTCGTATCGGTTCCAAATTCTTGTATGCCGGTTGCGGCTATGGAGGTAGCTGTTTCCCCAAAGATGTTAAGGCCTTGGTACATACTGGTCTTGACAATGACTATCACATGGAAGTCATTGAGGCTGTTGAGCGAGTCAATGAAAAGCAGAAGAGCATAGTCTATGATAAGATTATAAAAATGGCAGGCCCGGTTAAGGGTAAGACAATAGCTATTCTTGGCTTGGCCTTTAAGCCTGAGACTGATGATATGCGCGAAGCCCCTGCATTAGTGGTTATTGACAAATTGCTGAATGATGGTGCCAAAGTCCGTGTTTTTGACCCAATTGCCATGGACGAGTGTAAACGCCGTATTGGCGATGTAGTCACTTATTGCAAGAATATGTATGATGCCGCCGATGGCGCAGATGTATTCGCATTGATGACAGAGTGGCGCCAGTTCCGTATGCCCTCTTGGAATGTTATCAAGAAAGTTATGGTTGGCAACCTCATTGTTGATGGCCGTAATATTTACGATCGCAGCGAACTGGAAGAACAAGGTTTTGCCTATACACGAATTGGTGAAAAATAGTTGATGTTATGAAAACTATTATCATTACCGGAGGTGCCGGATTTATTGGTTCGCACGTAGTGCGTCTATTCGTGAACAAATATCCAGATTGTAAGATTATCAACCTGGATAAGTTGACTTATGCTGGAAATCTTGCCAACCTAAAAGACATTGAAGACAAACCCAACTACAAGTTTGTCAAGATGGACATCTGTGATTTTGATGGCGTTCTGAAAATCATTCAGGATGAGAAAGTGGACGGTATCATCCACCTGGCCGCAGAGAGTCATGTTGACCGTTCCATCAAAGCCCCCTTCACTTTTGCCCAAACCAATGTGATGGGTACGCTTTCGTTACTACAGGCCGCTAAAGCTTATTGGGAAAGTCTTCCGGAGAAGTATGAAGGTAAGCGCTTCTACCATATCAGTACCGATGAGGTATATGGCGCACTCCAGATGACGCATCCTGAAGGCATTGAACCTCCGTTTACAACCAAAGCATCCAGTGGTAAGCACCACCTTGCTTATGGTGAAAAGTTCTTCACGGAGGATTTGAAATATCAGCCTCATAGTCCTTATAGTGCAGCCAAGGCCAGTAGCGACCATTTCGTGCGTGCATTCCATGATACTTTTGGAATGCCAACTATTGTGACGAATTGCTCTAATAATTACGGCCCTTATCAGTTCCCCGAGAAGTTGATTCCATTGTTCATCAATAATATTAGGCATCGTAAACCGCTTCCTGTTTATGGCAAGGGTGAGAACGTACGTGACTGGTTGTATGTTGTTGATCATGCGAGGGCTATAGACACCATCTTCCATAATGGTAAGATTGCAGAGACCTACAATATTGGTGGCTTTAACGAGTGGAAAAACATTGATATTATTAAGGTTCTTATCAATACCGTTGACCGTCTCCTTGGCCGTCCAGAAGGTGCTGATATGGATTTGATAACATACGTTACAGATAGAGCCGGTCATGATTTACGTTACGCTATTGATAGCACCAAGCTTCAGAAGGAACTGGGTTGGGAACCAAGCCTCCAGTTTGAAGAAGGTATTGAGAAGACTGTAAAGTGGTATTTAGATAATCAGGAGTGGCTTGATAATGTAACCTCTGGTGACTACCAAAAGTATTACGAGCAACAGTATATGAATAGATAATTTAAAAAGATAGACCTATGAAGGGCATTGTATTAGCAGGCGGTTCAGGAACACGCCTTTATCCAATTACGAAAGGAATTTCGAAACAGTTGATTCCTATCTTTGATAAACCTATGGTTTATTATCCCATCAGTGTTTTAATGTTGGCTGGAATACGTGATATTCTCATCATTAGCACGCCGTATGATCTGCCAGGTTTCAAGCGTCTGCTTGGCGATGGTTCTGATTATGGAGTACATTTTGAGTATGCAGAACAACCATCTCCTGATGGACTGGCACAGGCTTTCATCATTGGTGAAAAGTTCATTGGCAACGATTCCGCTTGCTTAGTGCTGGGTGATAATATATTCAATGGCAATGGTTTTACAAAATTGTTGAAGAAAGCTGTGGAAGATGCGGAACAAAACAATAAAGCAACAGTCTTTGGCTATTGGGTGTCTGATCCAGAACGTTATGGTGTAGCAGAGTTTGATAAGGAGGGCAATTGCCTATCTATAGAGGAAAAACCTAAAGAACCAAAGAGCAATTATGCGGTAGTTGGGTTGTACTTCTATCCCAATAAAGTGGTGGATGTCGCTAAACACATCAAACCTTCTGCACGTGGAGAACTGGAGATTACAACGGTAAATCAAGAATTTTTGAAGGAAGGTAATTTAAAGGTACAGACCCTAGGCCGTGGCTTTGCATGGTTAGACACCGGTACTCATGATTCGCTTGCTGAGGCTTCTACCTATATTGAGGTGATAGAGAAACGACAGGGATTGAAAGTGGCCTGTCTTGAAGGTATAGCATATCGTAAAGGTTGGATTGATGAAGAAAAAATGCGCCAGTTGGCACAACCCATGTTGAAGAATCAATATGGCCAATATTTATTAAAGGTCATAGATGAAATCAAACGAACAGGGGATCAAAATCTTTAATAAGAAATCGATCCGTAAATCTATCATCATACAAAGATCAAGGAAATAATGATGGGAGGTCTGAATATTAGGAACATTAAAAATAAGGTTGAAAAATCCAAATTACTGAAAGACTCACTTTTTGCAGTTTTTGGCAATGGATTTGGACAAGCCTTATTGCTTTTGGCAGGAATATTTATTGCGCGAATCCTAGGCAAGGATATTTATGGTGAATATGGTGTGGCAAAAACAAATATGTTTTACATGGCAGGTTTTGCTACATTTGGATTAGGTTTCACTGCAACAAAATACGTAGCCCAATATGTTCAAACAAATAAATCAGCTCTTTATGGTATAATACGTTCTTGTACCTTAATTACCTTATGTATTAGTGCTATTTTAGCAGTGATAATGGTGTTGTTTTCATCGCAAATAGCTTATTTTTTTAAAACACCAGCCTTAACATCTGTATTTAAATATCTCTCTGTTATAGTTGTATTTAGGGCGATATCAACTACTGGGATTGGCATCTTATCAGGACTAGGGAAATTTAATTATATAGCTATTAATTCTGTCCTGTCTGGTGTGACAATGCTTATCTTCAGTATTCCACTCACATATTATTTAGGTTTAAAGGGTGCATTATTATCTCTGGCTTTGTCTCAATTTACAAATGCTTTTCTAAATTATAGAAGTATAAGAAATGAAAAACTTGGGAGTGAAAGCGGTACTCCAATTGTATCTACAGGTGAAATATTTAGATTTACTTTTCCTGTTGCTATGCAAGAGTTGTCATTCACAGTATGTAACTGGGGGGCAATAGCAATACTTACTATAATGTCTTCTATCGGTGAAGTAGGATTATATTCAGCAACAGCTCAGTGGAATGCCGTTATTTTATTCCTACCGTCGATATTAGCGAATGTTGTATTATCACATCTGTCCAGTGAAACCGATAAAAAAAGTAACACAAGAGTGTTGAAGAAAGTGTTGCTAATTTATTTAGTATGTACAATTATCCCATTCATTATAGTGTACTTGTCATCAAATATTATTTCTGGTTTATACGGACCAGAATTTGTAGATATGAAAGAAGTGCTACAACTGATGGTTTTCGCTACTATTCCTTTGTGTTGCGCAGACGTTTTCAAATCCGAGTTGATAGCACTTGGTAAGCCCTGGCACTTGTTTGCAATAAGATTGTTCCGAGATTTAGTTTTGTTGATAATTCTATATATTCTTTTGATGCAACATAATGGCATCCATGGAGCTTTTTACTTTGCTTTTTCTAACGTTCTTTCAGCGGTGGTTTATTTCGTGGGCTCATGGTTGATTTATCTATCCATACGTAACAAATAGTATTATGAAAAAATTATTAAATAGACGCATACTTTTGTCCATTAGTTTCCTGTTGATATTTTTCCCTTTTTTAATAGCAGGAGATAATGCGACTTATATGCCATATATATATATTAACTATCTGTTACAATTGCTAGTTTTTGGTTTTGTTGTTAAATCCGAGAAAAATCAATTCAAGACAATTCTTACACCATCCTGTCTATGCTCTCTTTATTTAATAACTTGTTTTATAATTGGTGATTTGCTTTTGAGAGCAGGTCTATTTATTGATCCTTCTCATTTCGCTTATTATTCGGGATGGTCACATTCACAGTTGTCCACATCGTATTATAATGCATGTTTCTTTTTAGCATACATAACAAAAGATTTATCCAAACCAATAAGGTTGTCTACGAGTTTCTCCAATAAACCAATAGAACCAAATTTTTTATTTGGAATAGTCAGCCTTATTACGATGATATTATGTTTGTGTTGGGGAATGTATTTTGAAGCTGAGGGACCAACAATTGAGTTCCCTATAATATTTGCGACTCTTTCCGCAATATGCTTGTTTTATATGGTGAAAGATAAACCATTATTATTTAGAATCTGTGTTTATATTGCAATTATATTATTGTTCGCAGTATTTAGATTCTCAAATAAACGAGAAGCGATTTTCTTAATAATTCCCATTTTATTTTTGGAGTCAAGACATATTAAGGATAGTGCAGTTATAACTTTAAAAAATATTATTATAAGTGCGCTAGCAATAGTAATTGTAACTATTTTGATTGTTATTATGTCAATCCAAAGAATAGATCATAAAAATCAGATGACAGAGGTAGTTAATTTGATGGAAATATTGTATTCTTTCTCAGATTATCTAACTCCAGATCGTGTGATGCCCCTTTTGGCAAATAACTTCGAGATTGATTATGTCTATGTAAATTCCCACCAATCAATAGAATTTATAGAAGAAGATCCAAGCAATAAAACTTGGGGTATGACATATATCAAGCCATTAGTAGCACCTATACCACGTGCTATAATGCCAGATAAACCTGAAGCAGCTATGATATTATATACAAAAAAATATGACCCGGAAAAACAAGCAGAAGGATTCTGTTTACCCTTAAGCCTCCAAGCGGAGGGATACTGGAATTTCGGATATTTAGGTGGGCTTATATGCGTTTTCATTATTTTCTATTTGTTTAATTCTGTTTACCTTAAATTATATGACTCAATTATAAATGATTATGGTATAAAAACGATATTTAATGCATATATTTATTATATTTTCTTCTTATTATATAGGGATAGCGGTTTTACAAAATTGTTAACATTCAGTCTTGCAGCATTTATATTTTGTTTTGTTTTATCTAAAATTGCAAAGAGAAAAAAATGCAAAAGGAATGTGATATTAGTAGAGAATCATCATTAGTAATTCGTGGTTTACTGATTATTATGATTTTTCTCCACCATTATTATCAATATACAAGTGCTCTAATTGGCTTTTGTTATTATCCTCTTGCTAGTTATATCTTGCAGAGTATCGGCTATTTGTCTGCGGGTGTTTTTTTTGCACTTTCAGGATATGGTCTGTCATCGACTTTAAGTCGGAATGCAGTCAATCAACAATATCTAATAAGACATATTATTAGACTTGCAATACCCTTTGTTTTTGTAATATTTATATATGATTTTCTATATTTACGCAGCATAAAATCGTTCCTCTATGAACTAATTACATTGTCTGTTTGTGGCAATTCGTTGTGGTTTTTAAAAACGATTTTTGTTTTCTATATTTTGACAATTGGATTAAGTTTTATTGGTGTAAAAAGGAATCTTGGTGCTGTAATTTTGAGCTTATCGCTATTTTATGTTCTATTATTACTCTATTTAGCCCCATTGGATTGCTATTTGTTTAATAGTGTATTATGCTTTCCTTTGGGATTTATATGTCAAAGAAACAAAAACGCCTTTTATATATACAGCAATCATATTATAGCTTTTTCCATAGCGTTCACTTTATTTTTTACTATAGGTTATTTTAATGCAAGATTACCCTTATCAGAGTATACACACACAATGCTATATAACGTTACCACAATAATATCTTCGGGATTATGTGCATTAATTCTTCTATGTGCACTAAATGGGTGTGATATAAAGAACTGCTTTTTATGTTATATCGGTCGAAACAGTTTGGTATTATATATTACTCAGATGCTACTTTTTAGTGTTTGTTACCAGAACAACCTTATAGCGTATTCTTTGGGTTTAGTTCTGTTGCTCACTGCTATAACTGTTATTTATGATTTTTTGAATGTTAGGTATTTCCTAAAGTATATCTGATATGTCCATATTTAATAGGCGCTTAATTAGATTATTTGTAATACTATTAATCCTTGACACGATAGTTAAAGTGTATGGGGCAGCTCCACGTATGTTTAACCATCAACTTCAATCATTGCCATTATTGGAAGTGAATGGTATTTACGAAATAGAAACCGACTATGATTTTAAAGGCGAGACAATAACACTCCCACAAGGTACCAAAATCTTTTTTAAAGGCGGATCCTTTATTAATGGCTGTTTGAAATGTGGCGATAATTGTGAGATTTACAATGGCTCTTTTAAGGATTTTGAGGTTGATGTAAGAGGGAATAAGAATGTAATAATAAAGAATAGCAATTTTGTATATAAAAGGGAAGTTGCAACGGAATGTGCATTATATATTAACAATTCTTCGTATGTGGAGATTAATAATTGTTCCTTCGATTTGGCAGACAGTCTTACCTCTATTAAGATTATAGAGTCGAATAACGTAGATGTTTTTAATAGCAACATTGATGGAGGACGGGATGTCGGAGTTTACAATCGGGATAACGGTGGTGGCATATTTGTAATTTATTCATCAAATAGAGTGAATATTTCAAACAATAGGATAAATAACGTAGGGATAGGCGTCGCTATTCAAGGACTTGGGAGCAAGGAAAAAGAGCTGGTCTCTGATGTCATAGTACACGGCAATACAATATCAGATTGTAGATGTTACGGAATCATTGCTTATTACGGTACAACTACATGTACAAATATAATAATAACTGATAATATTGTCTCTAATGTGACAGGACAATATAACAATGTCGCAACAAAACCAGCAAAGAGCCTTGGTGGCGGTATTTACCTTCAACAAGTGAGTAATGTGATATGTTCAGGCAATTATATCAAGAATACAGCCATATATACAAACAATAATTCCACTTTAGCCCCTGCTGGCATTGCAATTGCAACTTCTACTAAGTGCAAAGTCACTAATAATATTATTGAGGACAGTTATCAACAAGGTATAATCTTAAGGGGTGATTATAATGTAGTTAGTAATAATACAATCAATAACTCACATGATATTCCTTTTGAGTTTCGAGCAGGAAAAGGTAATATAATATCAGGCAATCATATTATTTCTAAAACAAATATTAAAGGCCCTTCTATATATTGTTTTCAACATGGAAATACGAATTCTTTAGGTCTGACTACAACAATCGGCGATAATATAATTGAGTCTAACGTTATTGTTGGTCGGCAAACACCTATTTATTGTTATAAAGTTGATGGTGTATTACAAATAAAAAACAATATATTATCGGATTTTAGTGGCTTTGGTGTGGAAATAAATAATGGAAATGTAATTGTAACAAACAATGTTATGACCTCAAGAATTAAAACTGGTTGTGGCATATCTGTAGGAAAGGCAGCAACAGGCTTTGCAAGAGACAACCATATAGATGTGCCAGGAAAAATGGTGTCATTGTCAAATCCTTCTAATTTTAAAGTATACTAAATAGAAAAAATGGATAAAATATTATTTTTAATGAACATGGCTCCAAAATATGTGGAGTCATCATATAAACTCTTCGATAAAGAATTGGATGTTCTTTGGCTGTTTGGAGAGAATGATACGGATATAAAAGAGATGGATCATGCTTTATTAAAGGAAGTCCATGTATTACCGGTACGTAAATTATTTAAAGGTGCATATTATTTAAAAGGAGTTTACAAATATGCATTCCGTAAAGATGTCCAAAATTATATTCTGATAGGTCAACCTGCTTTACTTACAACGTGGATATTACCACGTCTGCTCAAGCTTTTCTATCCATCTCGAAAAGTTTTGTTCTGGACACATGGGTGGTACGGCAAAGAAGGAAAGTTTAAAACATTTATTAAGAAAGCTTTCTATAAACCAGCTGATTATATTTTGACGTATGGAAACTATGCCAGAAAACTTATGATTGATGTAGGTTTTGAGCCTGATAAAGTATTAGCCATTCATAATAGTCTAAATCATGATGCACAAGTGGCTCTACGGAAAACTCTGTTGCCTTCGAGAATCTATAAAGATCATTTTAAAAATGATTATCCAGTCTTAATCTTTATTGGCCGTTTAACACCTGTGAAGAATTTGGGACTATTGATTGAGGCGGTAAAGAATCTTAAAGAAAAGGGGCATTTTTATAATGTCGTTTTTGTAGGAGATGGAACTGAAAGAAGAAACTTGGAAGACAAAGTTGTTGAGGTCGGAATATCTGATAATGTTTGGTTCTATGGAGCATGTTATGATGAGAAGACCAATGCGGAACTTATATTTAATGCTGATTTGTGTGTGGCACCTGGTAATATTGGACTTACTGCGATGCATGTTCTTGTATTTGGAACGCCAGCTTTGACTCATAATGATTTCAAATGGCAAATGCCTGAGTTTGAAGCGATACATGAAGGGATAACAGGTTGTTTCTTTGAACGAAATAATGTTGATTCTTTGGCAGATGCCATAAATAGGTGGTTTGATGATAAGAAGAATATTAGAGATGAAGTAAGAGAGGCTTGTTATCAAGAAATTGATGAAAACTGGACTCCAGAATATGAATTAAAAGTTTTAAATAAAGCATTAAAATTATGATTAATGAAGTAAAGGAAATAGTATTTCGTACTAATTGGGATCCCCGAGGAGCTTTAACGTCAATAGAAGGAGATGGGCAAGATATCCCGATGGATATTAAGCGTATTTTTTATATGCATCACGTAACTTGTGACCGTGGCGGTCATGCTCATATAGATACAGACCAGGTTCTTATTGCCGTTTCTGGTTCATTTAAATTGAAACTCTTCGACGGAAGGGAAACAAAAGAATTTATAATGGATGACAGTACAAGAGGGGTTTATGTTCCTAGGCTAACTTTTACTGATATGTATGATTTTACCCCAAATACAGTATGCTTGGTTCTCGCTAACACCCATTATGATATGGGTAAGTCTCTTCGTTCGATGGATGCATATATGTCATACCTAAAAGAAAAAAATATATTATGAGTAGCGCAAAACAGAATAGCTTTTTTGCTTCTTCTCTCACAAGAGAGAACAAGTTCCAAAATTTCAAGACATTTAAAGCTTGGCTAGCAGAACGATGCCGGCCAGAAGAGTTTAGAGTTGAACAGGTGCCACTTGACGAAATGGAGAAATGGGCATTGGAGCCTGATGGGAGTCGTATATCCCACGAATCTGGCCGTTTCTTCCATATTGAAGGTCTTCATGTGAAAACCAACTTTGGTGGAGAACACGAGTGGGATCAACCCATCATCAACCAACCTGAAATTGGTTTCCTTGGCTTTATTACCAGGGTGTTTGACGGAACACGTTACTTCCTGATGCAAGCCAAGATGGAACCTGGCAATATCAATACATTGCAGATTTCTCCTTCTTTACAGGCTACAAAGAGTAACTTTACTCAGGTGCACAAAGGTAAACGTCCTACATTCCTGGAGTTCTTTAACGGAGAAAAGCAGGTGAAAATTCTGACCGACCATCTCCAGACTGAACAGGGAGGCCGTTTCTATCAGAAACGTAACAGGAATATTGTCATTGAAATTAATGAGGATATTGAATTGCCTGATGAGTTCTGTTGGTTGACACTCGGTGAGTTGAAGGCTTTACTTCGTGAGGATAATGTGCTCAATATGGATACTCGTTCCGTGTTATCCACCATTCCGCTCATTGAGGACGAAGTTATCAATGGTCTCCAACCATTTGACTTGTTTGACTTAAGATATAAGCTTTCTAATAATGGAAAGAAGTTCCTCAAGTCATTTGTAAGTAAGGATAGCCTTTTCACTATTGACAATCTCCTTTCATGGTACACCAAACAGAAAACCCAGTGGGAGATCGAGGTGACACGCAAGCCTTTATGCAAACTTGATGGCTGGCACATTAATAAGATGGCAGTTGAGAGCGATGCCCGTTATTTCTCTGTGATTGGCGTCAAAGTAACAGCCGGAACTCGAGAAGTAACTCACTGGATGCAGCCGCTTTTGAAAGATCCAAATATTGGATTGTTAGCGTTCGTATGTCAGGAGATTAATGGCGTGCTTCATTTCCTTGTTCAGGCAAAGGTGGAACCTGGCAATATTGATATTATTGAATTATCACCCACTGTTTCCTGCTCAAACTATGAGTTCGTGAAGAACAGTGAAAAGCGTCCGTTCCTATTTGATGAAGTTCTGGCCAAAGATGCCAATGTGATGTATGATTCATTACAGTCAGAAGAAGGCGGTCGTTTCTATATGATTCAGAATCGCAATATGATTGTTGAGATACCTGCTGATAAGAAAGTAGATCTGCCATATAATTACACGTGGATGACTCTCGCTCAGATGAAGGAGTTCATGCGTTATGGTATGTTCAATATTGAGGCTCGTAGTATTATTTCTGCCATTAGTTTCATTGATTAAAGAGTAGTAGAGTATGGCATCAATCATGTTTTTAGGCTATTCGAACCTTGTAAAAGGAAGAATATTGCCAATCCTCGCAAAGGCTGGCTTTACAGAGGTGACAATAGCTAAATATGAAGGTCAGCCTTGGGATGAAGACTATAAGAAGTGTGGTTTACCAGTAACCTGTTATGATAGTTACGATGAAGGTCTATCTCATTTCAAGGGTGATTTTGTGTATGTCTCTACGGTGAACAGTACTCATGTTTCATACGCTAAGAAATCGCTTGAAGCCGGTTTTAACACCATAGTTGATAAACCTGCTACAGCTACTTTCCAAGAAGCACAGGAACTCGTAGCACTAGCAAAATCCAAGAAACTGCTGGTAGGTGAGTCCACTGTATATCTTGTTCACCCGCAACTGGAAACTATTAAGCAAATTTATGCTAGCAATGGTGATGCGCCCAAGATGCTGACAGTTCATTTCACAATGCCTCCTTTCAAGCCTGAGAACTTCCGTTACCAAAAATCATTAGGAGGAGGCGCAATTATGGATACTGCACCTTATGCAGTTTCTATTGCAAGATATTTCTTGGGGAATGAGCCAGAGAATGTATCCTGTGTGGTTAATGAGCGTCAAGAGGATGGATTGGATATTGAGTATAGCTTATTGATGCAGTATGCGGGTGGCAAATCAATGATTGGCCATTTTGGTTTCAATACAGAGTATATCAATCAGGTATTCTTGATGGGCAACCGCACAAATGTGACTGTGAATCGTATCTTCACTATCCCTGATACGATGGAGAACGAACTGGTGGTGAATCATTTGAATGAGACATCAATAGTAAAGACTCCAGCAGGAAACAATTTTGAGATATATCTCGCTGAAATTTTACAGACACTAAAGTCTGGAAATTTTGAAAAGGCATATCAGGCAATGCTTTCTGATGCCAAGGTTAAACAAATGATTTTTAATAATATTAAATAATTATAATATGGAAAAAAAGATTACCGTTTGGGCTTACCTCAAGGAGTATGAGGAGACCAAAGATGAAATTTTAAAAGCAGTCACTGACGTATTTGAGTCTGGTACTCTGATATTGGGTCAAAAAGGTAAAGATTTTGAAAGAGCCTATTCCGATTATATCGGCACAAAATTTGGTGTAGGTTGTGATAATGGTACCAACGCAATTTGGTTGGCACTAAAGGCCCTTGGCATAAAAACTGGTGATGAGGTCATAACGGTGTCAAATACTGCAATTCCTACTGTTTCTGCTATTGTAACTGCAGGTGCAACCCCAGTTTTTGTTGACATTAATCCTGAGACCTATTTGATGGATGTCACCAAACTAGAGGCTGCCATTACACCCAAGACTAAGGCTATTCTCCCTGTGCATCTGTTTGGTCAATGCGTGGATATGGGGCCGCTGCTTGCTATTGCGAAGAAGCATAATCTGTTTGTGATGGAAGACTGCGCCCAGGGTCAGGGTGCTGAGTATCAAGGAAAGAAAGCCGGTAGTATGGGTGATGCTTCTACAACCTCATTCTATCCTACGAAGATTCTTGGTGGTTATGGTGATGGCGGTATGATTAATACCAATAGCGAAGAGGTTGACCATGAACTTCGTCGTTTACGTTTCTATGGTGCAGAGAAGACCTATTATGCCATTGAGCATGGTTATAACTCACGTTTGGATGAAGTACATGCCTCCATATTATTGACTAAACTCCCCAAAATTGAACAGTATATTGCACGTCGTCGCGAAATAGCTGCTATGTATAATGAACTGTTGGCTGACACAAGCCTAATACTACCTAAAGAAGCTGCTTATGGACGTCATGCATATTATATTTATGTAGTGCGCCATCCACGTCGTGATGAGATTCTGGAGAAACTACGAGAAAACAACATCTTTGTGAATATAAGTTATCCCTGGCCTATCCATACTATGACTGGATATCAGTATCTTGGTTGGAAAGAAGGTTCTCTGCCAGAGACTGAGGCTGCCGCTAAGGAGATCTTTTCTTTACCAATGTATCCATCATTGACAAATGAAGAAGTAGAACAAGTTAGTAAGGTGTTGCACTCTATTTTATAAGATTCAATCATAAATAAATATTATGAGGTGAAGGCGATTTGCAATATTCGCCTTCACCTTTAAGAGATAAACCGGTGAAATCCAATAGATTTTTTTAAATTTTGGACGTTTAATTTAATCATCCGTCAGATTCACGATAAATTTTATATGATGAATTTTTGTACATACTTTGATTCTTATTATTTAGTGAAGGGATTAAGTTTATATTATTCTCTTGAGCAAGTAACCAATGATTTTCATCTTTATGTCATGGCATTTGATAAGGAGTGTTATGACAAGTTAAATGAACTCAATCTTGAGTGTTTGACTGTTGAATTGTTGGATGATTTTGAAACGCCGGAGCTCCTCGCGGTAAAACCAACACGTACTAAGGGAGAATATTGTTGGACTTGTGGTCCGTCAGTAATATACCACTTCCTGACAAAATTTAATCTTTCTAGTATTACTTACCTTGACTCTGATTTAATGTTTATGAGCAATCCTAGTATTATTGCAGAAGAAGTTGGAGGGGCTTCTGTTGCAATAACAGAACAGGGCTTAGGTGAGAATGAAGCAAAAAGTTATGGCAAATATTGTGTTCAATATTTGACATTTCGTAACGACGAGAATGGATTAGGAGCCCTAACATGGTGGAGAGATTCCTGTATTGAGTGGTGCTTTCAGAAAATGGAAAAAACACGGTATGCAGATCAAAAATATCTTGATCAATTTCCAATAAGATGGAAAAATGTCCATGTTATAAAAAATATTGGTGTAGGAATTGCTCCATGGAATATGCATAAATATATCTATAAAGACAATCACGTGATAATGGGAGAACAAATAAGTGAATGCGTCTTTTTTCACATGCATGGCGTGCAAATTGAGTTGGAGGGGAGTACCCTACATGTTAGTTCTTCCCATTTTGAATTAAGTGATATTGTTATTGACAAATTCTATAAACCATATTCTTTAATTATTAAAAGTGTATTAGAAAAGTATCTTAATTATAAAGTTGATAATTATGTGGTACATGATTTGTCATTATATACAAAAATAAAGTATCGAATTAAAAAACAATTTAGAAATAACAGAATTGTACAGTGGATATGGTTTGTCCTTTTAAAAAAGAAAGGAAGCAAAGGCCACGGAACAAAATTTTGATATTGTCCTGTTACAATTTACAGAAATTTTAAGAGAATATATTAATGAAAAAATCAATAATTATAAGGTGGTTATTTCTTGTTTTTTCCTATTTTCGATATAAATTCTTATATCGAAATCGAGTGCGCTTTAGAGGTTTAACGTATTTATACGCAAGTAAAGGCGGAAAAATATTATTCAAAGGAAAGGGTACAGTTATAAATAATTATTCAGTTTCCAATGCTTTTGGATTATATCAAAGAACAATTTTCTATGCCCCTGGCGGTATTATTACTATAGGTTCTAATTGTGGGATAAGTGGTTCTACGTTTTGTTCCATGACTTCTATTACTGTTGGAAATCATGTGGAAATAGGCGCAAATTGTAAAATTATGGATAATGATCAACATTCTATGAACCCTGTCGAACGTCGAAAAGACATAAGGGATAATATTGGGAAAAAACCAGTAGTTATAGATGATGATTGTTTTATAGGAGCAGGATGTATAATTTTAAAAGGTACGACTTTGGGGAAAAACTGCATTGTCGGTGCAGGTAGTGTTGTGCATGGAGAATTCCCTGATAATAGTGTTATTGCAGGTAATCCTGCTAGAATAATAAAAAAAGTTGAATATTAATATGATTAAAATCTCCATTATTACTGCAACCTATAACCGTGGACATGTTATAGAAAATGCTATCAAAGGTGTGCTCCAACAAAAATATAGTAATTATGAATATATTATTATAGATGGTGCATCGCAAGATAATACAGTCGATATTCTAAAAGAATACGAGATAAAGTTTGACGGTAAGTTGACATGGGTTTCTGAACCCGATAAGGGTATGTATGATGCCATAAATAAAGGTATCAGAATGGCTACAGGTGATGTTGTCGGAATCATCAACTCTGATGATTTTTTCCATCGTTCCGATGCTTTTGATATTATTGCAAAAGCTTTTGAGGATGGTGAGACTGAAGCTATTTATGGTGATTCAAGGTTATTGTTTGAAGACGGAAGAGAGAAAATAAGTTCATGTGCAGGTTTTAGGACATGGATGTATAGAATAGGAATGATGCCGGGGCATCAATCGTTTTATGCAAAAAGATACTTGTTTGAAAAATACGGGTATTATAAGTTAGGGTATAAAATAGCAGCAGACTTTGAACTTATGACGAGATTTATGTATGTAAATAAAGTAAAGGCAAAATATATATCAGAAGCATATTTTACTTTTAGTATGGGGGGGATAAGTACTCAAATGTCTAATAAACTGCTTCTTAATAAGGAGACTTTGAGAGCTCTTAAAGAAAATGGTCTATTTGCGTGTACACCAATGATATGGTTAAAATATTTTTTCAAAATCAAGAAATATTTCTTTTAATATGACAAATAAAAAATTAAGTACTACGTACAAACTACTACGTGCTTTAGGATTTAATTATTCCGAAGAAGAGTATGGGGATGTCAGTTTATGGCGTGTTATTAAACAGTTCTTTGGTAACATTTACAGGAAACGATTGGAGAAGATGATGGATTGGCCCATCTTGGCACCATTCTGTCCGCGAAAACTTCGTCCTTGGTTGCTGAGAAGAATAGGGTGCCATGTGGGAAAAAACGTATTTATAGGTGATTATGTTAGGGTTGACTTGAACCATGCGGACCTTATCTATATAGATGACTATGCGCATGTGACAGCAGGGTGTCGCCTATTATGCCATCAACGTAATTTGAAAGATTATCACGTAGGCGATAATGCAGCAAAGTGTGGTTATAGGCTTGGAGAAATCCATATAGGAAAAGGTGTAATGGTTGGTATGGAAACCATGATTATGCCAGGTGTAACTATTGGTGACGGTGCTGTTATTGGTGCTTGTTCTACGGTATTGAAAGATGTACCCCCTTATACTGTAGCCATGGGAGCACCTGCGAAGGTGGTTAAGGAATTCACCCAGCGAGAAGGATCAAACATTACAGTCTTTCAGGAATAATGAAAAAAGTATTGATTACAGGTGCCGGTAGTTATATAGGCACTAAGGTTGAGGAGTGGCTTAAGCACTCGCCAGAGTTGTTTGAGGTGGACGCCGTTGATACACTTAATGACAATTGGAAAAAAGCTGATTTCTCAAAATATGATGTGGTTTATAATGTGGCAGGTATTGCCCATGTGAAAGCAAAGAAGGGAGAAGGGCCTCTTTATTATGCAGTGAATCGAGATATGGTAATCGAGATTGCAAAAGCTGCAAAAGCTGCAGGTGTGAAGCATTTTATCCATATGAGCAGCATGATTGTGTATAAAGAAGTAAAGACATTGGCTGGAAAGAAAATACATAAAGATACAGAGCCCTCACCAAATGGCTTTTATGGGGATAGTAAATTGAAAGGTGAGATTGGTATAAAAGAATTGGAAAGTCCGAACTTTCAGGTTTGTATTCTACGACCGCCTATGATTTACGGGCCAGGGTGTAGAGGTAATTTTCCTAAGCTGGTATGGCTTGCAACAAAAGTTCCTTTTTTCCCTGAATGGCATAACAAACGGAGTATGTTGTATATAGACAATCTTTGTGAGTTCGTAAAGCAGGTTATATTGAATGGAGTGAGTGGCGTAGTCTTTCCCCAAAATACCGAGTATGCAGATACTTGTGAGATAATCCGTTATTATGCAAAAAAATATAACCATAAAATATGGATTACAAAGTTGTTGAATCCATTTGTGTGGATGACTGGATCTTTGTTGAGATCAGTTGGAAAGATGTTCTCTGACAGTACGTATGATATGGAAATGAGTAAGTATGATTTTGATTATAATGTTGTAAGTTTAGAAGAATCTTATCAGAATATTGAGCCTAAAAAGAAATTAAGGTGAAAACAGTTTCAAGTACTGACGTATATTATGATTTCCTTCGATTCTCAATAGGATCTCAGAAAGATTACACTTTTCCAATAGATCAGTCTGGATGGGAAGGTTTGTTTGATTTTGCCATTAAGCAATCAATTGTAGGTGTATTGTTCAACGGAATTAGCCAATTAAATGCGCGAGAACTTGGCATACCAGTTAATAAATTATATAATTGGATCGGCCTTTATGAGCAAATCAAGAACCAAAATATAATAATTAATGAGAAGGCTGTTGAGGTTTCGAATTATTGGCTGTCCGCTGGTTTTAGATACTGTGTTTTAAAAGGCCAAGGGAATGCATTAATGTATCCAGATGTATATTCTCGCTCCTCGGGGGATATTGACATTTGGGTTGAAGGTAATCGTAAAGATATATACAACTTCGTAAGGAAATCTTACCCAAATGCTCGTAGTGGTTATACCCATATTGATTTTCCTATGTATGCGAATGTAGCAGTAGAAGTACATTATGTTCCTAGTTCTCTTTATAGTCATAAATACAATAACCGCTTACAGGATTTTTATAATAAGCAAGCTGATAATCAATATAACAATTATGTAGAATTACCAGGTGAGGTAGGAAAGATATGTGTACCGACACCAATTTTTAATATAGTACACCAAATGTCTCATATCATGAATCACTTTTTTATTGAAGGTATTGGACTGAGACAGTTTGTTGATTACTTCTTCTTATTAAAGACAATAAAACAAAGAGAAACGCTTATTGAGGCGGAGAGTTTATTCAAAAGATTTGGGCTGTATAAGTTTGCACGAGGTGTGATGTGGGTGCTGAGCGAGGTTTTAGGTTTAGAAGATTCTTGTTTAATAACACAGCCTGACCCCAAAACAGGACTATTGATACTTAAAGAAATAGAAGAAGGTGGTAATTTTGGTTTTTACGATAATCGTTATACGCTACGTAGGTATGGTGCATTAGGAAGGGGCGTTGCTGATATTTACCGACTTCTTAAATTGACTCCAAAATTTCCTGCAGAATCTTTGTGGTGTATAGAGAGGAAACTAGTACACCAATTATGGAAGCAATAGAAAAATAGAATTCGATATCCATGGAAAGTAGGGAAACAATAATGAATAACATCCTAGGAAAAGAGTCCCGCTCTTTTTGGATGGGGCTTTCCATAATATGGATATTCATATACCATCTTTTTTTGTTTTGCCCATTTTCAATCAGCGAAATAGAGCCCAGAGGCAATTACATATTTACCTTTGGTAGTCTCATGCAAATATATAGGACTGGCTATATAGGAGTTGATGTGTTCCTTTTTTTATCCGCGTTTGGCCTATCCTGCTCATATGACAATAATAGAGTTAGAGTCTATTATATAAATAGAATAAAAAGAATCTATCCACTATATATAGTTTTCTTAATGACCTTCTATATTCTGCTGGTTTTCCTGCTGAGTAATCCTAGTTTTAAGGATTTTAGAATATATATTGTGCAATGTTCAGGTCTAGCGGCTCTTAAGTTGTTTAAGTTTGATATTGAGTGGTTTACACCGGCTTTGATAGTACTTTATGTGCTATTTCCTTTAATATATAAGGTTGTTAAAGAGATCTGTAATTGGAAAACGAGTATTATCCCACAATTATTATTGTTGTGTGTTAGTGTATATGTATCACATATTATATCAAATGTTTTTGTAGATAATCTGGCTTATAGAATACCGATATTTCTGTTAGGTGTCTTAACCTACTATAACATCAAGAATCATAATTGGAATAGATTGGCATTGATATATGGAATGAGTGTTTTATTATCTTTCGCTACCCAAAATGAGATTATGCACTATTCTCTTTGTGTGCCTGCACTCCTTTTTCTGGTTAGTAAAATTGATCATAGCAGTAATAATAGATTTTACAGGCTGATTTCTGGTGTTGGGAAGTATTCGTTCGAATTTTATTTGGCTCAAGTGTTGACCACAAAATATATCCTTAGCGCAGGGTTAATAGAGAATATGTATTTACTCTATCTTTTGATTATTGCGCTTACAATAGCCTTATCGTGGTTTTTCTTTAAAAGCGTCCATCTCTCTCGCATGGTAATAGAAAACATTAATAAATAGAACATTATAGTTATGTATCATTTGGTTAAAAGATTTTTTGATTTTATATGTGCCTTGTTAGGTATTATTGGAACCAGTCCTTTTTGGATAATTACCATCATTGGTATTCTGGTTTCGGATTGGGGGCCTATATTTTATACGGCACATCGTATTGGCAAGGGGAATAAACCCTTTAAAATGTATAAATTTCGCTCTATGCGAGTAGCAAAGGCTGCTAATGAGGCCAGTCTTAGACCCGATGAGGACAGAATATTTCCATTTGGGCATTTTATCCGAAAGGTGAAAATTGATGAATTACCGCAGTTGCTAAATATCCTAAATGGAACGATGTCTGTTGTAGGTCCAAGACCTGTGGCCCAGGACCAGTTTGAATTGTTCCGAACAGGAAAGTGGAATTTAGCTGCAGAAGTACCTGTGGGATTGAGTGGGCCTGCTGCACTCTATGACTTTATATATGGTGACCAGTTTACAGACGAGAATGAGTACATGGAAAAGGTTTATCCTACTCGTCGTGAGTTGGAGTTTGTTTATGTGAAGAAAGCAAGCATCTTCTATGATTTGAAGATGATTATATATACTGTGATTTGCATTCTGTATGCTTTGTGCGGGAAGGAATGTACATGGATTTTGAAAGAGCTGAAAGCAGATGCAGCTCAAAGTATGGCTCAGAGTGTATAATAGTTTAAATATTTAAGTAATAGATATGAAATATTTGATAGTCGTTGCCCATCCTGATGATGAGGTGCTAGGAGCAGGTGCTTCTATATGGAAGTGGTCACGCAATGGTGATAAAGTTGATGTATGCATTATGAGCACTGAAGCTAAGGCACGTGCCTTTAGACCAGAGGACAAGGAACTAGATGAAGATCTGAATGCATCGTCGGATTACCTTGGTATAAGTGCAAAATTTGAAGGGACATTTCCGAATATTGAAATGAACACAGTTCCGCATTTGAAATTGGTGCAGCATATAGAGGCTGCCATCAAGGAGAGTGAACCGGATATTATCATCACGCACCATCCTGCGGATACGAATAACGACCACTTGCAGACAAGCATGGCCTGCCAAGAGGCAATCAGGCTGTTCCAGCGTAGGCCAGAAGTGAAACCTATTCAAGAGTTTTGGTATATGGAGGTGCCCAGTTGTACAGAGTGGGCTTTGAATACGGCCATGAATCGTTTCCAGCCGAATACGTGGGTGGAAGTTGGTAAAGATGGTGTGCAGGCCAAAGTAAAAGCTTTGAGCATGTATCGAGGTGTAATGAGACCTTATCCGCATCCACGTTCGGCAGAGGCCATTGAGGGCTTTGCAGCGTACCGTGGCTGTCAGGCAGGGTGTGTGTATGCCGAGGCGTTTGAGGTGGCGCTGCGTCGCTTATAAACGAACACGAATCACACGGATATGAAAAGTCTATTAAAGGGGATATGGGCTTTTTGCTCATATCTCTTTGTACCACAAAAGAGACATTATGAAGATTACTCAAGCGATATTAGATGATTTGACCGCTAAGGCGAAAACTTCGGAAAGGTTGAGAATGAATTTGGATTTACGCAATTGTGCGGAAGACCAAAGCCAAAGAATGCTGAATGCGATAGAACCTGGATCTGTGGTTCCTATACACCGTCATCAGAAAACTTCAGAAACAGTAGTTTGCCTTAGAGGCAGACTCGTATGGGAGTATTATGATGAATTAGAGAGGATTTGTACTGAATCGATAGAGTTAAGTCCTAATGGATCTGTTGTTGCTCTGAATGTTCCTACCGGACAATGGCATTCAGTACGTGCGATAGAGTCAGGAAGTGTTATTTTAGAGGTGAAGGATGGTGCGTTTGAGCCTTTGGGAGAGGAGGATATTCTCAAAATATAAGAAGGAAAATAACGATATAGGCTTCGTCTCACGTAAGTGATATGAAGCAATATGTTGTACTTCCGCAGCAGAGTAATTAATTATGGGGAAAGATGTCGGCTTTTACATGGTTTCCAGGATGCTGGAGGCAGGTCGTTTTTAGAAAATCTGACAGATTACCTCGCTATTATATAATAAGGTGGATGTCCAGGCCTCAAAACTGGTCAATAAATGATATACGACATGGTGAAAATGGTAGATAAGGGCACAGCGGATCTGTCCACGAAGATAACTTCCGCAGACAGTCCCGGTCATTTCACCAAACGCCAGAGTATAGAGGGTGGTGCCCTCGGGGCAGGTTTGAAAGTCCTTGTGATGATGCGCTGACAGTTGCAATCCTTACAGATGCCAATGTCCCATCCCTTCTCAATACAGATGTCAAGGTATGATTTCTTCTTCCTCACCTTCGGTACAGGCGGCACACTCAGCTGCAGCTGGATGCTGCGGAGTATCTCACGGTTGCACGGAGAGAGGAATCCATAGTGGCGGATCCTGACAAACCTGTCAGGGAGTATGTGCTGGGAGAGCAGATTCAGGAAGGAGTCAATCTCCATGGTCATGACACCATGTTTCCCGCCTTTCCTGTAATTCTTGTAGTCGTAGGAAATTTGCGAGTCGGTCACATTCTGTATTCTGGAATTGGTGATGGCCACACGATAGGCATAGCGTCCGATGTATTCAAGAACCTGATTGACTCCCTTGGCAGGGGGCTTAGAATTGATGATCCATGCTTTTGAAAAGCATTGTTTGCGTATCGCCTGATCAATGACGATGCCATCCACCCTGAGCCTCCTGGTGAGCAGTGACATGAATCTGCCACGGAATTTGGAGCTCATGGCAGCTACTGGAAAAAGGAAGTCACTATGTTTGCACCCCTTGAGATGATGCCACACACCACGTCCGTCAATCCCTCCTCCAGGCACAATACAGTGAATGTGCGGATGGTAGAACAGATTCGAGCCCCACGTATGGAGAATGGATGTCATACCTGCGAGCAGGCCCTCATTCTCGGCAAAGGCTTTGATGGTAGCCCATGCAGCCTTGAACATACAGTCGTAGAAGATACTCTGATGAGCCATTGCAACGGGATGAAGACATGCCGGCAACGTGAAGACGACATGGAAGTACTTCACAGGGATAATCTCTTCCCTGCGGCAGTTAATCCACTCCTCTCGCTCCTTGTTCTGACACTTGGGACAATGGCGGTCACGACAGCTGTTATAGCTGATATGCATATCCCCGCACTCGGGACACACCTCGACATGTCCGCCAAGGGCGCTGGTTCTGCATTGGGCCATGTGGGTGAAAACCCTACTGACAGGTGCTACGACGTTATGCTTACCAAGAAACTCCCCTCCATGACAGCGGATGATCTCTCCGATGTCGAAACGGGTCCTCATCGCTTAGGCGGGAAGATGGTGTCAATCAGACGTACATGTTTCATCGGTTCAATGTTGGCAACATGAAGATAGATCATCGTAGTCGTCAGGCGGACATGACCGAGACGCTTCTGTACCTCCAGAAGGCTTTCCCCATTCTCCAGGAGATGCGAAGCAGCACTATGCCTCAGGGCATGTATCGTGATAGTGTGGTCGAAGCAGGCCCTGATCAAGGCATTCTTCATAATGACGCGGACATACCCGGGCTTGATGGGTTGAGGAGCTACCCCTTTGCCATGTGTCTTGAAGACGAAGTCGTCACTGGGATACCTTTTCTTGAAGCAACGGAGCATGGCGAGCTGCTGCTCGGAAATCGGCACACACCGGTCTTTCTTTCCCTTGCCCTGATAGACGAAGACCTGCTGACGGTCAAAACTGATATCAATCCATTTGAGGCTGCAGACTTCGCTGACTCTGAGAGCGCAGTCATATATGGTAGAGAGCAGCGCCTTGTCATATAGCTCACAAAGACCAATGAGCCTTTTCATCTGCTCCTGAGAGAGTACACGAGGAAGTCTCTTAGGCTTTCGAACACGAGGGAGGACGAGTCCTCCGGGCTCCTTGAGATCCATGTACTTGTAGTAGTCCTTCAAACCAAACACGGTATGCTTAAAGAAAGACAAGCTGTAGCAATTCCTGTCCAGGAGCATGGTCAGATAGTCATCGACATCTGGCTGTGTGAAATCGTCAGGAAGCTTCTTGAGATACAATACCGCCTGAGAAATCTTAAGGCGATAAGAGTAGATAGTACTGTCCGCATACTGAGCCAA
>JAEEGH010004694.1_pt1 | contig 34851 bp, 30 predicted proteins | sample 9134181 | NCBI WGS metagenome assembly JAEEGH01 (sample SAMN16246544, study PRJNA631951) | gut metagenome | biome: gut microbiome; feature: rumen; material: DP-attached | host: Bos | place: Iran: Karaj | collected 2018-10
GGCCCCTCTGGAGCATAGCCATATGGCCCATATTCCTGAAGTTTGTGGGAAAGATCGCCGCTTGCGATAACTACAGCCTTACGGCCGCACTTATCAACAGCTTTCTGGATAATCTGACCAAGCTTATAATGGTCAGTTAATGGAAGGCCGGAAAGTCCTATTCTGACTATATTCCCGCCTTTATATTTCTGTCTGATAAACCACAAAGGAACCATAGTTCCGTGGTCCAAATCCCTGTCGACTTCACCAAGAGTTCCTGCAGGGAAGTCCTGTTTCCTTGCAATGCTCTCAATCTGCCTTACAAGCTCCATATCGTAAGCTTCCAGGAATTTGATTCCGTCTGCTCCGAACTGGGCAAAAGAACCAGTGGCAGCATTTCCTGGTGAAATATGAAAATAATCTGAATACATAGTAGCGTGGGGACTGGTGATAATGATAGTCTCAGGCTCGAGCTCAGCCACCATGTCCGCCACAATATTATATGCATTTGTTGTCTCTAAAATCTGAGCTTCGCCGCCTCTGCCGATCTGTGGAACGATCAGCGGAGGATGCGGAACCATGAACGCACCCACAATTGACATAAGTCTTCTCCCCAATCAAATTTGAAAATACCTTATTCATCAAGTTGCTTTTGCAGCTCTCCCCTATATTCGTCTACAATCCTCTGCGGACCTGTAATGCGAACATTGCCCCCCATGGCAAATATCCAGCCGTAGAACTGGTCACTGATAAATACATCGACGTGTGTTCTGGACCAGCCCTCTTTGGCCGCAGCTCTTATTGGCATTTCCTTGCCAAATCTGTCGATCATGATTCCAACAAAAGAATTGTTAAATTCAAGATCAACGGTTGTAGTTTCTTTTTTACCAAACATTCCAAAATTCTGTTTGGAATATGATCCCATGTCGTAGGATTCGAATTCTTCCTTACCTACGCGCTTGTCATCAGTTAATCTGATGTCCTTCATCTTATCTACGCGGTAGTGCTTGATCTTGCCAGCCTCAGGGTCATAGCCGATAAGATAGTAGTTCTCATCATCCCAGGTAAGAGCCCAGGGACTTGTAACATAGAGCTTATCTTTTCTCGGAACCATGACCTTATCAAGATTCCACTGAAGGTACTGGAAGGTGATGCTCTTATTATCCACCATAGCTCTGTGAATATCATCAACAAGGTAATAGATACTCTCATTCATGGTCTTGATCCTGCCCTGAACCACCACCTGACGTTTAAGCTGTTTGGCTTCATGCTCACTTGCAAGGTCAGTTATTTTCTTGATCAGCTCGCTTGATTTCCGGGCTGTTATGAACTTGGAAGACTGAATGGCATCTACAAGGAGCATCAGCTCTGCAAGCTCGAACCTCTTGCCTCCAACATGATAGTAGTAGCCCCTTCCAACCTGCTCTCCGATAATATCAAGACCTATGTCTCTAAGCGCTTCAAAATCGTCGTAAATACTCTTTCTGTCGGCACTTACTCCTTTTTCTGCCAAAAGCTCAATAATCTGAGGCATTGTAAGCGCATGCTCATCATCAGTTTTCTTAATCATGATCTGACTTAGATGGTAGAGCTTAAGTTTTTGTCCTGCACCCTTGGGCATGATGTTGTCTCCTTAACAATTACGCGTATATACGGGCGAGCATTTTTATCACTCATACTTGGATTCTTATATACGCTCAAATACTGGCATATATTCAATAGGAGCCTTAACCTTAACAGTCTGGCCACCAGCGTAGCTTGTGCCATCGCTTGTAAGCTTCCACTCACCCTTTGGAAGGTAAACTTCTCTCTCAAACTCATTGAGGTGAAGGATAGGAGCTACAAGGTACTTGTCACCGAACATGAACTGATCCTTGATAGTCCAGCACTTCTCATCCTCAGGGAACTCATAGAACATAGCTCTCATAAGAGGTGAGCCGTTTGTAGAAGCCTCGTTAAAGAGCTGCTTGATATAAGGCTTCATCTCCTGTCTGATGTCATAGTACTTCTTCATGATCTTGAAGTTGTCATCGCCATAGCTCCACATCTCGTTGTCCTGGCCTGTGTGAAGATATCCGCCGCCCCAGTCTCTGTCATCAAGAGCTGGAATATTGTAAGGGCCACGATCTCCGTGAAGTCTCATAACTGCTGTAAATACAGCAAACTGATACCATCTGATAAGGAGCTGTCTGAAATCAGGATCGTTGACATCATCTGTCATGAAGCCGCCGATATCAGTATTCCACCATGGAATACCAGCAAGTCCCATGTTGATACCACACTGTACCTGATCCTGGAGTGCCTCAAAGGTACTTGGGATATCACCTGACCATACAACGTTGCCATACTTCTGGCTGCCTGCCCATGCACAGCGAAGAAGGTTTACAACCTTGCCATCGCGAAGGTCCTTCATCTTGTCATAATAAGCCCTTGAATACATCTGTGGGTACATGTTGGATACTTCAAGAGCTGTTCCTTCGCTGTAACGGAAGTTCTCAAAGTCATATACACCATAGTCAGGCTCTGAATTGTCAAGCCAGAAGCCATCAATTCCAAAGTCATAGTAGTTCTTTTTACAAATCTCCCAGACATAATCTCTTGTCTCAGGATTAAAGGCATCTATTTCTACACAGTCGCCCTGATAATCGTAGGTCTGAAGTGCACCGCGTTCTGTCTTGATAAGAAGGCCCTTTTCCAGCATTGGGTAGAAATTCTCACTCTTTCTGTCTACAGATGGCCATACAGATACGATTACTCTGATGCCCATGCTGTGAAGCTCATCAATCATAGCCTTAGGATCTGGCCAGTACTTGGTATCGAATTTCCAGTCGCCCTGATAGGTCCAATGGAAGAAATCGATGATGATCTGGTCGATGTGAATACCGAGCTCCTTGTACTTTCTGGCGATAGAAAGAACTTCCTCCTGTGTACGATATCTGAGCTTACACTGCCAAAGTCCCATGAGCTCTTCAGGGAACTCGCCAGCATGTCCTGTAGCCTTAGTATAATTAGCCACAATCTCCTTAGGAGTGTCGGCTACAGTAACGTAGTAGTCCATCTCCTTGGTTGATCTCATATCCCAGAGAGTCATGTTGCCACCAAAGGTAACCTGACCTACACCTGGATTATTCCAAAGAAGTCCATATCCAAGGTTAGAAACTGCAAATGGAACTGAAGCCTGTGAATTTCTCTGGGCAAGCTCAAGTGTGCAGCCCTTTAAGTCCATCTGCTGCTGTTGGTACTGTCCCATACCAAAGATCTTCTCGCCGTCGTTACTCTCAAAGCGAACCTTAAGAGAATAGTTATCTCCGCCGTAAAGGCCCTTCCACTCTCTGTTTACGAGCTTAAGGCATCTGCTCTCCTTGGAGATAGTGCCACCGTAGGATCTGAAATATTCACGTAAAAAGAGCTTGTCATCACGGAAAAGAGAAATCACTCCCGCATAGTTGACCTCTGCTCTGATGCGACCATTTGTGATGCTGGCCCACTCGTTATCCTGGATAGTTCCTTCACCTGTTTTCTCTGGAACTATATATGTCTTAACTTCTGCCTTAGTAGGAGCTACTGCCTCTGTAAGAGCCCAGTTTCTGCCAGTAAAGTTCCTGTTCATAGTTGCACGAACTCGAAGGGAATCCTCTCCCCAAGCCTCGATCAAAACTGTTTCTCCCTGCCTCTTAAAGCAAAGTGCGTTATCTCTACATTCAAATACCATACTTTATTCTCCTCATTTGTCATTAATACAATTAATACAAAAGAAACTATCAGTATTTTACCACTGATAGTTTCTCATTGTTAGTATTGAAATTTTTATTATTTCTCTTTTACAATTGGCTCAATCTGGGAAACCAGGTTGTCGATGTTCTCGAATACGCTACTCTTGGTAGTTCCCATGGAATTAACTTTATCCAGCTGAACAGCCAGATCATCAAATTTCCTGTTAACATCATCGAATTTACTGCCGATCTTTTTGAGCTCATCAGAAGCTATGTCCGCAGTATCTGCGATTTCCTGCTGAACTGCATTAGCTCCATTTGTGCTCTCAATGATCTCATCAAAGGTAGCATGAGTAGCCTCAACTTCCTGAAGGCTCCTATCCATGGCTGCAATTGAGTTTTCCATACTGGCTGAGAGCTTCTCACTCTCTTCTCCTGCATTGGCAATTGAAGCATTAACCTGATCGATCATAGTCTTGATCTCATCTGCAAGCTCTCTTACTTCCGTAGCAACTACGGCAAAGCCTTTACCTGCTGCTCCGGCTCTTGCAGCCTCAATAGAAGCATTAAGTGCAAGGAGGTTAGTCTGTGAAGCGATGCTGATGATCTTTTTCATGTAATCAGAGATCTGATCAACTGATTCCTTGAAGGACTCAAAACCTCTGGACATCTCATCAAAGCTGGACCTCACTTCATTTGAACTTGTCTTAAGCTCTTCAACCTTGTCCTGTGCATTATGAACGCTGCTCAGGATATTCTGCTTAACATCCTCGAACTTGGAAGCGCTCTGGTTAACTGCTTCGAACATCTCGTTGAAGTTTGTCATCTCATCACGAAGCTGTATGTTACTCTCCATAACATCGTTGACAGCTTCGCCCATATCATGGATCTCTGTAAGAGATTTAACCTCATTTTCTACCAGCTTTTTCTGGCAGCCCTTGATGGAGTTTGCAATGTACACAAGAGATCTGGAGCGATCCTCAAAATCATTAACAGGCTTAACCTGAACAGCTACAGGTTCCTGCTCATTCTTTTTTCCAAATATGTTCTCAAACATTTCTATCTCCTCATCATTCGAATACTACACAGGTCATTGTCTGGTTAACAAACTGAGTGTTGTAATGCTCACCAAATCCAACAAGACCACAGCTGGTTCCAAGTGTTCCTATCTTGCTAAGATATGTTCCTAGCTCGCTTCTGTCTTTTAATACCAAATATCTGAATATGCAGTTGACTGAATAAATAGCAGAAATATGTGAGAAATCATTTTTGATCTTATTGACCGTGGACTGGGCGATTTCCATTGGATCTCTCATTTCGAGAAGTGTCAGGATATCTGAGTCGTTGATCTGTCTGTATAGGATAAGTCCATTTCCGGAAACATCTTTGAGGGAAACGATGCAGACATCATCACCCATCATCTTACCAAATGGATTTTTGAAGGTCTGATCTACAACCTTATTCTCCGCAGCACCTGTAAGCTCCATGTACAGCTGTTTAGCCGGGCGACCATTGAGCTCTCCTAGATAATACTTGGATTTATCTGTCTTGGAAGCTATGAGCTGCTTGTTATCCTTAGGCTCGTAGATGTTCTCCTTATAGGTCTTAACTCTACCTCCCTCATTCTTGATAACAGCATATACCATGGCATCCTGATAAACCGTTCCATTTACAGCAACTTTACCAGCATCGCCTGTTGCTCCCATTACCTGTAGGTTGAACTTATCAACAAGAGCGCTTAAAGTTGTGAGAACTGCTGCATCATTACCTGTGCAGAAATCGATGATAGCTGTGTTCTCTCTTCCCGGACGAACAGACTCAATATCTTTTTCTACCCTGGTAATATATCTTGCAGGAGATACAGAAACTTTCTCCAGAACTCCTGTCGCAACTGAAACACCATCCTTAAAGGCCATAACAAAGGTTCCTTTTTCAAGAATGGCTGTGTCATAGCCCATACCTACGCACGCAATGCTTGGCACGCCAGGATAGAGCTTTTCAAGTGCCTGAACATTCTCTTCAAAATCATCTGCAGAACTAGTCATGATAATAAGCTTTGCTGTTCCTAGTCCGCTAACAGCCTCTGAAACTCTGCCAGAAGCGCTTTTACCGTAAAAGATATTCATAGTTCTCTGATCTCCTGTTTCTTTTATAAATTAAATAAAAATAGAGTGCCACACAATCAATTGTAGCACTCTACCGTTAATTAATGCTCTATATTAAGTATTAACTATTATTAAATTTGGATTAAATTTATGTCGTAAATTAATTCTGCGTCAGATGCGCATAGCTACCTCATATGCACGCCATATTACGCTTCTAAGATTTCCTACCTGTTTGCAGTCACCGATGTAGTCCATGTTGCTCTCTCTCTCATTTTCTTTGACAACAGGATTAGGAATATAACCGGCACTACTGATGACGCTGTCGCAGTCAATAGTGAATTCCTTGCCATTTTTGTCGACACAGACGATGCAGTCCTCCCATACCTCCTTGAGAGTGGTCTCAAGGTAAACTGGAACTCTGTACAGGTCAAACCATTCCCTGAGATATGAGCTGTTTGCAAGGCATACACCCTTCTGGGAAATGATGTCGTCCTTCATCTCAACAATGACAGGTTTCTTGCCCTGAAGTGCAAGCTCATAGGCAATCTCACAGCCAGTGAGGCCTCCGCCTACTACTACAACCTTATCGCCAACTTCCTTGCCTCTAAGGTATTCACAGGCTTCTATCATGAGTTCATGACCTGGAACGCTCTTAAGCTTTCTGGGAACAGCGCCAGTAGCAATGATAATGTCGTGCTTACCAAACTCTTTGACATCGGTTATCTCAGTATTAAAGTGAATCTCGATTCCCAGCTGCTCCATCTGTCTGCGATACCATGCAAGAAGATCGCGGAGCTTACCCTTGTAGGATTCTGCACTTGCAGCAATGAATGTTCCACCAAGCTCATCAGTTTTCTCATAGATAACAGGCTCGTGGCCACGAAGCTTAAGTACTCTTGCAGCCTCCATACCACCAATACCGCCGCCGATGATGATAACCTTTTTAGGGTGCTTGGTCTTCTTTATGTGATGTTTATCCTTCTGCATAGTCTCAGCATTAACTGCGCATCTTGCAAGGTGCAGACTGTCTGAAAGGTCCTGATCATTAGGAACTCCCTTGTAGTGGCACATGTTAAAGCAGCCGTTATGACAGAGGATACAAGGTCTGATATCCTCCTCTTTGTCTGCCATGAGCTTGGTTACCCACTCTGTATCAGCAAGAAACTGTCTTGCAAAGCCTGCTCCGTCAATTCTTCCAGCTGTAACAGCCTCTGCTGCCACTGTTGGATTCATTCTGCCAGCGCAGACAACTGGAATGTCCACGTATTTACGAAGGTTCGCAACATCTTCAAGGTTACAGTTCTCAGGCATATAGATAGGAGGATGTGCCCAGTACCAGGCATCATAGGTTCCGTTATCGCAGTTGAGCATGTCGTAGCCAGCATCCTGCAGGTATTTGGCAGCTCTTTTGCTCTCTTCAAAGTCACGTCCAACTTCGTCGTAGTCTTCCCCTGGAAGCGCTCCCTGTCTGAAGCCTCTTGTCTTGGAGATTACGCTGTATCGAAGGGAAACAGGGAAATCCTTACCACATTTTTTCTTGATCTCCTGAACTATCTCGCAGGCAAAACGGTACTTGTTCTCGAAGCTTCCGCCGTATTCGTCAGTTCTTTTGTTGACATAATCAAGTGTGAACTGGTCCAGAAGGTATCCTTCATGAACCGCATGAACCTCAACGCCGTCAACGCCGGCCTTCTTGAGAAGCTCTGCAGTCTTACCAAAGGCAGTTACATATTCATGAATCTCGTCAACAGTGAGGGCTCTTGATGGCACCACGTCTGACCAGCGGTTAGGTGACTCGCTGGCTGATGCTGTGATCTTATCAAGGTCCATTACAGGCTTGCTGAGGACTCTGAGCACCTTGTTGGTATATAATTTTTCCATCATAGGACTTATGGTAAAAGAGCGTCCGAAGCCGGCAGTGAGCTGCACAAAAAGCTTGGCTCCTGTCTTGTGGAACTCCTTCATCCACTCAGCAAGGTCCTGATACATTTTCTTATTGGTATAAAGCCACTGACCAAACATTGGATTGTAAACCGGCTGGCATCCAGGAAGCACAAGTCCTGCGTTGTTCCTTGCAACTTCCAGAATAAAGTCTGCTCCTGCCTTATCGAAATGGTTCTTTTCCATCCATCCAAAGAGGTCTGTACCACCCATAGAAGTAAGGACTATTCTATTCTTGATCTCGCAATTTCCAATCTTCCAGGGCGTAAACAGTGGTTCATATTCTTTCTTCATATTTGCCTCTCCTTTGCGAGGTACTCCTCCCCCGCCTGTCTTCCCAGTTTATAAACTCTCTCTATCTGGGCTGGATCTTTTTCTATCGAGCTTATATTAAGTGGCTCCTTGGGCCTTATTACTCGTACTTTACCGGCAAGCTCCTGCTGCCTTATGTATTTCTTTTCCTCGTTATACATAATATAGCGCTCTTCCATGCACTTAATCATGTTGGGATATTTCCTGAGTGACCATCTGACAACTGGCATGTATTTCTGTTTGCCTTTGACATAGTCAACTGGCTGGGTCTCTACGACCAGTATGTCGTCATAGCCCTTATCTTCCATAAATTTAAGAGGGATTGAATCCGAGATTCCACCGTCCAGATACACTCCGCCGTCAATGTGAACTGGCCTTGAAACTATTGGCATAGAAGCTGACGCCTGAATCCAGGTGATATCCTCTTTTTGTCCATCAATGCATTTGTGATAAACGGGTCTTCCTGTGTTAATGTCAGTAACCACGCAGTAAAACTCCATTGGGCTGTCTGCAAAAGCCTTGGTATCCCATTTATCAAGCTTGTAGGGAAGCTCATCGTAGCAAAATGGCACGTTATAGATATCACCAGTGGTGATAAGTGATCTGATACTGTGATAGCGGGGATCTGTGCAGTATTTCTTGTTATATCTGTAGGCACGACCTATCTGATGAGACTTGATATTGCAGCCAAAGGTAGCTCCTGCCGACACTCCTACTGCCCCGTCAAAAGAAATATCGTTCTCCATTAAAACATCCAAAACGCCGCAGGTAAACATACCTCGCATAGCGCCGCCCTCAAGTACAAGCCCTTTTTTCACACTGTCACCTCTCGTAAATGCACATCCATAGCACGTCTTGCTCATCACAATTAAAAAGAGTAGCGCCGCCACTACTCTTTTTGTTACTTATAATATTAATACAAAGCTTTACCCTTGTGAATATTTTTTGATAAATTCATCAACAGAAATAGGCTTTGAATAGTAGTAACCCTGTAAATATGTGCATCCAAGTGCAACCATAGTCTGAGCCATATATTCGCTTTCAATGCCTTCAGCTGTTATGCCAAAGCCCATACTTGCAAAGGTTTTGACCATGTTAGGTAGCATAACATCAGCCTTTCTGCAGTAGTCCCAAACTATGCTCATATCAAGTTTGATATTAGTAAATGGACATCTTTTTAATCTTGTCAGGTTGGAATAGCCTTTGCCGTAGTCATCAAGCACAAAGTGGAAGCCCATCTCTTTTATCATATTGGTCTGATAAACAAGGAGCTGATCGTCGACCATGGCTTCCTCAGTGATCTCCAGATGAATGAATCCGGGGTCAATGTCGTATTTCTTGATGTAGTGCATAAGGTTATTACCAAGATCAGCCTTCATGAACTGGATTGGCGAAAGATTTACATTTATCCAGTTAAGACCCAGCTCTTTGGTATTATTTTCCTTGATAAACTTACAGGTCTTAATAAACACCTGGGTTCCAAGCTCTGATATTCGTCCGTTGTGTTCTGCTATTGGAATAAAGAGGCCTGGAGGAATAATGTTGCCTTCTGCATCTCTGATTCTTGCAAGCGCTTCTGCACCCGCAAGCTTACCTGTAGCAGCATCCATAATAGGTTGCAGGAAAATCTCTACCGCATCATGATCAACAGCATATTCGATAGCTCTTTTGATCTCCAGCTCTTTTTCTGCTTTCTGAAGACCTAACTCATCTATTATCCTGACTTCATGCTTCTCAGCTAGATCAGCCTCGTTAAAAGCAGTCATGAGAACCTGTGTCATGGTGTTATAATCAAGCTTCCTATTACCGGGATTTAAGAGCGCGCAGCCTATCTCAACATAAAGCTCTACATCATCTGAAACCCATGGTTTGCTGAATTTTTCCTGCAAGGTTTCATGTATTTTATCTATATTATCTTTGTCATCACAGACAATTCCAAAGCGTCCGCTTCTATAATAGAAAACAATCTTGTTAGGGAAGGTCTTTTTAAGATAATCGCAAATCAGGTTAACACCGTGATCCATCTGTCTTATTCCATACAGCTCTCTCACATCTCTGTAATCATGGATAACAAAAGCAAATATCCGGTATTTCTTTTGCCCATTTATCTCATCCAGGTACTCTCTTATGGCTCTGGTATTAAAAATCCAGGTTCTACCCTCAAGGTAAAAGTCAGGATTCATGTAGGACAGATAGCTTACAAGAAGCGCAATGAGGCAGAAGGTATCCATGAGAAGATACTGTGGAAAAGCCAGTCTGCATATAGTTCCTATAAGAAGAATTGTGTTGATCCAGAGCGCAGCATTAAACTCTCTTTTTCTCCTAGGTCTTTCCTTATGAGTTAGAATTGCAAAATAACTGATGCCAAGATACAGCCAGAACAAAAGATAAAGTGTGTTGTATAAAGGCGCACTGTGATAGCCAGTGTCATCCATATAGTAGAAATTCCTGGTAAATGGCGTGATCAATACAAGTACAGATTCTACAATAAAGGGGATCATAGCTAAAAAGTACTTATAGTGGTTATTGAGAAATTCCAGTCTTAAAACACTTATGGTAAATACACAGAAGAATAAAGCTCTTGCAAAGAATGCAATGAAATACAGATTGTTAAGGGCATAGAGTGCCCATATTGGGAAGAGCTGATAATTTATATCTGCCCAGGAGGATATGATGTCCATTATCATAACTACGCACTCGATACCAATCAGATGAATGAAGGTACGGTTCATTCTGATTGGGATTCGTGGCAGCATAAAATAATAGCTTACTAATAAGAAAAGTATTAATAAACTTGGAAAAACGTACGAGTAATTCCACATAATACCGGCCTCTTGGTTGATTATTGGTAGCTAGTATATCGAATTTATTGTATTTGTCGCAATTGTTATATTTAGCTGCCTTGTCGTTATATCGTACATATCTATACAAATATATCTTACTACAATTTGTTAAACAATAATCAATATCTTTTCATATTTTATAGAAATCTTATAATCATAAATTTACTCCTTTAAAGTAATAAATTATGTTGCATTTTCCTGGGGCTACGTTGTAATATTGTCATAGTGTTTTTTGGACATAATTTTTATAGGCTAGAATCATATAAAATATCAGATTTAGTGAGGAGACGGACTATGAAGAAATATGCAGAAATGAGCCGCCAGGAGCTTGAAGAAGAGATCGTAGCGCTCAAGGCTCAGTACAAGAAATACCAGGAGATGGATCTTAATCTCAACATGGCTAGAGGTAAGCCATGCAGAGAACAGCTTGATCTTTCTATGGGACTTATGGATGCCCTTAATTCTGAGGCTGACCTTTCCTGTGAAGATGGAACAGATTGCCGTAACTACGGTGTCCTTACAGGTATCGATGAAGCCAAGGTTCTCATCGGTGCCATGATGGAGAACAAGCCAGAGAACATTATCATCTATGGTAACTCCTCACTTAATGTCATGTACGATACAGTATCAAGAGCATATACTCACGGTATCATGGGCAACACTCCATGGTGCAAGCTGGACAAGGTTAAGTTCATCTGCCCTGTTCCAGGTTATGACAGACACTTTGCTATTACTGAATACTTTGGAATTGAGATGATCAACGTTGATATGACTCCAACAGGTCCTGACATGGACAAGGTTGAAGAGCTTGTTTCTTCTGATGAGTCAATCAAGGGTATCTGGTGCGTTCCTAAGTATTCTAATCCTCAGGGCTATTCCTACTCAGACGAGACAGTAAGAAGATTTGCTAGACTTAAGCCTGCTGCCAAGGATTTCCGTATCTTCTGGGATAACGCATATGGTATCCACCACCTCTACGACAACAATCAGGATTATCTTATCGAGATCCTTGAGGAGTGTAAGAAGGCTGGTAACCCTGATCTTGTTTATAAGTTTGCTTCTACTTCCAAGATTACATTCCCTGGAAGTGGTATCGCAGCTCTTGCTACTTCACTTAATAACCTTGATGATATCAAGGCTCAGCTCACTAACCAGACAATCGGTCACGACAAGGTTAACCAGCTTCGTCACGTTAGATTCTTTGGTGATATCGATGGTATGAAAGCTCACATGAGAAAGCATGCAGACATTATCAGACCTAAGTTCGAGGCAGTTCTGGAGATTCTCGACAGAGACCTTACTCCTTGCGGAATCGGCGACTGGACCAAGCCAAACGGTGGATACTTCATCAGCTTTGACGCTCCAGAGGGCTGTGCTAAGACTATCGTAGACAGAGCCAAGAAGGCAGGCGTTACAATGACTAACGCTGGTGCTACATATCCTTACAAGAATGATCCACACGACAGCAATATCCGTATTGCTCCTACATATCCTTCTCTTGCAGACCTCCGCACAGCAATGGATATCTTCACAGTTTGCGTAAGAATCACTGCTGCTCAGAAGATTCTCGAGGGATTGGGTGAGTGATTAGGTAATCTCCGTTGATTAGACAGAGCTTTTCTGATTTACTGATACCTGATGATTTAGGTTAGTAATAATAATTGATCAATTTTCACTTTTTGCACTGGTAAATATTTTTTTATACGGCTAATTGTCATTATCCCGCGTATTTATACTTGATACCACGTGGGTTTTTACCTCTGTCTTGTACAAAACAAAAATCCAAAGGTAACAAATTTTTTTGGTTACCTCTGGATTTTATTTTTTCTTGTTTTACTCGTAGTCAGCTCGCTATTTTGTTACGTCTCCCAGATAGATTTTTCCAATTTAGACGTAAGCTTACGCCTAAAATCATTATTTTCCTCTGGCAGACGTAATCATTTTTCGAAATTGAACCCTTTTTTTCTCTTTTACTACCCGCAATTCTTCATTTTTCTAATTTCAGACGTAAGAAAAAAATACCCCTACCCTTAGGTTAGCATTTTTCAAAATATAGACGTAAATTTATACGATACATTGATTGTTTTTACCTATCTTATTGATACTCCCGCAAAACAGACCAATCCAGACCAAATTTTCTTGTATTCCAACTTATTACTTCCATGTAGATCAGCGTCTTACCGCTTCCCTATGGAAGAAAAATCCAAGATTGATCCTGACTTCGTGTCTATCAATGTCTGCATTGGTGTAGCAGCAGGTATCAAAGCCGATCAGTTCAAAGCCCTGATGGAGATAGAATCCAATTGCATTTGTGTTGCAGGACTGAGTCTCCAGAATGATTGCTCGTCTGTTCTGAGATCTAGCAACTTCCTTGGCCTTGTCCATAAGGCGTTTACCTACCCCCTGTCCTCTGAGCTCATCTGAAACCCAAAGCTCTGTTACCAGCATACGGTTAGACCAATCTTCTGGACATACCTCGATGCAGGCCATAAGCTCTCCTGATTCACTAACTACACCATAAGCCTCGGCATCCACCCAATGCGCCTGGTACAAAGAATCCGGGAAATCATACTCTTCAGGTGTATGAAGAATTTCTTTCTCAGCCTTCTTCTTAACAATTTTAACTGTGCATCCCTTTTCATCAAGCGGATCTATCTGAAAATCGTAGTAGCTGTCACTCCTGGTAACAAGAGGAATTGTTACTCCCTCCCACTTCTCCTTGGGAAGTGCCACTATCTCAACATTACTCTTTTCCATTTATATTCTCTCCTCAAGTTATCTTTTTATATCTTTCTTTCTCTTTTATCTCTTTCTGTCTATATCTATCTCTTTCTATACTTTCTTTCTATACCTTTCTATCCCTTTCCTTCTCTTTCTATCTCTTTCTTTCCAACTCGCATTTTCCTGTGATTACTTATTCTTCCTAATGATTTCCCCTACGTCCTCTGCTGTAGCCGCAATGAATGTAGCACCTGCAGTAGTAAGTTCCTCCTCATCCCCATATCCGTAGAGAACTCCGATTGAATCCATACCAGCCTCTGCTGCCGCAGAGATATCATTTTCTCTATCGCCAACCATGACTGCCTTATCCAAGTCCTTGATACCACACTGCTCTAAGGCATATCTGATGACATCAATCTTATACTTCCTGTTGGCATCATTGGAAGTTGCCACAAAATCAAAATACTTATCAAGGCCAAAATGCTCAAGTACAAGCTTGGTACCCTTTTCCGCTTTAGATGTGGCAACAATAAGCTTCTTACCTTCTGCCTTGAGGCCAGATAGCAGCTCTTCTATTCCTGGATATACCGTATTTTCCAGAGCCCCGCCCATGCCAAAATAATATTCTCTATAGAATGCAACTGCCTTGTCAGCATCCTCAGATGAATATCCAAGAGATTTCTCGAATGAATCTTTAAGTGGTGGACCCACAAATCTTCTGAACTGCTGTTTATCCTCTACAGGATCACCCATCTTCTCTACAGCGTAGGCAAAAGAGCTCATGATACCCGGGCCTGAATCTGTCAAAGTCCCATCCAGATCAAAGAGCACATAGTCGTACTTAGTCATGTTCACACCTCCAAAATAAATCCTGGCTTCACAAAGGTTACTCCATTATCAATTACGTGCTGAAGCATCAGCTTGTAGTAATCAGGAACCATCTCTCTTGTCTCGTCATGATCGTGCAACAGGATAATATGGTAGCTGCCATCCTCCAACAAAGCCCCACCTGAAGCAGGCTTTTCATCGTGAACTCTCTTAAAGACATCATCAAGAGTAAAACCGCTATCAGGGCGAATCTGATACTCCGCAAAGTCGAAAGTCCAAAGCGTATCAATATCCTTGTCCAGACCTGTCTCTTTCCACCATGGATACTTAATTTCCCTGTCATCAACCTTGGTAAAGCCCTTATCAATCAGATACTGATGGAGCTTTTCCTTGTTCTCTCCGCCCTTGTTGCCATAAGGAAAACGGAAGGGTCTGAATTTCCTCTCAACTCCAGCTCTCTTATAAATATCATCAAGAAGCGCCTCGCACTTCTCTATTTCTTTTACTCCCTCTTCAAAAGAAACTTCTGAAAAGTTGATGTGCGAATAGCTGTGATTACCAACGATCATCCCATGCTGCAGAGCATAGATTACCTGCTCAGGGTATTTTTCTATGTCGCGTCCAACTGCAAACATCACAACCTGAATTTCCTTGTCGTTAAGATAGTCAACAAGCTCAGGTGTGTGTATTGTTGGAATATCATCTATTGTAAGTACCGCTCTGATCATCTTTCTTCACACCTCCACTGTGTAAATCCCCTAATTCTACTTATTACTCTTGCGCATCACTCACTGATTGCCAACGTCACCGTCAGTTCTGGCAGCACTTCGTTTCTTCCCTTATCGTATTTAGCCTGCTGCTCTTCAGTTCTTCCCACAAGCGCCGCGCCAGTTGCTGAATTATCAGATACAACAAGGAGCGCAATTCCTGGAATCTCCAATAGCTCTGTCATAAGGTAAAAAGAGCTAGTCTCCATCTCGATAAGATCCGTGTCAAAAGACCTGATCTCGTCTATATGGCTGTACTCAAGCGCAATTGAAGGAGTGCAGAAAACACTAGCTTTCTTGAGTTCATACCCTCTCTTATCTGCAAAAGAAACCACCTTATCAACAAAATCCATATCTGGATAAACCTTCTCAAAACGCATATCATCCCTGATGGAAGACTTCATAAGGTACGCATCTGCGCTGCTACCTGATATTGAATAGGATGGAGTACAGATATCACCAAGCTCAAAGCCTTCCTTAAGAGCACCAACTGCTCCGATAAAGATTACCTTTTTGAAAGCGAGTTCAGCGCAGATAGCCAAATGATCTATCAGATTTCCAGCTGATGAGCCGATCTTGATCCAGGCGATCTTGTGGTCATCCACCTCAACCAGATATCCTGCAATATAGGCGCCTTCCTTCATTGTTGTAACCTTGTACTTATCCTCTAAATGAAGCTTATATGGAGAAAAACTCGGTGCAACCACAAGGGCATCATATTCAATGTCATCTCTAAGTCCAAAGGCCTGCTGTGCCATGTGCTCAGAATTATATTTATGGAAATTGTCAATGATCTGTTTAAGAGCTTCTTTCATCCTACCTCCTCATATCCCTTAGACTTCAGCACTACATACTTTCCCTCAAACACTTCCTCCAGAATCTGTAGTTCCAGTTCCTGTCTGTGCTTAAAGTGTGCAAAAAGAGCATTCTCCCCAGAGAGCCCATTTTTAACTGCATAAGGAGACTCGTTAAAGTATCCGATCATAAGTGGAAACCACATTTCGTTTCCCTTATCATCAGATCTCTCTTTTCTGATAACACCGATGTTGCCTTCGATATCCTCAGATTTAAGATAGTAAATCTTGAATTCTTTATCCCCTAATGCTTTTCTGATTTCCCTGTAGAAATCAATAATCTCATCATCAGATGCATTCTGGAAAAGAATCATATCCTCCACAATGTTCTGGAAGATGGAGCACTCAAATATCTCATTATCCCCATGCCAATTAGAAAGGCGTCTTAAAATAATCTCTTTAAACTCAGCCCTATCAACACGGCCATTGTAGATTTCATGCTGTTCAAGATCTTTGTGAAAGCCAGGAGTATCAGTAATTATCTGAGTGTAGCAGGTGATCACCTTATCCCCTTCTTCATGGCTCTTTTCCTCAAGCTCGCTTCTTAGATTCTCATATTTATCAAGATAGTCTGCATATTCCTGCCTGGTGACATAGGCACACCATGCAAGCTCAACAGGAGAATAGTCTCCTTCTCTATACACTTTGCATTCCGGATGTTTCTCGGATATTTTCCCTACCAGTGTGCTTTTTCCGCTTCCCTGAAGGCCTTCAATAAAATAGTTCATTGCTTTCCCCTTCCTTCATATGATTTCACTATTGTATCACAAGAAAAAACTTATTATTACAAAACCTGCATTTAAACCGCACTTCTGACCTTCAAATCATGTTATCAAACATTATTGGCCCAAGTGTTCGATATGTTTCGGTCACTTTACGTAAATGTGTATGTTAAATCCAAAACACTATTTTCTCTTTCTTTTCTCTGTGATAATTTCACATGCAGTTAGAGAATACTAACAGGGAGGAACGTTATGGAAAAATTATATCCCCTTACTGCTGCCCAAAACATGCATTATCAGTGGATCCGGCAGTATCACACCCAGCAGGTTTCGGGAATCAGCATTGTCGCTGCAATTCAGCTGGAGCTTGACTTTGCACTTCTCAAAAGCTGTATCAACGAAGAGACCAAAAGATATGAATGTCTAAATCTTCGCTTCACCAAGCCTGATGAAAGCGGACAGATACGACAATACCTGAAAAGAAAAGTAATACGAAATACCAAGATTCTAAATCTGTCGTCCATGTCTTTTGAAGAAGCCGATAATGTCCTGCAGACCATGGCTTATGAAACCTTTGATGGAGATGATATTCCAATGTATGAATTCCTGATGGTAAAGCTTCCTGATGGTTTCAATGGCTTTTTTGTACATATCGATCACAGACTCATTGATTCCTGCGGACTCGCCGTTATGGTAAAAGATATCATGGCACTTTATGCACACTACGCCTTTGGAAAGTCTTACCCCGAGGCACTTGCCAAATTCGAAGACGTTTTGATATCCGACCTTACTAAATCCACAAACGAAAAGCGCCTGACCAGGGACATGGCTTTCTTTGAAGGACAGCTCGATAAATATGGCGAGCCTCTATATTCCGATATTCAGGGTAAAAAAGTCCTTGAAAAGTCAAGGCTGGCTCACAACAATCCAAATCTTAGAAGTGCTGATATCGAGACTCAAAACCTGTATGTAGCTGTAAAAAACTATAAACTTGAACCAGAACCAACAAGACGCCTGATGGATTTTTGCAGCAAAAACAGGATTTCTTTTAACAATCTGCTGCTACTATCCATGCGAACCTATTTATCCAAGGTTAACGATGGTCAGGAAGATATCACAATTGAAAACTTCATCGCAAGACGCTCCACCCACGATGAATGGACCAGCGGAGGAAGCCGCACCATCATGTTCCCCTGCAGAACAATAATTGGAGGCAAAGTAAGCTTTATGGATGCAGCACTTATGATACAAAACACTCAGAATAATATCTACATCCACAGTAACTACGACCCGGAAAAGATAAATTCATCCATGAAAAGACGCTTTGGCACACCGGATGGAACAACCTACGAGAGCTGCTACCTCACCTACCAGCCACTGGAAATAACAGATAAAACCCTTGACCTTTCCGGAATTCCTTTGTACTTCAAATGGTACGCAAACGGCGCAGCCACCAAGAAGGTGTACCTGACAGTAACCCACACTCCGGAGGGCGGCCTTAATTTTTCTTACCATTACCAGACGGCGCACCTTGTGGAAAAAGATATAGAGCTTTTCTACTATTACATGATGAAAATACTGTTTGCGGGTATAGAAACCCCTGACATAACCATAGGAAGCATTATAGAAAGTGTATAAATCGGAGGAGAAACAATATGAAAAACGAAAAACTATTCAAAGAATTTCTGGCACAGTACTGCAGCGTAGCACCTGCTGACATGAAGAACGATATGAGATTTTGCGAAGATCTTGGTCTTAGCTCCTTTGACTTCATGTCTCTTTTGGGAGACCTGGAGGACAACTTCGACTTGGAGCTCAATCTCGACAATGTTGGAAATATCACCACTATCGGCGAAGCTCTTGATCTTATCTGCATGGCACAGAAAATCTTATAAAGGGAGATCACTATGGAAAGTATACGACAGCTCTTTGATTATATGGTAAATGAATACTCTGATACTCCCGCACTCAAATGGCCTGTAAATAATGATGTATCCGAAATTTCTTACACAGGACTTGGTCAGAATGTTTCCAGGTTAAGAAAAGGGCTTCGCGCGGATGGCCTTAGTAAGGATCATATTGCAATCGTAGGTTTTAGCTCAGAAAGCTGGATTGAAGCCTTCTTTGCCATAACAACCGGTGATAACACTGCAGTTCTTATTGACCCGCTTCTTTCTGATGAGGAAATCATTGATCTTCTCGTAAGGTCAGACAGCAGCGCTGTTTTTCTTGACACTTCCAAGAAAGCTCTATCTGAAAAGCTGCACACTTCCTGCCCTTTGGTCAGGAATACTTATTACCTGGACTCACTTCATAGTCTAAAAGACTCATCAACATATTCAGCAGATGTATTTGGTCTTTCTGGGGATAATACAGCCATGATAATCTTTACCTCAGGAACTACCGGCAAAAGCAAGGGCGTAATGCTCACCCAAAAGAACCTTGTCAGCAATGTGGAAGCTGTAGAATATGAGTCAGTTCCTGGAAGAGTTGTCTTAAGTGTACTACCAATACATCACGCCTTCTGTCTTGTAATGGACTATCTTAAATGCTTATCCCTTGGCTCAACGGTCTGCATCAACGACTCTTTCCTTCACATGGTAAAGAACATGCAGCTCTTTAAGCCTGAGGTTATGCTGATGGTTCCAATGATGCTTGAAACCATATATAAAAAGCTTCAGGGCGCCGCAAAGCTCCTTCCCAAGAAGGTTGTGGCAAATAAGGTTTTTGGTGGCCGTCTGACTACTGTCTTTTCAGGTGGAGCCCACCTCGATCCATTTTATATTGAGAAATTTGCTGAATATGGCGTGAATGTTTATGAAGGCTATGGAATGAGTGAATGCTCTCCTGTTATCAGCACAAATACGCCAACTGCCCACAAACCTGGTTCCGTTGGTAAAGTTCTGAAAAACGCGGAAGTCAGATTTAAAAATGGTGAGATTCTGGTTAAGAGTAGCAGCCTTATGACCGGCTATTACAAAATGCCCAAAGAGACTAATGAGGCACTTTCAGATGGATGGCTTCATACCGGAGACAAGGGCTATATGGATGAAGAAGGATATCTTTTCATAAACGGACGAGTCAAGAACCTTATCATCCTTTCAAATGGTGAAAACGTATCTCCTGAAGAAATAGAGAATAAGCTCTGCCTGTATCCACTAATCGAAGAAGTCGTAGTAACAGGAGATGGAAATGGCCTTACTGCCAGAATATATCCAGATCAGGAGCTGATAGCCAAAAAGAAATTAGACTCTGAAAAAATAAAAGAAAAACTGCGCAAGATTATAGATGAATACAATAGTGGTGTGCCTTCCTACAGAAGAATAGCGCACCTTGTTATAAGAGAAAACCCATTCAGGCGCAATACAACAAGAAAAATCCTAAGACAGTACGCAGCAGAAGACGTTCCTGCCTAAGTCATAATCCAATTTTCAGAATCCATTTTCTCGTATTGCTCTCAAGCTCTGTTACTTAGTCCAGGCAGGATTCCTGTTACAAAGACTTGTGTCAGGATGTCTGCAATCTCATCCACAGGCACATCAAAACCTGTAGTTGACCACTTATGTAGAACACCTATAGTACTTCCAATGCTTGATGCTATATAGTAGGTGGCACTCTTCCTGTCTTTTATCTGATAGGCCTCATCATCAGTCACAGTGCGCATATAGCGGTCAAACATCAGCAGCATTTTCTCAAAAAAAGCATCGCCTCTGGTACTATCAAGGAGAGTCCCCAAAAAGGGATTCTCCTTGGTGTAATTACAGATAGCAAGAAAAAATGATTTGCAGATTCCCCTGTCATCCTTGGGATGGAAGCTCTCCATGAGATTAAAAATCTTCTCAATTGTCTTTTCCTCCGCAGCATTAACAAGGGTAGGAATATTCTCGTAGTGGTTATAAAAAGTACTTCTTACTATTCCAGCCTTTTTCACCACATCAGAAACCGTAACTTTATCTATCTCTTTTTCTTTTAACAGCAAAAAGAAGGAATCAAAAATGGCATCCTCCACAGTGCTGTACCTCTCGTCAAATTCGTTCATAATCTCCCCCAAAGCTCATCTTAGTGCTTGTCCAGTTTCTCTTTTATCTTATTCAATGAGCTAATATCCAGTGTCATTACATTTGAGCTGAAAATGGTCTTCCCAAGCCACACCAATAACACAAAAACAAGAATTGGGATAATGCAGGCTGTTACAAGCATAACTGCAAGGGCCTCTAAAAGACTGCCAATAAATGTAGTTATTTTCTGAATCGTAGAATTGGTGATGGTACTAAGCTCGCTGATAATACCGCCTTCCGAGTCTCCCTCAACGTCAAGCTCGTTGTATTCCTCAACTGCATTGTTAACTCTTTCTGCCTGAGTCTGGTACACCATATCAGACAGCTGTACGCTGGCTGGAACTATGAGAAATACGATGATAGCAAAGATTGCGATCTTACCCGAAGTTCTCTTCCAGGAATCCTGCCCGAACAGGATTGACGCTGCCAGAATGACACAGGCCAGCGGAATAAGCGCCGCAAAGGCCACATATCCCGTGATGCATATCATGAATTTCTCAAGATACAAAGAGCTTAGAACCAACAGGAAATACTTGGCAAGCTCAGCAAGCTGCTCAGATAGCGGAGTACACATATCCCCTGGTAAAAGAGAAAGTGTAGCCGATGTTGCTGCTGCCCCTCCGGAAAGAGTCATGACTGTTGTGATCTTTTCTTCTGTCTGTTCAATAGAATGAGTGTGATTGTTTGGATCAGCTGCCCATGGTGCAAGCTTGGTAAAAGATATTACGGCCAGCAGTAAGAGTACCACTGCCACCGTTATTTTTTTTAGTTCCATTTCTCTCCTCCTCACTCGCACACAATTCTGTAATCTGAAGTGCCCTGATACTTACTTACAAACTGCAAAATAAGTTCCTCTGCTCGCTCCTGAGCCCTGTCAAGAATACCATTTTCAATAGCCTTCTCTTTGGCTGCTTTTTCAAATTCAGCCAGAGAATCATTGTAGTCAGATATGTTCAGTTTATTCCACATAGACTCTTTTTCCGAGAAAACCTTGAATGAGTCTTTATCAATACTCACCGTCTGAATCTCAGCCTTGGGAACATCTACAATAATCACCTTGGTCTCTTCCTCTTTTCTGATCTTAATTCTCTCAAAATCAACACCTGCAGTGACTGAGCCATCGTAGCTGTAGGCAAGCTCAGAAGTAGCATCAAAGAATTTCAGTACTTTCTTTTCCTTGGTATAGGTCTCAACCTGTGTAAAATAATATTCCTGAGTCACCAGAAATCCCATATCATCAAGGCCTTCCTCAATGATTTCTGTATTGACGGTTACTTTAACCTTATCCTCCTTGGGCCTTAGACTGGCTGTCTGTGGTATATCTGTACTACCAGCCTCTGCCTTTTTATCCCGCATATATCCAATACACAGTATGAGCATAACCAGTACAGAAACACCTATGATCACGCCATAAATTGTATTCTGAGTCTTACTGCTAATTTTCATTTCCCCAATCACCCTCTCACAGACTGATTTTTCCTTTATATTTCACGCATCGGTATTCACCATGCATGATCATATTTTACTCTTACTCTCCTCAAGAGCTGCAATAACCTTGTCACACCACTCATCAAATTCAGGATCTTCAACCTGGCACTCAGGATGCTCCTTGATATAATCAAGAGCTATGCGAACGCCCTGATCAAATCTGATAGTGGTGGTCATTGCCGGAACAGCTCTTTTGAGCTTACTGTTATCGAATACTACTGACACTGACTTATCGCCGAGAAGGCTTCCCTCAAAGTCATAGCCATACTTATCGCCTACAGCGCTCAGATAATATGCAGAAACATGATAAGGCTTAAGCTCTACCCCAAGTGCATCTGCGATTGTCTGATATATCTGATTCCAGGTAAGACACTCATCACCAGTAATCTGGAAAGCCTCACCAATAGCCTTAGGATTGCCCATGAGTCCTGTGTAACCCACAGCAAAATCTCTGTTAAAGGTCACATGCCAAAGAGATGTTCCATCCCCCTGAATGAGAACCGGCTTACCTTCCATCATTCTCTTTACAACCTGATAGAAGCCTTTTTTACCATGAACGCCAAGAGGAATATTTCTCTCATCGTAGGTGTGGCTAGGTCTTATGATAGTAACAGGAAAGCCCTCTGTTCTGTACTTCTCCATGAGGAACTCCTCGCAGGCTATCTTATTCCTGGAGTACTCCCAATGAGGATTAGATAGAGTTGTGCCTTCTGTGATCACGTAGCTTGCAGAGGGCTTATTATAGGCTGAAGCTGAGCTTATATACATATACTGTTTAGTCTTTCCCTTAAAGAGCCTGTAGTCTCTTTCAACCTGATCCCTGGTAAAGCCTATAAACTCACTTACAACGTCAAACTCCATCCCCTCAAGCTTCTTTTTGGCGTCCTCTTCATCAGAAATATCACAGATTATCTCATGGACATTTTCAGGAACCTCGCTCTTCCTGTTGCCACGATTAAGGAGCCACACTTCCCACATTGGATCCTGCGCCAACTTCCTTACAATTGCCATACTGATTGTTCCAGTGCCGCCGATAAATAATGCCTTCATACCTTTTCCTCCTTTAAAAGAATTACACAAAAAGCTGGCCGGATATAAATCCGGTCAGCTTAAAAATCTAATCATAACTTAACTGCTCCTGAGCGCTTCTAGTATCTCCTCGTCTGAATAAGGCTTAGTGACAAATGCTACAGCACCAGCTCTGATCGCATCAGCCTTATTATAATCCTGTCCTGCTGCTGAAATGATCACAACCCTGGCATCAGGATCGTGCTCTCTAATTGCCTTGAGTGAATCAATTCCATTCATCTCAGGCATAGTTATATCCATTGCAACCACATCCGGCCTGAGCTTAATGTATAAGTCCAGCCCTTCTTTGCCATTTATAGCCTCTGCTGCAACCTCGAATCCTGAATGTTCCAGAAGATGTCTGATCATCTTGCGTGAAACTCTCGAATCGTCTACTATTAGCACGCTCTTCATGCGAGAACCTCCCAAACCACAACGTGTTTGACATGTCCGATACATCAAATATTTATAATATTATATGACATTTTGAAGCAACAATTCAACACATCAAAACGTCCAGATATCCCTATTTGCTTGATGGATCATAGCTTTTAATAAAACTGTGAACTCCATTAACTGATTCATATACCCTGATCTCGCAGTTCTTAGGTCTCGGTCTCCAGATATAGCCTCTCTCCACGTCCTCCAGATAGCCCCTTATTACACGAATTATACCGCCATGGCAGGTCACAAGAACGTTCTCGTAGTCTTTAGCTTCAAGTTCGGTAAAAAAGCTTCTGACTCTCTCTATCATATGATCTGTAGTCTCTGCGGTCCTGGGAGCCGGAAACAGCTCAGGTATAGCCCAGTACAGACTCATCGGAAGACCAGTTGCAATATACTGTCTCTGCTCATATTTGCCAAAATCCGCCTCGATAATACGCTCATCCAAAATGATATCAGAGCGGTCAACATCTCCTATGATCTGGGCAGTCTCTACAGCCCTGCTCAAAGGACTTGAATAAATCGCATCAAATTTCACATTTCCTATAAGCTCTCTGGCAGTCCTCGCCTGAGCCCTTCCTCTGTCATTAAGAGGAATATCTGATCTGCCCTGCATGCGCTTCTGAGCATTAAGATCAGTCTGTCCATGTCTTGTAACCCATATCTTCATAAATTACTATTCCTTATTATCTACGGGCCTTCTTGCTGTAATCAGGCCTCATATTCTTAAGTTCCTCATAGAGAACCTTGTAGTTGTCATATCTGACCTTGGCTATCTTGCCCTCTGCAATAGCGTTCTTGACACCGCAATCAGGCTCAGCTATATGTGAACATCCGCCAAATCTGCACTCCGGCTCATATTCCTCAAATTCAGGATAGAACTGGCACAGATTCTCAGGAGTAACATTCCTCATCTCAAGAGACGTAAAGCCTGGAGTATCTATTACATAAGTGTCACAGGTCGCAGCACTGCCTGACTCTGCATCACTAGCAGATAGCTCTTCCACGAAAAAGAGCTCCGAATGTCTTGTAGTATTCTTGCCTCGCTCAATCTTACGGCTAAGCTCTCCAGTCTGCATCTGCGCGTTAGGAACAAGCTTATTTAAAAGAGATGACTTACCAACTCCACTTGGTCCAGCCAGAGTGGTTGTCTTACCCTTTAGCATCTCTTTGAGCTCATCAAGGCCTCGCTCCTCACGAACACTGATAAACAGAACCTTATAGCCACACTTCTCATAGGCATCATATAATTCCTGCTGCTCTTCAGGAGTTGCAATGTCCTGCTTGTTAAAACAGATGATAACAGGAAGGTTCTGCTGACGCATCATGATAAGGAATCTGTCCAGCAGGTTATAGCTTGGATTAGGCTTAACTATTGCAAACAAAATAACCGCCTGGTCCACATTGGCAACAGGCGGTCTAAGTAGCTGATTCTTTCTGGGAAAGATGTCTGTGATATTTCCCAGTTTCTTTTCCTCGTCGATGATATCAATCTCAACATCATCTCCCACCAGCGGTTTCAAATTAGATTTGCGGAAAATGCCCTTTGCCTTACATTCGTATACCTTTTCTTCAAAGGTCTCAACGTAGTAAAAACCGGCAATTCCCTTAAGAATTCTTCCCTTCAAAGGCTTAATTCTCCTGTGTGAAAGTTACTGCTCTGGTAACTGTTATCTCTTTGGTCTCACCACCAGTAGTCTCTCCAGTCTCTGGATTGGTAGTTGTAGGTGATGTTGCTGTATAAACAAATGTCAGAGTTCCTGTAGGAGACGTGATTCCCTTGGAATTCATCTGAATAGGAAAATCTGAAGTAGTTGTATTAAGAAGTGTTGTTCCATCTGAAGTAACAAGTGTTACATGAACTGAAAGGCCACCAGTATAGTTCTCTCCCTCAGTAGGAGCAGAAATATCTGATACATAGCTGTAAGTAACAGTTGCAGGACCTGTAGACAACTCCATATTGATGGTTGTGCCCTCAGATACTGATGTTCCATAAGCAATGCTCTGTGCACAGATAAGTCCTGTAAGATTAGGATCTTCGTTGCTGGTCTCAACAACTGATCCAGCTGTAAGTCCAGCCTCTACCAGCATGATAACAGCTTCTTCAGAAGTCTTGCCTATAACATTAGGAACGGTAACCTGTCCGTCAGCCTTGGCTGTAGTAACTGCAGTTGTTGCACTACTGGATGAAGCAAATGCTCCTGTGCTGACAAATACACTAACGGTGGATCCGCTCTGTGCTCTGTTGCCTGCTGCTGGATTAGTATAAGAAACCACATCCTTGGCAAGAGAACTTGATGAGTCCTCACCCTTTTCAACCTTAAAGCCCTTCTCATTGAGAGTAGCAACAGCCTCTGCGTAAGACTTGCCTGCAACATCAGGAATAATGATGCCTTCTGCAGTCTCTTCTGGAGCTGAGTTGTCAGTAGCTGCAACAGTAGCAGATGATGCTACGCTTGAAGCCTCTGTTCCAGCCTCAGATGCACCGAACAGACCAAGCTTCCTGCCCACAAGTAAAAGTCCCATAAATCCAATGAGGACTGCAAGAACAATTGCCATAGCAACTGTAAGCTTCTCCATTCTACCAGTTTCTGGTGGTGCCTGTCTGCGGTGTCTATTGTCACGATCTCGGTCATAGCCATAGAAATCGTCATCTTCATCATAATCACGTTTCTTACGTCTGCGATCTCTGTCGCGATCATCATAGCGGTCATCATCTTCATCGTAGTCGCGGAGCTCTTCGTCCTTGAGACGCATCTTCTCTGTATCTGAGAATCTGCCATTACCATTTTTAACTGAAGATACTTCCTCTTCAGAAGCCACTCTTGTAGCGCCCTCTTCATCAGGGTTAGACAGAGATACAAAATCCTTGTCAGGTGTTATCAGTGAACGCTTGAGATCAGCAATGAGCTCTGCTGCATTCTGATATCTCCTGTCAGGGCTCTTCTGGCAGCACTTGAGAACAATCTTCTCAACGCTGATCGGAATCTCATCGTTATAGTCTGCAGGAGTTGGTAAATCCTCCTGAATGTGCTTGATAGCAATCGCTACAGTTGTGTCTCCGTTAAATGGAACACGTCCTGTCAGCATCTCAAATAAAGTAATACCCAAAGAATAAATATCACTCTTGGCATCACTGTAGCCGCCTCTTGCCTGCTCAGGTGATGTGTAGTGAACTGATCCCATAACATTGGAAGTTATAGTGTTGCTGGTAGCAGCCTTGGCGATACCAAAGTCTGTAACCTTAACCTTACCTTCCTTGGAGATCATGATATTCTGAGGCTTGATATCTCTATGAATAATATTGTTGTTATGAGCAGCCTCAAGACCCATAGCTACCTGAATAGCTATACTAACAGCCTCTTTTACTGAGAGTCTGGATTTCTTTTCAATGTACTTTTTGAGGGTAATGCCGTCAACAAGCTCCATTACGATGTAGTTGACACCATCCTCATCACCAACGTCATAAACATTAACTATATTTGGATGCATAAGCCCTGCTGTAGACTGGGCCTCAACGCGGAACTTGGAAACGAAATTCTCGTTCTCTGAAAACTCCTGCTTGAGTACCTTAACAGCTACAAGGCGGTTAAGCTTATGATCTTTTGCTTTATAAACATCGGACATTCCGCCAGTGCCTATCTTTTCCAGCACTTCATAGCGGTCGCCGATCACCATTCCTATCTTAATCATTTAGTCCTCCGTCATGTGCCGCTTCATCAGCAAACGGCTCTATAAGGATAACAGCAATATTATCCTTACCCCCATTGTTATTAGCCGCAACTACCAGCTTCTGGGCCTTCTCGATAATATCTCTTTGGCCACTTACTATCATACGAATTTCTTCGTCCTCTAACATATTCGTAAGACCGTCAGAGCACATGAGAACTATATCCCCTCTGTTCAATTCCACATTAAAAAAGTCAACGTCCACGGTTTCATCCGCACCGATGGCCCTTGTAATAATATTCTTGTCAAGAGAATGTCTGGCAGTCTCTCTGTCGATACCGCCCATTCTGACCATTTCCTCAACAAGCGAATGATCTCTTGTAATCTGGGTAATCTTGTCGCCGCCTATGACATAAAGTCTGGAATCCCCAACATTGGCGACCTGCAAATATCTTCCTAGAACTGTACATGCAACTACTGTTGTACCCATACCGAAAAGCTTGGGATCTTCAGAAGCCTTAACACGAAGTTTGGTATTGGCAGTCTTGATAGCCTTCTCCAGAATCTTGATAGGACTCTGCTCAAAAGACTTCTCAATTTCCTCTACCATAGTGTCTACCGTATACCTTGAAGCATAGTCCCCAGCGTTATGACCGCCCATGCCATCAGCTACAATAAACACGTTGGAAAGATTACCGATCTTCCTGTCAGAAGAAAAAACATAATCCTGATTCAGTTTTCGCTTTTTTCCAATATCCGTAACGGAAAAAGTTTTTAACAAAAAAGCTCCCTCCAACCTGTCTGTCGTTTTCAATCAACACAAAATAAGCAGAAATACTAATTTTCCTCTAAATGTCGTCTGCGAAGCTGCCCACAGGCTCCATCAATATCCCTGCCCATTTCTCTTCTAATAGTAACATTTATTCGGCTTTTTTCAAGTTTATTTTTGAAAGCCTGAGCACCAGCGCGGTCTGTAGGTTTGAAATCCCTCTCCTTAATAGGATTGACCGGTATAAGGTTAACAACACAATTAAATCCCGATAACAATTCAGTAAGCTCTCTGGCATCCTCATCTGTGTCATTGACACCAGCCACGAGAGAATATTCAAAAGTAAGCTGTCTGCCTGTCTTGTCAAAATAGGTCTTGCAGGCATCAAGCACCTCATGGATCTCATATTTATTGGCTATAGGCATAAGCTCTTTACGCTTATCATTATTGGAAGCATGAAGTGAAAGTGCCAGGTTAATTGAAAGGTCTTCCTCTGCAAGTCGCAGGATATTAGGCACGATTCCACAGGTAGAAACTGTAAGGTTTCTCTGGCCCATGTTAAGACCATTTTCATTAGTCAAAAGATATATGAATCTAAGGAGGTTGTCGTAGTTATCAAGCGGCTCGCCACTTCCCATTACAACTACTCTACCAACCTTCTCACCAGTAATTCTGGATATAGAATAAATCTGGTCAAGCATCTCTGATGGCAAAAGATTTCTCACTACACCATCTATTGTAGAAGCACAGAACTTACATCCCATTCTGCAGCCAACCTGAGATGAGATGCAGACACTTACTCCGAACTTGTACTTCATAAATACGCTCTCGATCATGTTGCCATCTGAAAGCGCGAACAGAAACTTCTTGGTATCATCGAGCTTGGATTCCTGTACCATTTCGCTTCGAAGCGATACGAAATCGAAATTCTCTCTACATTTTTCTTTAAGCAACTTGGGAATATTGGTCATTTCATCATAGTCCCTTGCCATCTTCACATGCATCCACTCGTAGAGCTGCTTGGCTCTAAAGGCTGGCTCGCCCAGTTCCTTGATAGCTGCAGTCAGCTCGTCAAGTGTCAGAGACTTGATGTCAGTTTTCCCATTTATACCCTGTATATAACTCATAAAATCTTAAATCCTCTTTAGCTTGGCAATAAAGAATCCATCTGTTCCATATTCGCCTGGGATAAGCTGTATATATCCCTTAGAAGCGCTCTTACGAAGTGCCTCCGGAAGCTTATCTGTGAAATCCTCCAGCTTAAACGGAAGCTCGTTACAGATTCTCTTGACCATATCCTCATTCTCTGCCTTATTAACGGTACAGGTTGAATAAACCAGTGTTCCGCCAATCTTGACGTAATCCCAGCAGGACTTGATGATCTCCCACTGGAGCTTCTCAAGTTCCTCAAGGCCCTTAGGCTTAACATTGTGCTTGATATCGTTCTTACGGCCCAGAATACCAAGTCCTGAACATGGAAGATCCAAAAGAAGCACATCTGCCTGGCTCTTGAGATCCTCATCATGAATCTTGGCATCGTTGACCTTGACACTGATATTGGAAAGTCCCAGTCTGTCTGCATTTTCCTCTATAAGCTGACATTTTCTGTCTGAAACATCTCTTGAATAGACTCTTCCATCCGGATAAACTCTCTCAGCAGCATGCATACTCTTACCGCCAGGAGCTGCGCACACATCCACCACAATCTGCTTGTTCTGTGGATCTGCAACCTCTACAACCAGCATTGAGCTCACATCCTGGACAGCAAACTCGCCCTCTTTAAAGCCTGGCAGATACTTGATATTATCTGTCTTTTCAAGCTCAAGAGCATATGGCAGAAGATCATTTACCTTAACTGAAGCACCTGCTTCCTCAAGGTTCTTTTGAAGTTCCTCTACTGATCTACTCTGGCTAAGGCCCTGAGTTACTCTGATGGTAGTTGGTCTAGGAGTAAGGAAGAAGCTCAGCATCTTCTCAGTCTTGTCAAAGCCATATTCTGTTGTCCACATCTCGCAGAGCCATTCTGGCATTGAGTAAACCACAGATAAATATCTAATTCCGCCGTCCTCTTTAGGATCAGGATATTTAATCTGATCCTTGTTACGTGCAATATTGCGAAGAACGCCATTTACAAAGCCCTTGAGCCCGGAGAACTTGTGCTTGGCAGCAAGCTTGACTGCTTCATTGCAGGCTGCGCTATCAGGAACAGAATCCATGAACATGATCTGATAAGCGCTCATTCTCATAAGGCTTCTGATAAATGGCTGCATCTGCGCTACAGGAGTCTTGGCAAAAGAGTCAATGATGTAATCTATCTGTATATTTCTCTCAAGACAGCCTTCTGCGACTCTTTTGATAAAAGACTTATCTCTGGTATCAAGATAATCGTATTTCTCCAGTGTGTCCTTTAAAAGGGATGGCTTTCTATTGCCATCCCTGTCGTATTCTATAAGTATATTTAAAATTATTTCTCTTACATTAACCATAAATCTTATCCATCTGATACCATGATAAGATGCAAGTAAATATCCTCACGGTATCATTTACTCCCCTAATTTTGCTCCTACTAGAAGCTTGTATCCCATAAGAAAATCTTTAACCGGCATTCTCTTCTTGCCCTCTAACTGTACTTCGAATATCTGAAGATATCCATCGCCAGTCAGAACAACAAAAGAATCCTTAAGTACTGCTACAACTACCCCAGCGTTGCCATTTATAATAGCTTCTGCTCTAAGGCTGTCAAAGCCATCATTAAGTTCCTTGGCCATCTGTCTGAATTCCAGTTCCATAAGAGCCTTGGCTCTCCATATCTTGAAACTCTTCTTGTTAAGTGATGTATAAGCACTAGGCCAGGGATTGAGGCCCCTAACAAGGTTTCTGATGTCTTCGGCATTATCCCCCCAGTTGATTCTGCCCATATCCTTGCTAAGCTTGCCACATTTGGTAGCCTTATCCTCATCCTGCGGAATCGGAGTGATCTCGCCTCTCTCAATCTTGGGAAGTGTCTCAACAATGAGCTCTGCTCCCAGCGCTGAGAGTTTATCAAAAAGGCCTCCACCTGTCTCATTATCTGCTATAGGGATAGTCCTCTGAGTGAGGATATCACCTGTATCCATGCCGGCTGCCATCTGCATAATGGTCACTCCGGTCTCTTTTTTACCATCTATGATAGACTGCTGGATTGGAGCTGCTCCTCTGTACTCAGGAAGGAGTGAAGCATGGATATTCACGCATCCAAACCTAGGAATATCAAGGATTTCCTGTGAAAGGATCTGTCCAAATGCGGCTACCACGTAGATGTCTGCGTCATATTTACGAAGCTCAGCCACATTCTCAGGAAGCTTGATCCTGACAGGCTGAAAAACAGGAATGTTATGCTCTAGTGCGCACTCTTTGACATCTGAAATCTGAAGTTCACCACTTCTGCCCTTGGGCTTATCTGGCTGTGTTACAACCAGCACCACTTCATGTCCTGCCTCAATTATCTTCTCAAGGGCTGCCCTGGCAAAATCAGGTGTTCCCATAAAGATTATCTTCATATATTACTCTTCTTCCTCTTCCTGCTGTGCTATCAGCTCTTCATTGTCAACAAGCTCACCCTCTACCTTCTCAACATACATTGTTCCGTTGAGGTGATCATTCTCATGAAGAATAGCTCTTGCAAGAAGCTCCTCGCCCTCGATAATGAACTCGTTACCCTCGAGGTCGAAGGCCTTAGCCTTAACATAATTAGGTCTTGTTACTACTCCGGACTTGCCAGGAACAGAAAGACAGCCTTCATAGCCTGTCTGCTCTCCGCTTGTCTCAAGAATCTCAGGGTTGATGAATACCATAGGATCCTCGCCAGTAACATCAATAACAAAAATTCTCTTAAGAATTCCTACCTGTGGAGCTGCAAGACCAACACCGTTAGCCTCGTACATAGTCTCAAACATATCTTCCACAAGTTCCTTTATTCTAGGTGTGATTTCTTTAACTTCTTTGCAGTTCTTGACAAGAACATCATCACCGATCTCTCTTATAGTTCTAAGTGCCATTTCTTTCTCCTTGTACCAAACATTCTTATTCAAGTATACCATATGTTGTGTACCTGTGCTTCGTCACTATTTCACAGATAACTAGAAGCCGTTAACGGGATCAAAGTCAAATTGCACTGAAATTTTCTTAAGCTTACCCATTTCTTCCAGTTGATGTATATATTTTTCCAACATATCTTTATACGCTATAAGACCGTCGTAATCATCCATCTTGACATAGACAGCCATTCTATAGACGTCGTTGATCTTGCCGATTGCTGCAGCTGCAGGGCCTATAAAAATAGCTCCCTCTCTCTTATTCTGTTCCATAATGGCGCGAAGCCTTGTAGCAAACTGCATTCCAAGTTCTTCATCGTAGCTAAGTATCTGAACGGACATCATATGTGATATAGGCGGATATCGAAGAAGGTCTCTATATGCGATCTCCTCCTCATAAAATGCCTCGTAGTCCTGTCTCGATGCAGTCTGTATGCTGTAGTGCTCTGGCTCATAGCTCTGAATAACTACGTTTCCAGGCTTCTCTCCTCTACCAGCTCTTCCTGCCGCCTGTGTAAGGAGCTGGAAGGTTCTCTCACTTGCTCTGTAATCACTTGCGTAAAGAGACATATCAGCAGCCAAAATTCCCACAAGAGTAACATCCGGGAAGTCATGGCCCTTAACTATCATCTGTGTTCCCACGAGAACATCTGCCTCTTTGGCAGCAAATGAAGACAATATTTTGTCATAACTGCCCTTAGTTCTGGTGGTATCTGCATCCATTCGCAGTGTTCTGGCATTTGGCCAGAATTTCTTGACCTCATCCTCTATCTGCTGGGTTCCGGCGCGGAATGAAGACACATACTTGGAGCCACACTTAGGACATATCTTTTTAAGGGGCTCTTCATAGCCGCAGTAGTGGCATACAAGTCTTCCTCCCCTGTGCTCAGAAAGAGAGACATCACAGTGCGGACACTTAAAAACATGGCCACAGGATCTGCAGGACACGAAACCAGCCAGACCTCTTCTGTTAATAAAGAGCATAGCCTGCTCGCCCTTAGATAATCTGTCCTCCATAAGCTCCTGAAGTCTTTTGGAAAAGATTGATCTGTTACCGCTTCTAAGCTCTTCTCTAAGGTCAGCGATCTCGACCTGAGGAAGTGTTCCACCAGTCAGTCTCCTCTTAAGTTCAAAGAGATGATATTGCCCGGAAAGAGCTCTATAGTAGGATTCAAGCGAAGGAGTAGCTGAGCCTAGCACAACACTCGCCCCATCAGGAACCAGTTTGGCCAGCTCTATTGCTGTTTCCCTTGCATGATATTTAGGCATGGACTCACTCTTATATGTGGATTCATGCTCCTCGTCGATTATTATTATTCCTGTATTTGGAAATGGTGTAAAAAGAGCTGATCTTGGGCCAATGATAATATCTATATCACCAGTCCTTGCTCTCTCCATCTGATCATACTTTTCTCCAGGTGAAAGAGATGAGTTCATGACAGAAACTCTGTCTCCAAAATGCCTGTAGAATCGCATGAGAGTCTGATATGTAAGGGCAATCTCAGGGATAAGAACTATCGCCTGTTTGCCTCTTTTGATGACTTCATCTATGAGTGCTATGTAAACCTCAGTCTTGCCACTTCCGGTAATTCCGTGGATCAGATAAGTATCTCTTACCCCGGCATCGTAGTCAGTTATGAAACTGTCTACAATATTCTGCTGTTCCTGGCTCAGAACCTTGGCGCCATATCTGGAAGAATCACCTGCCACCGGCTTTCTGTAGTACTCTTCCTCTTCAATCCTAATGACACCCTTATCTGCAAGACTCTTGATCGTAGCCGCTGAAACATGGAGCTTCTGAGTTATAAGTTCGTAAGGGATTCTGTCATCCGGAGTAATAAGAAGCTCAGCAAGTATCCTCTCTCTGGCCTTCTGATTCTTTTTACCTGCACACTCATAATAATATTCTGTAGCTTCCCTTACGCTCATTCGCAGGGAAACAAACTTATGCTTCTGAATGTTCTGCTTCTTGGTTGCAGGCAGAACAGTTTTGAGAGCCGATATCATGGTTGAGCCATAATATCTTTTCATCCAGGCGGCAAGCTTAATAGAGATATCCTCAGCCCCCAGCTTATCATCAGGAACTGAAGCTATCTCTTTGATTTTGTCTGGATCCCAGTTTGGTTCGTCAGTTACTTCCAGCACATAGCCCTTTCTGATGGTATTGCCTTTTCCAAAAGGCACCTCCACAGGGCAGCCCACTTCGACTTTGTCCTTAAGTCTATCCGGAATTCTGTACTGGAATAACCTGTCTACTTTTTCATGGGATATGTCAATTATTATGTTGGCATACTCGCATGATGTCATATAAGTTTATTATTTCTCCTCAAGAATCTCTTGAATGATCACGCGCTCATCCATAGGATATTTAACGCCCTTGATCTCCTGGTAGTCCTCGTGTCCTTTGCCGGCCAGAACGATGATATCGCCCTGCTCACCGTGCTCAATTGCATATTTGATGGCTTCTTTTCTGTCTGTGATCTTGATATACTTACCA